>Ga0256404_1002346_pt1 | contig 42079 bp, 32 predicted proteins | sample RumenRJG_01DNA_FD_185990 | JGI IMG/M metagenome (GOLD analysis project Ga0256404, IMG submission 185990) | Bovine rumen microbial communities from Lethbridge, Alberta, Canada - RJG_01 | ecosystem: Host-associated > Mammals > Digestive system > Stomach > Rumen | place: Canada: Alberta | collected... | reverse complement strand
CAATGCGGTCGGCTTGCACCATTGGTCCTAGCTTAGGAGGGGAACTGATTACATGCTCTGACACTCAACCCCTCCCCTCACCCCTCCCCTCCCAGGGGAGGGGGAAAGAGGAATCGCTGAACAGTTAGGCAATCGATGCAAGCATCATTGCGCTCGCTTGCACAAGATTTGGATAATCTTGGCTGCGCTCGTTGGCATGAGATTTTATCATCGCATCGTTGAATATTTTGCAGAATTAGATTATGGACCCCCCCTAACCCCTCCCCTTTCCAGAAAGGAGAGGGGAGATATTAACGAATCAAGCGGTTGCTCCACGTCAGGCAACTATTAAATTTCTGTAAATGTCGGGGTGGGGTGGGACGTGATTGTGGTTTTTGCACTACCTTTGTGGGTTGATTGCATACGACCGCAGTGAAGTCACGTCTCTACATATTGCCGCTGTTGCTGCTCGGGCTGATGTTGCTCGACGGCACATTGTTGTGGGGCCAGCAGCGCACTCGTGGCCTGCACATGCGCGGCAGCACGGCCGAGCTGGTCGACTCGCTGGTGAGCTTGGGCGGCGACTCGCTCGAGCGCGACACTGCCGATGCTGCGGATCGCCCCAAGGAACGCTTTGTAAGGCGCCAGGTCGATTTGGATCATGTGGTCAGCTTTCAGGCTAAGGACTCGATTGTGATGTATGGCAAGAATCGCGCCACCATCTTCGGTTCGGGGCAGGTGGGATATGGCGACATCACACTCACTGCCGAGCAGATTGCCATGAACATGGACAGCAGCCAGGTGCATGCCATCGGCATCCCCGACTCGGTGGGCGACCTCAAGGGCAAGCCGGTGTTTAAGGACAACAGCGGCGAGTATGAGTCGCGCATCATGAACTACAACTTCAAGACGCGCAAGGGGTATATCACCGACATCGTCACCGAGCAGGGCGAGGGATATCTCACCGGCGGCATCACCAAGAAGATGGCGGGCGACGAGTATTATCTCAAGGACGGCCGCTACACCACGTGCGACAACCATGAGCATCCGCACTTCTACTTCCAGATCACCAAGGCCAAGATGCGCCCCAAGCACAATGTGGTCACTGGGCCGGCCTATATGGTGCTCGAAGACTTGCCGCTGCCCATTGCGGTTCCGTTTGGCTACTTCCCGTTCACCGAGAAGTACTCCAGCGGCATCCTGTTCCCGACCTTCGGCGAGGACTATAACCGCGGTTTCTATGCCCGCAACGGCGGCTACTATCTGACGCTGGGCAAGCACATGGACCTGGCGCTGACGGGCGAGATCTACTCTCGCGGGTCGTGGGGTGTGGCCGCTCAGAGCAACTATGCCTGGCGATACAAGTTCCGCGGCAACTTCCACATCAACTATCTGACGACTATCTCTGGCGAAAAGGGCGATCTAGACTACAACAAGATGCACAACTTCCAGGTGCTGTGGAGCCACACGCAGGACCCCAAGTCTAATCCCAACATGACGTTTTCGGCCAATGTCAACTTTGCCACAAGCGGATATGCCCGCAACAGTCTGGACACCTACTACACACGTGCCTTCACCGAGAACACCAAGAGCAGCAGCATCAACTTGACCTATAAGTTCCCGGGCACTAAGTGGAGCCTGTCGACAACGGCGAGCATCAATCAGCGCACGGCCGACTCGACGCTGAGCGTGTCGTTTCCCAACCTGACGTTGACCATGTCGCAGATGGCGCCTTTCAAGCGCAAGCGTGTGGTGGGAGCCGAGCGGTGGTACGAGAAGATCAAGATCTCCTACACCGGTCGTTTCCAGAACTCGCTCACGGCCAAGCAGAACGAATTTTTCCACAAGAACCTGGTCAAGGACTGGCGCAACGGCATGAGCCACACGCTGCCCATCAATGCCACGTTCAACGTGCTGAAGTATTTCAACATCACCCCCACGCTCACGCTCAACGACCGCATGTACACCAGCAAGATACGCCGCTCGTGGGACCCCAATGCCAGTGCCGAGGTGATGGACACGACCTACAGCTTCTACAACATTTTTGACTTCAACTTCTCCGTGGCGATGAACACCAAGATCTATGGCTTCTGGCGGCCGATGAAGTTTCTGGGCGACAAGCTGCAGATGATTCGCCACGTGTTGACCCCGACTGTCTCGTTCTCGGCCGCACCCGACTTCGGGTCACCCTTCTGGGGCTACTGGGGGAAGTATGACTACACCGATGCCAATGGCGAGACCAAGACGCGTCGCTACAGCTACTTCCAGCACGGCATTTTCGGTGGGGCTAGTTCGGGCAAGAGCGGCATCATCTCGTTCTCTCTGGCCAACAACCTCGAGGCCAAGGTGCGCAGCGACCAGGACAGCACCGGCTACAAGAAGATTTCGCTCATCGAGAACCTCACATTGAGTCAGAGCTACAACATGGCGGCCGACTCGCTGCGCTGGAGCAACCTGTCGACCAGCATCCTGCTGCGACTGTTCAAGGGATTTAACCTCAACCTAAGTGCCACCTGGGACGTCTATAAGTACGGTCTGAACGAGTATGGCAATCCGGTGCGCATCAACAAGCTGCGCCTGACGCATGGTGGCGGTTGGGGCCGACTGGCCAGCACCGGCACATCGTTCAGCTACACGTTAAACAACGACACGTTTAGGCGCAAAGGTAAGGACGCGAAAAAAACGACGGCCACAACGTCAAGCGACAACCGGCGCGGCGACCCCGACGACCGTGAGACCCCCAGTGGCGGCAACGAGGCACCATCTGACATCGAGCTGACCGACGAGGGCTATGCCAAGTGGGAGTGTCCGTGGAACCTGACGTTCAACTACTCGGTCAATTATGGCTATGGCTCGTTCAACAAAAAGAAGATGGAGTATAATGGTAAGTTCACCCACTCGCTGAGCTTGAACGGCAACATACGCCCCACCAAGAACTGGAATATCTCGTTCTCGGCTAGCTATGACTTTGAGAATCATAAGATTGCCTATATGAACTGCAATGTGTCGCGCACACTGCACTGCTTCACCATGACGGCCAGTTTTGTGCCCGTGGGACCCTACAAAAGCTACAACTTCCACATCGCCGTCAACTCCAGCATCTTGCAGGATGTCAAGTATGACAAACGTTCGAGCTACAGCAACGGCATCACTTGGGACTAATCAAGAACGGCCGATTTTTATCCCGAATTGTCGAATTATCGGAGCTTTCACCCAGGCAGGTGATTATGCGTTATATATAAAAATGATTTGCGCAAGTCGAATTTTATTGCTAATTTTGCACTCAGCTATGAAATGTGTAATAAATCCTAATAATTCATTCTAAAATTTTTGTGACTATGAAGAAATTATTACTACTTATTGTGACTGTGGCAATGGCACTGAATGTGTCGGCTGCCAAAACCCATAGTCTGAGCAAGCCTGCCAATGCTCCGGCGCGCGCCGACATCATCATCGAGCAACCCGAGGGCGAGGTGGTGACCTACGCCCGCAGCGGCGAGTTTCTGGTGGCCAGCATCTATGGCTATGACACCGACAGCCAGACGGGGCAGGCCAAAGTGTGCTATGCTCCCGACGGCAAGACTGTCTATCTCCAGGACCCGTTGGCCTACGGCGAGGGTGTTGGAGCATGGGTCGAGGGCACGCTGAGCGACGACGGCACCACCATCTCGGTGCCATTGGGACAGATGGTGTCTTATAACGCCGAGTTTGACTATGGTCTGGTGCTGGCGTGGGGCTCGACCGAGTTGCTTGACCTGGGCGATGACTTTTATTGGCTCAATTTCACGCCCGATGAGAATGTTGAGGCGGTGACCTATGCCGTCGACCCCGATGCAGGCACAATCAGTCTGGTGGGCTCGCAGGGCGATGCCCAGGCCGAGTTTCCCAACAATCTGAGTGCATACGGTCTGGCTGGTGTGTGGAGCGACGACGGCACACTGGCCACCATCGAGTGGAACACGTGCTGGACTCGCCTGAATGAGGCTGTTCCGGCTGTTCCGGCCAACCCCGAGGCAATCGAGTTCTTTGACTGCGGCAGCGAGGAGGGATACACTCGCTTTGACTTTAACATCAACCTGCAGGATGTCGATGGCAACCCGTTGCACAGCGACTTTGTGACCTACAGCATCTACACCGACAACGACAAGCTGTTCACCTTCGACGTTGACACCTACGGAGCGTCTAACGGCTTTGAGCAGGACATGACCGAGATTCCATACGGCTACAGCGGTGAGGACTTCTATCTGCGTCGCGTCTACTTCTATCGCACCAACAGTGGCGACAACCCATTGCTGCAATGGCGCATCGGTGTGCAGACGCACTACACCGTCAACGGTGTGCGCAACTCGTCGGACATTGTCTATATCGAGGTGTTCCCCGAGCCATTCGATGCCATCGACGCGGTGGGTGCCGGCAAGACGGTGGCCAGCGAGCGCTACTACAATCTGGCAGGCCAGCAGCTGACCGAGCCCAGTGGTGTGGCCATCAAGGTGACTACCTATAGCGACGGCACCACCCAGGCCACCAAGGTGGTGAAGTGATAGTGGTGCTGCCCAGATGATGGGGAAAAGTAGTGAGGCGCATCTCCACTGCCGGATGGTGCGCCTCATTGTCAATTGCGTATATCGATGAGCACAAATCGTTTTTGTGATCAGATGACAAATATTAAGATGCGAGGGTTTTGCAGATGTGAGGCGTTGCCGCCCGCGACAGGGTTGTCGTTGCATTGGCGAAGCCTATTGCGGCGGATAGCTGTGGTATTGTTGTTCGTGGCGGTCGCTGTCGAAGGTCAGTCACAAAATGATTCATCGTTATCCGTTGCCCCTTCTCGATACAGCGAGATTGAGGAGGGAGACCTGATATTTGTGGCACAGGCCAGTGACAATGCCATCACGCGGGTGACACAGGGCGTAGACGCGTTGGCCATCGACCATGTGGCCATCATGCACCGCATCGGGGGCAATGGAGGACCGCTCTATGCCCTCGAGGCCATTCCGCGGCAGGGGGTGACACTCACACCTGTCGACTCGCTCATCGCGCGCGAGCATGGGGCGACCCTAGTGCAGGGGCGTGTGCAGGGCGTGGATGCCCACCGCTCGGTGCGGGCGGCGCTACGGCTGGTGGGACACCCCTACGACGACCTCTATCTGGCTGGCGACAGTGCCATCTATTGCAGTGAGTTGGTGCAGATGTGCTATGTCGACACAGCGGGAGGACCGATTTTCAGCACCATAGCGATGTCGTTTCACGACGCGACGGGGCGCATCCTCGACTACTGGATTGAGTTCTATCGACAGCGCGGCATGGCCGTTCCCGAGGGGAAACCGGGCACCAATCCCGGTGAACTGTCGCAGCGCCCCGAGGTGAAAATACTGGGATTAGTGACAAGTAGCGACTAGAGTTCTGCTTGGACCAGTGTAGAAAACAGTGGGGCCGACACTAGACGATGGTGTCGGCTCCACTGTTTCGTTCTGCGTGATTTGCAATCCCGCCGCAAGTGAGTATGAGGATTTGCAATCCGCAACGAGTAGACCGGCCGAACGGAGAGCAGTCGTGCTCTGACCCCGTGGTGTTTGTATTCTCGCTTCTTGTTTCTCGTTGATTGTCTAAAAAATGCGCTATATTCAGCGGGAACATATAGAAAAATACACTTTTCCGCAGGCTATAACAACTTTTTTACTGTATTTGCAGCGGTAATCGCAATCTGAATCATTTAAAAGCAACTTGAACGGGGCCAGAGCAGTCGTGCTCTGACCCCGTGGTGTTTGTAGCTTGAACTACTTCTACTTCTCCATCTCGAGCACGCGCAGGTGCTCGGCATCGCCGTCCTTGACAATGGCGTCGAAGTACTCCTGGTTGTAGCCACCGAAGGTGGGCTGCACGGGCACGCCGGCCTCATTGCGCTCAAACTTGCCGTCCTTCTCCTTCTTGATGTTACCATCCAGATACTTGACAAACAGATATTCACCCAGCTTGCGGTAGCGCTGGGTGGCCTGCTGGGCCTGGTTGCACGAGTAGTTGGTGAGCATCTCGACGGCCTGTGCCGGGTTTTGCTTGTAGGCGGCCAATGCTTGTGCCTCGATGCCGGCCTGATTGTTGTGCCATGCATCCTCGATGTCGTTCTGCACCTTGCGGATGTCGCCAATCATCTGGTTGTATCGGCTATAGGCTTGGTTGGCAACCCAGTTGTTGACCCAGAAGGCGCTCTCCCAATTCAGTGTATAGAGGTCGGCTGTTCCCTGGGCATAGCTCTTGGGCACCTCGGTGATGCAGCAATACATGGGCACAAACACGGCGGTGTTGGCATCGTCGACACCGAACCAATGCACACCACCGATGGCATCGGGCAGCCACGAGCGCATCTGCGAGACGAAGACCCAACCCGTCTGCTGCGTGGCGATGGCACGCTCGTGCAGATACTCCTTGCCGTCGACCTTATACTCCATGGGACGCCAGCGGTAGGGCACATCGTAGAGAATCTTCGAACCCTTGTCTTTAGTCATGTCGAACGGGGTGCCTTCGTAGTGGTCGCGCATCATGTTCTGCACGTCGCGCACGCTGACCTTGCGGTCGGGCTTGACATAGAGGGGCATCACCTCGGCACCTTTCTTGCCGTTGATAAAAGGCAGATAGCGGTCCATGCCGGCGGCAAAGCGGTTAAAGTAGCTCCACACGCGGGCATCGCAGCCACGCAGTGTGCCGAAGTCGGCCGGGCAGTAGGTCTCGCTGAAGTCAAACTCGGCGTCCTTGCCGTTGAACCACCCCATCTTGCGGGCAAACGAGATGACGTCCTTCGAATAGATGCAGTTGGCCTTGTCCTTCAAGGGGAAGGTGTGGATGCGGGGCTGGTTGGCGTGGCCCGAGATGCAGTCGTCGGGGATGCGCTGCGCCACCCACACGGCACCGCGCTCCTTGCCGCCCTTGCCGATGAGGTCGAGCACCCAGATCTCGTTGGGGTCGCCGATCGAGAACGACTCGCCCTCGCTGCGGTAGCCATACTTGGCCACCAGGTCGGTCATGATGGTCAGTGCCTCGCGCGCAGTCTTGGCGCGCTGCAGGCCGATGTAGATGAGGCTGCCATAGTCGATGATGCCCGTGGTGTCCTCCAGCTCGTGCCGGCCACCCCAGGTGCTCTCGCCGATGGTCACCTGGTGCTCGTTGATGTTGCCCACCACGGCGTAGGTGTGTGCCACTTCAGGTATCTCACCCAGATACTTGCCCGAGTCCCAGTCATAGATTTTGCGCATCTCGCCAGGCTTGTGGTCGGCTGCCGGCAAATATTGCATCTCGCCATACAGGGTGTGCGAGTCGGCGGCATAGGAGATGATGGTCGAGCCGTCGGCCGAGGCGGCCTTGCCCACGATGAGGTTGGTGCAGGCCCATGCGCCGGTGGTGCCTGCCAGGGCAACCAGCGCCAGTGTCAACAGTTGGTGTTTCATTGTTATCGTTTTTTAGTTTCTGGTTTCTTGGTTTTATGGTGTTGCCAGACGAAGTCTCGCAACACATTGACATGCCGGGACTATTGGTTGTCTACTATCTCGACCTTGACGCGGTCGATGCGGTAGCGGTCAAGCTTGAGCACGGTGAACTTGAAGCGCCCCAGCGCCACGGTCTCCTGCTCCTTGAGGAAGTCGCCCTTGATGTCAAGCAGCAGCCCGGCGATGGTCTCGGCATCGTCACGGTGCTCGCCCAGCTCGTCCTCGTCGAGGTCGAGCACGCGGCAGAAGTCGCTCAGCAACGTCTTGGCATCGAAGGCATAGACGTTGGGGCCGAGCTTGTTGTAGAACTTCTCTTCGGTGTCATACTCGTCGTTGATGTCGCCCACAATCTCCTCGAGCACGTCCTCGAGCGTGGCGATGCCCTGTGTGCAGCCATACTCGTCGACGATGATGGCCATGTGCATCTTCTTGGTGCGGAAGTCCTCGAGCAGGTCGTCAATCATGCGGGTCTCGGGCACAAAGTAGGCCTGGCGCACCAGGTTCTGCCAGCGGAAGTCGTTGTCACGCTTGCCGATGTAGGGCAGCAGGTCTTTGGCATAGAGGATGCCCCGGATGTTGTCGGGCGTGTCGCTGTAGACGGGCATGCGCGAGTAGCCGGTCTCGACAACACGGGCCACCACGTCGTCAAACTTGGTGTCATAGTCGATGTCGACCACGTCGACACGGGGCCGCATGATCTCGTTGACCGTCTTGTTGCCAAAGGTGAGGATGCCCTCAAGCAGCTCCTTCTCGTCCTCGCTCTTGACATCGCTCGCCTCCAGGGCTCGGGTGAGGTCTTCGGTCGACAGGTCCTCAGTCTGGCTCGACATCACACGGCCCACGATGTGGGTGCTCTTGACCATGAGTCGCGACAGGGGCGAGAACAGCTTGACCGACAGGCGCAGCGGGCCTGAGGCAAAGGCGGCAAACTTGACGTTATAGCTGGTGGCGTAGAGTTTGGGAATGACCTCGCCGAAGAGCAAGATGAGGAAGGTGAGGATGACCGTCTGCACCAGGAAGTCGGCTACCTTGCTGGTGAAAGTGAACATCTGGTTCATCGCATAGTTGAGCACGATGATGATCATGATGTTGACCAGGTTGTTGCCGATCAGGATGGTGGCCAGCAGACGCTCGGGGTTCTTGAGCAGGCCGGCTACACGGTCGCGGGCGCGTTCGTCCTCGATGGCCTCGACATCATCGGGGCGCAAAGAGAAAAACGCGATCTCGCTGCCCGAGTTAAAGGCTGAGAGAAACAATCCCGCCAGGGCCACAACGATGGCCACCAGCGAGCCTATGGTCGGAGTGTTGAAAACAATGGGTGACTGTGCTGCAACCGGCTGCGCGGCGCAGATGAGACTCAACAGTGACGATAACGGATCAGGGTCCAAAATGAGATTATAGTTTAAGTTTATAGTTATCTGGGCACATCGCTGTGGGTGCCCATGTGCTGCCGAAGGCGACAACCCGAACGCGCAGGGGTGGGGGCAAAACAGTGCCCTCGGCGGTGCAAAGATACGGCAATTTTCTGAATTGGCACACGGTTTGCATTGTTTTTTGTATCTTTGCAAAAAAATATTGCGACAATGATGCGACGACTTTACATCTCATTGCTTGCGCTCATGGCTGTAGCTTTAGGAGCCGGTGCGCAGCAGTATCACGCACGGCACGACTCGGTGTGGGTCTACAACTCGTGGGATGCCATCATCCAGCAGTGGCCCGACACGGTCATCATCAACCCCGAAATCACGGCCTGGACACCCTACGACATTGAGTTTGAGGATGATGACAGCGACGTGACCCGCATGCTCAAAAAACAGACTGTGGCTGTGGCCGTGGGCGACACGACGTGGCTGGTCAACACCCAGTGGTTGCGTGACAACAAATATAAGGGAGAGTGCAAGAAGATGGACGACTATGCGCCGCTGTTCTTCAATGCCAAGGTTGCCTTCATCCAGTGTGTGCCCACGCACACCAGCACCGGTATGTCGCTGCTGGGAGCACTGCTGGGCGACTCGGAGGCCTTTGCTGCCGACCCATGGGAGGACGAGGCAGACTTTTACTGGATAGACTTTGAGCAAAAGCGTGTCGACAAGGTTGACCATAAGAAACTCAGCCTGCTGCTGGGCGACTATCCCGACTTGCGACGGCGCTTTGAGCAGATGCATGACTATAAGGAGCGGTACATGGTGCAGTCGTTCTTTATCGACTTTGTCAGACGTGTCGAGCGCGACCCGGCTTACCCCACTATTCTCGACCGCCTCTATCCCCCGCAACCCCTGCAGTGACGGTTCAGGCACCAGCTGCCGCCATGTGGGTGGCCTGCTGTCAATCTGTCAAAATCTGAAACAAAATCGCGTAGGTGCTATTTGCATCTACCGCCTTTCTTTACTCAAGTTTCGCAAGTTGTCAACTTGCGAAACTTGAGCTTATGAATTATGCATTGTGCCCTTGGTCAGGGCAGCATGGCGGCATATTTGGCGGCCAGGTGCAGCGAGAAGGCGAGCACGTCGGTGGCCGGGGCGAGCGGGATGGGGCGCGTCGATTCGCACCATGAGTGTTCATACTGCGTCAGGCGTGCGTCGAAGGCTTGCTGGTCGAATGCCTTGCCCTGTGCGACACAGTCGGTCACCTCGTCGACATACATCTGCCAGCGGTGGTGGTAATACTCGCCAATCAGCCCCGCCCAGCTGCGGTTGGCATAGTCATCGAGGTCACCCCCCCAAGTGGTAACGAGGCGACGAGCGTTCATCTCGTAGTAGTCTTTCAGCTGGGGTGTGTTGCCATAGTCGCGAGCCAGCTCAATCCACTTCTGCATGGTACAATAGGGGTGATGGGCTGTGAGCGTGTCGGCATCGAGGACGATGTCGAGCATCAGTCGGCCCTGGCGGCGCAGTTCTGGCAGGTCGCCTCGATGATAGGCTGCGTCAAAGTCGGCCTTGGCTCGGGCAAATGCCAGTCCCAGCACCTCGCGTCCGGCGGCAATCATGTCGATGGTCATCGCGTCGCGCGTGGCACGCGGCTGCTGTAGCAGGGTGAGCCAAGCCTCGACCATGCGGTCGGGCCGGTAATAAATCTCGTCGCGCGACCACTTGCTGCGCTTGTCCATCACAGGCACGAAGTTGAACTGCGGCCCACGGGTATAGGGCCAGTGGACAAACACATCGCGTGCCAGTGCCCACCAGGCCACCCGTGCCGGCAGCGACTCGCCGCCCGCATGGCGTCTGGCCAGCTGTGCCACATACGCGCTGTCGCTCTGCCCCAGGTCCCATGCCTTGTCCAGAATGTACTCGTAGGGGAACTGCTGCACATCCAGCCCCTCGAGTGTCGAGCCGATGCCTTGTATCGACCCATGTGCCTCAACAAGGGCTTTCTCCAGACGGTCGCCGGCCTCTAGCACATTGCCCTGCATGGCCGTCGAGCCACCGAAGTTGCCCAGATAGCACCAAATGAAAGGTTGGCCATAGAACTTGTCACGCAGCCGCCACACCTCCATGCGCTCGCAGTAGTAGTCCAGGATGGGCATTTTGCCCGCCGGCACAGCATCGAGCATGGCCTGGGCGCGCTCGGCTGTCCAGTCTTTGCGCTGGTAGTAGAGGAACCACCCCATCTGCAGCCACTCGGCCTGGGGGTCGGCACTGCGTAGCGACTCGTAGATGTGACGCGACACTCGTGCCAGATAATCGGGCTCGAAACTGGGCGGCGACATCTCGTTGAACGGGTCGATGCCATAGATGTGGTCGGTGCCGAACAGACGCGTCTGCTCTTGCAGATAGAGCTTCTGGATGCGGGCATAGAGCGGGTCCTCGCTGTCGAGGAAGTAGGTGTTGTAGGGTTTCTCAAACTCGTCCCACACCTCCAGGGGGCGGATGTCGGCCTTGGGATAGAGTGTCTTGAGCCGCACGGGCACATGACCGGCAAAGGCCGGCAGAACGGGCCGCATATTCAGCTCGCGCTCACGCGCCACAATCTGTTTCTGCAGTGTCACTTGTGTGTCCAGCCAGTGCTGCGGCAGTGGGCCGCACCAGGCGTCGATGTTGGCCATGCGGTGCCAGGGCAGATAGGCCGGACCGGTGAAGTAGGCACGAATCTCGTCATCCTTCATGCCCAACTTCTTCCACACGCGCATCCACACTGCCTCCTGGCCCGTGATGGCCAGGGGCAGATTGATGCCGTTGAGTGCCATCCAGTCGATGAAGCGCTCCCAGTGTCGCCACTGCCAGAACACCATCGTGTAGCCAAAGGTGCAGTAGTTGAGGAAGAACCGTCGCGGCACGCGGGCTCGCACCGTGATGGCACTGTCGGCAGGCGGCAACACTGCGGGTAGCTCGACAGGCACGTCGGCATACCACGACACGGTGGTCATGCAACAATTTTTCAGGTAGTGGTTCAGCCCCACCGCCATCGCGTTGGCGTTGTTGCCGCCGATGACCATGCGGTCACCCTCGTTAGTCAATGTGAAGTAGTCACAGGTGTCGGCCGGCAGTTGACGGTAGGTCACCTTCTGCACCAGCCGTGGCGACAACCGCTGCGTCAGCGCCATCGCCACCTCGGTCTGCTTGGCGGCCATCGCCACCACCATGCCCATCACTAGGGCCATAGCCAATGTCAGTATTCGTCTCATATCAGCAGATTGAGCGTGATTGTTTTTCGTTACTCGTTAATCTTTACTCGTTACTCCTTTTTTTAATGGGTGGAGACTAGAGAGCGAGGCGCAGTCCGAGGCCGCTGCCCGCGTACGATGGCGTGCCGCTGCCGCGGTGCGACACACGGCAGATCCTGGCGCCGTAGTTCCAGCTGCCGCCACGGTACACGCGGTACGAGCCCGAATCCGGCCCAGTGGGATTGGTCTGCGCGTCGCTGCTGTAACTGCCATACCAGTCCTGGCACCACTCCCACACGTTGCCGCTCATGTCATACAGACCAAGCTCATTCGGGGCTTTGGTGGCGACCGTATGAGTGCCATAGTCAGGACTGCTGCTGCCTACTGCATACGAGTTGTCATAGTACCATGCCACATCATCGACGGTGTTGCTGCCGGCATACTTGTAGCCCTGGCTGCGGTTGCCGCCACGGGCGGCATACTCCCACTCGGCCTCGGTGGGCAGACGGAACGTCATGCCTGTCATCTGGTTCAGCTTATTGATGAACGTCTGGCAGTCATTCCAGCTCACACACTCTACGGGTCGCTGCAAGTTGTCGGTATAGCCTTTTCGGCTGCTGAAGTAGCTTGGGTTGCTGCCCATCACGGCCTTCCACAGCTCCTGCGTGACCTCGGTCTGGCCGATGCTGTAGCTGCTCAATGACACCTGATGGGCGGGCTTCTCGTTGTCGTAGGCATCGCTGCCCTGCTCGGCTGTGGCACCCATGGTGAACGTGCCGCCCTCGACCGCTACCATCTTGAACGACACACCATTGACCGTAAATGTCTGCGTCTGAGGTTCTGACCCATTACCTGTCACGGTGACGTTGACAGTGGCCACTTTGTCAAACTGCGTGTCTCGCACCACAACGGTTGCCACGCCCTGCTTGATGCCCTTGATAACCACCACTTGCTGCGCACCCTCGCCCTGCAGAGTGGCTGTGGCGACCGTGGGCGTGCTGGACTGAACATCATACTGGCCACTGCCCTGATAGAATGACACCGTCGCGGTCTGACCCTCATTGACCTCGACACTGTTGGTCGAAAGCACCAGGTCGCCCAGCGGCACATTGACCACAGCAACCGCGACATTCTGCGTCTCGCCGGTTTCTTTGTCGCTCACCTCAAGCGTGACTGTGCCCGCCTTGAGCGCGGTGACCTTCAGGACACTGCCCACAACCGCTGCGGTGACCACATCTGCCTTGGGGTTGTTCACCACGTAGGTCCCGCTGCAGCCCTTTATTTGCGCCTCTTTGGTCTCTCCCACACTCAAGCTCAATTGCTGGGGAGTCACCGACAGGCTGGTCGCGCGGAATTCTTTGGCAGGCCCGGCAGTCATGGTGGGAAGGTCCATAATGCGAACCAATGGCCTGCAAGTATAATACTCATCGGGGGTTAACGGGGAGGTTGCCGTCATGCTGAACTGGCGTGGCCGCGAGTCTGACTTGCCCCAATAGAAATGGTCGGCCCCGTTGTCGATATCCTCGGCAATCTTATTGCCTTGACGGTCGAACAGCCCCATTCCCACCCAGACGGGCACAATCAGGTTGTCGTCGGGCTTGGTGCTGGCCATGACACGGTTGTTTCCGTAGTGGTCGATGGCTGGAGTGGTGAACGAGGGCAGCAGTTTCCATTCCTTCCAGGGGATGTCCCACTCGAAGGACAGGTCCCACTTGCCCTCGACGGGCTTGTTGGCTGTCACGCCGGGCCAGCCTTGGCCGGGGGTCATCTTGAACTTCTTGTTCAGTATCTTATAATCCACGTCCAGGCCGATGTTGATGTCGCCCTTGACCTTGCTGTCCTTGAGCGCGTTGTACCATGTGGGGTCTTCCAGGGCGCCCATTGTCGACAGGTCGAGAGAGGCCGTGAACTTGGGGCCGGTGTTGAGCGTGCCGGAGATGCTGGCCAGTTTGCGGTGCACAAAATTGACACCAATCAGTGCCGCAATGCCGGCGGAGGCCGAACCGCTGACCGACAACTTGAGGTCGGGCCGCCCCAGGCTCATGTCGAAGTCATGCACCAACGAGAGATTGTCCCAGTCATAGCCATAGCCGTGGTAGTCGAATCCCAGCGCATGCTTGACGGTGACGGGTGCGCTGCCCTTCAACGATATTTTGCCGGCCATCTTGGCATACACGCCCAGGTCCCACATGAGTTTGAAGCCATGTCCGATGGACACTTCTTTGGGTTTAGCCTCGGTCCAATCGCTTCCCTTGTGGAAGAGCCAGGCGGTCTTCTTGACCTCGCCCAGTGTCTGCTCGAGGTTGAACTGCGGCGTGAAGGTATGCTCGGCGCCGACCACCAGACGGATGTGCTTGGGCTGGTTGCGCTGCACGTAGAGCACATAGTCGATGGTGACCACGGGATGGTACTTGAGCGACACCGGGAACTCGTCATAGCCCAGCGTGACCTCGGGGAACACCTCATCGAGCGTGATGATCGCGCCGTTGGGGTTGTCCAGCCCGAACAGCCGGCGCGGGCCGACACGCTGCCCGGGGACGGTGGGGTCGTTGGTCGCCTTGGCCACCAGCACCAGTTGCTCGAAGATGTCATCGAAGGTGACATCCTCGCACACATACTCCCACTCACCGCCGGCGACAGTGCTCACCGAGGTCACCCGCCCGGCAAAGCCGTCGGCTACCGGTTCCTCAAAGAGCTCGCTCACAATCACCTGACCCTGCACCGGCAACAACGCCGCGGGCGTGGAGGCCATGAAGCGGATGGTGTTGTCATCACTGTAGGTGACATAGCCCACATTGTCCTCGTTGACCACATAGAGGTTGTCGCGCATGATGGGACGCGGAGCCTCGAAAGTGATGGAGTCGACGGCAGCGATAGGGGTGCGGTAGACGGTGTCGGCCGTCCACACCTCCTGTACCAGCGCGTTGTCATACCAGATGCTGTCGGTGCCTACGGCACTGAAACGGATACTCTCGACATCGATGTTCAGGTGGGCATTGAAGTCGTTGTCGTTGCGGTAGATGTAGACGGCATACTGGTTGGGGTTGTCGGCTATCGGCGCACGCTGCGCCCGAGCGATGCGCTGCGCCTGTGTGTAAGGCATGTAGTAGACCCGGTAGAGTTGATTCCGGCTGTAGTAACTGGAAGAGCCTGCCGCCTCAACCAATAAGTCCGAGCCGGTGAAACTCAACTGCGGGTTGTCGGCGAGCGGGAACACGTCTCGTGAGCCGCCGCGTGTCTCCACCACCAGCGACATGGGGTCGACGTGGGCGTAACCCTTGCCGAGCATGAGGTTGATCACTCCGTTGACATCGGCGATGTCAATTTGGCCGTCATGATTGAAGTCGGCGTTGCGCAACTGCGTGTTGGTCGGGTCAGACTTTCCTAGCATGAGGTTTATTACTCCATTGACATCGGCAATGTCAATGACTTTATCACAGGTCACGTCACCGGGGAAGAACGGTTCTGTTGGCACATACTGGGGCTGTGCCGCAATCACGAGGCACACCATCGCCGCTAGCATGAATAGTGCTTGTCTCAATAGTTTTCTCATAAGGTTATTAGTTTATATAAAATCTTATTTAACTTTCTAAAGTAGATATTTTTCTGGATTTAAAGAAGTTATGTAGTTAAGAAGTTAAGACTAATGTCAGATTGCTTCTTGTATCTCGCATCTCGTTTCTCTCTCCTAGAAAGCAGACAAAAGGTAATGTCTTAACTCCCTTTAACTACTTAAATTCTTAACTACATTAGAAACTTGAAAAAGTTTATTCTAGTTGCACAAGATGTGCTGGATTCGTTAATTCCAATTCTCCATTGGGACAATTTTCCACTCTTTGAGAGTGCGGGTGGCACGGTCTAGGACCACGCCGACCTTTACCTTCGGGCGCGGGTCGTCCCAGAAAGAGATGAGATAGTTCTTCTCGTCAATCTGCGCCAAGGCATCGTCGACAGTGGCATTGCCATCAAGTTTCAACTCAAGTACAAAGAGTTTGTGTGGGGTTTTCATTACCACATCACAACGACCAATGGCGCTTTGTACCTCGGTATCGACCTCAATTCCAATAGCATCGAACAGCACGCGCAAAATCGTCTCAAAGTCTTGTTCAGTCTTGTTGCTCAGGTGGTGAGGCAACGATGCCATGTAACTCTGAACGGCTTGTAATGCTTGGTCAATGTCATCCTTGAGCATGGCTTGCTTGACGGCGCGCAGCAAGCGGCTGTTGGTTGTAGCGTTATTATTGAGGTATTGCCCCATCAGAGTCTTATAGAGTCCACGGTAAACCTCTCCATTGGGTATGCCCAGTGTATACTCGTTCAACTGGCGGTCATAGTCCTTGATGGTGAGATAACCACTCTGGTAGAGCACGGGAATGGCTGTGCTGAAGTCATCAAATGGGAGGTCAAAATCGCCCTTCTCGAGAGCACATCCTTCAATGTCATTCACCGAGAATGGGTATTTCGAGAGAAATTTAATCAGCGCTGACGGTGTGCCTGAAGTAAACCAATAGTCATCCAACATCTTGCTGCGGAACACGTGCAGCAGGCTGAAAGGATTGTAAATCTCGGTCAGTGCGGGACCAAAGCGATAGCCATCATACTGGGTGCGCAGCCGTTTCATTGCCTCGACGATGGTCCAATCATTGTCTTGCGCCAATTGGGCAATATCGTAATGAAAATTGTCATCCAATTCCTGCGCCGTAATGCCACAGATACCCTCCCATCGGCGGTCCATACTGATATTGGTCAGATGATTGATGGTAGAGAAGATGCTCATCTGGGAGAACTTGGTAATGCCCGTGATAAAGACAAAGCGCAAGTGCTCGGCCATTGACTTGACCGGCCCGTGTTAGTCGATTTGGACGATGAGGTAGTTGCTCAGCTCCCAGAAGCGTGCCGGGTCGGTGATGCGCAGCGTCTTGACATTGCCGTCGTCCACCAGCTGGTAGGTGTCCTTGGGATGCTTTGACAGCACTTTTGCCTTCTTGCTGTGCAGCGGCAGGGTGCTCAGTGTGCGCTTGTCGGCCTTGGTGAAGTAGGACTTTTCGAAGTCACCCTCCATGATTTTGGTCTTCTTGAGGAAGCCGGTCTCGATGATGCGGTTGTTCTTGAGCTCCTTCTTGTTGCCGATGGCATAGTAGCAGGTGTTCATCTCGTTGGTCACTCTGACGGTCTCCTCTTGTGCGCGCGCTTTCTCCTCGCGCACCTCGGTGTTGACCGTGTTGAGCGAGTCGACACGGGTGTTGAGGGTGTTGATCACGATGTGCGCCTCTGCCAGCTGGCGGGTGAGGTCGTCGATGGTCGACTGCTGGCTGGCCAGCTGTTTCTTCATCGTCTCGATGGTCTTGCGCATCTCGTCGTTGTAGTTCTGGCTCTGTGATAGCCGTTTTTCCAGCTCCTCAAGGCGTTTCTTGCGTTCGGCGACCGACTTCTGCAGCAACTCCATGTCGCTGCGCAGTTGAGCCTTGCGGTCAGGCGTCTCGCTGTCCAGGTTGCGCACCGACACCACGTCCTGCAGTTCCTTCAGGCGGTTCATTCCGTCGCTGATGTCGTTCATCAGCGCCATCAGGCTATCCTTTTCGGCCAGTGCCGTGGCTAGCGAGTCGTTGAGCTCGGTGTTGATTGAGTCTTGACGGCTCTCGCTGCTCTCTTCGGCTTTGTCGCGGCACGAGGGCATCATGGCCAGAATGACCAGCATTATTACCAGGTAATTAATCTTTTTCATAGTCGTCTATTATTGTTCTCGGAGGGGGCTCGGAATTCTCGGAGGCCTCTGAGTTGTTCAATTGTCGATTGCATTTTTGCCCTTGAACTGAGCATATTTGTCCACTTTCTTTTTCTGCTCGGCAGGCTGTCCAGCCACCACGATGACAATCTCGCCACGGGGGGCGTTGGTTGTGAAGTAGTCGACCAGCTCGCCCAGTGTGCCGTGGTGAGTGGTGTTGTGCAGCTTGCTGATCTCGCGCACCACCGATGCCTCGCGGTCGTCCCCGAAGGTCTCGACAAACTGTTGCAGTGTCTTGAGCAGCCTCACGGGCGACTCATAGAACACCATCGTCAGAGGCTGGTGCTGCAGCTCGGCCAGACGGGTGGAACGCCCTTTCTTCGGCGGCAGGAACCCTTCGAACACAAAGCGGTCGCATGGCAGCCCCGAGTTGACCAGTGCCGGCACAAAGGCGGTGGCACCCGGCAGGGTCTCGACCTCGATGTCACGCCGTCGGCACTCGCGCGACAGCAGGAATCCCGGGTCGCTGATGCCGGGAGTGCCGGCGTCGCTCACCAGGGCGATGGTCTGGCCGGCCTCGAGCAGGGGCATCAACTGGTCGATGGTCTCGTGCTCGTTGAACTTGTGATGACTGCGCATCGGGGTGTCGATGCCGAAGTGATGCATCAGCACACTGCTCGTGCGCGTGTCCTCGGCAAGAATCAGACTGGCCTGTCGCAGCACGTTCACCGCACGGGGCGTCATGTCGTCAAGGTTGCCCACGGGGGTTGGGACGATATATAGTTTGCCGGCCATCAGCTACAGGAAGTGCCGGCGCACCAGCCCCATGAAGGCGGCCACGTCCTCGTTGTCCTGGTCCCAGCCCAGGTCACGGATGAAGTATTCCTCGGCCTCGTCATACGACTGCATGGCGTTGACCAGGTCAAGGGCGTTGTTCAGGTCATTCTTGCTGCCCGCGAACAGCTCGCGCTGAAACCGAAAACGGTCGTTGAGCGACAGGGCCTTGTGCATGTCCTTGCTGAGTGTGCGCTGCAGCTTCTCGTCGACGCGCAGGTCGCTGTCCTCGCTGTCCTCGTCGTCATTGCTTTCGTCAGCCAGTTGCTCGGGCTCGGCATGCGGCTCGACCAGCACCACGTTGGGCTGGGGTTGGATGGTGAGCTCGGGCTCGACATAGTCGACTTTGAACACCTCGGTGAACTCCTCGCCGTTGTCGTGCTGCCAAGTCTCGTCGGCGTTATAGTCCTGCTCGGGCAGGTCGTTGTCGGCAGTTGTGCCGGCGACAGCAGTAGCAGGATCGGGCTGATGGTCTGGTTCGGGCTGTGGCTCAATCGCTGCTTGCTGGGCGGCTGGCGCTGGCTGGGTCTCCTGTGCAGGTTGTGTGACCGGCTGGGCGACCTGCGGTTGCAGGTGCTCGTCGGGCTCGGCAGCCCGGGCCGCAGCTTGACTGGCGTACAGGGCGATTTCCTGCCCCAACTCGCCGATGCGGCCATACACCACTTGCGGGGTGTCATCGCCATGTTTCTCGACCACGAGCAGGAGGCCTTCCAGCTCGCAGACCTGTGTCATCAGTCTTGAAAATAATGTGTCCATAACCGTTTACTTTCAATATCAACCGCCAAAGTTAGGAAATATTTTCTAAACAATCACCTTTTTCGGCAAAAAAACTTGGATTTGATGATGCCTGTGTCGGCAAAATCGCCCTGAAAGGGCAGCCGAGGGGCATCATTTCATTTTTCGAACAGGTCGATGAGCAGTCGGCTCATGTGGGCACGCAGTTCGTTGCGGCTGCAGGTGTAGTTGTTGGCCAGCAGTGCAAACGCATAGCGGGGCTTGTCGGCCGGATAATAGCCCACATAGCACTGCACGTCGGTCATGCTGCCCGACTTGAGCACAATCTGCTTGGACAAGCGATGGCCACCCAGCACACTGCCCACGCGGGTGCTGGCTTGAGGCATGAGGTCGCACAGGCGTTGGCCGTTGTATTGCTTGTCGGCCACGGCGGCGAGCATGCTTGCCAGCAGATAGGGTGATGCCTTGCCGGCGCGTGCCAGACCACTGCCGTCGCGCATGAACAGTGCGTCGGTGTCAACGCCCAGCCTGCTCAGCACACGTTTCACCTGCGCCACACCGGCTGGATCGATGCTGCCGTTGCTCCAGCCGCCACCGATGGCCACTGCCCGCAACAGGGCATGGGTGAACATGTTGTCGCTGCGGTCGAGCAACGACTTGACAATCTCGGTCAACTGGACCGACTCGTGGGTGAGCAGCAACTCGCGTCCTTCCTGGGCAGCCTTGATGTCGTCACCATCAATGATGTGGATGCCTGCACGTTGCAGGGCATGCGCCACACTGTCGGCCAGCAGTGCCGCCGGACGCGGATTGGACGCGGTGAGGTTGTGGCTGCCGGCACACACATCGCCCATGAGCACCAGCGACGGGTGGCCATACTCCAGGGCAAAGTCGATTTCCTCGCCCTTGGCGCGATAGGTCATGCGGTTGAGTACCTCGACACCGGGCACGTTGGGCACCAGTCTGAACGGCGAGAACCGCCCCCACTTGTCGACGCTGAACCGCACCCGCATCACATTGTCGGCATAGTTCAGCGCATGCACAGCGGCTCCATAGTCCCATGCCAGGTCGCCCACGTCCCAGTGGATGCTGTAGGGCGGATAGGGATATAGGCTCTCGTCGGTGGCCACAGTGCCGGCGATGTGGGTGATGCCGCGCTGCTTGATGGCGGCGACAATCTCGCTCACAATGTCGGGATTGCCCTTGATGTATTGCGAGCCCAGCGTGGGGTCGCCGCCACCGACGATGAGCACACGGCCCTGCAGGGTGTCGCCCTGCACGCGGCCTTGCAGATAGACGCGTGTCTTGAATCGATAGTCGCCCCCCAGCGTCTCGAGGGCGGCAATCGATGTGACAGTCTTCATGGTCGACGCGGTGATTATGGCCTGATCCTGCAGGTTGCCGGCGATGACCTTGTTTGAGTCGATGTCGATGACCACGACACCGGCCGCGGCATGGCGCATGCCCTTGCGCGCGGCGTAGGCGTCGACGGCCTCTTGGGCCGTGATGGCCCACACCGACATGGCCATCAATGTCAACAACGCGATGCTTGCAAATCTCTTCATTGATTGTCTGACTATCAACAAAAAACTAAGAACTAAAATCTAAAAAACTAAGAACTAAAAACTGTCCTTGCCGTCGGTGCCAAACTCGACGAGGTTGGCTGCGATGCCGTCGGCCAGCTGCACCAGCGAGCACAACGGGTGCTGGTCGCGGGCGGTGTTCAGGCTCTTGGTGGCCTCGACGCTCTGCATGGGCAGGTCCCAGGCGGTCATGTGCCAGCGGATGGCAAGCAGTTCCTCCTGGGTGATGTCCATCCCGGCCCACAGCGCCATCATGGCCGACTTCTCGCCATGCCCCATGGGCCAGTTGCTGTAGTCGACATCGTAGGAGTCCACCTCGACCCAGATGCCTGTGGCGTCCTTGCGCTTGCGGCGCGTGGGGCGGTAGATGTCGGCCTTGCAGATGTCGTGCAGCAGCGAGGCGATGATGACACTGTCGCGACTGAGCCGCGGCTCCAGGTCGGGACGCATCGACAGTGTCAGCTCGCGCAGCTTGAGCGCGGCGTGGCACACGTTGAGCGAGTGCTGCACCAACCCGCCGTCTTTGTTCAGGTGATGGTTGACACTGGCCGGAGCGGTGAAGAAGTGGTTTCGCCCCTCGTCCAGATATTCGATGAGATCGTCCACGCCTTCGCGCCCGGTCGATTTCAACAGTTCGATAAATTCACGTTTGTTTGCTTCGATAGAGTAGTCCACTTTTTTTGAATTTTGAATTGAGATAGTAGTCGAGTAGTTTTTTGTAGTAGTGTAATAGAGTAGTAAAAGCCGTTACCTTCGCCTGGTGGCCATTGGTGTCGCCTGGTGAGCGTGCGGCCGAGCGAAATTATGAATTATGAATATGAATTAGAGAGATAGTGTCGCCAGGCATAGTGCCGACGGTGGTTGAGGTAGTCCAGGTCGCGCTGGTGCTCGTAGGCTTCGCGCTCAAACGAAATCTTGCGGTAGGCATTGCCACGGCGCAACAGTCGCACCAGCCACTCAATCACATACCACACATAGAATCCCACGATGCCCATCTCCAGCAGCTGCGCGGTGTGGATGCGTTCATGATTGATCAGCTCCTGCGACAGGTAAACTCCTGGATGCACAAACAGTATGCCCAAGAGATTAATGGCACTGAAACCACGCAACGGGATATATTTAGTCCTGATTATCTTCATTAATAGGCTGCAAAATTAGTATTTTTTCGCCACATTGTGTGCCTTATGTCAAATTAAAGCAGTATTTTTGCAAAAAATAGTTTTTATCAAATCAATTAACCTAAACACTCAAGACAAATGAAGAAAGCATTGAACACTGCCAACGCACCGGCAGCCATCGGACCCTATAGCCAGGGCATCGCAGCCAGTGGAACCATGTATTTCCTTTCAGGACAACTCCCCATCGACCCCGCCACCGGAGCATTCCCCGACGGAGGCATCAAGGAGCAGACACGCCAGTCGCTGCTCAACGCCAAAGCCATCCTCGAGAGCGAGGGCCTGAGCCTGAACAACGTGGTCAAGACCACCGTGTTGCTGAGCGACATCGCCAACTTCGGGCCCATGAACGAGGTCTACGCCGAGTTCTTTGAGCAGCCCTTCCCTGGCCGTTCGGCCTTCGCAGTGCGCGACCTGCCCAAGGGTGCCTTGGTCGAAATCGAGATGATTGCCGTCGGTTGAAACAACCGATGCTAAAAGTGGTGGATAGAAGTGTGCATCTTCTTTCCGCCACTTTAAACGTTTTTGCTAATACTGACTGCAATGAGACTGATGAGAACGATATTGACTGTGTTGATGGTGGCATTGGCCGCAATGACAGGACAAACGCAAGATGAGGTGTTGCGCACTGCCGAGATGCCGGCACAATTTCCCGGTGGAGATGCTGCGTTGTTGAAGTATATTAACCGACACATGGTGATACCTGACGAGTGCAGACAGGAGGAAGGAACCGTTTGTCTGCTGCAGTTTGTAGTCACCAAGACGGGCGAGGTGGGCGAAGTGAAAGTCTTGCGCTCATCGGTCCCACAGCTAGACTCCATCGCCGTCAACACTGTCAAACATCTGCCGCGCTTCAAGCCAGCCCGGCAAAACGGTAAGCCTGTGAATATATGGTACACCTTGCCCATCCGCATCAGACAGCAATATTGAGCCACTGAAAAGCCTGGGCCAAAAATGAGGTTGTAATTATCTTTATCAGCGAATCTCCTCAACTTCCCCTCCCCTTTACTTCGCCTCGGGCAGGGGGCAGAGGGTGGTATGACAACCGCTATGCCGGGGAAAAGTTGGCTGACCTCTTTTCCTCTCCCCTGGCAGGGGAGAGGTTAGGTGAGGGGTTGAACGTCAGGGTTGGCAATCACGCCTATGATAAGAGGGGGACTGACACACTCCCCCTAACCCCGTGACACACTCTCCCTAACCCCGTGACTTAGAGGGGGAACTGCTCAACTTTCAGGGGACTGACTTGCGAAATTTGAGTGAGATGAATTTCATGACCAGCCCTAAACAAGCAAGCCGCTTTTGGCATAAATCGATGATTGGCCCGTGTCACATCACGGCCAGCAGAACCGGGATGGGGATGGCACCTGTGAAGGTGTATAGGATGTCGCTGGTGTAGGTTGAGCGGCCGCGATAGATGTGCCCATTGGCGACGGTGAACAGGATGTCGCTTGAGTAAGTGGAGTTGCCCTGCATGATGTGCTTCCCGTCCCAGGTGAAAAGAATGTCGCTCGTATAGGTCGAGCGACCCTGATAGACCTTGCGACCGTCCCATGTGAGCAGAATGTCGCTTGAGTAGGTTGAGTTTCCCCGATACAGATAACGCCCGTCCCACGAGTATAGGATGTCGCTTGTATAGGTTGAATTGCCACTGAACAGGTGCTTGCCATCCCATGTGTAGAGGATGTCGCTCGTGTAGGTGGAGTTGCCACGATAGATTTTCATGGTCCCGGCCATCGCCGTGACTGCACTCAACACGAGCAGTGCCATGAATAATAGGGTCTTCTTCATTGTCTTTATCGGTTAAAATGGTGATTTCCAGGTGATATTTATCGCTTGCCCTGTGATGGGGTGAACGAATTGCAGCCGCCACGCATGCAGCATCAACCGTGACGAGGCTGTGCCATAGAGCATGTCGCCCACGATGGGGGCATTGAGTCCCAACGGATGGGAGCAGTGCACCCGCAGTTGATGGGTGCGGCCCGTGAGAGGCTGCAGTGCCACGCGTGTGATGCCATCCTTGCGCTCAATCACCCGATAGCGGCTCACCGCCGATTTGCCCTCAATGGGGTCGACCATCTGACGTGGGCGATCCTCGACATCGGGGCGCAACGGCAGGTCAATGATGCCCTCGTCGCTCGCCACATTGCCATCAAGCAGGGCAATGTAGGTCTTGGTCACCCGGCGTGAGGCAAACAAGTCTTGCAGCGCCTGATGGGCGGTTTTGTTCTTGGCCAGCACCAGCAGCCCTGAGGTCTCCTGGTCCAACCGATGCACTACCACCGGCCCACTGACATCGCTGCGGCGGCGATAGCGTGTCTCGACCGAGTCATCGAGCAGTTTGCCGGGCTGGCTGAGCATGCCGGCAGGCTTGCGCACGATGCTCATCCACTCGTCATCGTAGGCGATGTCCAGGCCGGCGTCAGCCGCAGGCTTAGCCAGCGGGTTCGGGTCCACATCCAGCCCTTGCAGCATGAACGAGAGAATGGGCAGACACTTGCTGCGGCACGCGGGATAGTAGTGCCCATGGTGCCGCACCTCGCCCACCGGCGACCGGCCATACCAGAACTCGGCCATGCACACCGGTTGCAGCACTTGCCGATAGGCATACTGCAGCAGCTTGGGCGCACAACACTCACCCGCTCCCGATGGCGGCAGCGCACCGTCCCAAATCTCCATCAAGTCTTTGCGCTCGCCGTGTGCGTTCAGCACGACAAACAGTCGGAAAATGCGCTCTTGCAAGGCCTCGCTGCGTCGCTTGCGCAAGGCTTTGAGCTGCGCAATGCGTGACTGGAAATCGTCCAACCTCTGTGCGACTTGTGCCAGCAGCGCCTCGTGATGCCGGCGCAGGCGTTTGAGCTCGGCCTTCTGGTGCTGACTCTCGGCCAATAGCGCTTGCTGCTCGTCGGCGGTCAAGCCGCCCTGGGCACGGCGCTTGTCGCGCTCGGCCTTGCACTGGGCTATATGGTGCTTATATTCCTTAATTTCATGATCGCGCTGTAACTGAGCGCTTTGCAGATGCCGTGTCAGCTGCGACAGTTGCTCGCTGTGCTCCAGGCACTCGATTTCATGGTTAATGGCAGTGATGGATGCCTCGCCCCGGCGAAACTCCCCGTCGGGCTGCAGCAGGTCGTAGACCGGCGGCACAAAGTAGTCGTGGTCATTGCGCCCGCACAGGTTGCCCGAGTAGGCTGCCAGAAAGCCCAGTTCGCCAGCCGGGTCGCGCACCACTAGCACGCCCAGCATCTTGCCCGCCTGCAGCTCGTTGGCCCAGTCGGCATGTATGGCCACCTGTCGCATCACCTGCTCGGTGGCCAGCACACACAGCTTCGCCGGCACATAATGGAACGGCCAGGTGAATCTGGGTGGCACCTCGACGGCAGCCACATCCTGCTCGAAACGATGAAACTTCGCCATAACGAGGCAAAATTAGTCATTATTTTTGGAATACTGCGATTTTTCATCTACCTTTGTGGTGGAAAAAACTTAAACACTGAACGATATGGAAATTTACCGACTCAGGCGTAATGCCATCCTTTTGGACTTTGCCTGCATCGCTGTGGCGATGGTGGTGCTGTTTCTGGCCAGCAAGCAGATGCTGCCACAATGGGCGCTGATTGCCGGTGCGCTGGTGGCAGCGGCACTGATGTGCGCCAGCATCTGGTATCTGTTGCGCGCCCGCAAGATGCTGAAACAGATTCAAGAATTAAGTGACAAAGAGCAAGATTCGCCTTCACAGTCTTAATTCATTCAAGTTGCGGACCAGCAGGTTTGTAGTAATTCGGCAGTTTTGTGCATGCGAAATTTTGCCGACAGAGGCACTGATACGAATATTCAATACTGACATTACTTATGAAGAAAAAATTATTTCTCTTGATTGTGACCGTCTTGATTGGAAGTTTGGCGGTCAGCATGGAGGCCAAGAAGCCCAAAAAGAAGGCACGCAGAGTGGAAAAAGAGGAGGTGTGGACCCACATCAGCGGCTTCTACTCTTTCGGGAACGATGAGTATATGATTAGCATCAACTACTTTGATGGCGAGTTTGAGGCCTACATCCATGGCCCTGGGTTTGACGAAAACGAATCAACCTTTGCCGGCAATGTGGACGAAAAAACGGGTCTCATCACCGTTGTTGATAAGCAGGGAAAAGTCATTTTCACCGGCAAGATGTATCGTGGCGGCAACCAACTGAAAGGGGAGTTAAATGGTAAGCCCATCACGCTCGATGGGTTGTGCGGCGCATAACTTGTTCCCCCGTTCGGTGAGATTACGCCCATTCGGTCGCGAACTCTTCGTGGTTGCTGCGCTTCGCCTGCCACAACGGCTTCTTAAGTCTATAATCTAACGGCCAACGTCTAACGTCCAAAGTCTAACTAACGTCTAGAATAATATGAAATTTATCTCATGGAATGTCAATGGCTTGCGCGCTGTGGCGGGCAAGGGGTTTGTCGAGGTGTTCGCGCAGCTCGATGCCGACTTTTTCTGCCTGCAGGAGACCAAGATGCAGGCCGGACAGCTTGATCTGGAATTTCCGGGTTACCGCTCCTACTGGAACTACGCCGATAAGAAGGGATACAGTGGCACAGCTATCTACTGCCGTCATGAGCCACTGAGTGTGACCTGCGGCATGGGCATCGACGAGCACGACCACGAGGGGCGCATCATCACCCTTGAGATGCCCCAGTTCTATCTGGTGACGTGCTATACCCCGAACAGCCAGGACGGGCTGCGGCGGCTGGATTACCGCATGCGGTGGGAGGATGACTTCCGGGCCTATCTGTTGTCGTTGGACCAGAAGAAACCCGTGGTGGTGTGCGGCGACCTGAATGTGGCACACCAAGAGATTGACCTGAAGAACCCCAAGACCAACCGCCGCAATGCCGGCTTCACCGACGAGGAGCGCGCCAAGATGACCACCCTGCTCGAGGCGGGGTTCACCGACACGTTCCGTTACTTCTTCCCCGACCGCACCGACATCTACTCATGGTGGAGCTATCGCTTCCGCGCCCGCGAGAAGAATGCCGGCTGGCGCATCGACTACTTCCTCACCAGCAAGCGGATTGACGACAAGCTCACCGCCGCCACCATCCACACCGACATCATGGGCAGCGACCATTGCCCCGTCGAGGTTGACATCCAGTTTTGATACGATCGGGCGACGGCTTAGTATCTTTTTGCGTGTATGCCACATCGCTTTCAGCGACAGTGGCTGCAGCGGCGTCTTGCACCCGCCCTTTGATTGATCGAGGGCAACACGAAAAAAGCACCGCCTGAGTGGGTGGTGCTTTTGTTTTCACGAGTTGCGTGCTGATTACTTGCGGATACCGAGCTCCTTCTTTGCGATGAGGGCGCGGTAGCGGTTGATGTCCTTGCGCATCAGGTAATCGAGCAGCTTGCGGCGCTTACCGACAAGCATCTTCAATGCACGCTGAGTCGTATGATCTTTCTTGTTGAGCTTCAGATGCTCGGTCAGGTGGGAAATACGGTAAGAGAATAATGCAATCTGCGCCTCGGGAGACCCAGTATCAGTATTGCTAGCACCGTACGTTCCAAAGATCTCTTTCTTTTTCTCTGAATCTAAGTACATTACGTTAGGTTTATAATTGATGTTTGCAAAATTGCGGTGCAAAGGTACGACAAATTTCACAAATAGGGCAATACAATCAAAAATATTTTGCGTTTTGCGCGATTTTTAACATTTTGACCCAGTAGGGTCTCTATTCACCGATTCCTCTTTCCCCCTCCCCTGGGAGGGGAAGGGTGAGGGGAGGGGTTGAGTGTCAGAGCAGGTAATCAGCTCCTCTCCTAAGATAGGACCAATGGTGCAAGCCGAACGCATAGTGAGAACTTGTTCGCACTGTGCTGAGGCCCCCGTTCGGTCGGATTTGTAATCCGACCGCATTTGAGTATAAGGATTTGCAATCCGAAAAAAGCGCATTATAAAATTTGCGCAAGCCGAATGCAATGTCAAGCTTGCTTGAACATTGCTGAGGCGCTGCCAAATTTATCTAAATGCTTATACTCAATCCTGCTGGATTGCAACCACGAAGTGCTCGCGACCGAACGGGAGCCCGAAGGGCAACCCCGAAGGGCTCGGGGAGATGATGAAGCGAGTGTTGCACGAAGTGCAGCTCGCGGTGCCACAGGCATCATCACTCGACCCAACATTGCGAAGCGCAGCAAATCCAGCAGAACTAGAGAGCGGTCGGGGGTGGTATGACAACCGCCATGACAGCGCAAAGTAGGCTGACACACTCCCCCAAACCCCGTGACACACTCCCCCCGGCCCCTCTAATTAGAGGGGGAGCTGCTCAACTTAGAGGGGGAACAGCCGCTATCACAATCGGTGAATAGAGTTACCCAGTAGGATGATTAGAATAAATATGAGCAAACATTTTGCGATTTCCGACAGATATGCAGAAAAATATTTTGCGATTTCCGACAATTGTACTTATAATGCGCTAAATATTAGAGACTTGATATTATCGGTTTCCTTTGGCATGGTTGTGGGTTCGGCACAGCATCTGGCAGTTCTCTATCGTTGTCGCGCCGCCTCGGCTCCAGGCACTCACATGGTCGGCATCCATCTCGCTCAACTTCCAGAGGCGTGTACGGTTGGCCTCGTGGCCGATAGCGCACAGAGGGCAGTTGCTGACCCCGGCATGCCCCGCTGCGTCGGTCTGCATGCGGTATACCTTTTTCTTTGTCGCCTCGTCAAAGACTCGCACATTCAGCAGGCGGGTGTCGTGCTCGCCGCCCAGTATGTACTCGAAGATGCCTTTGCGGTTCTGGATATATGGATCCTCCATGAGCCGATGCACTGCCTGTGACACAGCCGTTGGGTCGTATGGTGTGTTGTGGTAAGTCTCGTAGAGCCGACCCCATTCCAGCCCGCACATCTCGCGCTCGACATCGGTGAAGACTGCCGTGATCCAGTCGATGACGGTGTTGAAGTAGGTTTTCAGTTCGTTGATGTTGTCGTCGTAGCGATGCTGGCTCATATAGGCTTCGATTTTGCCGTGGCTCACCCAGTCGAGAGCGCATTGCAGGAACTCTTGTCGGTTGACCGCTCCCTTAATGTAGGCACTCCATTTCTGGATCATTGCGTTCTGACTATTGCTGAACTCAGCTTTGGCTAAAGTGACGAAAGGGCCGCTGTAAACTGCGTTGAGCAATTCTTGGTCGCTGAGCGGGACACCAGCAATATTGATGGTACGGAACCATTGTTTAATTTCGCTCTCGGCTCCCTCGCACTCATAGATGAGCAGGGGCGTGTTGAGAATGAGTTGCTGTTTGTCACTGGCTAAGCCCGAGAAATATTGCTCCATGTTATCAATCTTGACGGCAAAGCGGTCGGTCACATACCGACCCAGGCTGGTGATGCGTTGTTGTCCGTCAAGCACTTCAAACCGACCATCCATTGTTTTGTTGAAGTAAATCAGCCCCAAAGGATATTGGTTAAGTACTGACTCAATCACTGCGACATCCTTCTTGCCGTCTGCATAGATGTAATTGCGTTGATACTCGGGCTGAATGGTCAGTTTCCCCGATAGTCCATATAACCCCTTGCCCTCTAGTTCGTTGTAGATAAACCCTTCGCACAACTCCCTCACGGTGATGTCGGTCCGTAATGTCGTTTTCATGACTGCTGCTTTTTGCGGATGAGTATTCTGGCGTAGCATTTTTTTGGAATACCGTCTTCCATATAGTATAAATGTCCATCCCTTAATCCTGGATTAAGGGCTTTCAACCTTCTGTCATAGGGCTTAAGTCCTAAATCTTTACCAGAGTTCCCCTGCGTTTGACCAACAATTTCAAATTGCTCAGGGCAATACTTGTCAAGAAATGAAATCGGAACTCCCATTACGCCGTCATAGTCAGATGGAATCGCATCTGTGTAAGGAACTTCGATAGCGTTATAATTTTCGTATTTGATATAGGATTTCCTAGTGCGAATGTCTTTGTGTTTGCTGTATTTGTAATTATCCTCCATTGTCATTAAAAGCAAGGGTTGGTGTCTACGTCCGTGATCGATATTGGTGAACCAACAAGAATTTCCAAGGCGGGTATAGTTGCCTTTATAACCCATCTTTTCAGCTTTGTTTTTGTCTGAAGCAGAAACCTCAAACCCTTCCGGTACAGCAAATACCATATCTGATGAGAATCCAGTTGCACCCATCCAAATGTGATTGCTCTTAATGAGAGGGAATACTTCACTATATGCAATGGCATTCATATTCCCAATGATAAGAAAATGTTTGTTCACATTAGCAATCCACTCGAAAAAAACTTGAAATAGTGAGAATGGTGGGTTTGTGACGATGATATCTGCTTCATCACGCAGGCGTGTTATCTCTTCGCTGCGGAAGTCACCATCACCCTCCAGATAGTGCCACTCGATGTCATCATGGTTGATGCGGCCATCGCCAGTGATGTCGCGTTCCAAGACGAAAATTTTGCCCCGAGTCTGGAATTTGCGCTTGTCAAATTGAGGCGATTCTTGCTCAAAAAGCGATGGCACATAATTGCTCTTAAAGGTTTTGCTGTCAGGGGCATAACTGGTACTAATCAGTTTTTTCAACCCGAAACGCTCAAAGTTTTGAGCAAAGAATTTGGTGAAATTGCTCCATTCAGGGTCATCGCACGGCAGCAGTACTGTTTTGCCACGGAACACGTTGGGGTTGTAGTCGATATACGACATGACCTCTATCTCAATGTCGTGGTACTGAGTGTAAAACTCGTCGTTGCGGTTGCGCCGCGCTTGTACTAAATTGTCATTGGGCATGATTGATAGTCGTTTTTCTCGCATTGACTATCAATCCCGCAAACGCAAAAGACGTGATGCAAATCTTTTGCGTTTAGCACGAGGCGGCGTCGGATGGTGCCCCGGAAGTGTTCAAAGAATGCATCACGCTTTGTGCGTGAGCATTGCTATAATACACTTGCGAGGCAACAAGTTATGATGCCACCGTCACTGATTATTTCCGTGCTTGTTATACCTAAATAGAGTTTCCGACGCTCTTGGCTAAACGCGAAATAATAGCGAATGCTTTTGTTATGGTCCGGATTTCTCCCCGAACCTCATTGCAAAAGTACAATTTTTAGTTGGGATTGCAAAATTTTTTGCATGCTTTTTTTGTTGTTGGTTGCAAAATCAGCACCTTTGCGGTGCTAATAATCTTGTTTTCGTGCGAAAATGGCGATTTGATAATCTTGTTTTCGGTGCCAAGTTCCACCGAAATATGCTGCTGGTGAAAACAGTGGGGATGAAGCATTGCCGCTCCATCCCCATCGTTAAAATACACTGGCCATCGGTAAGCTTATGGCTTACAGCTTAAAGCTAAGATTTACTGCTTGATCAGGCGCAGGACGTTGTTGTTGCGGATGTTGTTGCGTTTGACGGGCTGCATGATGCCCTTGATGTCGCGCGGTGTGCCCGCCTTAGCCTTCATGTAGCTGCGCTCGATGATGCTGCTCACAGGTGCGGTGTAGTCCATCGTGATCGTGTGGCCGCCCTCGGCGATGAGGTTGGCCTGCATGCGCACTAAGTCTTATGCGGCACAAATTTAAGCAAAAACAATTGAATTGCATCAAATGCAAAGATTATTTTAAGACAAATTAAGTTACTCAAGTTTCTGGTGTAGTTAAAGTAAAGGGAACTATATACCTGTTGTCCCCTCGACAAGAATTATAGATTTTGATATAGGGCTTTATCGCTGACGCGAGAACCACGAAGTGCTCGCGACCGAACGGGAGCCCGAAGGGCAAGCGCAGCGCAGCAAATTATTAAAAAATTAGTTTAAAAATTTCTACACGCTATCGCGTGGAAATGAGGATTATGTTAATTTCTGGCCGAAGGCCCTATAATTTTCTAAATAATATTAAGAACAATTTCTTGCCCGCAGGGCAATCAAAAAATAACCTAGGGGACAACTTGTATATAACTGCTAAAGTAATAGGGTCATTTGCTTTTTGTAGTAGAGAAGTAGGGTAGTGGGGCCTATACATAATGGCGGCTGCACGCGTTTGCACCACAACCATGTAACGGCTTTACTACTTTACTACACTACTACTTTACACTTGAGTTATTTGGCCAATAGGGCAATACATCGCCCATTGCTACGTTTTAATTAAGAAACAAACTGACAACAAGACAACGATGACCCGAATCTTTACTCTGCTGGGAGCCATGCTCCTCACTCTGGCCGCTGTGGCGGCACCCCTCACACTCACTTCGCCCGATGGGCACCTCACGCTCACCACAGGTGTCGACAAGGGGCGACCCTACTACACGTTGAGCCGCGACGGCAAGGCCGTGATAGGCAAGAGCCGGTTAGGATTTGCACTCACTGTCGGCGACATGGCCAGCAACATGAAGGTGGTGCGCACCGCACGCGATAGCCACGACGACACGTGGACCACCGTTTGGGGCGAGGACGAGACCATCCGCAACCACTACAACGAGCTAGCTGTGACGCTGCAGGGGAGCAAACCGCGCGCACAGATGGTGGTGACGTTCCGTTTGTTTGACGACGGCCTGGGGTTCCGCTACGAGATTCCCGAGCAGCGCACCTTGCCCGACATCACGGTTACCGACGAGCTCACTGAGTTCTGTCTGCCCCAGGATGTGCCGGCATGGTCCATACCGACCAATCACACCGTCTACTATGAGGGAATCTACGAGCGCGACTTGCTCAGCCGCAAGGACACCGTGTGTACCCCGCTCACCATCGAGGCGGCTCCCGACCTCTATCTGGCCATTCATCAGGCTGCGCTCACCGACTATGCCGACCTCAACCTCACGCCGCGTCCGGGGCAGGGTGGGGCGGTGACCCTGATGGCCGCGCTCACCCCTTGGCAAGACGGCACTAAGGTCAAAGCCGGCCGGCGGATGCTCTCGCCGTGGCGCACGGTTGTCGTGACGCACAAGCCCGGCGAACTCATCACATCGCACATGATGCTCAACCTCAATGAGCCGTGCACATGGGATGACACGTCATGGATCGAGCCGGGACGATACATCGGCATCTGGTGGAGCATACACAAGAAGAAACACACCTGGGAGCAGGGACCCAAACATGGCGCAACGACACAGAACATGAAGCGATACATCGACTTTGCCGCACGGCACGGGTTCAGTGGTGTGCTGGCCGAGGGCTGGAACTATGGCTGGGGACAGGGCGAGGACATCGACTTCCTCACGCCCTATCCCGACTACGACCTGGAGGAGGTCACCCGTTATGCCCGCGAGCGCGGTGTGCGCGTCATTGCCCACTGCGAGACCAGTGGACGCAGCCTGCTCCTGGAGCAGCAGATGGACAGCGCGTTCGCCCTCTACGAGCGGCTGGGCATCCGGGCCGTCAAGACAGGCTATGTGGCCGTCAAGCTCAGCGGACTGGAGCTGTCGCACTCGCAGTATGGCGTGCGGCACTACCGCAAGGTGCTCGAGTGCGCCGCCCGTCACCACATCATGATCGACAACCACGAGCCCGTCATGCCCACCGGCCTGCAGCGCACCCTGCCCAACCTGATGACCCAGGAGGGCGTGCGCGGCCAGGAGTATAACGCCTGGAGCGAGGATGGCGGCAACCCGCCGGCACACACGGCCACGCTGCCCTTCACCCGCGGACTGGCCGGACCAATGGACTTCACCCCCGCCATCTTCTACTATGGCGACGAAGTGGTGCCCGGCACGCGTCCCCAAAGCACGTTGGCCAAACAACTGGCCGAGTTCGTGGTGCTCTACAGCCCGCTGCAGATGGCCGCCGATGCCATCGAGAATTATGAGAACCACCCGGCATTGTCATTCATCGAGTCGTGTCCCACCACATGGCGCCGCACCGTGGTGCCCAACGGCGAGATCGGCCACTATGTGACCATTGCCCGTGAGGCCCGCGACGGCAGTGGCAGCTGGTTCATTGGTAGTCTCACCGACGAGACAGCCCGCACGCTCACCCTGCCGCTCGACTTCCTGGAGCCGGGCAAGCGTTACCGCGCCATGATTTATGAGGACGGCCCCGGTGCCGACTACCGCGACAATCCCATGTCACTGGCCATTCGCCAGGTCGAGGTCACCGCCGCCGACACCCTCACCCTGCGCCTGGCCCGCAGCGGCGGCACCGCCATCCGCCTCATCCCCGCCCCCTGATGCCCCCAGACTCATAACCTGGAGCTCCCAGATTCAAGCCCCGTCTGATCCACCCCGAAAATCAAGCACTTAGCCCAACTTCAACACTGTTTTCCAGTGTTGAAGTTGGGCTAAGTGTTTGGTGGCCATCCGAAATAAGCCGTATTAGTGCTCATGTAGAACAAGCATGCGCACCTGACCGCACAGGCTGTTATATTGCTATTACAGCTCGATTATTACTAATGACATGAAACCTTGATTAATTTTGAATCTTATCTGCCACGTATTCTAAAGGAATCTTCTCTTGTTCTAAACGATAATTGCCCTCCTTCAAGAAGTTAAACATCTCTCTCTCTTCTGGAGTAAGACATAAAACCTTTTCCACATTGGTTTCCGTTCCGACTTCGCTCTCATAAAATCGGTCAAACGACTCTCTATCCATCAGGAAACTCTCAACCTGACAGAAATGTGACCTTAGTTCAGAAAGAATCTGAAAGCCCTGAGCATCCAAATCGCCCCAATAGTGAATCTTTTTCGACCTCAGCCAGGTAACATCCTTGAGTATATTAACTCCAAATCCATGTCCCCACACCACGATACTCTTATGTTTTGGAGGGAACGTCAGCATGCTCATCTTGTTTTCGACAACATAAACAGTTTCAACCGGAATCTCGATTTTTCTAAATTGACTGATTGGAATGCTCATATCGTCAATACCCGAGAATAACGCCTGACTCAAAGTCTTGTCCAAAAACCTGAAGCGGACCAGCGGTTCGTCATACCTGAGATTAAACCGCGTCTCAAACCGTGTATCGTCAGTATTTATAGATTCCGCAATGATTATATCTAGCAATTCCTTAATAATCCCCTTATTCCTCTCAATGAATTTGGTATCTATTTGAATAGGTAACTCGCGGATGTACAGTTGGGGTTTGGGATTATTCTTGAAATAGGTGCAAACCTTGAGCAAGTCACACCAAATCTTATGGTTGTCAAGAACCTTGTTAGGGAATTTGCTTACCCATTCCGCTAACGCTGGAAATGCAGAAAGGATCTTTTCCACATCCTTTCTGAAGCCTGCTGTTTCCTGCTCTTTGCCAATAAACTTCAAATAATCATGCTCGGTCTGAAACGCAATTGACACAGGGATATCTTGTGCTCCATGTCTTCTTGTCTTCACTTTCTGGTATTCAATGGAATAACCGTAACCCCTCTTCTCTTTAGAACAAGCAATCAACTCCGTCAACTCTTTTTCAAACTGAACGGTATCGTCATTAGGTTTTTTGTTGCCTGCAATAACGATAGAATCGAAGCCTCGTCCCTCGACAAGGGCACGCAAAAATGCCAGATATTTGTTTCCTGCCTTCTTCCGTATTTCAGTTGGTGTTATCATTGGCTAGGTACTTTTCTCGTTCTTGTCTATATATCTCTATCGGCATATTGTACAGGCGCGACTCATTCCCATTGCGCTCCACATAATGAACAAAGGAGATATCGTTCTCTACAATATGAATATTGTCGCTGGGAGTGACCACTAGGAGCTGCAGGTTCAACTGCTTGCAAAGCGAGATTAAGTATCTCGCCTTGTCTTCATCCTGCGCCTTGAATGCCTCGTCAATGGCAATAAACCGCAAGGATTTGGCCTGCAAGCCATCTTTGGTCAGGCCAAACTGATAGGCAATGGCTGAACCCAAGATGGTATAGGTCAGTTGCGCTTTCTCGCCACCAGAAAGTTGCCCCATGCTCTCGTAGGTCTTGAACTTCTGGCCGGTTTCTTTATAGAATTCTTCCGCCCTATAAGAAAACCAACTCCTAACATCCATCACCTTCTTGCGCCACTGCTCATTCTTGAGCTGTTCCATCAGCGGCTGAATCTTCTTCTCAAAATGAGTCCGCTTGCCGTCAATCGTGGAGTTCATTTCATGAATGTTGGGGATGGCATTCTCCAGCATTTGCCTAAAATCAGCCACGTCCGAATTGAACTTTTTCGAGTTGACCAACTGGATATAGGTCACAGGAGCAGTGCTGAAATCTATCTCAGAAAGAGATTGATTCAGCATTTGAATAGTATCTCTAATTGACTTCTCCCAGTTGTTGAAAAACATCCTGAAATCCGACACCTTATTAATCACCGTCTCTTGCAGATACTCATTAAATTTCTTTTCATGGCGCACCAAATCTTCCTTTACCAGACGCTCATAAAGTTTTTGGTATTCACCTATCAGGTTGATGCTGCTGGCTTCCGGCAGGGCATGCACGTCGGAGCGCCAATCCTTGAAGCGTGAGGTAATGTCTTCCGAAGGATTCTTAAATTTCATTATTAAGATGGTCACTTCGCGTTCAACCGAAGTCTTTTCTGAGTTTTTGCTTTCCTCACGCTTGTTAATCTCTGCCTGAATAGCATCTCGATTCTTCTCGATTGTTTCGTAATTGACATTAAGCCAATTCTTGTGCTTCCCTTCAAAATCACTGACGTCTATATCGCCAAGGTTGTCAACTGTCGGCTTGTTGTCGTTTCGCCTTTTCGTAGCTTCAACCAAATCAAACTGTTCTATTTGGAAGATTTCACGATTCTTTGAGACGATAGTTTCTTTTTCCAATTTGTCCAAGGCCTTCTTCACCTCATCTAGTTGCTGTTGGAGTTCTTTCACCTTGTTATTGGCCGCCTCAAGCTTTTTCTTCTTCTCTTCTTTTTCTTGAATTTCGCGAGCGGTCTCTTCCCAGTTGATTTCTTCGAACTTTGTATAATTCTCAAATAAATCATGAAAACAAAGCCTGCGCTTATCAATTGCCTTTGACTCTGCTTCAATACGTCGTATATCTTCCTTATTCTTCTTCTGTTGCTCTTGCAAATCCTTTACGATGCCACGTATAGCAGCAATCTTTTCTTTGTTATCCCAGCCCAGGACATAGTTCTCGCGGTTGTTCGTATGCGGGCGGTCGTCTTTTTCGTGCTTGCTATGCACAGACTTTATCAGGCCTTCCTTTGTAACTGCTTTCTCCGTATAACGATAGAATTCCTCCAAATCTTCGACACAGGCATAATTATAGTGGTTGCAGATAGCATCCTCAACCCATGTCAAATACCGACTCTTCGTGTTGAACTCCAGTTTGTTCAACAGACAATTTGCAGGAGAATTCTGGAAACCACGCAGGGAGGAAGTTTTTTCGTAGCGGTGATATACAATTCTTCCCCGTAAATCGTGGGTGTTAACGTATTCGTTGACTGCTCTATAATACTCATCCGGCACAATCAGGCGCAAGCCAAAATTGTGTAGAATCTTCTCGATGGAGTTCTCCCAGTCCTTCTCTTCATCTTTCACGCGAATCAATTCGCCGACAAATGGGATTTCGCTTGTTGTCGCTCCAATGGCCGCCAGTATTTCTTCTCTGATCGCTGCTTCTCGCCCAGAAATATTGTTCTTGTTTTTTTGCAGAGTTTGAAGGATTGCGATGTTCTCTTCTATATCCTCGTTGAACTTGTCATCCCTGTTTTTAGCCAAGCGCAATTCTTCATTCTTTTCAACCAACAACGTCTGGCACTTAGCCTTTTCGATTCGGGCAGTTTCCCTGTTTTCAACAAAAACTTCCGCAGTAAGGACTGTAGACAATCCCACTTCAGCAGCTTTGTGATTATAACTGTTGAGTTTAGTTTGACGCGTTTGCTTTGTGTTGTTTAGAGCTTTTATCTCTCTTGCAAGATCTTTTATTTGTCTGCCAACATCATCGTTTTCAATAGACAATGACAGATCCCGCTCCTGCTGTTTTAGGCGTTCTTTCTCCTCATCCAGTTGCGCAAGCTCACCTTTGAGACCTGTTAACTTCTCATCCAACTCAACAATTTTAGCTTCTGCCAGCTCAACATTTTTCTTGGCAAACCAATATACGGCCGAATCCCGAGTATTCTTCAGATTCTCAAGGGCATAGCTTATTTCCTCAAGTTGCTTGGCGCTTTCATCAATAGGCTGTAACTGAGCAATTTGTTCTTTCACCTTCTCAATGGTGTTTTTTGCCTCCATCAAGGTGGAGAAGCTCTCGTTCAACCGGGTGTATTCACTCTCGGCATCCCGTTGCTCCAACATATTGTTGCGAATGAATTCATCCAAATCATTGAGCACCTTCACCCCAACAATTTGGTTGAAGAGCGTTAGTGCTTTGTCTGATCGAAGCCCAAAGGAACTGATTATTCTATCCTTGTAGTCTTTGATGGTGTCATAGAATTCAATCTGCTTCTTGGGCACATGGGTATTATACCGTTTCTCCAGCGTTTTCTTCCAATCACCCTTGCTCCCATTGAAATCAGAAAAATCGTCTTTGATCCTTAGTGATTTAGATGAAACACCGTATGTGCATTTCAACTCAACGTTCACAAACCAACGCACCTGAAACAGCGTTACAATCTGTTCGTGATTATTGGTAAACGAGGCCAATATCACTGAGTACGTCCTTCTGTCCCGAAGTTGTTGCGTCTTGGTGGTAGATTCTCCTTCTGCTTGAATGTTACCATAGTTGCCAAGAACGTATGTTTCTTCGGTTCTGTCTCCCTTTCGCTCATTGCCTGACGACTGGTTGTAAAACCTGTCTTTCTTGGCTGGCACGAGCAGCGTCAGCAGAGCATCAATCAGCGTACTTTTACCGGAAGCGTTAGCACCTGTCAGAAGAGAGTTGTTCCCTTCAGGGGTAATCCTATAGATCCTCTTGTTGAACGTACCCCAGTTATAAATTTCCATATAGTTCAACCGATAACCAGATGTTCCGGCATTGGTCGTAAACAAATCATACTGTTCCTGCATACTCTTCCAGTTTTTGCTTGAATGCATCTAAATCCTCCAACGTCACTTTCTCCTTGATGATGCGATGTATCTTGTAGCGCACTTCATCTCCGTTTCGCTTAACCTCCTTAAGGAATCCCAAGTCGACAACTCTTTGTATATAAGTGTCCAAATCCTTCTCCAATTTCACACGGTTGAAATTTTGCGGCAGGAACAGTCGCACCTCGTCCTTTATCTCATTGCCGGTAATGATTCTGTCTACAGACTGAGTCTCAATGGGATTGTTGTCATAATCTTCAAGAAGTTGACGCAGCACGATTACCACAATGGAAACCTCAAAGCCCAGTTGGCGCCTGGATACAAGATTCAGCGTAGTGTCATCATCAAACACAATCTGTTTCACAAAGGCAAAGCCTTCGTCTTTTTTCAGAATCAACTCCAATCCTATCACCGCCAGATACTCTTGTATTTCTAGCTGGTAGGTAATAATATCCTCCCACACCGGCGACCCTTTTTCAACAGTCTTTTTCAGCAGGAGAATGATTGCCTTTGAATATGGTTTCTGCTCATTCATAAGGATATAATGACTTCCGGAATACGGATTCGTTTATTATTCTGATGGTCAAACACGATGGCTTGACGCTTCTCTTCGTTGACTGTCTTATGCTGAAATTGCCCCAATGCACCGAAATAGGCAAACAACTCTGGCAGACCTTGTTTCAAAGGAAATTGTTCCACCACATCAAGAAGTGTCACCTGACTCTTGCCTTTCATCGTCTCACGGATGTTTTTCACCAATATCTTGCGGTCCACATACACATTGCTAAACACCTTGCCCAGTTCGCCAAGGTCTTCGATTGAAAGCGTTTCTGTCTCAGGGATGCTGTCATACTCGGTGCTCTCATTCTGCTCAAACGTAATCTTCCTGTCGAAAGGTATACTTATCTCCATACCATCATCCACAGATAGTGATACATCCGGCTTTTGTCCCTTCTTTGAAATCTCAATCAGCGTGTTCTTGATTTCCTGAACTAGCCGTTTGCTAACATCTGAGCGCGATATCTCATTTTCCCGAATGATACGGCTCAGTTTGTCGGCCATCTTGTCGTTGGTCTGATAGACCTTGCGGCCCGATTCGTACAAGTATTCCACCATATTCTGCAGGAAAGTGTCGCCACCATCGATGTTCTTTTCCTTCAGTGTCCGGAACAGGTCGGTTATCAATGTGTCCAATTCCGACTGCATCTCACGAGCCAGCAGAAACTCCCAGAAAGCATAAAAACTCTTGCCCTGCGAACTGGACTTCAACTCGTCCAGCGCGTCGAATGTGTATTGCAGGATGCCGCCCTTCTTTAATGTGGGATCAATCTGTTTCTGATATATTTCCTTGATGATGTTCTTGAAATTGTCATCCACGTCCTTGAAGTCTGTGAGCAGTTCCTTTGCCAATTTGTTGATTTGCTGGAATCTCGGGACAATCTCAAATTCCTCAAACACCTTGATGTCCTCGCCCATCTGTAGCTGCTGAATCTGGTGCTCAATCTCCATTTTTTTGTCCACCAGAAGTCGCAAACGTTTCTCTCTGTCTTCATTGGTGTATTCCACCAACTCCCGGAGCTGACTGATAATCGACTTGAACTTCGATTCCGTTCCGATATACTCTTCTTGCTTTAGCCCGGCCAGCCAATCTAGCACCTTGCTTGAATGTGACGACAGTTCGAAATAGATTTCCCCGTCCTCATTCCTGTAGTTGGTCAGGAAACCGCTATCCGTCCAGTTTCTAATATACTTGCTCGCCTTTTCTTCGTATGTGTCAGTATAGAGAATGTCGCTCTCTTCTTCGTCTTCAAACTCATGGCTGTTTAGGTATTCCGCCAAAAGGCTATGAATGTTTTCGTGTGAAACAGCTGGCATATCACCAAAGACTTCTGCCAGGAATTCAGTGATGATGCCACAGTTCCGAGCACGCAGCAAAGCCACACTCGGTGAGTTTCTCAGCGTTTCTGATATGCTGTTCTTGCCCTTCATTTGGTTTTCACTCTTCGCACATGCAGCGCCTGAAATGCCTAATATATTTCTTGCGTTGATAGATCAATCTCCGACAGTATCACCTTCAGGCGATTGAGGTCTTTGTTACTTGCCATTGCAATATGTTTATTATTCGCCCACAAAGTTACTCAAATTATCTCAGACCATAGGTCTGATTGACCTCAAAAGTTACTAAAACGAGTGATTTTAGTGAATTTTGTTCACTTTGTAGAGCAGTTTGTATCTTTTTTCTTGTCAAAAGCAGGATTAATTCAATATCCTAACAACATGGTCATATAACTCATGCAAGAGCGGCCATTCACCTTCATCAATATTCTGGATATTCAGTTTAAGAACCTCGTCTGTTTATTCTTCACAGAAGGATGAAAGTATTTTAAAGGTTTACGGTGCTCGCGCCCCATGAACGCTAGCACTTCATTGTATCTTACTAACCAACATTCTTCCTATTCCATGTTAGCTATGTTTAAAAGTCACATAATACTGACCCTCTTTTTCTTCCACCTTACTGATATAATGTCCTTTCCCTTTCAGGTAGTCCAACAACGTGAAATTATGTTCGTTTATATCAAAGCTAGCCCAACCACGAGCATAGGTTAGTTTGTGATACTCACCTCCTAATCCATCTAGAAGTTTGTTTTCTCGTTCAGTTTTATACTTCCATGCAGAATTGCACTTATTAATGAGGGTTATCTTTTGTTCCCAACTATCTTCACCTTGATAAATAGTTATTGCAATTACTACTAAACCCGTTGGCGGAATTAAGCGAGCGCATACTTGATTCTGCCGATGGGCCTGTTATTAATCCTAGTTTTTCACTAATTTGTATCCATAAATCATAAATTACGTTAAATCAGTTGGTTCTGATTTTGTCAGTTGCTTTATTTTAGGTATATTTGTACCTATAAAACAATTAAACATGGCAAAAGGCAGACCAGCGAACGCGGACACCGCATATAAGATAATCGTGCATGCCAACGGCAAGTACCGCTATGCCGCCACCAAGCAATACACTCTTGGCGCGGATG
>Ga0256404_1002345_pt1 | contig 42080 bp, 40 predicted proteins | sample RumenRJG_01DNA_FD_185990 | JGI IMG/M metagenome (GOLD analysis project Ga0256404, IMG submission 185990) | Bovine rumen microbial communities from Lethbridge, Alberta, Canada - RJG_01 | ecosystem: Host-associated > Mammals > Digestive system > Stomach > Rumen | place: Canada: Alberta | collected... | reverse complement strand
TATTAAAACCACTGTAAATAATGAAAGTAATAATCAGAGACACTCAGCACGAGGCTTCCATCTGGGCAGCCCACTACATCGCATCGAAAATCAAAGCCAAAGCCGCCGCTACGGACCGTCCGTTCGTAATCGGACTCGCTACGGGATCAACCCCGATCGAGACATATGCAGAGCTTATCCGCATGTACAAGGCAGGTGAGATATCATTCAAAAATGTAATCTCATTCAACATGGACGAATATGTCGGTCTCCCCGTAGAGCACCCGGAGAGCTACCATTCATTCATGGACAAATACCTCTTCAACCATATCGACATTCCACGCGAGAACATCCATCTTCTCGACGGAAACGCTCCCGACCTTGAGAAAGAGTGCGCAGAGTACGAGAAAAAAATCGTCGCTGCCGGAGGTATCGACCTTTTCCTCGGCGGAGTCGGCGAGGACGGCCACCTCGCTTTCAATGAGCCCTTCTCTTCTCTCCAGTCCAGAACTCGCGTAATGACTCTTACCTATGACACCCTCCTTGTCAACTCCCGCTTCTTTGACAACGATGTCAATAAAGTTCCGAAACAGGCGATGTCCGTAGGCGTAGCAACCGTTCTCGACGCCAAGGAAGTACTTATTCTCGCCTTCGGTCACAAGAAGGCTCGCGCAATCCAGATGGCAGTTGAAGGTCCCATGACCCATGTATGCACCCTCTCCGCACTCCAGAACCACCCCGCAGGAACAGTAGTCGTTGACGAACTGGCAGCAGGAGAACTGAAGGTCAATACATATAAATATTTTAAGGCAATCGAAGAAGCCGAGAACAAATGAAAACCTATATTGAACCACAAAGAGAACTGCCCGTAAGAGCAGATGTTGACATTCTCGTCGTTGGCGGCGGTCCTTCCGGGGTCATGGCCGCAAGAGCGGCTGCCCAGAGCGGCAAAAAAGTTATGCTCATCGAATCCAGAGGCTATCTTGGAGGCAACCTTACCCTAGGACTTCCGATTCTTGCCTATCTCGACGTCAACGGCAAACAGTGCATAAAGGGCTATGCCCAGGAAATGATCGACCGCCTCGCCGAAAGAGGCTGTGCCGGTCCCCATGTCCCTTGCAAAAACCATATGTCCCTTACCATCATCGATCCCGATGAGGTAAAGAGTGTCCTCCTCGAGATGGTCCAGGAAAGAGGCGTAGAGGTCCTGATGTATGTCTTCTGCTCCGCAGCAATAATGGAAGGCAATACAATCAAGGGAGTTATTATCGAATCCAAGGCCGGACGCGAGGTAATCTTCGCAAAGACCGTGATTGACTGCACCGGCGATGGAGATGTAGCTACAAGGGCGGGAGTCGAAATGCACAAGGGAGACGAGAATGGAGGCATGCAGCCCCCTACCCTAATGTACTCTGTCCGCAAAGTTGACATGGCCGCTTTCCGTGATGCCCTTGTCAACCACAGCGACGTTTTCGATATGGACGTAATGCCTCCTGAGCAGTTTGCAAGGCGTTATTTCATTACTGTAGGTCTTCGCAACCAGATCAAAAAGGCGACTGAAGACGGCCTCGATATTCCTGTAGCCAGGACTATCCTCATCACCGGATTGAAAGATGATCAGATCTGGGTCAACATGTCTCGCGTAAGCGGAGTTGACAGCACCCTCCCGGAAAGCTACACCCACGGAGAGATCGAAGCCCAGAAGCAGATCAAGATTCTCAACAAATACCTCAGGGGCTATGTTCCCGGTTTCAAGGATATGGAGGTGGAGAGGGTAATGCCCTTCCTCGGCATCCGCGAAAGCCGCGTAATGGTAGGTAAATATGTCCTCACCGCAGAAGACATCCTTTCTTCAAAGAGGTTCGACGACGTCATCACTGTTGCCGGCTATCCCGTTGACATCCACCACTCAACCGGTGCAGACTGTACGATGCTATTCGCAAAGGATAATCACGACATCCCCTACCGCTGCCTCGTTCCGGAGAAAGTTGAAGGACTCCTCGTCGCCGGCCGCTGCTCCTCATTCACCCATGAGGCCATGGCAGGCACCCGCGTAATGTCCACCTGCATGGCTCTTGGCCAGGCAGCCGGCACTGCAGCAATGATCGCCCTCGAAGACGGAGTGCTTCCGTCCGAGGTCGATGTCAAAAAGGTACAGAAAAAGCTCCTCGAAGAAGGAGCTTTCCTGGGATAGTATTACCAATTAAGGGTAAGTCCTAGAGGGGTCGCATGGAGGGAAACCTTCGACGACCCCTTTATTCGTGAGGTATTGAAGACAAATCTCTCAAGTCCATAATTGAAAAGGAGAGCTCCGACGCCGATGGTAGCCATAGGAAGAGCCCAATCACGGTCACCGGTCGGAACCACCTCTCCACCCTCGAGAGTCGTTTCTACCCACCAGGCGTGCTTGTCAAGCCAGAACTTTCCGCCGACTGCCGCGCCTACTCCGGCAGCCATGAGGCCGATGTCGGCAATACGACGGGTCTTGAGACTGCTGATTTTGAGCTGTATCGGTTCTGTCTTTTTCATGCCGGAAACACCTGCAATAATGTCGTAGATTCCGAAAGCCGCAGTAGCGGCACCGAATATCTCACCGGTAATCGGCCAGGTATAAAGATGGGCGAACTTAACGTTTTTTGCCCCGTTGACAGATGTTGTCCCATTATATGTCGTACAATCCCTGTAGAATGAATATCCTGCAAGTGCTCCGCCTCCTACGAGCTGTCCTACGCCCGTCCAGAACTGCGCGTTGGCTGGTTTATAACTGGTATAAAATGCTTCATCACCGATTTTCGCCTGGACTTCGGCCCCGTGGAACTGCGCCATTGCCGGCAATCCAAGACATAGGAAAAGAATCATCACTAACAACTGTTGCTTTCTCATACTCTACTATTTAAATAACTGATTTTCATATTATTTCATCGTTCCTCCTACTATATCCAGGATCTCGGAAGTAATCTTTTGCTGACGTCCCTTATTATATTCAAGGGTAAGATCATCAAGAAGGTCCTCTCCATTATCGGTAGCAGTCTGCATCGCTACAGTACGTGCAGCATGCTCCGCCGCCTGGCTGTCAAGAAGGACAGTATAAATCTTTAATCTCATCGTCTTCGGAAGCAGTTCTTCAATGAGCTCGGGGACAGAAGGCTCCACAATATATCCCGAAACTTCAGTGTCGGATTCACTTTCCGGAGCGGGATAATCATCTACTTCTGACTCGACCTTGAGGGGAATCCATGTTTCCCGAGTCACAGATTGAGTACCCGTTGAGACAAAATGATTGTATATCAATTCAATACGGTCAAACTTCCCTTCCAGATAATCCTGAATCAGAGAAGATGCCAAAGCCGCTGCTCCACTGTATTCAGGGCTGCCGGAGAGGGCTACAGGATCCGATGGCATCTCGGGATTCTCCTTCCCGATCTTTCTCATGGACTCTATCATCTTCCGGCCCACAGAGAAGACAGTAACTCTTACACCCCTAGCCTCGTATTCCCTTACAGTCTCCAAGACCTTTCTCACAGCATTGGCGTTGAACCCGCCGCAAAGAGACGAATTGGAAGCAAAGGCTATGATTGCAACCGATTGAATCTCAGGTCTTTCTCCAGTAAACTGTGCGGAAGGGCCACGGTGTGCCATAAGGGTTGAGAGCATCTCTTGCAGGGCACTCTGATAAGGAAGCATATTCCCAATAGCCTGCTGTGCCTTACGAAGCTTGGCCGAAGATACGAGCTTCATCGCCGAAGTAATCTTCAGCGTGCTCTTTACAGAGCCGATGCGACCCTTTATTTCCTTCAGCGACGGCATAAGCTACATTCCTGCGACAACATTTTCCGCTTCACTCACTATAATCGCCTCTATCTCCGGAGTAAACTTTCCTTCCGAAAGGGGCGTGAGGACGTCTTCGGAGTGGGTTGCCCTCATCCTATCGAGGAAAAGATCCTGAAACTCACGGACCTTTGAGATAGGAATATCTTTCATAAGAGCATGGGTACCGCAATAAAGAACGGCTACCTGCTCCCCTACCGGCATCGGATGGTACTGTGGTTGAATCAGAAGCTGATTGTTCTTTCGTCCCTTGTCCAGTGTTGCCGCCGTCACCTTATCCATATCGGAAGAGAACTTGGAAAATGCTTCCAGCTCATTGTATTGGGCCTGGTCGATTTTAAGCGTACCCGCAACTTTTTTCATACTCTTCACCTGGGCGCTTCCTCCTACGCGGGACACGGAGATTCCAACGTTAATCGCAGGGCGGATACCCTGATTGAAGAGGTTGGCTTCGAGGTAGATCTGGCCGTCTGTGATGGAAATCACATTGGTAGGAATATAGGCCGAGACATCTCCTGCCTGTGTTTCTATAATAGGAAGGGCGGTAAGGGATCCACCTCCCCTGACCTTTCCTTTCAAGGACTCGGGAAGGTCGTTCATCTTCTCTGCAACTTCCTGCTGGTCAATTATTTTCGCGGCCCTTTCGAGGAGTCTTGAGTGGAGATAAAATATATCTCCAGGATATGCCTCACGGCCGGAGGGGCGACGGAGGATAAGAGAAACCTCGCGGTATGAAACGGCCTGCTTCGAAAGATCGTCATAGATGACAAGGGCATGGCGGCCTGTATCGCGGAAGAACTCACCGATAGCAGCACCTGCGAAGGGAGCATAATACTGGAGGGCGGCAGGATCAGCAGCAGTAGCGGCTACAACTATTGTATAATCCATTGCTCCCTTTTCCCTGAGGGTATTGACAATGGATGCAACCGTACTTCCCTTCTGCCCAACTGCCACATAGATACAATAAACAGGCTTGCCCTTAAGGAACTCCGACCTCTGATTGATTATGGTATCTATTGCAATTGCCGTTTTCCCTGTCTGACGGTCACCGATTATAAGCTCCCTCTGGCCGCGCCCTATAGGAATCATGGCGTCAATCGCCTTAAGACCGGTCTGGAGAGGCTCGCTGACCGGCTGACGGAAGATAACGCCGGGAGCCTTCCTTTCAAGAGGCATATCAGTTTTCGCTCCGCCGATGGTTCCCAGTCCGTCGAGGGGATGACCTAGAGGATCGACAACCCTCCCGACCATATTCTCATTGACCCCTATTGAAGCAATCCTACCGGTACGGTGGACAACCATTCCCTCCTTAATAAGGTCAGTCGGCCCCATAAGGACAGCTCCTACGTTGTCCGGTTCCAGGTTCATTACTACGGCCATCACACCATTGTCAAATTCGAGGAGTTCCCCCGCCTCTGCATTCTGAAGGCCGTAAATACGGACAACTCCGTCGCTGACCTGAAGGACTTTTCCTATTTCCTCGAATTTCAGCTCATTGTCCATGTCCCGGAGCTGGCTTAGCAGCACATCGGATATTTCACTCGCTTTAATACTCTGCATATTATACTATCCTTCTGTTTCTTTCAATGAATTGACGCTTAATTAGTTCCAGCTGTCTGGAGACACTCGCGTCAATCATGTAATCGTCGATGTCGAAAATAAATCCACCTATAAGGGAAGGGTCGACAATGGTGTCGATTATAGCTTCGCAGCCTGTTTTCTCCCTGACAAGATCCTCGAGGGCACGGATGAGACTCTCGTCCGGAGGGGTCGCCGAGATAAGATGGGCGAACCTGATACCGCTGTCCCTGTTGAAAGCATCGACAAAATGGTGGAAAATAAGCCTTGCATAAGGCATGCGACCGTTCTTCAGAAGAAGGAGGAGGAATTTCCTCAAATCCTTCTCCATCGGTTCACCAAGAGCCGCCTCGAGAAGGGACATCTTCTTTTTGTCATCGACCGCAATATCGTCACTGATCATCCTCTCGAGGTCGGGGACTTCAATAAGAGCCGCCTCGAGGGCGGAGACCTGAGAACAGACCTCCGGTCCGCTGCCCCTTTCCTTGACGAATTTAAGGAGAGCTGTTGAATAGCGTGACGATATTATGCCTGTATCCATGACTTACGAAAGCTTATCAGAGGTCTTAGCAGCCTCATCAATCATCTTGGAGATAAATTCCGCCCCTGCTTCTTCGGAAGAAAGGTCTTTTCTCAGGATCTTCTCAGCAATGCTGACAGACAAAAGGGCGACTTCACGGCGAACATCCCTAAGGGCGCTCTCCTTCTCCGCCGCAATGCGGATTCTGGCATCTGCAAGGATTTTATCCGCCTCTTCGCGGGCCTCAACCTTAGCTTGCTCCACCAAAGCTTTTTTGGCTTCGGTAGCTTCCTTCATGATTGCCGACTGCTCTTTCCGGGCTTCCTCGACCATTTTCGAATGCTCCTCGACCAGTGCGGACATCCTCGCCTCGACCTCCTTCGCATCCTTCAGGGACTTTCCTATGGCGCTATCTCTCTTCTCGACCATCGATGTGATAATCGGGAATCCGAACTTCGCCAAGAGGAAAAACAGAAGGCCGAAGATTATGACCATCCAAAAAAGGAGGCCGCTATCGGGCGTGACAAGACTCATAAGCTACTTAATTACTACGGCCAAGAGGCATACGATAATTGCGAAAAGGGCGGCGCCTTCGACCATACCCGCCGCGACAATCATGGAAGAACGGAGATTGCCTGCAGACTCCGGCTGACGGGCTATAGACTCCATCGTCGCCTGACCGATCTTACCGATACCGATAGCGGCTGCGAGTGCTGCAATGGCGGCTCCAATGCCAGCGAAAGCCTTTCCAAGAGCGGCGCTGGCGACTGTCTGAAGTAAAAACATACTGATCATAATTCTATACTATTAATAGTTAACATTTATCATCCTTTTTCCCTTGCAATACCAATATAAATCGAGGAGAGCATGGTGAATACATATGCCTGTATGAACGCCACAAGGCATTCAAGAAGGTCAAGGAAAAGTCCAAAGAGGACAGAGACAACCGACATTGGTCCGAAGATGGCCGGTCCCATCTTTGCCATCACGAAAATAATGCAGACCATACTGAGAATCATAATATGGCCGGCAAGCATGTTCGCAAAAAGTCGAATAGTAAGAGAAACCGGCTTCATCAAAGCGCTAAACACTTCGATTACCGGCATTATCGGCTTCAAGAATCCCGGGACATCGGGATTGAGCATCTCTTTATAATAGTGTTTGGTCCCTGTCAGATTGACAGTAAAGAAGGTACAGAGAGCGAGGACCATCGTTATAGCGATATTTCCCGTAAGGTTGGCTCCTCCCGGGAAGAACGGAATAATCCCTATGAAATTGTTGAAAAGGATGAAGAAGAAGGCCGTACAGAGATAGGGCGAATATCGTCTGTAATCCTCTCCGATATTCTCCTTAGCCATATTGTGGACCATCATCACAAGGGGTTCCATAAGGGCAGCAATCCCTGTCGGAGACTCACTCAGGACGTCATGGCGCTTATACCACCGGGCACAGAGAAGGAAAATGATGAGTATCAGGAGGGATGAAAGCATAAGAGAGAAGACATTTTTCGTAATGGAAATGTCGAACGGTCGCACCGGAACCCCATCCACCATCTCCACAATCTTTCCATCCTCATTGAATACGAAATCTCCATACCGCCCCTCTTCCATTTTCTTTGAAGAGAAGATATGCCAGCCCGAAGTCTTGCTATAAAGTATAACGGGAAGATGGATTGCTATCGACTTTTCGCCTATATCGGTGATATGCCACTCATAGGAATCGCCAATGTGACCGAAAATTACTGAAGGAATGTCGATATCAGCGGAAGCTTCCCCTTCCTGCGGCTGAGCCGAAGATGGGAGAAACCCTACCAAAAAGGCAAGCAGTATGAGTAACAGCCGCTTCATTGTTCTACCGCAGCAAACACTTCATTATCAAGCACTTTAACAAATCCTGACAGGATATCCACAGAGTGCTCCCCTTCTGCATCTACATAGACTATAGAGCCCTTCGAGAGGGAGGAGAGGAGAGGAGCATGGTCCTTGAGGACCTGAAAGGCCCCCTTCCGCCCCGGAAGCGTCACAATCGACACCTTCGTATCGATAAGGGTCTCCATCGGGGAGACTATCTTTAGGGAAATATCCATTATACCTGCTCCAGAATCTTCTTTCCTTTTTCAATAGCCTCTTCAATGGTACCGACATTGAGGAAGGCCTGCTCGGGGAGATAATCGACCTCTCCATCCAGGATCATATTGAATCCCTTTATCGTATCTTCGATATCGACCATCACTCCCTTTACTCCTGTGAACTGCTCGGCAACCGAGAACGGCTGGGAGAGGAACCTCTGGACGCGGCGGGCGCGATTGACCGTCTGCTTATCCTCGTCAGAGAGCTCGTCCATACCGAGAATCGCAATTATATCCTGCAGCTCCTGATTTCTCTGGAGAATCTGCTTCACCCGCTGAGCCGTCTCATAATGAGCCTGTCCCACTATATTCGGATCGAGAATACGGGAAGTACTCTCAAGAGGATCCACGGCAGGATAGATACCAAGGGCGGTAATCTTCCTGCTTAGAACTGTCGTCGCATCAAGATGGGAGAATGTAGTAGCAGGAGCCGGATCAGTAAGGTCGTCGGCAGGGACGTAAACAGCCTGGACAGAGGTAATTGATCCGTTTTTAGTCGAAGTGATTCTCTCCTGCATCTGACCCATTTCGGTAGCCAGAGTTGGCTGATATCCGACCGCGGAAGGCATACGTCCGAGAAGGGCGGAAACCTCCGAACCGGCCTGGGTGAAACGGAATATATTGTCTATGAAAAAGAGGATATCCTTCGGCTCCGAGCTCTCATGGGAATCACGGAAGGATTCCGCGAGGGTAAGGCCCGAAAGGGCCACCGAACTACGTGCCCCCGGGGGTTCGTTCATCTGACCGAAGACCATCGCCACCTGAGACTTTTTAAGCTCTTCATTATCAACAAGTGACAGGTCCCAATGTCCCTCTTCCATGGCCTTTGTAAAGGCTTCACCGTATCTGATCACATTTGATTCGATCATCTCCCTGAGAAGGTCGTTACCCTCCCTCGTCCTCTCGCCTACTCCGGCGAAAACAGAGAAACCGTTATGAGCTTTCGCGATATTATTGATGAGCCCTTTGATAAGTACAGTCTTTCCTACTCCAGCGCCTCCGAAAAGGCCTATCTTTCCGCCCTTGAGGTAGGGCTCCAGAAGATCAATGACTTTAATTCCCGTAAAGAGAACCTCCTGGGAAGTCGTAAGATCCTCAAACTTAGGCGGTTCCCTATGAATCGGAAGAGCGCCTTCTGTCGAAAGGGAGGAGAGGCCGTCTATTGTCTCGCCAACTACGTTCATGACTCTTCCGCGAATCTGCGTGCCTACGGGCATTGAAATAGGAGAATCGGTAGAGACAGCATCCATCCCCCTTCTAAGCCCGTCGGTTGTATCCATTGCAACGGTCCTGACTGTATCTTCGCCAATATGCTGCTGCACCTCTACGACAACGATTTTGCCGTTTGGACGCTTAATATTCAGTGAATCATGAATCCGAGGCAGTTCACTGCCATCCGAAAGGTCGAAATGGACATCGACCACAGGTCCAACTATTTGGGATATCTTTCCGGTCAACCCTGACATATACCATTCATTTTGTCATATTTACAAATATACGAAAAATTCCGGTCAAGTGTCAGATAATATCCTTATTTTTGCCTTATCACCAAAACTCATAATATGAAAGCCACCCGCTTTATCAGCGCCATTCTCTTCGCTTCCGCTCTCTGCCTTTCCTGCAAAGAGGACTCCGGCAGATCTTTCCAGCCGGTTGACTATGTCAACACTCTTGTCGGCACCCAGTCCACCTACCAGATGTCTACCGGAAATACCTACCCGGCCGTGGGACTGCCCTGGGGAAAGGATTTCTGGTCGCCCCAGACTGGAAAAAACGGAGACGGATGGATGTACACCTACGATGCGACTCATATAAGGGGATTGAAACAGACTCACCAGCCTTCCCCATGGATCAACGATTACGGCGAGTTCTCCATAATGCCCGTGACAAAGCGAGGCTTTTCGGAGGATGAAAGGGCAAGCTGGTTCTCCCATAAAGGCGAAAAGGCCACTCCGTATTACTACAGTGTCTATCTCGCCGACCACGATGTCCTTGCGGAGATTTCGCCGGTAAAGGACGGGGCCTCCCTCCGTTTCACCTATCCGGAGAGGGATACTTCATGGTTTGTTGTAGATGCGTACAAGGGCGGAGAAATCGTTTCTTTCGACGAGAGTTCAATAGTCGGATACACTGTCATGAATCATGGAGGAGTAAGCGATAATTTCAAAATGTGGTTCGCCATCCGCTCGGAAAAACCGCTTACCTTTAAACAGATTGACCCAGAAAACTCCCTTGCCATTGCGGGATTCGGGACCCATAAGGGCGAAAAGGTAGGGCTCACCGTCGCCTCGTCATTCATCTCCAAGGAGCAGGCGCTCCTCAACCTTGAGCGGATAGACTGCGGCTTTGACGAAGCCAAAAACGCCGCCAGAGACCGCTGGAACGAGGTTCTTGGGCGCATTGAAGTCAATGATAATGATATCGACCACCTCCGCACCTTCTATTCATGTCTCTATCGAAGCGTCCTTTTCCCTCGCGACCTGGCGGAGATTGACGCATCAGGGAAGACTGTCCACTACAGTCCCCATGACGGGAAAGTCCATGAAGGCCACCTTTTCACAGATACAGGCTTTTGGGACACCTTCCGCTGTCTCTTCGCCCTTATGGACCTCGTCTACCCGGAAAAGGCCGCCGAAGTCCAGGAAGGACTTGTAAACACATGGAAAGAAAGCGGATTCCTTCCCGAGTGGGCAAGTCCCGGGCACCGCCGCTGCATGGTCGGGAACAACAGCGCCTCAGTCGTTGCCGAAGCCTATCTAAAGGGAATCAGAGGCAATTATAATCCAGAGGATCTTTGGAAGGCCGTGACCTTTGGAGCTCATAATGTCCACCCGAAGGTCTCCTCCACAGGGAGATTGGGACATGAATACTATGATTCTCTAGGGTATGTCCCCTGCGATGTCGGCATCAAAGAGAGCGCGGCAAGGACACTGGAATACGCTTATGACGACTGGTGCATTTGGCAGTTCGGCAAGGCTCTCGGTAAGAGCGAAGAAGAGCTATCGCAATATAAAAAGGCCTCCGAGAACTATAGAAACATGTTTTTCGACAAATATCGCCTGATGGCAGGACGGCGACTTGACGGCACATTTGCTGAACCTTTCAGTCCCCTGAAGTGGGGCGGAGACTTTACAGAAGGGAACAGCCTCCACTACACCTGGTCGGTCTTCCACAACCCGGACGGTCTCAAGGAACTCATGGGAGGAGAAGAAAGATTCATCGAAATGCTTGACAGCGTCTTTAACATCCCGCCTCTTTTCGACGACAGCTACTACGGACATACAATCCATGAAATAAGGGAAATGCAGACCATGAACATGGGAAATTACGCCCATGGCAATCAGCCCGTCCAGCATATGATCTATCTCTACGATTGGACTTCCGAGCCTTGGAAGGCACAAATGAGAGTCCGCGAAGTTATGGACCGTTTGTACTCTGCGACCCCGGACGGCTATTGCGGCGACGAAGACAACGGGCAGACCTCCGCATGGTACGTTTTCTCCGCCCTCGGATTCTACCCTGTCTGTCCCGCTTCATGCGAATATGCACTTGGCATACCCCTATTCAAGGAAGTTACTGTCCACCTCCCCTCCGGGAAAGATATTACAATCTCCGCTCCCGGAAATGACAGATCAACCGACTATGTCCGGTCGGTAAAAATAAACGGGCACCGCCTCAAAGGGAGCTTCATCACGCATGAAGACCTTCTCGACGGCGCTCGATTGAGTTTTACTGTCAGTGAGCGGAACTAATTGACTTTCAGCGAGTCTCTCCCTTCGGGGTCATATTCTCCGGAAGCCACTTTCATTAGAAGATTGAAATTGTTCTCAATCTTCTCGGAGAGTTCTTTCTCCCCGAACTTTTTCAACTCGTCCGCCAGATAATAGATATACTGGCCGCAGGTCTCGAAGTTGTGGGAAGCATAGTCGTAGAACTCGAGGCTGAACTTCGCCGTTTCAAGGAGTCTGTTCGAAAGACGTATAGCGAGGTTGCGTCCGTTATCCGGCTCGCCCAGCTTGTAAAAGTCAGAAATCATCTGGATCACCATATAGTCATTCGAAGTGAATCCAAGAGGTATCGATTCGATAGGGAAATTCTCTTCGGGGAAATTCTCCTCGCACCGATGGAGAATATCGAGAGCTTTTTCCTTCTCACCGGCCTTGATAAGGGCGTTTGCAGTATTTACATATATAGCTCTCTGCGAAAGTACGCCGAGGAATGTATAGTAATTCTGATAGTCTACATAATAGTTCTTGGCCTTAAGGGCGTCCCAACTGTAGACCTCCGTCATCTTGCGGTAGAGCTCGCCTGCATCCACAAGGCCCGGATCAGTCGCTCCGATTTTGTTCTTGATAGGGATAAACTTATAAGAGAAGCCCTCGTACATCAGATATTCCTTGATGCCGATATTCAGGTCGCCTCCCATATTGAGCATGTGCAGAGGTCTGTCCCACTGATAATTGGAAAGGAAATCCAGCATGAACAGCTCCGGCTTTGAAAGGAAGTTCTTGTCCTTCGGGATCTCTATCATTATCGAATCCGGGATCATCTCGGCGAAGTCTTCGCTGAGGATGCCGTACTTGAGGACATTTTCCTTATTGACAGGAATTACAATCTTATGGGCGCAGATGAAATCCGCCTTCCTGCCGCTGGAGAGATCGACCCTCATCTTGGGATCTTTGAAAATGTCCATAACATCCTTTATGGCCATCGGATTACCGTCGTCGCCGGTTATGAAAATATACTCATTGGTACCGTAGAGGTACTGGCGTGCCGGAACGGTCAGTGGCAGAGGCTTTGACTCGTTGACGGCATATTTCATCTGGTCAATGTGCCAGTCGGTTCCGAGAAGCGAGGTATTTACTATACGGACATCGGTGCGGACACTCTCAATTTCCTGGGCATACCAAAGAGGGAAGGTATCATTGTCGCCGTGGGTGATGAGGATACCGTTCTGACCTACCGAATTGAGGTAATTTCTGGCCATTTCAGTCGAGGTACGCCTGTTGCTGCGGTCATGGTCGTCCCAGTTTTCAGCCGCCATAAGAGCGGGGACGAATAGGCAGGCCACCGTTGTGCAAATAGCTATCGGAAGCTCTCCTTTACCCTTGGAAGCATCTGATATCCAGGAATATATCGCAGCTACTGCGAAACCTATCCAAATTGAGAACATATAGAACGAGCCGGCATATGCATAGTCCCTTTCGCGGACCTGGAAGGGTGGCTGATTGAGGTAAAGGACGATAGCAATACCAGTCATGAAGAACATCAAAAAGACTATCCATGATCCTCTCTTGTCCCTGTCGAACTGGAATACGAGGCCTAGGATGCCGAGAAGCAGCGGGAGAAGGAAATAATGGTTCTTTCCTTTATTCTCTGCAAGGACAGCAGGAGCATCGCTCTGGTCCCCAAGACGGAACTCGTCGAGGAACTTTATACCGCTCTCCCAGTTGCCGTTGAAGATGTCTCCTGGAGACGGAGAGTGAATATCATTCTGCCGCCCGGCAAAATTCCACATGAAGTATCTCCAGTACATCCAGTTGAGCTGATAATCGAAGAAATAAGCCAGATTGGCTCCGAAAGAAGGCTTGCGGTGCTGGGCGCCCTTCACACGGGTACCCTTCCCGCGGGTATAGGTCTCATAGAAGTCAATATAACGCTGGTCCTGTCCGCTCCACATACGGGGGAAGAACATCTTTCCCTCAGGAAGATAGTCTGCCTCCGCAGGGGCGTCGACATGAATATACTTTCCGTCGAGAGGAGCCCAATACTTGGTGATCTTAAGGTCATATGGAGCGTCATAGTACTGCCCGTACAGCAGAGGGGTGCTTCCATACTGCTCGCGGCTGAGGTAGCGGACGAGGGTGTAGGGGTTATCGGGCTGATACTCATTGGTCGGGGTCTTCACTGATGAACGGATAATCACTATCGAGAACAGGGAGAATCCGATAATAAGGGATGAAAGACTCAGAAGGACAGTATTGGCGAAAACCTTTCCGCTCTTGAGTGTCTTGAAAAGGCCCCAGAAGCAAAGGGCAAGAAGGGCCACCATGAAGAAGGCCGCGCCACTGTTGTAGGGAAGATGGAATCCGTTGACAAAGATCCTGTCGAAGAATGCTGCAATCTTCGGAAGGTAAGGGATAAACAGGAACACGAGTATCGCCTCTATCACCACTCCTATCATGAAAATGCCAAGGAGCTTCTTGAAAGACAGTTTCTTATCCTCATTCTTCCGGTAATAATACATGAATACAAAAGCCGGAATCGTCAAAAGGTTCAACAGATGGACACCTATCGACAGACCCATCAAGAAGGTAATGAGGATAATCCAACGGTTGGCATGAGGTTCGTCAGCTTCTTCGTACCATTTGCACATGGCCCAAAATACGAGTGCCGTGAAAAGCGACGACATAGCATAGACCTCACCTTCGACTGCCGAGAACCAGAAAGTATCTGAAAAACAATATGCCAGAGCACCTACGGCTCCGCTTCCGAATATCGCGATAGACTCTGGAAGGCTGTACTCTTCCCCTTTCTTTTTAATCAGTCTCTTTGCAAAAAAGACTATAGTAAGATAGAGGAAGAAGATTGTCAGAGCAGACAGAATCGCGTTCATCGCATTGATTGCAACAGCCGCATGCTCCGCATCCGCCCAGAGGCTGAAAAATCTTGCAAACAACTGGAAAACAGGGTTTCCCGGAGGGTGTCCGACTTCCAGTTTGTAAGATGAGGCTATGAACTCGCCGCAATCCCAGAAAGACGCAGTGGGTTCGATTGTGGAAAGATAAGTGATCGCGGAAATTGCAAAAACAATAAGCGAAATCACCCTATTCCATAATTTAAATTTCTTATCGTTCATTCTCGATTCGTTTTCAGATAATCTGCAAATATAGCAATAATTCCTTACTTATAGAGGTCTGCAGTGGACTGGCTTTCCCAGCGCTTGAAAGAATCATCCGTTACGGAAGTATCGACTATGCGGTGATTCCCCGCCATTATTTCGTCCTCTATGAAAGAACTGACATACTGCCATGCTTCGACCATTGCGGAACTGACCTCGTGTCCATGATTATTATAGCGTATTATCCAGTAAGGATATCCTTTCTTTGCAAAAAGCCCTGCAAGTTTATCGCTTCCCCACAATGAATAACGGAAGAGGCTGAATCCCTTGTATGGGACCACCTTATCATCCTTCCCATGAAGGAAGAGCGTCGGGGCGGGATTCTCCTTGTATGAAGGCCGTCCATCGTCTCTGAGTATAGCGCCCGCAAAAGGAATTACTCCTTTAAAGCGGAACCCTGCAGGAAGGGACGAAACCATTTCTGTGCGGTTGCAAAGCTCATAATCGGCCGAGAGCACAGTCATCGCCCCGGCAGACGATCCCATTGTAACGATATTGTCAGGATCGATATTCAGTTCCTCAGCATTCTCGATGATAAAAGCGGTTGCGCTGATAAGATCCTCAACTGCCGCATCGACTGCCTCCATAAATACAGCCCTGTCTCTTATAGGTTTAAGCTTGAGCCCCTTCAGCTTAAGGCGGTAATCTATGGACACCACCCTATATCCCTCCGATGTCATGCACTCAAACCATTTCTGATAGAACTTGTCATCGCGGGAGCCGGTTATAAAGCCGCCGCCAAAGACAAAGAGTATTGTCGGTTTCTCCTTCCCGTCAATCGATGTGACACTCCCTTTCGCCGGCTCGAGAACATCCAGAAAAAGCCTCGTCGTATCCCTCTCGGCATACAGGTATGTCATTTTTTGCTGAGCCGAAGCCGGCTGTTGAAGTAAAGCCGAGAAAGCCAATATGGCGGTAAAAGCCGCTGCCGCAAATCTTTTTATTCTATTCATCTTGCCTTTGTTTAGTTTTCAAATTTAAACATTATTTACAACAATTTTGCCGTATTCCGCCCAAAAATGAGTAATTTCGCAAGTTACATATCAGAGAACTGAAAATGATCAGCGAAAGTATTATAGACAGCACCATTGAAACCCTTTTCAGGGATATCGAATTCACCAAAGAGCCTTCCGGCCTTTATGACCCGCTGCGATATATGATTGCAATCGGAGGAAAGCGGCTCAGACCCAGGCTTTGCCTGACGACATATTCCCTGTTCAAGGACAGTTTCGACGAAGGGATTCTCGCCCCTGCGACAGGCATCGAAGTATTCCACACATTTACTCTCATCCATGACGACATAATGGATAAATCCCCCCTCAGAAGGGGCAGTGAGACAGTTTGGAAAAAGTGGAGCCCCGATACGGCGATTCTATCCGGAGACGTCATGTGCATAGACAGCTACAAGCGCATTGCAAAAGCTCCAAAAGAGGTCCTTGGTGATGTCCTGGAGCTATTTTCGAGGACGGCAGCCGAAGTTTGCGACGGCCAGCAGTACGACATGGAATTCGAGACAAAAAAAAATGTGAGCATGGCCGAATACATGAATATGATCGGGAAGAAAACGGCTGTCCTCATAGCATGCCCCGCCAAAATGGGAGCGATGATAGCTCTCGCTCCAAAGGAGGTCTGTGACGCTGTCTATCAGTACGGCTACAACCTTGGTCTCGCTTTCCAGGTAGCCGACGATTGGCTCGATGCCTACGGAGACTCCAAGGTCTTTGGAAAGCCTATCGGAGGAGACATCGTCAATGGAAAGAAGAGTTGGCTCACTGTCCGATCCATGGAAAAAGGGGCCGAAGGGCTTCTCGAAGCGATGGAGTCAGACCTTCCGGATAAAGATAAGATAGCCGCAGTCATGGCTATATACGACAAAGTTGGTGTCGAGGAAGAAGCTGAAAATGAGATAGAAAGGCTGACAGACAAGGCTCTGGACGCCATTCGGCCGATACTCTCGAAAGAGCAGTTCGCCACACTTGAAACTTTTGCCAGAAAACTTACCGGGAGGAGAAAATAGGATGGAAGCGAAAGAGCTGGAAATAATGTGCCCGGCAGGCAATTTCGAATGCCTTGTCGCCGCAATCGAAGGAGGGGCTGATTCGGTATATTTCGGAGTCGGCCGCCTCAATATGAGGTCACATTCTGCCAATAACTTTGCTCCCGAGGACCTTCCTGAGGTCGTCAGAATCTGCCGGGAATATGGAGTAAAATCATATATGACCCTCAATATCATCCTCTATGGAAATGACTTGGAGGATGCCTACAGGGCTCTTGACGCCGCAAAAGAAGCGGGAGTTGACGCTATTATCGCCTCCGATATGGCGGCGATACTTTATTGCCGTAAAATAGGACTTGAGGTCCATATCTCGACCCAGCTGAGTATCTCCAATATCGAGGCCCTTCAGTTCTACTCCCAATTCGCAGATGTGATAGTCCTTGCACGAGAGCTGACCCTCGACAAGGTCCGCGCAATATACGATGAGATTATTTCGAGAGATATCAGAGGGCCGAAGGGAGAACTCGTAAGAATCGAGATGTTCGCCCATGGAGCTCTCTGTATGGCCGTTTCCGGCAAGTGTTACCTTTCCCTCGACAATACCGGCCGCTCCGCCAACAGGGGGGAATGCATGCAGCTCTGCCGCAGAGGATATGAGGTAACCGACATCGAGACCGGCACCCAGCTCGTAGTGGACAATAAATATATCATGTCCCCGAAAGATCTGTGCACGATAGAGTTCATGGACAAGATTATCGACGCCGGCGTCAAGGTCTTCAAGATCGAGGGCCGCGCAAGGAGCGCAGAATATGTCAAACGGTGCGCCCGGTGCTACCGGAAAGCAGCTGATGCCGTTGCAGAAGGGACATATACTCAAGAGCTTGCCGCAGAACTGAAAAAAGAGCTTTCAGAGGTCTTCAACCGCGGTTTCTGGGATGGTTACTACCAGGGAGCGAAGCTCGGTGAGTGGAGCAGCGTATATGGAAGCGAATCCACAAGGAAAAAGGTCTACTGCGGAAAGATCACCAACTGGTTCAACAAGATCGGAGTGGCGGAAGTCCTTGTGGAATCCGGAGAACTGAATGCCGGAGACGATATTATCATAATAGGGAAAACGACAGGGGCTCTAGAGATGACCGTCGATGATATGAGAGTGGAGCTAAAGCCGGCCACAAGCTGCCCAAAGGGCGTTTTCTGCTCCATTTCGGTCCCTCTTGAAGACCTCCCGGAAGACCGTATCAACGACAACCCTGCCATGGAGAAGGCAGAAAAAATCCATCCCCGCCGAGGAGATAAGGTATACATTTGGAAAACGGCCTGATGGCACAGGCTTTGTTTATGAAACCAACGGTTATGAAAATCTATAGATATATACTTGCGGCCGTTGCCGCTCTTTCGGTCTCGGCTGCCGCTTCAGCCCAATCAAAGAATTTCAATATGGGGAAATGGATGGAAATTCAGAATTCCATCCTGAAGGAACTCGACCGCTCGTATGTGGACACTCTTCCCCTGGCGAGGATTGAGCGGGCAGGCATCGATGCGATGCTCGAGGGCCTGGACCCGTATACGGTCTATGTCCCCGAAGAAGAGCAGGAGAACTTCCAGATGATGATTAAAGGCGTCTATGGAGGCATTGGTGCTGTTATCTACAAACCTGATGTCAACGGCAATGTCATCATAAACGAGCCTTATGCCGGCTCCCCTGCCGTCAAGCACGGACTGGTCTGCGGAGACGAAATCGTAGCAATAGACGGTGTCTCCACCCACGGGATGACAAGTGCCGACGCAAGTGAGAAGATGAGGGGAAAACCGGGGACTACAGTTGTTCTCCGGACTAAAAAACTCCATGCAGGAGAGACCTGGGCCGCAGGTGAGGAAGTCGATGTCCCCATCGTAAGGGAAAGGATTCTCATGCCGGCTATCGAATATGTAGGGATGCTAGACGACGAGACCGGATATATTCTCCAGAGCAAGTTTACAGACGGTGTCGGTCAGGCCGTTCGCGACGCTTACTATCAGCTTAAGGCGAAGGGAATGAAAAGACTCGTCCTGGACCTTAGGAGCAACGGAGGCGGACTTCTCAACGAGGCCGTAAATATAGTGTCCCTCTTTGTCCCGAAAGGATCGGTTGTGGTTTCCCAGAAGGGTAAATCCGTGGGATCCAATATGACCTATAAGACTACCACCGACCCCGTGGACCTCAAGATTCCTATCATAGTACTGGTAGACTCAGCCTCAGCATCGGCCTCCGAAATCGTCTCTGGAGCCCTTCAGGACCTCGACAGAGCGACTATTATTGGTACGAGGACATATGGAAAGGGCCTTGTCCAGAGCATCAGACCGCTCCCGTACAACGGACAGCTGAAAGTCACGACTGCAAAGTACTATACTCCTTCGGGACGTTGTGTCCAGGCGATAGACTATGCCCACCGCAATGAAGACGGAAGCGTCGGACATATTCCCGATTCGCTTACCCATGAATTCAAGACTGCTTCCGGAAGGATAGTACGCGACGGCGGTGGCATCACCCCCGATTTCGAAGTAAAAAGCCATAAATACAGCCGCCTCACTTACTCTCTCGTTCTCAACGGAGTCATTGAGCAGTATACTCTCAAGTTCGTTCGCGAGCATCCTTCAATCGCTCCGATAGATGAATTCCATTTCACCGATTATGAGGACTTCATCGCCTTCGCTCTTGACAAGGAATTCGACTACCGCTCAAGCGCAAAGACTATGTTCGACGAAATGAAGAAAACCCTCGACGAGGACGGTCTTTCCGAGTCTATGGCCAAAGAGCTGGATGCCCTTGAAAAGTCCCTCAACATTGAAAAAGAGGCATTCCTACGCCTGAAAAAGGACGAAATCATTCCCTTCATCGAGGAAGAAATCGTTGTCCGTTACTACTATCAGGAAGCCGGCATCAAGATCCGGCTCCGCTACGACGATCAGCTGAAAGAAGCCCTCACCAAACCCTCTGCTGTGTAATTACAATAGGATAAAAGATTACAAAAACGGCCACTGAAATGGATCAGTGGCCGTTTTTCTGCTGTCTGCAGTTTCGGTTGGATGTTCCTCGATTACATCATTCCGCCCTGAGGCATTGCGGGAGCTGCGGGCTCCTTCTCGGGGATATCAACGATGCCGCACTCTGTCGTCAAGAACATGCCAGCAACAGATGCTGCATTCTCAAGTGCGACGCGGGCGACCTTGGTCGGGTCAATAACGCCGGCCTCGAAGAGGTTGACATATTCATCGGTGCGGGCATTGTAGCCGTAGTCACCCTTGTGCTCGCGAATCTTGTTGATAATCACGCTGGCCTCGACACCTGCATTCGCTGCGATCTGACGGAGAGGCTCCTCAATAGCACGGGCAATGATATGGATACCGGTAGTCTCGTCCTCATTGTCGCCTTTAAGCTTCTTAAGCGCATCAGCAGCGCGGATGTAAGCTACACCGCCGCCCGGAAGATAACCTTCCTCGACTGCTGCGCGGGTTGCATTGAGAGCATCCTCGACGCGGTCCTTCTTCTCCTTCATCTCAACCTCGGAAGCAGCACCTACATAAAGAACTGCAACTCCGCCGGCGAGCTTTCCGAGACGCTCCTGAAGCTTCTCGCGGTCGTAATCGGACTTGGTGGTCTCAATCTGACGACGGATCATATCCGCACGTTCCTTGATCTCATCCTTGGAGCCGGCACCACCTACGATAGTGGTGTTGTCCTTTGTGATGGTGACTTTCTCAGCCTTTCCGAGCATCTGGACAGAAGCATTCTCAAGAGTATAACCTCTTTCCTCGGAAATGACAGTAGCACCGGTCAGGACAGCGATATCCTGGAGCATTTCCTTGCGGCGGTCGCCAAAGCCCGGAGCCTTGACTGCAGCCACCTTCAATGTACCGCGGAGACGGTTGACAACGAGAGATGAAAGTGCCTCACCCTCAACATCTTCTGCGATAATAAGGAGAGAACGGCCCTCACGTGCCACCGGCTCAAGAATAGGAAGAAGATCCTTCATATTGGTGAGCTTCTTGTCAGTAAGGAATACATATGCATCCTCGAGCTCAGCCTCCATCTTGTCCCCGTTGGTCATGAAATAAGGAGAGATGTATCCTCTGTCGAACTGCATACCCTCGACAACCTTAACCTCAGTCTCGGTGCCTTTGGCTTCCTCAACAGTAATAACTCCGTCCTTCTTGACCTTTGACATTGCGTCGGCGATGAGCTTGCCGATATAGGCATCGTTATTAGCGGAAACGGTTCCTACCTGCTCAACCTTGGAATAGTCGTCACCGACTGACTGGCTCTGCTTCTTGAGATTCTCAACAACAACTGCAACAGCCTTGTCGATACCCCTCTTGAGGTCCATCGGATTGGCTCCTGCGGTCACGTTCTTGAGACCGACATTGATTATTGCCTGAGCAAGAACAGTAGCTGTAGTAGTACCGTCACCTGCCTGATCGTTGGTCTTGGAAGCGACTTCTTTGACCATCTGGGCACCCATATTCTGGTACTGGTCCTCGAGCTCAACTTCCTTTGCTACGGTCACTCCGTCTTTTGTTACCTGAGGAGCACCGAACTTCTTCGCAATCACCACATTACGGCCTTTCGGACCGAGGGTCACCTTGACTGCATTTGCAAGTGCGTCTGCTCCTTCCTTCATTGCGGAGCGGACATCAGTATTGAATTTGATTTCCTTTGCCATGATTACAGAATAGCTAAAATGTCAGACTGCTTAACTATGAGGTATTTCTTGTCATCGACGGTAACCTCTGTACCTGCATACTTTCCGTAAAGAACCTCGTCCCCTACTTTGACTTCCATCGGTTCGTCCTTCTTGCCGGGGCCAGCCGCTACTACTTTACCCTGCTGGGGTTTCTCCTTTGCCGTGTCCGGGATATAAAGCCCGCCGGCGGTCTTGGTCTCAGCCTCTTTAGGCTCGATCAGAACTCTGTCTGCTAATGGTCTTATCATGATATTGTGTTTTTAATGTGTTTCACATTCCGCCGGTCTTGCCGGCACAAGACAATAATCAACAGATATGCCAATGAGAGCCAGACTGACATTTTGTCAAGCCTTCTATTTCATAGCCGAGACAGCGGCCGCTTTCACTTTGAAAAAATTGTCAGAGCCATCCGAAAGTATACGGTACTCACCGTGATTTCCCCATGGAGCCGGGCGGTCAGAAATCGTCATATCCTCTCCCGTATCATTGGAGACATAGTCCCTGATCATACCCTGCCAGCCTCTTATCCTTGAAGAGGCCTCCTCGAATGAGGAAAGCCCTCCGGCAAGGCATAGCTGCCTTAGGTAATCCCTATAGGCGACCTTCCATTCAGAATTCTGTAAGATCTTAGTCATCAGGTTGTTCTCGCTTCGTCCCCACCTGTATGGATCCTGCCTTCCGGCATCCGACTGGACTCCGCAGTCAAGGCTTGTGCCGAGGGTATTGTCGTAGTCAAAAGGAATGAAATAGACCTTGTATGAGCCCCCTGAAGGGACGAAATAGAGGTAATAATTGTTGCCGTTGTTCCAGAAATCATCCCACATTCCTACGGCGACATTGACTGCATAAGTGCGAAGGAAAAGGTCGACATCCATAACCGAGGATATCCAACTCATGAAAGAAGAACCTGATAGAGTGCCGGTCTTTTGAATAAAATCCTTCATCATATCCCTAGCCTTGGAGAAAGACTCGGGATTGGATTTATACTCATACGCATATGAATGGACATTGTCATCTACCCCGAAAAGGCGGTCGTCAGCATTTGTCAGGTCCGCAATCCCATTGGAATGACGGCATTTCCAAAGACAGCCGTCGGAGGAGCCGAACCTCTCGGAGCGAGCCTTCAGATAGTCCTCGTCGATATGCTCCATCAACTCATAGACACCAAAATAAGCCTCTTTTGTATCACTGCTTACTTTGAGATACAATCTCGAATATACGCTGTTGATAGCCGTCCAAACCCCGAATCGCTGGAAAAGATCATAGCAATAGATTTCGCGGACATAAGAGGGGTCATCCTTGAACCACTTAAGGTCGAAACGACTGATTTTACCGAATTCAGGACCACCTTTCTCATAAAACTTATGGGTATTTACGCTGAAATGGCAATGGTGCCAATCTGCCGAATTCACAGCGTGCTTTTTCGAGCTCTCAGGACGGCGGCGGGAAGTATTGCCCCGAAGCCTTATTCCGGCATCTTGGACAGAAGATACATATCCGCCCCTTACGATATTGATATCGCTGTGAAAATACTCGGAATTATTGCTATCCTTGTCATATTCCTCAAGGAGCCTGTTCCATTCATCCTCAGAGATATGGATATGAATCTCCGGTATAACGGAAGGATCGTAGAATTCAGAGATTGCCTTATCCCACTTGGAGGGTCCCTGAGGCTGAGGCACATCAATACCGCCCGTACGGCAACCTGCTATCGCTGGTACCGCAAGGGCGATAATGAGTAACCTCCTTAGATTCATTTCCTTACAGAGAATTTATATGCGGTTGTCTGGGTATAGGTCTGCCCGGGACGGAGAATGATGTCAGTGAAATTGTCCTTATTGGGGCTGTCAGGGTACGCCTGAGCCTCAAGAGCAATCGATCCCCTGTAGGACATCGGACGTGAATGACGGTCATTGTCGGACCCGTCAAAGAAATTGCCGGTATAGATCTGGAGCCCCTTCTGATCTGTCAGGACCTCAACTTCTCGTCCGGAGGAAGGATCATATACTGTGCAGGCCGTCTCAAGACCTTCCCCTTTCCTGCTGAGGCACCAGTTATGGTCATATCCGCGAGCATTCTTAAGCTGCTCGTTGTCCTCTCCAATCCTATCGCCGATACGATGTTCTGTGCGGAAATCGAAGGGCGTACCCTCCACAGGAAGAATCTCTCCGGTAGGAATGCTGAGAGAATCGATAGGAACAAATGAACCGGCATTGACCATCATCAGATAATCCTCGACGGAAGGCCCCCCGAGATTGAAGAAGGGATGGTTCGAGAAGTTCACAGGGGTCGCCTTGTCTGTAGTAGCTTTATAGGTGATACAGAACTGGTTATCCTCAGTAAGAGAGTATGTCATCGTCATATCGAGATTGCCGGGATACCCCTCGAGACCGTCGGGATGGAGAAGATGGAGGGTAATGGATCTATCATCTACGGACACTACATCCCAGACCAGATTGTCGACTCCGAGGAACCCGCCGTGGAGGGTATTGACAGAATTATCATTTTTGGGGGTCTCATAGACCACACCGTCAAGAGCAAAACTGGCCGTGCCAATTCTGTTGGCAACAGGACCTACGCAAGCCCCGAGGAATCTCTCGCCCTTCGGATGGACATATTCTTCAAGCGAACCCCTTCCGAGCACGATATCTGCCATTTTCCCGGACCTGTCGGGAGTATAGAGAGAGACTACGCGGGCGCCGAAATTGGTCACCTGCATCGTAATATCGCCTGCCGAAAGAGTATAGAGTGCCACCTGGCATCCATCCACCTCACCTTTAAAATTCTCTGCAAGGGCGAGATCGGCAATCTTAGAGTTGTTCCCGCAGGAAACAGCCGCCGCAAGAATGGCGGAAATGATTATCAGTCTTTTCATTATATGGATTGTTTCATTGTCGAAGGTTTAAATGTGGCTATCTGGGGATAGTGATCCGAGTAGTCAACCCTCTCGGAAGAGAAGGTAACGGCATCTAGATCTTTCGGGGCAAGCAGGTAATCTATCCTGAGGAAAGGACGGAAACGCTTGTAAGTAAACGAGAAACCCCGTCCCGCCTTGACGAAAGCGTCTGTTCTCGACTGCTTCAGTATCTGATATGTGTAAGAAAGCGGAGTATCATTGAAATCTCCGACTACCATGGACCTGTACGGACTCTCGGCCATACTGGCGCGGACAGCCTTGATCTGATCGGGGCGGCGGGTGATTGCCTGCCGCATTTTCCTTCCGGTAGACTCGACCTCTTCTTCGTCGACGATACTCTTGATCACGCTGTCAGGAGAAAGGTTATAACTCTCAAAATGGCAGTTGTATATGCGAAGCGAAATAGTATCGTTGACCTCAACATCCGTAAATAGGGCCATATTGGTACTCTTTTCAAATCCCACCTTTCCCTTGTCCCTGACAGGAAGCCTTGAGAGGGTCACATTGCCGGCATGGCCTTTACTTCCGGTAAGAAGGTAATAATCAGCCCTATATCCTGGAAAATGGGCTGCAAAGTAATCATCGACCCCGATGGCATTGTCTATATAAAACTCTTGAAGGCAGATAATATCGGCATCAAGAGACATAAGATACTTTGCCGTCTCGTCTGCAAGAGCCTTTCTGGAATCCAACTCAGCAGATTTGTCGCCATTGGCGAAAAGGCCTACGTTGTATGTAACTACTTTGACCGGGCCTTCTTCCGCCTTATCTTTCCCCTTGATTCTGATGTATCTCCCGGCAAGAAATATCGAAGGGATTAGCAGGATTATAAGCCATGAAGCCAGGCTGGATCTTCGAATGATAGCGAAGATAAGCAGCAGAATCGTTAGAATCAACACCGGCAGATACAATATCCCGAAAATGGTAATAGGCCAGAACTTCGCGGGATTGATGATTCCGGCAGCATAGCTAAGCAAGAGCAAGCCGGAAGCGAGTGCCACCAGTATAAAGAAAAACAACCTCGAGAAGAAACTTCTCTTTTTCTTTTCACTCATAGGAAATTAAATTTTAGGTTACCTTTTCCATAGGGTACCCTTCTTTCTCCAGTAAAGGATGAGAAGGAAACCGAAAAGCATTCCCCCGAGATGGGCAAAATGGGCTACTCCGCCGACCGTTCCGGTCATTCCGGTGAGAAGCTCGATGGCGGCGAAAATAATCACCCACCATTTCGCCTTTAGGGGGATTGGAGGGAAAATCAGAGTCAGGACCGCATCCGGATTGAGCATCGCGAAGGCAATCAAAAGCCCATAAATCGCTCCTGAAGCGCCCACCGTAGGGGTTCTGAGGATATTGGTAATATTGATCTGGGCAGCGGGAGTGGCCGCAGCCATCCAATTCTGGATTTGGAGGTATTGGACCCCAAGATGGAGAAGGACTGCACCGAATCCGCACACAAAATACAGTATCAGAAATTTCTTCTCTCCTATCGTCCGCTCTATTATAGATCCGAACATCAGCAGGGTGTACATATTGAAGAAAATATGCCAGAACCCTCCGTGCATGAACATATGAGAAAGAGGCTGCCACCACCTGAAGAAATATGAGGTCGGATAGAAAAGGGCGAACTTCTCTATCATGAAGTCCTCATTGATGAGGGTCGCGACAAACATAATTATATTGATAACAAGCAGGGTCCTTGTCACCGTCGGAACATTGCTGAAGAAAGAACTACCGTTTCTGTTTGTGTAGTATGCCATATTGTCAGAATTTCTTTTCTAGCTCTTCGATAGGGATTATTGCTATTATTTTCTTGCCTGAACTGGTAAATTCGGGATTGTCAGAGGACAGCAGGGAATCGATAAGTCGCTGAGCCTCGATAGGAGACGAGACTTCAGATGCGCCGGATGCTCCCAAAATAGCGAATTTTTCCGCCATTGAATTCTCCATCACCCCTTGAAGAGTTGTAGTATTGTCGGAAAGAATAAGTAGAATGTCGGAGAGCATCGTCTCGACTTTTCCTTGCTCGGTAGAATACCCCTCCGGTACTCCATTCACTACGACAGAATCATTTCCAAACGGGGTTATGTCGAATCCCAGGGAGCCGAGAAGATCGGCATTTTCATCGAAAATCTGTCTCTGAGCTACCCCGACGCTCACTTGCTGAGGGAAAAGGGCGGTCTGGGTAATGTGCCCGCTCTTGCGGAAGGCCCTAAGGAAACGATCGAAGAAAATCCTTTCCTTAGCCCTCCTGACATTGATTACCATTATCCCGGATTTCGACTGGGAAAGAATATACTTTCCATGGACTGTCATCACCTGGGAAGTTGGAAGGGTCCTGTCTTCGAAGAGCTTGCCATAATTCTCATTCTTGCTGACATATTTCGAGTAGTCGGGGGTCTCCACAGGCTCCGCTGATGGCAAGTCAAAACTGCCCTGGAAAGGCTCCGGATTGAATGGATTGTAATCCGGATCCAAGCCTGCGGAAGGTATGCTGGAAGGCCTGTATTCCCCGAAATTAGTCCCGAGAACAGGCATCTTCGAAGCCTCCGGATTCTCAAAATCTATGTCTCCTGAAATTGCGTTGTACCCAAGGGATTCCTTCACTGCGGCAAAGATAATCTGAAAGACGACGCTGTCTTCTTCGAACTTAATTTCGGTCTTGGTTGGATGGATATTGACATCAATCGCGGAAGGATCGGTCTCAATATAGATGAAATAGCTCGGGGTGGTTCCTTCCGGTATCATGCCCTCATAGGCTTTCATCACCGCCTTATGGAGATAGGGGCTTCTGAAATAGCGGCCGTTCACAAAGAAGAACTGATTGCCAAGGGTCTTTTTGGCCCCTTCAGGACGGCCAATAAAGCCGCTCACCTTAGCGATTGTGGTATCCGCAGAAATATCGACGACATCACCGACAACTCCTTGTCCGAAAAGGTCCATAATCCTGAATTTCAAGGATTTCGCCGGTCTCAGCACGGAGACCTCTTTCCCGTTGTGGATCAGGGTGAATCCGACATCCGGGCGGGTAAGGACAACCCTTGTGAATTCTTCGTAGATGTGCTTGAACTCAACATTGTCCGACTTGAGGAACTTTCTCCTCGCAGGGACATTGTAGAAAAGGTTACGGACCGAAAAGCTGCTTCCTTTCGGGGCCTGGACTTCTTTAGTAGAGAGGTGTTCAGATGCGGCGAAAACCACTTCGCATCCGAGTTCATCCTCCTCCCTCCTTGTCCTCAGTGTAACCTCCGCTACGGCTGCGATAGAGGCAAGAGCCTCTCCTCTGAAGCCGAAGGTCAATATATTATTAAGATCCTCAGCTGTCGCTATCTTCGAGGTCGCATGCCTCTCAAAGCAGAGTACAGCATCGTCAGGGCTCATCCCGGAGCCGTTGTCGATAACCTGCACGAGAGTCCTTCCTGCGTCTTGAATAGTCACGCTCACTTGAGTTGCTCCAGCATCCAAAGAGTTCTCCATCAACTCCTTGACTACCGAAGAAGGCCTCTGCACGACCTCTCCGGCAGCTATCATATTGGCAATATTTCCAGGCAGAATCCTCAGTTCCATTATAGAAGAGAATAAAATTTGGTGATATAAATAAGGACAGCGGCAATAAGAAGAAGAGTGACAATGCCAATTATTGCCTGGGTCCTTGATGCCGAGCCGCGGGTGCGCTTGTAAGCTCCGTCACGCCATGCGCCACGGATGCTGCTCCCGGGGACATAGGTCCCGTCCTCTTTCTTTTTCTCATTGGTCCCATCCACATCACCGAACTTCGCCTTGAGAGCCTCTTTCTCAGGATCATAGTAGCGAGGCTTATAGTTGAACACCCTGTGCTCCTGGTCCCCGAAGAAACCGAAATTAAAACCAGCCATAAAAACCTTAATTTACAAATAGCAAACTTACTAAAAAATGCTTATGTTTGCAAAAACGCAAATAGACACTTATGGATATAAGGATAGGCAACGGATACGACGTTCACGCTCTCAAAGAAGGGCTGCCGATGTGGCTTGGAGGCATAAAGATAGATTCCGCGAAGGGCTTTGTAGCCCATTCGGACGGAGATGTGGCAATCCATGCACTATGCGATGCTCTTCTCGGAGCCCTTGCCCTCGGGGATATTGGGCATCTATTCCCCGACAATGACCCTCAGTGGAAAGGCATAGACAGCAAGATTCTACTCAGAAAAGTTGTCGGAATTATTCATGAAAAGGGCTACGAGATCGGGAATGCCGATATCACCATCGCTCTCCAGAAGCCAAAGCTTGCTCCCCATATCCTCAAAATGAGAGAGAGCCTCGCCCCTATTCTCGGAATCTCCCTCGACAGAGTCTCTGTAAAGGCTACAACTACCGAAAGACTCGGTTTTGTCGGCCGAGAAGAGGGCTGTGAAGTTTGGGCCTCCGCCATTGTTATTTCTCGCTAAACAATTCACTATGAAACGTTTACTATTTATCATTGCGTCAGTTGCCGCTTTACTGTCTATAAGCGTAATCTCTTCTGCCCAGAACACAGATTCTACAGGCACGTGGACTCCGGGAGAGCTCCAAAAGAAAGGAACCCGCCTCGCAATAGGCGGAGAGAAACTCTCTAAAGAAGTCCAGACTCTTATTCTTTCCGACATCAATGGAGAAGATCTCAACCCACAGTGGAATAAGTACACCCGTGAGGCTCAAGCAGGCCTTTGGACACTTGTCGGAGGATCCGTAGTATTCGCCGGAGGAATTACATATATGACAGTTCTTGGCATCGGATATGTCATCGGGGTTGCTATCGGCGCCGGAGTGGGAGCGGTCGCGACCGGAGGGCAGGGAGACATGTCCGGAATCGGGGATTCGGTTGCCGAAGGGATGAAAGGGAAATTCATAGCTTCGGAAATCATCACGGTAGCGGGATTGGCAGGAATGACTACCGGAATAGTCCTACTCTGCGTTGGTCACAGCAACCTTAAAAAAGTCGTAAAGTACTGCAACTCAATAGGTTCTCCGGAGACAGCGTACTTTAATTTCGGTACGACCGCCTCCGGAGGAATAGGACTTACATTCAATTTCTAATAGAGAGAGGAAATTAATCCCCGAGAGTTGCTACCATCACAGCCTTGATGGTATGCATCCTGTTTTCGGCCTCGTCGAAAACTATGCTATTCTTGCTCTCGAACACATCTTCAGTGACCTCAACTCCGTCAAGGCCGAACTTTTCGTAGACATCGCGGCCGGCCTTCGTTTCAAGATTGTGATATGAAGGAAGGCAGTGCATAAACTTGCATGAAGGATTGCCGGTACGCTCCATAAGGGAAGCATTCACCTGATAAGGCATGAGCATGGCGATGCGCTCTTTCCATACTTCGTCCGGCTCTCCCATTGAGACCCAGATATCGGTATAGATGAAATCGCATCCATTTACTCCGGCATCCACATCATCGGTAATAGTCACTCTCGCTCCGGTTTCAGTTGCGATCTTCATGCACTCATCAACGAGCTCTTTTGAGGGCTGGAGGGCCTTCGGAGCTACAATTCTCACATCCATTCCCATCTTGGCTCCTCCGACAAGTAGGGAGTTACCCATATTGAAACGGGCATCTCCAAGGTATGCGAATTTCACATCAGTGAGAGGCTTGTCAATATGCTCCTCGATTGTCATAAGGTCGGCAAGAACCTGGGTCGGATGGGCCTCGTTAGTAAGACCGTTCCAGACCGGAACTCCCGAATACTCAGCTAGTTCCTCAACCGTAGTCTGGGCAAAGCCGCGATACTCGATACCATCGAACATCCTTCCTAGGACGCGAGCTGTATCTTTCATGGACTCCTTGATACCGATCTGGGAGCCGGTAGGGCCAAGATATGTCACATGGGCGCCCTGGTCATGAGCGGCGACCTCGAAGGCGCAGCGGGTGCGGGTCGATGTCTTTTCGAAAATGAGAGCGATGTTCTTACCGACCATCGTCTGCCTTTCAGTCCCGGATATTTTCGCGCGCTTCAGATCATGCGCCAGATCGAGAAGATACCTCATCTCCTCAGGGGTGTAGTCGAGCAGTTTAAGAAAACTGCGGTTTTTAAGATTGTATGCCATAATTAATTGATTATTATCTTATTATTCTTGTTCCGCAAGAAGGGTTGTCTAGCTGGCCTGCCTCTGTGATGATGCATTCTCCACCGGTCTGAGCGACAAATCTGATGCCTGCCCTGACCTTCGGATCCATTGACCCTTCTGCAAACTGGCCCTCAGCGAGATACTTCTCAGCCTCTGCAATTGTCATAACATCAAGATCTTTCTGCTCGGGGGTATTGAAATTAAGGCAGACCTTCGGGACATCGGTAAGGATATAGAACACCTCCGCACCGGTCTCCTTCGCACAGAGGGCAGAAGCGAGGTCCTTATCAATAACAGCCTCGACCCCTTTATGGCCGTTTCCATCCTTGACGACAGGTATTCCACCTCCACCGACAGTCACTACTATGCAACCTGTCTCGGCAAGTTCACGAACAATACCTATATTGAATATTTTCTTGGGCTCCGGGGATGCCACTACCTTACGATAGCCCCTCCCTTTCGGATCTTTACGGTAGATTGCACCGGACTCGGCTCCAAGCCTGGCTGCCACTTCTTCTGTATAATAGGGACCGACCGGTTTTGTAGGATTCATGAACATTGGATCATCCGGATCGACCTCCACCCTGGTAACGATTGAGACGACAGGGCGGTCTATGCCTCTTCTACAGAGGACCCTTTCCATTGCAGTCTCGATAAGATAGGCTATTGACCCTTGGGTCTCCGCCCCACAGAAATCCATCGGCATCGCCTGGAGGCCGAACTCCTTCGCTCCGGCCTCATGCTGGAGCATCACATTGCCTACCTGGGGGCCGTTGCCATGCCCTATGATAATATTATATCCCCTCTCGATCAGAGGGATAAGCTGCTCGCATGTCCGCTCCACATTTTCCAGCTGCTCGCTGAAAGTCCCTTTCTGCCCGCTTCTCAAAAGCGCGTTGCCGCCGAAGGCGACCATTGCTATAGGTTTTGCCATAATAAACTGATTGTCAATCTCTTCTAAGAGGAAGAGTAGAACACCTTAGAAGCCCCCCCATCTTGGAAATCTCCCTGTATGGTACAGTCTCTACCGTCATTCCCCACTCCTCACTCAGATGATGGTTGAGCCTGGTGAAATGCTCTTCGGTAACAACCACATCCTCTGAGATAGAGAAAATATTGGAATTCATCCAATACATTTCTTCTTTCGTCAGTTCGAAAACATTCTCTTTTCCGAAAAATTCTACAAGGTGGTCGGCATCGCGAGGATTCATGAATCCCGGCTTGTAAATAATAGCCTTCCCGCGGCCGACCGGCATGAAGGTGCAGTCAAGATGGAGAATTCCCTCATAGGGATCAGTATCGCTCTTTCTCAGATTCAGCGGGATAATATTCTTCGACGGGAATATCATTTTCAGGTAGTCGAGAGCAAGACGGTTGGTACGCGCAGTCTTGACAGACGAATAATCAGGGAAATTGTACTGCCCGAGGAAAATAGTATCTCCATAGAGAATCACATCACCTCCCTCCACATGGACCATTTCCGGAAGGTTGTAGATCTGCTTATAATGAATCTGACGATAGACAACATCATAAGCGTCAATCTCCCTCTGGCGGTCGGGAATGATATTGGAAACAATTATCTTATCGTCAATTACGAATCCGACGTCACGGGCGAATACCTGATTGCACCCTTCAACAGGATCCGGGCGGTATACTTCGACTCCCCACTTTCTGAGGATAGCCTCAAAAGCCCCCATCTCATGGACTATGTCTTCATCTTTCGGATAGACTCCATTGAGGACAGACTCGTATGATTTGCTGTCAAAGGTCTCCTCCAGCGAAGGGGCAGGCCCATTGGACTCAGGTCTTCCGAGGACGACAGCCCTTAGTCTTGAAGTTTCATTAGTTACGTGTATATTCATAAATAATCGTGGTCTATTTTCACAAATATACGAATAATTATTAAGTAAAAAGTAGATTATTTCACATAAATTGAAAGTATTTAAATACTATTTAATTTTTAGACTAAGATTTACTATATTTGAAACCACATAATTGATTTTCTTATGAAAAAGGCCATTATTTTCTTACTCACTGTCCTATTTTCGGTCACTGGTTATTCATTCGAGAGGGAACCGGTATGGCCAAAGGGCAAAATGCCTGATCAGCAAGCTCATCAGATAGCTGCAATGACGGACGAAACGTCTCTTCCTGACTTCGACCCCGATAAGCATAGGATGCCGTACCTCGAGTGGTTCGACGCTCCTTCACCCGAAGTGCGTAACGGAGGATGCATGATTCTGATATCAGGAGGCAGTTATAAAAACTGCTGCGACGTAGGTCTGATCAAATTATGGCGTGAAACTTTTACCGCTCTAGGATTCCAATGCGTGAATTTTGTCTATAGGACCAGCCGTCCTATTGGACTTCCTATTTATCAGTCCGCATGGGAAGACGGCCAGAGAGCAGTCAGGCTGGTAAGGAAAGAAGCCAAGAAAAGAGGTTATGATCCCGAAAAAATAGGCGTTATCGGCATGTCAGCCGGATCCCACCTCACCCTGCTTCTTGCAACGAGTTCCCAGACTCCGGCATATCAGAGGATCGATAAGACCGACGATATCCCATGCCATATCAACTGGGCCATCGTCAATGCTCCCGCCTATGCGACCACCGACGGAGAAGACGGGAACCGCTCTTCCATGATGGGTTACGGTCCGGAAGTCAAACTCTCTTCCGTTTTCAAATTCGACGAGAAGACCTGCCCGATGAGCCTTCATCACGGCGGGATGGACCCTTATTCCCCCGGCGGATCCACCCAGGTCTACCGTCAGCTCCGTAGGATGGGAATCCCTGCCGAGCTGCACCTCTATCCCGGCAAGGGTCATGGGGCCTTCGGCCTTGAAAGAGGCATTGAATTCATGAGACAGATGGGATTTCTCGGAGAACTTGAGCCAGAAGTCAAGCTCATGGACCGCTTCCCTTCCGATGAGGCAAGGGATAGTGTCGTCAAAGAGCCGGTATGGCCGGAAGGAAAGATGCCGAATCCCCAGGAAGGGCAATGCACTCCCTACATAGAATGGCATTTCCCTAAGGTCCTCAAGACCACAGCAATCCAGATTATATATTCCGGCGGCAGCTATACGAGTAACAACCCTGACGGGTTCGAGGTTGCCCCAGCAAGACGCTACCTCAACGACCTTGGAATGACCGTGGTGACCATGAAATACCGCACCCCCAGGCCTTCGGCAGAGAGCGGTCTGATGAAGCACGTAACGGCATGGGAGGACCTTCAGAGGGCGATCAGGCTCGTTCGTAGCAAGGCCGCAGACTACGGTCTGGACCCTGAAAGAATCGGTATAATGGGTAGCTCCGCCGGCGGACATCTAACTCTTATGGGAGTAACCTCCTCTCGCCACCAGTCTTACAACCCGATTGACAAGATTGACAAGCTTTCCTGCAAAGTGGCATGGGGTATCGGTATATATCCGGCGTATGCCCTTACGGACGGTGCCGATCAGCACAATATCCATGGCGGAAACGAAGATGAGGACGTTCTGGTACCTGAATTCAGCTTCGATCTCGACACGGCTCCAATGCTGCTAATCCATGGCGATGCCGACTATTGGGCGTCCATGAACTCAGTGAAAGTATGGGAGAAAATGAGAGCAATGGGTATACAGTGTGAACTGCATACCCTTGCACTTCGCCCCCACTGCTTCCAGCGGGCGGCTTCTCCTGGCACCGGGAGCTACACTTGGCTCGACCGTATCGGAGAATACCTCAGAGGCCTTTCTGTACTGGAATAATTAAGCTTTTGCCCACTGCTCCCTCAGGAGATTGACGGCAGAGGTAACGGTCTCGGAGCGTTCGCCCTTTGTACCGCACTCGAAGCTGACATATTTGTCATAGCCCATCTCCTTGAGGGCGCGGAAGCCGTCGAAGTAGACATCCTTCTCTCCGTCCTCTCCAGGCATCAGCCTGCGACCGCGGCTTGCCATGTGGACATGCTGGAGATACTGAGTTCCTGCCGACATAAAGGCGCCGTAATCGGACGTCTCTTCCTGCATGTGCCAGAAATCGCCCATGCATTTTACGCCTTCGCTCTGAGAATCCCTGCAGATAGCGGCAGCATCTGCAACGAGTCTCATATAGAAAGCCTCTTTGCGGTTGAGCGGCTCGAGAATCACCGTTGTACCGCATGAGAGGGCATATTCTCCAAGTTCATGGAGCTGCTCACAGAGATAATCGCGAGTCTCCTGGGTGTGGGGCTTGCATGGGACCTGGCGGTTGAACGCAGGCACCATTATCACACCGACCGAACCAAGCTCGCCGGCCGCTGCTACTATTTCTCTCATTGTCGAATCGAACTCTGCCTTGACAGCGGGATCTTCGGCGAGAATGAAACCTTTGAAACCCGCGCAAATCGCGGAGACTTTTATATTGCGGCCTTTTAGGGCATCCCGAATCTCATCAACTCGGGAAACCAAAGTCTTGCCGCTTGGTTCGAACCCGACGATTCCGAGATTCTCCATGAAATCAAGCTTCTCTGAAAGGCTCTCGCCGGGAGCTATACCCTCCTGGAAAGAGAGCTTCAGACCGGGGTCATTCTTTTTGGAAGAAGGACTGCAAGAAGTCAATCCTACGGAAGCGGCGGCTAAAGTCGCCGCTCCGAGAAATGAGGTTTTAAAGAAATCTTTCCTATCCATAGTTATCGCTATTTGGCCTTTCCGGGGACAGGAACGGTATACTTAGACATATCCATAGGTCCGAGTTCGAGCTTCTCGGGCATGTAATCGAGCTCAGCGGCACTGATTTCGTCCCATTCGACGGTCTTTCCGGAGTAAGCAGCCTCACGGCCCATTACGCCTGCAAGAGAGGACATTCCGGTCTCCCCGGCCTCAACATGGGCTTCGCCCTTGCGGATATGGTTGACCCAGTCAACATGTTCGAGCACATAGGGATTGTGCTGGGAGAATTCTGCCTTTGCCGCCTCCTCGTCATACTGCCAGAGGATATTGTCATTGTAATCGCGAATAGCGAAATCCTTGGAATTCCAATAACCTTTGGTACCCCTTACCTGCTCGCTGACATTATCGGCGCAGCCGTCAATCTGGCGGCACATGCTGTGGAGATGGACTCCATTCTCAAATTCGAAATCGACGCTGAAATTGTCGTACTGGTCGCCTGTAATCCTCCTCTGGCGGCTTCCTATGGCCGTTGCGCGAAGAGGATGCTTACCTATCATCCATGTAAAGACATCGATATTGTGGACATGCTGCTCGACGATATGGTCGCCGGAAAGCCATTTCCAGTTGACCCAGTCGCGAATCATCCATTCCATATCGCTCCATCCCTTCTCGCGGGTCTTATACCAGAGCATAGACTGATTCCAGTAGACGTTGCCGCCTGTGATGGTACCGATGAGACCTTCCTGAATCTTCTTGAAAGACTCGACATAGGCACGATGATGATGACGCTGGGTGCCGGTAACGACGCTGAGGCCCTTGGCTTCCGCCTGCTTGGCTGTAGCCATAATGCTGCGGTATCCCTTTGCATCTACTTCGATAGGCTTCTCGAGGAAAGAATGGACACCCTTTTCGGTAGCATATTTGAAATGCTCGGGACGGAAGACAGGAGGAGTCGTGAGGATGACCATATCGATACCGGAGTCGATCACTTTCTTATAAGCATCAAATCCCGTAAAGCACTTATCATCAGGTATTTCTACGTTGAAAGCAGACTTGATTTTCTCACGGGTCGAAGCAATTCTGTCGGGGAAAACATCTCCGAGAGCGGCAATAACAATACCGTCAGCAGCCTCCATGAGGTTCTTGATGGCTCCGTTCCCTCGGCCGCCGCAACCGACGAGACCGACCTTCAGCTCGCGTCCCTCGATTGCCTTATCGGGAAGCTCCGGGACATAGTAAGAACCCGGTTCTTTGAGGGGTACTAGTTTATTCTTGCTTGAACATGCAGTCAGAAGGGCGCTTCCGCCAAGGACTCCTGCTGCTCCGATCGCGGTGCTTACGCCGAGAAAGGATCTTCTATTCATCGTTTTTTCGCTCATAATTATGTGAATTTTAATTGTTTCTGATATTATCTGGCACCTCGCATACTACGCGGAAGCCTATTCCCTTTATGTCTGAATACCACCAAATACTCTTGGGGTTCTGGGGGTCCGTCCTGAGCCATTCATCATGGCAGGTATGATCTCTCGCTGCGCAGCGGACTTTCGAGGCATCGTCAGAATAGCTGCCGCCGCGGACTACGTATTCTTCACCGGTAGAAGGCCCCTTCGGGTCGGTCGCTCCGTCGGCAATCTTGGAATAAGCGTCTTCTGCATAAAAATCTGCACAATATTCCATGACATTGCCAAGCATGTTTTTAAGACCGAAAGGATTGGCCTTCACTCTCGAAGGCTCCTGGGTCTTTGAGGAACTGACCCCCTCGTAGACGATATACCTCCCGATAACCGCAGTGTCGGCGGGAGAGAATTTCCTGATAAAAGGCTTTTTGGAGAAGTCCTTGGGATTGCCTTCGAAGAAATATGGAGAATCAGTGCCGCCCCTTGCAGCATATTCCCATTCCGCTTCTGTCGGGAGACGATAATGCCTACCGGTTTTCAGCGAGAGCCACTGGCAGAAGGTCTCCGCTGCATAATGGGTCATGGTAATAGCAGGTCTCTCGCCCATTCCCCAGCCCTGAGCCGGAGAGCCAAAAGGCGGTGTCGGACCGCTGACGGCATCGACATCCTCTCGGGAATTATTGGCATATATAACCTCCGGAGGAGTACGTCCTTCAGACATTGTCTCATTGTAGAAACTCCAGTACTGATCCCATGTTATTTCGGTCTCAGCCATGAAGAACGGGGATATTTTCACCTCCTTCTGAGGACCTTCATCGCCGGAGCGGAAAGGCTCCTTCTCCGGACTTCCGATCTTGAACGATCCGCCTGGAATGGCTACCATCTTTATCGCAGCTCCCGTACCGGGAACTGTTTCCGTGAAGGATTCAAAAGCATTTACCGTCGCGGGAGTCTCATAAATGACTCCGGGGGCTGTCTCGACCTTCCCCTGGAGCTTCTTATGCTGATATCCGCTCATATAATGGCCGGCATCAAGATGGCAGCTAATGCACTGGAGATTGAGCTTTTTCGCATTCTCCTCATAGTAGAGATGAGCGGTAATCCCGTCGTCAGTAATTCCCTCCGGGAAGAGATTCTGGTGGCATTTTTCGCAGCTGCGGTTATAAACGATCTTTACTGCATGATCGAGCTGACGCTTTGATTCCCAGTCAATCTCATCCTTATCCTTTGTCATCTTCGCAAAGATATCCTTGGCGCCCATACGGGCTTTGGCCATTGTATAGGCAAGGACCCCGTCCTCCTTCGGAGGCAGGTGGCATGCGGCGCAGTCTGTAACCGTACCGCTTTCATTGATAAAATGATGGGACTTCTTCCAATTCGCATCTGCCATTTCATGATAATGGCAGCTCATGCAATAATCGTTTGTGGATGTCTTGACGGAAACGCTCTCCCAGGCAAAAGCTATTGCGAGACCGAAGACTATGGCCCCCAGCAAAAGCAATAAGACGAGACTATTCCGTTCCTTTTTTGACATATCCCACAATATTACGAAAAAAATGGGACTTCTGCAAAAAAGCTACTGTTTCATCTTTTCAACTGTCCTTAAATATGCTTTCCGGGCATTTTTAATCTTAAAGCTTCTTCCCGTACACCAAGACCCTTCTCCGGTGTACGACCGGCAAGTTCGAGCTGTTGTTTTCTGCAGATTAATCATTCTGGCAATAAAACGGGGGCGGGAAGCCGTCGTTTCGCCCCGAAATCATAATCTGAAGGATATCACAGCAGAGCTATAAAAGAAATCCTGGTGGTACAGGGTCCTGTCGTGCTACGAAAAACCCTTCTTGTCGCTCAACATGGCGCAGGTGCGAAAAAATGCCGGGGACCTGCGCCGCGCCATTATTGCAAGATGCAAAGTATCCCCCTGGCCATAAGAACGAAATCATAAAGAGAATGCAGGCTAGTGCGGTTTTTCTTCCCTACAGCCTGCATTCTTAATATCGATGAAAAGAAAAGATAAAGGGGGTTACTTTACAGCGGATTTTCCAGCTTAATCGCTGTTCCCAAAAGGGAGTCTAACCAGAATCGTTTGCTGGCCTTCGACAAAGGGAACCGTCTGGACCCATTCGGCCGTGAAAGTATCCGGTGTGGGCTGCCTCAGATCACCGTTCTGGCATTGGAATCTCGACCTTATTACGCTTTCCAGAGTAGAGGAACGAACAGAAATATAATCCACTTGCTTGTAGGAAGAGCCGTTCGCCTCATAGGTTACCCAGTAACCGCCTTTGTAGACAAGTTTCCCTTCCACCTTGTCGAGCGCCTTTCGCAGGTCCGCTCCCTGCTCTAGGGATAAGTTCCGATATACCTCAACCGAGTATTCAATCTGATCCCCTTCTTCCCAAGTAATATCTAGCCCTGATTCATCTGCGCCGTTCAAGATGGCTTTCGTTTCAAGCTCATCCGAAACACTGAATTGTAATTGCGAGGAGAAAGCGCCCTTATTGCACGCTGTCAACAGCAACGAAATAGCGGTAATACCCCAAATAAATAACTTTTTCATAATCGATAATCTTTAGTTGTTCTTATTTAAGTAGATTCTATAAGGCAATACCCGCGTGTAACCCAATCGTTGGCCCTATGCTTGGACCTATAAAGAAGTTGGACTTGCCCCACATATGAAATGCGATACCGGGCTCCCAGGAAATCCACACCTGCCAGTTTCCGGGCAAGATGGGCCATTCCGGCTCTGATGTGGGGGTACGTTGGTATCCGTTTTCCATATACCAGTCGCTCAACGCATAAACATACCGTGCACCAAGCATTATATCGCTGTATAGAGAGAAATGCTTTTTGTGCCCAAGGGGGATATAGTGCCGGTGGTACACATACATATTAATACGTTGACCAACTGGATGTCCTGGTTCCGGTCCAAGTATATACCAGCACTGTCCCCAGCCGACTCCAAGGCCGAACACTTTATTTTGGCTGGATCGGATGCCTCCCGTGAGGTTTACGGAACAATCCAGGAGCATAACGTTTGCCCTTAAGCTGAACTCAGGCTTCCATTCTTTCCGGCCTTCTGCCGACAGACGGGCTTTAACGCCGTCGAAATAGTCGCGGACAAGGAAACGGGGCTGCTCGAAGTTCAGTTTCTCTCCAGTTACTGTTGAGGTGGTATCTGCCTCCTGGGCTGTGGCCCAGACGGCAATGAGCGAGGCTAATATCGTAAAAATTAAGTGCTTCATATCGCTATTGCTTTTCAAACATAGAACGCAAGTCTTCAAGGGTGGCGCTGCCTTCCAGATAGAGGATGGTAATGATCCAGGCGGGACCAGCCGGCCTGGCTTGATAGCAGAGGTAACGGCGAACCCTTGCAAATGGCGTCGGTTGTATCAAGGCATATGTCAGGAGTTCCCCGGTCTTTTCCGTTTCGGCAGATTCGGCGGCATCGGCATCTGCAAGGATGAGTTCGGCCACTTTCATTGCCGTTGCCTCATCCACCTGGAATTGTACACTGTGGTAATAATCCAGTTTATAGGTGGCCATGCTCTCGCCTCGCACTTCCGTCACTACCATCCGCTTCGCAGGTACCACCTTTCCTCTAAAGACAGGATAGCAGTTTAAGCCCTTCTGGGCCCAGGAAGTGCCGGCAATCAAAAGCAGAGCCATTATGCATAACAATATCCTTTTCATCGCTGGAACATTTCTCTAAGGTTATTATCAGCAATCGAGCTCCCTGCAAAGAACTCGGCAAGCGAGGACTCTACAGAAGACATTATTTGCTCATTATTATTTGAAAACTCGCCATATGAATAGCGGACGCAAAGTTCATCTTGATGGCCGGTTTCCGTTGTTTTTATATTCAAGCCGATGGCAACGACCGCAACTATGCTTGCCGCCACGACAGCAAACGAGTACATCCGTACGGTCCTTGCCCGACGGGCTTTCTTCTCCCTGCCGATGGACAGGTAACCGAGCACGCCCCGGATTTCCTCGAAGTCCGGATCGTCTACCCTTGCCGCATACCGTGCCAGTTCCCGCTCCTCTTCCGGAGTGGTCTCCGCCTCCCAGTAGCGCTGCATCAGGGCTGTGTATTTCTCTTTATCTGTCATTTTTCAGTGCGTTTCTAAGTGTTTTGCGGGCGCGGGAGAGTTGCATTCTTACCGCCGTCGGCTCCATCTTCAATTCTTTGGCAATATCTTCCAAAGTCCGTCCGCCATATTCCTTCTCCTTCAGTATGTATTGTTGGGTTGCTGTTAATTCTGACTGAATCTTTCGTTCCATTTCGGCGTAAGCCTTTTCTTTCTCAGCTGTATCTGGGCTGTCATCTGGATAATCGATTTCCAGAGGTACCGTCCGTTCCCGTCGCCTTTCATTCAGGCTTGCATTCCGGACTGTCTTATTCAGCAACGCCTCGGCTTCTTTCTCAGACTTAAGCGGGTACTGTCGTCGCCAGATCCGGACGAAGCTGTCCTGCAGGATATCCTCCGCCGTTCCCGCATCCGACAGCAACCTGGCGGAAGTCAGTTTCAGCCTCTGCCGAAGCCTTATGAACGCGTCTGTCAAATAGTCAGCCATTGCCGCTGCGGTAACATCATTTTTCGCTCCGTCTACTTATATAACACATGAACTCCGGAAACGTAACACAAAAATACGCAATTTTTGATTTCTCCCCTTGCGTACACTACTGCATCCACCTGTGACAAAAATGATAGAATGATTTAAGCCGATGCCGATTGTTTGGGCCAATGCTTCGCTGTTCCAGCGGTTGTGTCGATACCAAGGCCGATAAGAAAAGCGGTCAAGAGACTATGCCCGGCGGGGCCAGCCACAGACTCTTGCTGGTTTATGCCCCTCCGGCTCCCCACAGGGGAGTGGATAACGCCCGGCCGGCGCGGCGGCAGGGCATGGCGCAGGTGCGAAAAAATGCTGGGGACCTGCGCCGCGCTATTATTACAAAGAGCTAATTATCAGATATTTACGAAACAATATCGGCGCAGGAGACCACGAAAAATTCGCACCTGCGCCATCAACGGGGGCAGAAAGGCACCTGCCCGCAAACACCACCATCTCTATTTACCCTATCAAATACCCTTTCCAGCTGCTTGTAGTGCGATCTCATCACTTTCCAAATCTGCGACCTATGTGTCCTGTATGTCAATTGGTCGCTCATATGTGCAACCAGGAGCGAAGCTACTTCCATCAGGGAGCTTCCAAGTGAAACATTGTTCCAGTCTTGGAAAATGCTTATTTTTGTCTGACAGATAAATCGTAATTTCTATGAAAAGAATAATCCTGTCCCTCATCATATTATCCAGTACCTTTTCGCTACTTGCTCAAACAGTCGAAATAAGAGGGACTGTGTTTGATGAAAGCGGGAAACCTATAAGATACGGGTGTTCC
>Ga0256404_1002344_pt1 | contig 42092 bp, 41 predicted proteins | sample RumenRJG_01DNA_FD_185990 | JGI IMG/M metagenome (GOLD analysis project Ga0256404, IMG submission 185990) | Bovine rumen microbial communities from Lethbridge, Alberta, Canada - RJG_01 | ecosystem: Host-associated > Mammals > Digestive system > Stomach > Rumen | place: Canada: Alberta | collected... | reverse complement strand
CCAATCTCTGTCTTCAACTGTTGAAGCTCTGAATTGATAGAACTAATATCCTTTGAAGAGTTTGTTCCATTAGCTGCTTGAACTGTAAGTTCGTTAGCTCTTTGAAGCATTGAGTGTACTTCTGCTAAAGCACCTTCAGCTGTCTGTACTGCAGAGATACCATCTTGAGCGTTTGTAGATGCTCTATCAAGACCTCTGATTTGCTTTCTCATCTTCTCAGAAATTGAAAGTCCTGCTGCGTCATCAGCTGCACGGTTAATCTTATAACCTGAAGATAACTTCTCTGTGCTCTTTGCTTGCTGATTTGCTGTTACGTTTAATACTCTTGAAGCATTTGCTGCCTGCATGTTGTGTTGTACTACCATAATTGTTTCCTCCTTGAAATTGTGCTGTCATCCTTGACAGATAGTTTTTTTGTTTGTAATCACATTAGTCGTACACCCTAATGTTTTACCAGTAACTAAGTAACACTTTCTGTGTGTTCTCAATTACTATATCGACATTATTTTCAAAAAGTTTATAACTTTTTTGAAAAAAGTCTTAATTAATTATAACACGATTTTTCATTTTTGACCATAAAAAAGGAGTCACATTTGTGACTCCTTTGGGTATTGTGTACGAATACTATTATTATCTTCTCATTACTGTAGTAATGAAAGAACTCCTTGAGTAGATTGGTTAGCCTGTGCAAGCATTGATTGTCCAGCCTGTGTAAGGATGTTATTCTTGCTATACTTAACCATCTCATCAGCCATATCTGTATCACGGATACGTGACTCAGCTGCTGTTACATTCTCTACTACGTTATCTAAGTTATCTACTGTATGCTCTAATCTATTCTGTACAGCACCGAATGTAGATCTCATTGTTGATACAGACTCAATCTCTGTAGCTATCTTAGCAAGAAGAGCCTTTGCTTCACTAGTGTCCGCAATTGATGTTATTGATGATGCTACGCCAGAAAGATTAACGCCAGTTATAGTAATAGTATTATCACCATCATTTGTATATCCAACGAAGATTCCTACGCTTGAGCCAGCAAGTAACTTCTTACCATTAAAGTCTGTCGTCTTACCGATACGTCCAATTTCTGTCTTCAACTGTTGAAGCTCTGAATTAATAGAACTAATATCCTTAGATGAGTTTGTTCCATTAGCTGCCTGAACTGAAAGCTCGTTAGCTCTTTGAAGCATTGAGTGTACTTCTGCCAAAGCTCCTTCAGCTGTCTGTACTGCAGAGATACCATCTTGAGCGTTTGTAGATGCTCTGTCAAGACCTCTGATTTGCTTTCTCATCTTCTCAGAAATTGAAAGACCTGCTGCGTCATCAGCTGCACGATTAATCTTATAACCCGAAGATAACTTCTCTGTGCTCTTTGATTGCTGATTTGCTGTTACGTTTAATACTCTTGAGGCATTTGCTGCCTGCATGTTGTGTTGTACTACCATAAATATTTCCTCCTTGAAATTTCTACTGTCTTCCTTGACAGCCTTATTTAATTGATTGTAATCACATTAGTCGTACACCCTAATGTTCTACTAGTACGCAAGTAACACATAATAGTGTTCTCACTAGATATATCGACTATATCTAACCTAACTTTACACCCATTTTTATTTTTTTCAATAATTTTTTACTTTTTTTGCTCCCAGAACTGAGATCCTTCATATCCAGTATTATTCATCATACTAGCATAATAAGATGCCACTGCCTTCTGTCCATGTCTTGTCTCTCTTATTTGATTTCTAACATGAGCAAATCTTGTCTTCGCTAATTCTTTATTCTGTAACTCTTTTGCTTGAACATCAGCTGACAAATCCATTATTTGTTTAATGAGCTCCTGCATATGCTTTATTTCGCCCGAATAATCTTCCTTATTATTCACTATCTCATCCTTGATCTTATCATAGAGACTCTGGAAACCATCATCCATTTTATCAAGACGATCAATTATATCAGACTTCTTGTCCATATTTTCATTTAGCTCATCAGGTGTTGTATTGTAGTCTTCAAGAATATTCTTCTGTTCTTGATTAAGACCTTGTAACACCTGTAACAATTCAATCTTCTTAACAAGACTATCTTCTAACATCTTAATATATTCTTTATGTGTCATATTGCTCCTAACTAAGAACGCAAATGACATGGTCATTTGCGTTCCCTATACTTACTAATTCTTAACCTGCTTGAGTTCCAGCCGTCTTCATTACCTCTTTCCATGTATCTCTCATGGTTCTAAGATGCTTTAGCGCTTCTTCTAATCTTTCCTTGCTCTTCTTAACATTTGCCTGAAGAAGAACCCATCCAATATATTCATATACCTGATCAAAATCCTTTGCTACAGGATATTTCATATCAAGACTTCCACGAAGCTCGGCAACTATTCTTTCAGCCTTCTGTATATTAGTATTAGCTTTAACTACATCTTTATTCTCTATAGCAACAATACCTATGTTACAGAACTTTATAGCTCCTTCATATAACATAAGAACTAGCTCTCCCGGAGATGCAGTAAGTACTTTATTCTTCTGATATGCATCATAACCTCTCGGTAATGCCATAACGACTATCCTCCTCGCCTATCGTGTGTTGTCTCTATCGTGCTGTTAACTGTGATAAAGAATTTGTAGAATTCTGTAATTTAGCTAATGTAGCTTCCATCTTAGAGAACTTCTTATAATACCTATCCTCCATAGCAGATATCTTTGTTTCCCAATCTTTAATGGACTTTTCTAGCTTTTTCTGCTCACTAGCCATTTCTTTATCATTATATACGGTATAAGCTGTTCTGAGGCTAGAACTCTTCATCTCAGTTCCAACAGCATTATATAAATTAGATGCTAGAGATTGCATGTAATCTATAACTGTCTCAGGATCGCTATTAATCATAGCCATTAACTTATCCTGCTTTCCAGATGATGTCTCATCATCCGCATCTCCATCAATATGATATGCGTACTGCTCGTTCTTAGCCGCATTAAGATATCCTAATGTCTGAATACCAAAGTCAGATAACGAATAACCTCTTCCTTTGATATTAATAGGAGTTGACATTGCCATGGTCATCTTATTAATCAATGATCCCAAGCTACTGTCTCTTCTTAAGATTGCTGACTTAATCTTATCTTCCCACTTCTCAATTTCTTTCTCTGACATCTCATCCTTCTGATCATCAGTAAGCGGCTCATATCCCTTTGCTGATTCAGCATTATATAATGACTGCATCTCATTTATTAGCTCATTATATGTTGACAAGAAATCTTTAACCTTATCATATATACCCTGATTATCTTGTGTCGTTGTTATTGTTATCTCTTTATCTCCTGTCTCAGCAGTGGCACTAATAGATAATCCGTTTATAGAGAAGTTATTCGTATTTGATGAATAATCAGCACCGTTAAGAACAATCTTAGCATCTTGACCTGTTACACGAGTTGCTCCAGCACTAGCTGTTATTGTTGAAGGATCAGTTACAACATCAAGACCATACTTAATCTTGCCTACAATAGAATCTGCTAACTCAGATATCTTACTAGCATCTACATTTCCCGTCTCATCATAATAATCAGAATAATCTTTCTTATCCCAATAACTATTTTCAGAAATATACGTATTATTATTCTCTATTGTAGTGTTATTTGTTTCAACAGTTGATTTTGCCGTTTCTCTAGCTGCTGAATCAAGATAATACTGACTATTATCTACTCCGTCCTTAACATACTTGTTATATACATCATTAGCAACTAAGAACTTCTGATATTCAGACTCATCTGTTGTTTCATTGCCATCCTCGCCTGTTGACTTTGTAATAAGGCCAAGCTGTTCAGACATCTCTTTAACTTTATCAGATATCTTCTGGAAATCAACATCTGATGCAACGGTAACTCCATCAGACTCAGAATCATTATAATATGTTTTTGTACCGTCACCATTGAATTTGATTTCTCTATATGTATTACCTGCATCATCTACATATGTCTTTCCATCTAAGCCTTCATTTACAAGATTAACAAGATCCTCACCTGTAATACCTGCCTCATCATTTCTACGAGCCTTAACGTCATCCACAATATCCTTATTTTCAGAATACTTTATCTTGTCATTAAGTGTAGCATTATCAGCAGAAAGCTTATTATTCTGATAATATTTATTTGCAAGTGTAGTTAGAATATTAGAAATATTCTCTTTTGTCTTAGCAGCATCATATGTACCATTAGTGATAGCATTTCCTTCTTCATCATAAGTAATCTTGCCATCTTCATCGAGAACATAATAGTTCTCACCTTCTGTATTCTTAGCATATGCTGCATTAGCTGCGTAACCATTAATATCGCCAGCTGATGTTGTTACAAGACCAAGCGCAGATAATGCATCTTGTCCCTTAGTAGTACTAGCAGTAAGGGCAAAGTCATTATCTGTACCACTTTCCTTTGCGCTTACAAATATTCTTCTATTATTAGCATCATAGCTTGCGTTTACTCCCGCATCTTTTAATGCATCAATAACTTCTGAAATCTTAGTATCATTATTAATTGTAATCTCTTTCTCCTGGCCACTTCCTGCTCTAACAGAAATAGTTGTCTCACCCTTGTCATAACCAAGTGAAGCCATTGTCGAGTCTTCTGTTGTCTTCTTAGCAAGCTGTGCTCCTGTTAGATAACCTGCCTTAGCAAGCTGTGTGATCTTAAGTGTCTGAGATCCAATTACCGCATTAGAACTAGCAGTAACAGTTGCTTTTGTAGTATCTGATACTGTTGTCTTCTTAAGATTATAAGAAGTAGAAAAACGAAGATTTCCTACTTTACTATACATAGAATATACCTTAGTATTTAAAGCTTTCCATGCATCCTGCTTATAAGTCAACTTAGTCTGTGACTGTTTTACTTTATTCTTTTTATCTACATAGTTCTGTACGTATGCTTTTACAACACTCTCTGTGTCAATACCAGAGACCATACCCGATACTCTTGTTGGTGATGCCATAGTCTCCTCCTATCTCTTCTCATCAACTGTGAAGCCTTCGCCATCCCATACCTTAGCAATAAGCTTAAGTGTCTCTTCTGCTGGGTATTGAACGATAGTCTTCTGAGAAGCCTTATCAACTATCTTAATGTATACACGATTAGTATCATCGTCCATACCAAAAATTGCCTCTGCTCCATTTGCTTTCTTGTTAATCTCTTGAACAGCTTTGTGAAGTTGTTCTTTGCTTGCAACCTTGCCCTCTTCTCCGATAATTGGGCGTGCCGCATTAGTTGTTGCCTTCTCTTGAATTTCAACATTTTCTTTAACGGCTGATGTCGAAGCAACATTTGAACTTCCTTGTCCCTGATAAGTACTGTTAACATTAATACCATTTGCTACTGTCATATCTCCACCTCCATGTGTAATTAGATAAACTATGGTCTGCGCTTAGAGCGCACTGACCTAGTTAATTATAGTTTCTCGTACTTTATATCGGACAGTAGCACTTTATACTTTATAGATATAACAAAAATTTTTTTCTTTATAATACTTTTTACTATACAAACAATTCATCCATGCATATTTCCCTTCCAACATAATTACAATATTTATTTTTCTTTATTCCATATGTGGTAATCATAGTAACAATAATTGTCTTGTTACATCTTGTTGATTCACGGAACACATCGACTTTTCTCTTGAGAGACATATCATACTCTTTATCAATCTCATATTCATGTGTTGAGAACCTAATCTCACACAAATTCACTACGTTATCTCCCCTTTCTATCACTAAATCAACCTGTGCTCCTTTTTTCTCGTCACTTCCTTTTTTATAAAATGTTGATTCAGTTGATATTACACCTGCTATTCCCAAAGAGTTTTTGATTTGTCTCATATGATCTTTACATACTTGTTCAAATGTAAGCCCAGCCCATGCTCTTCTAGCGGAATTATCATTCATATTACTAAAGAAGTGCTCGTCTTTACCATAATTATCTCGAATGAACTTAAAGTAAAACAAAGAATAGTAATCAGATAGTTGATATCTAGTGTTCCTTTTCTTGTTACCATATTCTCTGTTGATTCGTATAAATCCACTTTTCTCTAGGTCAGATAACATCTTAGACAAAGCCCCATTAGCTGGAAGCCCCGTCTTACTTACAATCTCATCTCTAATCAATCCGCTTCTTTTTTCGCTAAGTGCAGATACTATCTTAATGTATGACTCGCTATTAGAAAATAATGTATTATACAAATGATTGAATTCATTAAACAATTCTGCTCTTTTTCTAAAGAACATATTATCTATATTCTCGTTCAATGTAAGCTCTGGGTCTAACAATCTCAAATAGAACGGAATTCCACCCATAATCATATATACTTGAACAATATCATATCGCGACCAAGAAATACCTCGCGAATCAAGGTACATTTCCGTATGTCTAAGATCAAAAGGTTCTATAAACAATCTTGCTGTCTGTCTATTAAATAATCCACCCTTGTTCTCATCGAAATTTTCGACTATCCAGGAAGTCACTGAGCCACATACAATGAACACTAGATTCTTCTTTGATGCACCCCAAGAATTCCAAAACCATTCAAACGCAGGAAGAAATCCAGACTGCTTCTTATCCATCCAAGGCATTTCATCAAAAAACACAACTTGCTTTTCTTCGGATTCCTGTTCGCTTAGATATTCTCTCAAACTAAAAAAAGCTTCTGTCCAATCCTTTGGAACTCTATATTCATTAGAAGATACCAGATTCAATTCCATTGAGAAATTACGCAACTGCTCCGGATTCTTCTGACTTTCTGAACCTGTAAACTTGAAAGCAAAGGAATTATGAAAATACTCATTTATAAGAAAAGTCTTGCCAACTCTTCTCCTTCCTGAGACTATGACAAGCTGCGCCTCACTTTCCGACAAGACTCTGTCAAGTTTCTTTATCTCTTCTTCTCTTCCAATTATCTTATCCATACGCGTCTCCTAGATTAAGGTTTTTATCTTTTTCTATAATAATATCAGAGATAAAGATAGTTTTCAACGCAGTTTTTGTCTTTATGTGTCTAGTTTTGTGAGATAAAGATAATATTTAGCGAGGTTCTTATCTTTATGTGTCTAAAATCGCAAGATAAAGATAAAAAGCTCTAGTATTTCCTCCATCTCCTCTTTTATTGCCCATCACGATACATTGAGAACTTATCCATTGGCATCTTCTCAATATTATCTAATATATTCCTATCATCTGCCTTGCCAAGAAGGGTCTGTCTTGCCTTCAAGGTCTCCTTCTCTGCCACGTGCTTAGATGGTCCACCTACGCATCCACCACTACAAGCCATTCCTTCTATAAAGTCTTCAGGAATCTTACCAACCTTAAGAAGAGTCAGAGCCTGCATGCACTCCTTACCACCAGCGCATTTGCGAAGCTTGATATCCTTCTCGTCTATGCCTCTCTCCTTCATACATTCTATAACTGCACTTGCAACGCCTCCACTTGTGGCAAAGCCTTTACCGAAGATACTAGCCTCCTGATAGTCATCCTCTACTGACTTAAGCTCAACATCCTTAGAACGAAGAAGCGCACGGAACTCACCATAAGTCATAACATAATCCGCGTTGCCTTCGATTGATTTATCTCTTGACTCGCTCTTCTTAGCGATACATGGTCCTATAAATACTGTTACGCAATCTGGTCTTGTTGCCTTAAGATATCTTGACACCGCACACATAGGAGATACTACATTGGACATATTCTCCTTGAATTGCTCTGGAAAATGTTTCTTCAGCATATTAATAAATGCAGGACAGCATGAAGTTGTCATCTTGCGTCCCTCTTCTAATGCTTCAGCCCACTCCTCTGCTTCATAAGCCGCAGTCATATCGCCACCAAGACCAACTTCAACCATATCAGCAAAGCCCAGGTCCTTACACGCATTTCTTATGGAAGCCATGGAGATGTCCTCACCGAACTGGCCCTCCGTTGCAGGTGCGCACATGGCAATTACTTCCTTGCCAGATTTAATGGCATTAACAACATCTACCACAAACGCCTTCGAACCAATAGCTCCAAATGGACATGAGTGAATGCAGTGACCACATTGGATACACTTGGACTGATCTATCTTACATACACCATATTCATCATAGGTAATGGCACCTACAGGACAGGCCTTCTTACAAGGTCTCTCTAGGTGGGCGATTGCAGAATAAGGACATGCTTCTGCACATTTGCCACATTCCTTACACATGTTAGGATTAATGCGGGAACGCTCATCACCAATTGATATAGCCCCATAGGCGCATGCCTTCTGGCATGGCTTACCCATACAAGAGCGACAATTATCTGTAACTACATAGGAAGAAATAGGACACTCCTCGCAGGCTGGAGAAAGAACCTCTATCATCATATCGTCGCTAGTTGTGGAATTAGGTGTCGCGTTCATCCCCTCTGCCAATCTAATACGGCGTCTTACAATCTCCCTTTCCTTATATATACAACATCTGTACTGCGCAAGAGGTCCAGGAATAATCTTGTATACAAGCTCTTCCTTATCCTCAGCCGTCACCTCCCCCTTCCAAGCGAGGCGCGCCATCTCTTCTATAATCTTATGCTTAAATCCAACTATCCCTGCGTCGTTTGTTATCATGGTCTGTTTTCCTTTCTATTTTTATTCCAATATAGGTCTAATAATCGACAAAACCAGCTTAGCGATTTTCTATATGAGCGTGCTGGTATTTGTCGATTATTCTCATATAGCCAAAAATACCGTAACTGAAATGATTCCAATTACGGTATCTTTATACTTATATTATCTATAGAATTACTATAGTAGATTCTTAAGAGCCTCAAGACCATCTGCATTAAGCACCGCCTTGTTCTCCTCCTGAATCTGAAGATATACTTCCTTACGATAGATAGGCACTTCCTTAGGTGCAGATATACCAATCTTAACCTGATCGCCTCTAATCTCAAGAACAGTAACCTCTATATTATTATTAATTACTAGGGACTCACCCTTCTTTCTAGTTAATGCTAACATATTACTCACCTGCCCCTTCCTTAAGAATATCATATATAGGGAAGCGGACTTCAACGTCATCCTCTACAATAATCTGTCCACCAATTAATGTGTCTGTATTAATGATAATTGGAGCCTTAAGATTAATTGTCATATCCTCAATCTTACTTGGCACCTTAACAGTAACAAGAACATAAGTGTTGTCAGGAGTAAGGTTACCAAGTGGCTTTAGAAGCTCATCCTCAATTGTTGGATTGTAATCTTCCACTACCTTATTAGGAACCATTACTGGCATTGCAAATGCTGTCTCATCAAGAGACTGAAGCCACATAATGTTCTTAGAATCTTTCTCAGCATCAAATACAAGAGTAAATAACTTCATATCAGGAAAACCTATAATTCCCTTGTCAATCGTAATTATCTTATCATCTTGTACATCAATTTCGCCAAACAGTCTTGTGTTAACTACCATGTCAAAAACCTTCCTTAAAATATTATACTAATATGTTACCTTTTCCTATCCATAGTTGCAACTAGTTTTTAGATATAATTCAGCAAACTTACCTGACCCAGCTTACTTGCAGCTGTTAGTGATGCCTGGTATGCTGTATAAGCCGAAGTGTACTCAAGGATAATCTGAGACAAGTCAACATCTTCGTTATCAGATTGAAGCTTACTTACTGTTGACTGCTGGTTGCCAACTCTGTCCTCTGTAATAGATAGCTGGTCGCTCTTACAGCCTACCTTGGTTACAGCCAAGCTAATGTCTGATAGATAGTTGTCAGCCTTGCCAATGTTAGAGCTAAATAACTTCTGGACATTATCATCTGCATAATCAGCTTCCTTCTGAGCAGCATCTAACCAGTCCTTAAGCTTCTCTTGATAAGTATCAGTAGCATATTGATTCTCTTTCATCATGCTCTTAATCTTATCAACCTTGTCATGAGCATTAACTGCTGCATTTACTGCATTAATCATATCTCCCACATCCTGAATTAGATTACTGTCGAATACATCAACAGCCTCTATATTAACACCAAGATTCTGATTAGTTGCAATGTTATACTCAATATCGTATCTTATTAACTCGCCTTTATCATCATATCTCTTGTAATTAACAGGAGATAATGGATTAGTATTATCAGTACAGTCATAATAGAATTCTGGTCTTAGTTCTCCTGCCTTAAATCCTATCTTGTCATAATCAACGGTAATCTCTGACTTATTCTCCCTCATAGTTTTGGCAAGCTCATTACCGAGAATAATCTCACCTGTACTCTTAATAAATACAGCTTCATTATCAGCTACTGTCTTCTTACCACTATTAGCCGCAGCCCATGCTTCTTCATCTTCATATTCAGTAGGTGTAAAATCAGACGTTCCTCCAACAACAGTGTATTCAATAGGATGATTGATCTTATCTATGTTGTCATACGGCAATCTTATTCTGTTATATACAGTCTCTTCTACATCAGATATTGGATTATTAAGAACCTCTGCCTGCGTAGATGGCACTGATACACTACCTGAATAATATCTTGATTCAGCCATATCATCAATAGCAGAGAACTTTTCTTTAATATTATACTTTGTATCAGCTTCATCTTCAGTAAATGTCAGTGTAGAATTGGTTCTAAATCCAGTAAATACTGTTCTTCCTGCATAATCAGCATTTCCCTCAGAATACATCTGCTTCTGCAAAGCCTGAAGCTGACTAAGAATTGTATTACGGTCATCTGCAGTAAGTGTTCCTGTACTACCATTAACAGACAATGTACGCATATCTGTTATAAGAGACTTCATATTAAGAATTGCTGTCTCTGTAACCTCAAGCCATGATGCAGCATCTGGAATATTCTTATCAACATATTGGTCAAGCTTGTTAAGCGTTGTACCAAGTCGAAGTGCACGAATCGCTATAACAGGATCTTCAGATGGACGAGAAATCTTCTTATTAGTTGTCATCTGATTATTCTTATCATTAACATTTACTTTAGTCGCATTAACATTATTAGTTGACGACTTCATAATCATGTTATTAGTAACTCTCATAATTCTTCCTCCTAATGACGTCTATCAGGTTCCTGTATTAAGTATTAACTGGTCATACATAGCTGTTAGTGTTGATATACATTTTGCAGCAAGCTGGTATGCATTCTGGAACTTGATTAAGTCCATCGCCTCGTCATCTTCGTCAACTCCCGAAACTGACATACGCTGCTGTGCTATTGCATTCTTGATACTAGTATAGCTATTGGTAAACACCTGATTCTCCTGAGTATCAACAGTAATATCAGCATATATACATTGTAGAAATGCTGAACCAGAGCCACCTCTAAATAGCTTAACTCCATTCTCTAGATTAGCTAGCGAATCTACCAAATCGTTAGCTGACTCACCTCTGGTAAAATCAGTTGTTGTTGCGAATAGATTAGGGTCAGCCTGAGATGCCTTGTTAACTCTTGCGTTAAGACATGTCATTCTGTAATATGTATTCGCCTGAGAATTGAATGTGGCATTCTTAATATTGTCCGATCCATCTAATTCCTTCTGTGCAAATGCGTCATAGGCTACGAAGAAAGAACCCATTGGATTACCATATCCATCCACACCAGTCTTTTCTATATCGTTGAACTCTCTTGTAAATGACCTTAAGAACTCATTCATCTGTCCCATGTAATAAGGGATTCCCTTGTAGTTAACAGTCTTACCAACTGTAAGACCTTTACCCATTATTCCTGTTCTCTCGTCACTTGTAAGTGGTCTGTCTAATGTAAATGTGTAAGAAGTAATTTTGCCATCTGCATCTGTTGTAACTTCAAAATCTGAATAGTTATAATATGTGCTATTAACAAGAATTGTTCCTTCGTTTGGCATATTCATCTTGTCAATATCAGTTATGGTTGGATTACTAATTGTAATCTTACTAGAATCAGTGGAAGTTACCTTACCCTTAAGATTCTCCTCATCGTTACCATCACGAACCTGGAACATGGCTCTCATCTCACCATCAATTGCGTTGCTGGTAAAATCAATGACTGCGCCTGAGAAATCCCATTTTACATCATATAGACCATCAATATCAGTCTGGTTAGCTTTCTTATCTCTTGTAACAACACTAAGTGTATTGTAATTGTAATTCTCAACTAACAGGTTACCATTGAAGCGAACCTCGAATCTTGTTGCACCAGTCTTCTGGTCTTCATAGTTACTGTTAAGAACCTCGTACTCAACTGCTTCAATTGGTATAAGCTGTGAAACCTCGTCAATAAGTCTTGATCTCTCATCACGAAGCTCGTTGGCCATTCCACCTTCCATCTCAATAATATTAATCTGCTTATTGAGAAGGGCTACCTTCTGTGATACAGAATTGATTGTATCTACACAAGTCTTAATCTCATCATTAATAGAACTCTGAAGGTCCTGCATTGATGTTCCTGTACTATTGAAGAAATCCATTAACTCTCTAGCACCACTAATGAACTCATTTCGTACAGATGCATCTCCGGCGTTCTTCTTAACATTTTCCAGGCCATTGAACATCTTAGTATACAAAGTAGTAAAGCCAGACACCTTAACATCATCAGCATAATAATCCTCTATCTGCTGCATGTAGTATAATGTCTTCTCGTGAAGTCCAAGCTTGGCGTTGTTATTCCAATACTTCTCATCATAGTAGATGTCGCGAACCTGAGTAACCTTGGTAACCTCAACACCAGTGCCGATGCTTCCGTAAGATGTAAAGCACCTTTGTGCAGCTGCTGCCACACGACCAACCTCTTGTCGTGAATAGCCATCTGTATTCACATTAGAAATGTTATTCGCTGTTGTATTGATTGAAGCTTGCGCAGCGTTAAGTCCTGTTGCTGCTACATGTAATCCGAAGAATGATGAAGGCATATAACTCACCTACTTTCTTAAAATGTCTATCCTAATGCTGACAATAAATGTTCTATCATCTCTGATAGTACGTTGATATATCTTGAGCTTGCGTTGTACGCTTGCTGGTATTTAATCATATTGGTTAGTTCTTCGTCTGAAGAAACACCGATAACTGCCTGTCTGTTATTATCGATTGTCTCGCTTGTGTTCTGCAACGACTGTGATGTTGTTCTATAAATTGAACCAACATTTGCCACTTCTCCAACGTATTTTGTATAAAATCCTGTAAATGTACAAGGTGTTCTATCGCTTGGGTTAAGTGTATATGAAGAATCCTCCCAGATTGCAGTTAACTTGTTACCTAATTCATAATCAATTGCATTGTTCTGTGTCAGGTGAGAAAGAAGTGTTCTGTTCTCAACCAGCTCCTGATTGATTTCTAAGGAGCGTGTTGTATATACCTTAGAGAAATCACTCTTGTCTTCCTCGTTATATACATACATCTTGCTTCCATCGTCAAGAGTCACCTCTGTGTATCTCTCAATACCTCTTCTTACGAAAAGCTCTCTTGCTGGAATCTCCTTGTCAGAACCAACTGCTGTATTCTCTGTATCGGCAATTCTCATTCCTGCCTTAATAGTAACTGTATTACCATCTTTGTCGACGCCGGTGATGTCAGCTCCGTCATAAGTCTTAAGTGGACTTAAGAGGTCATTAATTGCTGTGATAATTGTATGAGTCAGGGTGTCAAGCTCAGCCTCTGAATTCATCATAACTGAATTGGCAAGACCTTTCTCATATTGCTCCTGGGTCAATCCATCCATATCATACCAGGTGCCTCTTGTATTACCTCTTGCAAGAAGAAGTGCCTTAACCTCACCCTTGTCAGTATTGTGAGCTGCGCTGATATTAGCCAAATTATATACTGGATAATAATCATCATTAGTGGTGTCTGACAGATGTGGCCAATACGGTGTAACGAAGCCTGTTACTGTATCAGTATGAAGAGCCATCGGGTAAATGTTAAAATCATCAATAAAGTCCTTGTCCTCAAGCTTGATGTGATATACACCCTCTACTGTCTCAACACAAGTGATGTTAGCAAGCTTAGATAACTCGTCAACCGCATGGTCTCTCTGGTCACGAAGGTCCATAGCAGTCTCTGTCTTACCTGCTTCTATTCTTTCTATTTTAAGATTCAAATCGTGGATTTGTTCTGCTAAGTCATTAATGCGGGTAACATCATCTCTAATCTTAGTATTGATTGTTGACTGATACTTCGCTAAACCCTGATATAGATTCTGCTCTCTTGTCAAGAATAGGGAAGCCTTCTGAACAACCAAGTTCTGATTAACAGTATCTGATGGATCCTTAGAATACTCCTGGAATGCAACATACAAATCATTAAGCGCTTCGCTAAATGCTGTTCCTGTTGCTTCCTGTAAGAAATCCTCTACTTCTGTTACTGCATCATAACTAGCGGCATAGAATGCGTACCTAGAATTTTCGGAACGAAATGCCTTATCTAGAAACATATCCCTCGTATGGATTACATCGGCAATCTTGACACCAGAACCCTTGTACTGGTCTGATACCGCTGCACCCTGGAAGAAGGAATATGTATCGTCCGTAAACAAGACTTGTTCACGGACGTAACCCTTTGTATCAATATTAACTAAATTGTTTGCTGTAATGTCTAGTGCTGTCTGAGCAGTTCTAATTCCTGCTGCACCAACATATAAACTACCAAATCCATTAGCCATAATAGTTCTCCTTAAAAAACATACCTGGCTTCGGATAAATTCGTCTTGAATAAGCTTACTGCTTAGTATCAAAACCGCTGCCGCCTAATATCTCCCCTGTATTATAAGCGTTCTTATCATAGTTCGCTGTCTCCGGGGCCTGCTTTAGGCTCTTAAGTAATGTTAAATCAAACTCAACCATCTCCATCGCATGACGAAGAAGAATTTCATTCTGTTGATTGGCAATCTGCATCTGAGAAGCCTGAGCAACCAGTTCATCCTTAGCCTGGATTAACTTCGCTTGCTCACTAGGTTGGCGCTCTAACATCTCTATCATCGCAGAGATAGTTATATCTTCACCATCCTTACCCAGTACAACAGCCATATCTTTGAGGATGTTGACGCGTTTATTCTCGAGATTCTTAAGGTCAGAAGTCTCATTCTGTTCCTTCTCAGAAATGGCATCGAGTCTGTCTACATCTCCTTGTATAATACACACTCGCTTCTCTTCTGAAAGTTCTGTAAGATTAATGTAACCTTGTTTCTCCTGTCTTAGTACACCTAAGAGCTCTTCCATTAAACTCGCCAATTATTCATCCTCTCTTATAGCTTGTTGTTGTAAGCGCTCAGTAATACGCTTGCAAAATCTCCGGTATCAACATTATAATTTCCTGAGTCAATTTTTGACTTTACTTCAGCAACTTTATCTTCCCTGATATCCGAAGCTTCTGCGACTGCCTGTTTTGCTATCTGGAAGTCACGACCTGCAGACGAAATCTGTACTTGATCTCTGCCCATAGAAGCGATTCCATTACTTTTAGTTGTTTTTGTAGGCTTAGATGTATGATACAACTGAGCCACTTGACTTAAAGTATCTACACGCATAACGGCACTCTCCTTTCCTCCTTGAACTCAAGTATTTTCAATGCATTTTAAAGCATTAGAATACTTGTCATTATGTGTATCGGACATTCAGGCTTAAAACTTAAACAATTTTTAAAAAAATTTTTATTTTTTTATGGAAGGTTAGATCTATTCATAGCGCAGGGCGTCGATGGGATTCATCTTGGCTGCTTTGTCGGCAGGGAAGTAACCAAAGGACAGTCCTATTGCAAGGGAGAATAGGAGTGAGAAGATGACCCCTGGGATTGATGGCGATGCCGGGTATCCTAACAAACTTGATAGCAAGCTTCCACCTACAAGCCCCAGTATTAGTCCTATTATTCCTCCAATTAGGCATATTATCATGGCTTCAATTAGGAATTGTATTCTAATAGAAGAATTCCTTGCCCCCAACGCCTTTCGGGTTCCAATCTCACGAGTCCTCTCTGTAACAGACACAAGCATTATATTCATAACACCTATACCACCAACAAGAAGCGCTATTCCTGCAATAATAGATACTGCAAGAGTTAATTTATCCATAAGGGATGTGAGAGAATCTAACATCCCCTCAAATGTTATAGCCTTCACTTCAAATCCAGCATTGCCTGCGTAATATGGTTCAAAATAGTTGTTGATTTCCTTGCGAAGCTGTTCTGTGTCGTCTCCTAATCCTGTACTTACACGAAAGCTTGAATATAGTCCCTTGCTTCCATCAAGCTGCTTAGCTGTATTAAGAGGCATATATACTCTGGCTCCCATAAAGGCCTCCATCATAGAAGAAAATGGATTGGCGCTTGCTGTACTCTGGCTGGCCTCATATACTCCTATAATTGTAAATACTGTTGGCCTTGTATCCTCAAGGTCAAATTCAACTTCCTTACCAATTGCCTTCTCAGGATTGCCATCAAATAAAGCATTTACAATCTTATTATCTACAAGACACACATTTCGCTGATTAGCAAAATCGGAAGAATTGAACATTCTTCCTTCCTTAATATCAACTGCATTAGTTACATAGTAGCCTGCTGATACTCCAACGGCCGATACACCAGAGCTTTTTGACTGATATGATACTTCACCCTTGCCAACCTGATCTGACACATTTACCGCATATATCTGGTCCTTGAACTTCTCGCTCATGTCACGAATCATATCACTTGTAATATAATCAGAATCCTTCATGTCTCTTCGAGAAGAAGTAGTCTCAGGGTATTTTACACCATCAATTATTGACTCTGGCTTGTCATCATCCGTCCTCTCCACAACGGCTACAAATATATCCTTAGAGCCCATGGACTGCATATTATCTTCAACAGTCAGAGTCAGAGAATTACCCACAGTAAGAATAGATATAACTGACCCAATGCCAATAATGATTCCCAGCATTGTAAGAAATGCCCTCATCTTGTTAGACATTATGCTGTTAAGCGCCAGTAAAATATTCTCTACAACTAACATATATTTCTCCGCTATCTTGTGCGTCTAATCTCTTCGTTAACTATGTTGCCATCTCGAAGGGATATTATTCTGTCTGTCTCGTCTGCAAGCTCTTGGGAGTGGGTGATTAACACTATTGTCTTACCCCTTTCCTCGTTAAGCTTATGGAATAAATCCATTACCATATGACCTGTCTTAGAATCAAGTGCTCCCGTTGGCTCATCCGCTAAAATGATTGCAGGGTCATTTGCCATGGCCCTGGCGATTGCCACTCTCTGCTTCTGTCCACCTGAGAGTTCCTCTGGCAAATGCTTTACCCTATCGCTCATCTCTACTAATTCCATAAGCTCTAATGCTCTCTTGTGTCTGTCTGAACCTGACACGCCAGCATACAACATTGGAAGCTCCACGTTCTTAATTGCATTTGTCTTAGGTATAAGGTTATATGTCTGAAATACGAATCCTATCTTCCTGTTACGAATATCGGACAGCTCATCATCCTTCGCCGTCTCCACATCTATTCCATCAAGGTAATAGCTTCCGCTTGTGGGACGGTCTAATACACCTATAAGATTCATAAGAGTTGATTTGCCCGAACCTGATGGTCCAACAATGGAGAGAAACTCTCCTTCATTTACCGTAAGATTGATGCCATGAAGTATCTCTAATTCATTGGGTTGTCCCACATAGAATTTCTTAACAATATTCTCTAATCTGATAAAGTCGCTCATATTATGCTCCCTTGAAGATACTATACACCTGCGCTTGAACCCATCATGTTCATAATCTCATCGATTGAATCGGCTCCTTCTGCCGCAGGTACATATACATAGTCACCCACATTAATATCTCCGCTTACCTGGACATAATATGACCCTCTAATACCTGTATTAACTTTGACCTTCTTCTTTTCGAAAGGTATCTTACCATCTGAGGTTGATGCTTCATTGTAATTAGTTGCTATCTCAACATATTTATCTCCGTTACTTTCTTCAACAACAGATTCAAATGGTACAGATACAGCATTTTCCACAGACTCTGTAATGATGCTAACCTTGGCATTCATACCGAGTCGCAGTCTTGGATTCTGCTCGTCAAATGCTATTCTTATAAGATAAGTTGCAGAGGTACTTCCACTGCCACTTGCAGATTGTGATAATCCCGAAGCATCCATTCCAATAAGACCTGATAAGGCGCCCATTCCTTTCGAGCCTGAATTAGATGCCTTAGGAGCAACATAGGTTACTACACCAGATAGCTCCTTGTCACGCGTCGCATCTGTCTTCATCATAGCCTTCATTCCAACTGCAATGTCGGCAATATCATATTCACTAACCTCTGCTTCAACTAACAGGTCATTAACGCCTTCAACAGTAGCTACTGTTCCTCCATTAAAGCTCTCGCCTGCTTTAACATTTAAGGTAGTAACTGTACCGCCTATGGTACTTCTAACGGTGCACTCTCCAATTGCCCTCTCAACATCCCTTGCTCTTTGTTCAAGGTTCTGTATGTTGTTGCTTGCGCTGTCATCGAAGCTATTCTTAGCATCGTAAGCATTGGAGTTATCACTATTATTTAGATTGTTAAGATTATCCTCTAAAGCCTGAATATTATTCTTCTTAACGTCAACATTAGACTTTCTTGACTCTATTAACATTTCCAATTGAATGGCATCCATATCATAAGAATGATGTGAAGGGTCAGCCATATAATCGTTGTAATTCTGATTAGCCTTGTCTAGTTCGCCAAGGGCTTCTAGGTATTCAAGCCTGGCCTGATTAAGACGAGCCTGCGTCTCATTTATATTGCTGTTACGATTATTGATAGATTCGCTAATTCTTCTGTCGTAATTAGCATCCTGCTCAACCTTATTATCCTTAGCCTGGGAAATGCTTTTTCGTATTTCACTCAACTGATTCTCCAAGTCCTTGGTGTCGAACTGACATATAACCTGTCCAGAAGAAATTATATCCCCTTCCTTCACATAGACAGCGTTAACTTTCGTTCCGAACCTCTGACTTGTAATGTCTTCACTGTTAATCGCACTAACAGTCCCTGTTCCACTTACAGAATTGACTATGGTTCTTTTCTCAACCTGCTTGTACTCCCCTTCCTTTACGTCCTTATCATCTTTAGAAAGGGAGCAGCCAATAATAAGCGCAACAATAAGAAGGACCACTGCTCCTAAAATAGAAAAACCTATAATTCTCCGCCTACGCTTCTTAAGTCTGATTTCTTCCATAGAAAGCCCCTCTTATAAGAACAGTATCTGTTCCTACTCTTCCCCATTCCAGCAGTAAGTACATAGCTTACTTGGGTCAATGCCTACTGCATCTATCATATCGTCAAGTCTGTTATATCTAAGAGATGTAAATCCCATCTCTTCCTTAATCTTCTCATTCATCTTAGCGTAATCCTCTGAGTCAGGATCAGTGTACTTCTTAAGAATCTCATCATCACCTGGTTGAGTTCCATCTACAGTACGTCCCTCTAACTCATTGATTATTCTTCTTCCTATAAGCTCCATCTCTGATGTAGAGCGGGAGAAGTTAAGGTATTTACATCCATATAGAATTGGTGGGCAGGCAGGTCTTACATGGACCTCCTTGGCACCTATATCATATAGGAATTCCGCTGTCTCTCTTAACTGCGTTCCTCTTACAATCGAATCGTCGATGATAAGGAGACTCTTATCCTTAATTAAATCCTCTACCGCAATGAGCTTCATCTTGGCAATAAGGTCTCTTCTTGTCTGAACTGTTGGCATAAATGACCTTGGCCAAGTCGGTGTATACTTAATAAGCGGTCTTGAAAATGGAATATGTGCGTAGTTAGAATAACCAATAGCGTGGGCTGTTCCAGAGTCAGGAACACCTGCTACAACATCAGGTTTGGCATCATCTCTCTTAGCCATATTAGAACCACATCTGTTACGCATCTGCTCAACGCTCATTCCTTCGAAGGTTGATGATGGATATCCATAATATACCCATAGGAATGTACAGATTTTCATATCCTTGCCAGGATCAACTAATGTACGAATTCCATTTTCATCCATGACACACACCTCACCTGGACCTAACTCCTTATGAAATGTGTATCCTAAATTCAAAAATGATGTATTCTCTAAGCAGGCACACATGCCTGTATCCTTCTTACCAATTACAACAGGGGTTCTTCCCAGATTATCTCTAACAGTATAGATTCCCTTCGGGGTAAGAATCAGCATAGACATGGAACCCTCAATCTGTTCCTGCGCGAACTTGATTCCCTCTATGAAATTATCCTTACGATTGATTAGTGCAGCCACAAGCTCCGTCTGGGATATATCACCATTAGACATTTCGAAGAAATGTGTATGACCATTCATAATCCTCTCAACTAAGGAAGGCATATTATTAATCTTACCAACCGTCACTATAGAGTAAGAGCCGTGGTGACTTCTTACGTGAACAGGCTGCGCCTCAAAATCAGAAATGACGCCTATTCCATAATTACCCTTCATCTCGTGAAAGTCCGACTCGAACTTAGTCCTGAATGGAGCATTGGAAATGTTATGAATTGCCCTATTGAACTTCCCGTCTCCTAAGACACTCATACCTGCTCTTCTTGTTCCTAAGTGGGAATGATAATCTGTTCCAAAAAATAAATCAAATACACAATCTTCTTTTGATGTGACACCAAAAAATCCGCCCATATCTTCCTCCAAAATCTATGTAAACATATTTAATCTCGTACATAGTAAATTATACCCTTAATATATCTTTATATAAAGCATAAAATATCATTTTTTCTGACCATTTCCTTGTGAATCTTATATATACTGGCGCCCCCTCCAATAAAAAAAGTCCGCATCAAAAGACACGGACTTTAATAATATCAATTTCGATTATTGCAATCTAGATTACTTAAGCGTACAAGTAGCACCCTCAGCCTCTAACTTAGCCTTGATATCTTCAGCTGTTGCCTTATCAGCACCTTCCTTAATAATCTTAGGCGCTCCATCAACAACTTCCTTTGCTTCCTTAAGACCAAGACCTGTAGCATCACGTACAACCTTGATAACCTTAACCTTGTTAGGACCAACCTCTGTAAGCTCTACATCGAACTCGTCCTTATCCTCAGCAGCACCAGCTGCATCTCCACCTGCTGCAACTACAGCAACACCAGCTGCTGCACTTACACCAAACTCTTCTTCACATGCCTTTACAAGGTCATTTAACTCTAATACACTAAGCTCTTTAATAGCTTCAATAAATTCTTCTGTAGTCATTTTAGCCATTTTATTATATCCTCCATTCTTAATAATTATTCAGCATCTTTTGCTTCTTCTGTAGCCTCTGCTTTTGCCTCTTCTGTAGCTTCTGCAGGTGCTTCTTCTTTTGCTTCTTCTACCTTAGCCTCTTCTTTAGCTTCCTCAGCTGGAGCCTCTGCCTTAGCATCATCTGCGCTTGCATCAGCTGCTCCTCCGTTCTCAGCGATTTGCTTAAGAACACGAGCGAAGTTGGCGATAGGTGACTGGATACTTCCAAGTAACTTGGATAGTAACTCTTCTCTTGATGGAACTGAAGCGATTGCCTTCATACCATCTGCATCATAGTAAGTTCCTTCAACAACACCGGCTTTGATCTCAAGTGCAGGTGCGTTCTTCGCGAACTTAGCTAATACTCTTGCTGGAGCAGTTGCATCTTCTTTCGAAATAGCGATAGCGCTTGGTCCCTCAAGAACATCTGACAAACTCTCAAAGTCAGTATCTTTGAATGCAAAGTTCATCATTGTATTCTTGTATACCTTGTAAGTAACGCCAGCTTCTCTTAATTCTCTACGAAGCTGTGTGTCCTCGGCAACAGTAAGACCACGATAGTCAACTACTACTACAGACTGAGCATCCTTAACATTTTCAGAAATCTCCTGAACGACAGGTTGCTTTAATTCTACTTTAGCCAAAATCTATTACCTCCTTATTTTATTTTCATCTGTAAAATGTGTATTACAGATATGATTCATATTACCTCAACGAAAAAACCTCTCCGCCATAAAGACAGAGAGGGTGATAATCATAAACATAGTGTAATGATTGTTCCTCGGTAGGATCTGAATTATCAGAATTACGCTTAGCACCTACTGTCTTCGGCAACATGCTTGTATAATATATCAAATTATATATTAGATGTCAATAACAATTCTAATTACTGTACCTTAACGGCACTAACCTTAACACCAGGTCCCATTGTAGGAGCTAATGTAATGCTTCTTAAATACTGTCCCTTTAAGCTAGCAGGCTTAGCCTTGTTAATTGCATCCATAAGAGTCTGGAAGTTGTCAGCAAGTTGTTCCTCACTAAAGGAAGCTTTACCAATTGGCACGTGGATAATATTACTCTTGTCCAATCTATACTCAATCTTACCAGCTTTGATGTCGTTAACAGCCTTAGTAACATCCATAGTAACTGTTCCAGCCTTAGGGTTAGGCATTAATCCCTTAGGTCCAAGTACACGACCAAGACGACCAACAACACCCATCATATCTGGTGTAGCAACAACAACGTCAAAATCTAACCAACCTTCGTTCTGAATCTTAGGTATGAGCTCATCTGCTCCTACAAAGTCAGCACCTGCTGCAGTAGCTTCGTCAGCCTTAGGGCCCTTAGCGAATACTAACACACGTACAGACTTACCTGTTCCATGTGGTAATACTACAGCACCACGAATCTGTTGCTCAGCGTGACGTCCGTCACATCCTGTTCTAATATGAGCTTCGATTGTCTCATCAAATTTAGCTTTTGCATTCTTCTTAACCTGTGCAATAGCCTCGTTAACATCATATGTCTTTGACTTATCATAAGACTCTAATGATGCCTTATAATTCTTTCCATGTTTCATAATTAATTCCTCCTGTGGTTATAGCGGGGTCTGTTCCCTCCCACTTTATATCAATTAGTTCTTAATTAATCTACTACTTCAACACCCATTGAACGAGCTGTACCAGCAATCATGCTAATAGCTGAATCAATGTTAGCAGCATTAAGATCCTTCATCTTAGTCTCAGCGATCTCCTGAAGTTGAGCTCTTGTAATTTTTGCGACCTTCTTTACATTTGGCTCACCAGATCCTGACTGAATCTTACATGCCTTCTTAATCATAACGGCAGCTGGTGGAGTCTTAGTGATGAAGCTAAAGCTTCTATCTTCATATACTGTAATTACTACAGGAACGATTGTATCTCCCATATCAGCTGTCTTAGCGTTAAACTGCTTAGTAAATTCTACAATGTTAACACCATGCTGACCAAGTGCTGGTCCAACAGGTGGTGCTGGTGTAGCTTTACCTGCAGCAATTTGTAATTTAATATATCCTTCTATTTTCTTTGCCAATTTACTTTCCTCCTTAATTTATTTTTTTGATGTCTGAAAAACTGATTTCTACAGGTCTCTCGCCGCCTAGGACGTAAGCATGAATTGTAGCTGTCTGCTTAGCGTGGTTCATCTCTCTGATAACTGCAACAGTATCCTTGAATGCTCCGCCAATAACTTCTACCTCATCTCCTTCGCCAAAGTCGACTACAAGATTCTCAGTCTTAATACCAAGATGACTTCTCTCTTCTTCAGGAGTCAAAGGAACAGGCTTGCTTCCAGGACCAACGAATCCTGTTACACCTCTTGTATTACGAACAACATACCATGTGTCATCATTCATGACCATATTAACAAAGACATATCCAGGGAATTTCTTCTTCTCAACAGTCTTAGTCTTGCCGTCCTTAACAACAACCTCAGTCTGCATTGGAACGCACACCTCAATAATCTCATCCTCAAGATGACGATTCTCGATTGCTTTATTAATACTTCCTTCTACTTTCTTCTCATAGCCTGAGTAAGTATGTACGACATACCATTTTGCCTCTGCCATCTTAGATCCTCCTGTACTAAGAATTCCTATAGGTTAATCAAAACATCAACACCCATTTGAACTAATAAATCAATTGCAGCGATTATTAGTCCGAGAACGACTGAAACTACAATAGTTGCGATCGTCTGCTTTGTTACCGCTTTGCCGCTTGGCCATACAATCTTGCCAAACTCAGCTTTTAATGCCTCAAAGCGACTTTGTTTCTTTTCTTTTACTTCTGCCATCTTAACCACTCCTTACTTTGTTTCTTTGTGTAGAGTATGTTTCTTACAGAATCTACAATATTTCTTTGTCTCCATTCTGTCTGGATGGGCTTTCTTGTCTTTTGTCAAATCATAGTTTCTACGCTGACATTCTGTGCATGCTAATGTAATCTTCGTACGCACTGCTTCCACCTCCATTTTCTCTCTTAAATGGTCTTTTCAACGCTTATTTTCTCAAGACGAACAGTTTCTAAAGAAAAGCATAAAAAAAAGACCTAACTTTTTAGTCGCTTTAACAATATATCACGAATTGGCGCCCTAGTCAACAAAAACTCAAGAAAAATTCACTTTCTTGGCAATTAATCTTTAACTGCCTCGAAAGTGAATCTTTAACCTGCACGTAATCTATTTTCTTCTTATTGTAGGAATTAGTTATTCTTCTTCCTGTGTACCCTCTGATGCGCCTTCTTCCTGAAGCATCACTTGGTACTTGTCAAGTATTAATTTCTGTATGTGCTCTCTAGTCTCTAACTTGATAGGGTGTGCTATGTCTTTGTATTCGTTGTCTCGTCCTCCCCTTCTTGAAGGCATTCCTATAAATAGCCCTTTGCTTCCAGATATAACCTTAATGTCATGTACTACAAACTCATCGTCGATAGTGATTGATGCTGTTGCCAACACATTTCTAGACGAATCCTTGGACATGCGCATCCTAATATCTGTGATATTCATATTCATCTCTCCCTTACAATTATTTTTCCCCTAGCATTAACTTTGGAGCTTTTCTCCTAAAAGGCACGCTTAGATTCCGTATCTACTTTTGCTTTCAACAACGATCTTGATACCATTTTCCCCAATATATTCGGTATCACTCATCAGCGTCTCGTGGGTCTCCACGATACAGTTCTCTACTCTAACGTTATCCCCTATATATACATTAGGCAGAATGATTGAGTTCTTGATTACGCTGTTGTTGCCTATAAATACGTTCTTAAATAATACTGAATGCTCAACCTTACTATTGATGATACATCCACTTGCTACAAGTGAATCCTTAACATCCGCTGGAGCGTTAAACTTCGCTGGTGGAAGGTCAAATGATTTAGAATAAATCTTAGAACCTTTCCTAAAGAAGAAGTCTCTTACCTCTGGATTCAAGAAATCCATATTAGTATTGTAGTATGACTCTACGCTGGCTATGTTACTCCAATAGCTGTCATGCATATAACCATATATCTTCTTCATTCCCTTATATCTGATAAGAATATCAGTAACGAAGTTATATCTACCTTCCTGGTTGCACTGCTCTAAGAGTTCGATTAAGCTACGTCTTCTTATTACATATACACCAGTTGATACAATATTCGATCTTGGCATCATAGGCTTCTCTTCGAAGCTTGTTACAAGACCGTCAGCATCCATCTTAACTACACCGAAGCGACTAATGTCATCTGACTCAGGCACCTTGGCACAAACAACTGTAATGTCTGATTGCTTACGAATGTGATAATCTAATACATCATTGAAATCAATCTTGTATATTCCATCACCGCTTGCAATAACTACATATGGCTCATGACATTTCTTAAGGAAGTCAATGTTCTGCCACATGGCATCAGCTGTTCCTCTATACCACCAACTGTTGTCTGTTGTAACTGTTGGTGTAAATACGAATAATCCGCCTTGCTTTCTACCGAAGTTCCACCACTTAGATGATGCTAAGTGCTCGTTAAGTGACCTTGCATTATACTGACTAAGTACTGCAACTGTCTGAATATGCGAATTAGTCATATTAGATAATGCGAAATCAATTCCTCTATAGCTTCCTCCTACTGGCATAGCAGATATAGCTCTCTTGTCAGATAAATTACCCATTCTAGAACTATTACCACCAGCCAAAATAATTCCTAATGCTTTCATGATTCTTCACCTTCCTTAATAATATATCCGCCACTTTCTAACTTGCCTTGAGGAAAGTCCTCTTCAGTTGTCTCACCACGAATCGCTGTATTCTTACCAATTTCTACATTAGCAGGAATCGTGGAATTCTCACCTACAACTGCCAAATCAAATGCATATATCTTAGCACTAAGCTTACTCTCAGCCGATTCTCCTACGCCTACCTTGGTGTTCTCGCCAATCTCGCAGTCCTCGGCAATAATTGCCTTCTCAATCCGAGCACCCTTCTTGATAACTGTATTCTTCATAATAATAGAGTCTACTACGCTTGCGCCTTCCTCTACTACAACTCCGGCACCAAGAACGGAATTCTCAACCTTACCATATATCTCATTACCTGCACCAGTAATTGACTTCTTAACAGAGGCTGTTGATGCAATATATTGAGGCTCAATCTGATTCTGCTTAGTATAAATCTTCCAAAACTCTTCATAGAGGTTAAACTCAGGAATCAAATCGATAAGCTCCATATTAGCTTCCCAATATGAACCAAGTGTTCCTACATCCTTCCAATAGCCGTTGAATTCATAAGCAAAGATTCTCTCACCATTCTCATGGCAATATGGAATAATGTGCTTACCGAAGTCACAACCATTCTGATCCTTCATGGTAATCAATGCTTCTCTAAGCACTGGCCAACTGAAAATGTAAATACCCATAGATGCAAGATTACTCTTCGGATTCTCAGGCTTCTCTTCGAATTCTGTAATCTGACCATTGTCATCTGTTACAACTATACCGAATCTGCTGGCTTCCTCAATTGGAACTGGCATTGCTGCAATTGTTACACTGGCCTGATTCTGCTTATGTAAATCAAGCATTGCCTCATAATCCATCTTGTAGATATGGTCACCTGATAGGATTAATACATAATCTGGGTCATATCCTTCGATATACTTTATATTCTGGTAAATGGCATTAGCTGTTCCTGTATACCATTCAGCATTGTCACTCTTCTCGTAAGGTGGAAGAACTGTTACACCACCGTTATTACGATCTAAGTCCCAAGGAATACCAATACCAATATGTGTATTAAGTCTAAGTGGCTGATACTGAGTCAGAACACCAACAGTATCAATACCTGAATTAATACAGTTACTTAACGGAAAATCAATAATCCTATACTTTCCGCCAAAAGCAACAGCTGGCTTTGCTACATCAGAAGTCAACACTCCTAATCTGCTTCCTTGCCCGCCAGCAAGCAACATAGCAATCATCTCTTTCTTTCCCATACCAATCACCTCATGTTTTTCTAGTAATAACTACAACTAGCTGTGATACACAAGCTATACGATATATTAAGTATAACTATTTTGTATTTTCTTTGCAACAATTATTCCTAAAATACTAAAATTTCTTTTTAATTTTTGTGCATCTTGCATAAGCAGTCAACAGAAAAGCACAATATGTGGTATCTACTTTATTCACAATGTCTAAAATATGGCACTTTTACCACAAATATGCAAAAAGAAAAGCGAAAGTTTCCTTCCGCTTTTTTAATCAAATTCCCCTTTTATGTTTTTTGTATTCTTTCCTTCTCCTGTAGGTCTTTGCGAGTGCTCCAGCCTTGTTGTATAAGAAGAATCCGTATACAAGGGATTTATTAAAGATTCCAAGGTGATCTTTGGTAGTACCATACCACCTTTCTCCCTCTATAGTCGTCTTTCCGCCCGATTTAATATAATTGATTAAATCGTCCTCGCTTGTAATATCTCCCTCAAAGTAGGTTGCCGCTGTACCTACTGATGACTCCCTGTGGGAATCACTTCCTGAAAACATTGGCTTATTATAAATCTGAGCTATTACCCTTGCCTTGTCATTATCCGGGTAGTCCTCGCAAGAATTAAAAGCTTCTATAAAATCAAACTCTCTTGTCAGGCTCCTGTCGGTTTTGAACTTACCGGTATTATATATACTAAGAAAATTCTCACCGCATGGGTGTGCCGGTCCTAATATACCTCCACGGGAGTGTACCACGTCAATAAGGGTCTCTATCTTAAGACCACGCTTCTCCATAAGTATCGGAGCCGCGCCTGTTGGCATGACAACTATAAAATGACCTGCGTTAAAGGTATCATATTCTATGCCCTGAAGCATGTAGAAATCCTTATATTTCTTGCCATTAATATAATCACGATAGTATCTGTAACCGTTGTACGAGTTATGATCTGTCACAAGCATCCCATTATAGCCCTGATCTCTAAGAAGCTTAATATACCTTTCTACACTAACCTTCGAATCAGGAGAACCCTCATGGGTATGACAATGCATATCGAACTTCATCTATCTCTCCTATCCTTAGCTATTTACTTCTGCTTAGCCTTGTACTCCTTAACGAATTTCTTAATTCTGTCATATGGATTAAGAAGGTCACTAATAGAACAGTCATGATTAAGAGTATCTACAATAATTGCAATATATTTACTCATATCACAATTAATATAATACTCCCTCTCAAGAAGCTCTGGTGTCTGATATGTTAAGTTAGTTGTAACAAGTCTGTATATTAATCCCTCTTCGTATGCCTTGTCGAACTTCTCTAATCCATTAGTAAACAGGCCAAATGTTGATATTACGAAGATTCTTCCAGCCTTACGCTTCTTAAGCTCTGTAGCAACATCAATCATACTTTCACCAGATGAAATCATATCGTCTACAATGAATACGTCCTTACCCTCTACATCTGAACCTAAGAACTCGTGTGCCACAATAGGATTACGTCCATCTACAATCTTAGAATAATCTCTTCTCTTATAGAACATACCCATATCTACGCCCAACACACCAGCAAGATATACAGCTCTGTCTGTTGCACCTTCATCAGGTGATACAACCATAAGATGCTCTGGATCAATCTGAATGTCATCAACGTTGTTAAGGATTCCCTTAACGAATTGATATGATGGCTGAACAGTCTCGAATCCATATAGAGGAATCGCATTCTGAACTCTTGGGTCATGTGCGTCAAATGTTATGATATTAGTTACGCCCATTGAAACAAGCTCTTGAAGCGCAAGCGCACAGTCAAGAGATTCTCTTGAAGAGCGTCTATGCTGTCTACTCTCATATAAGAATGGCATAATAACAGTAATACGTCTTGCCTTACCACCTACTGCTGCGATTATTCTCTTAAGATCAGAGTAGTGGTCATCAGGTGACATATGATTAGTCTGTCCACATAGAGAATATGTGAGACTATAATTAGTGATATCAACCATAATGAATAAGTCTAATCCTCTAATTGACTGACCAAGTGTACCCTTAGCCTCTCCCGAACCAAAACGTGGAACAGAAGCCTCAACTATATAAGAATCTAACTTATAGCCCTGTCTTAATATCTCATCGTAATTTGTATCTCTCTTAGCTCTCCATCCAACAAGGTACTTGTCAACCTTGTTACCTAATTCCTCAATACTCTTAAGTGGAATCAGACCTAGTGAGCCGAAAGACGGCGCATTCTTTACATAATTCTCATCGCTTGGCATTAATATACCCTCCATTTTCTAATATTAATTATCTATCAACGCTTTATTCATTATTCGAATATCATCTCCAAATAGCTTCATTATTCTGAAGCCACTTATTCTTGAAAATGTTCTTTCTGAATATATCTCCAATAATTCCTGGAGTGAAAGATTCGTGGAAATAATTGTGCTTTTTCCTCGAATCAAGCGTTCATTGATACATGTAAAAATCTTGGCTGATGTAAAGGAATTAGGAAATTCTGTTCCCAAATCATCAATAATAAGTACATCAGCATCAAATATATTCTCAGAAGACTCTGTAAATGTCTTCTCTTTATCAAAAGTCTCCTGCTCAAAGACCCTGACTAGCTCTTCTGCTGTAAAGTATAGCACGCTTACAGCATTATCTAACAGCTCTTTGGCAATACAGTGTGTAAGATAGGTCTTGCCAACTCCTGGGGGACCATATAGTAAAAGATTGTCTCCATTAGGATTGTCACAGAATTCCTTACATCTTCTTAACACATTTTTTGCATTATCATATGCCGATATATCATTCTCGAATACATCGCGGCTGTAAAAATCCAACCTAAAGTTATTAAAATTCTCCTTGCTTAACACATCATCAAATCGACTCTGAGAATATACCTTATCAATTGAGGCCTGTCTAAAGCAGTGGCAGGGCTTGCCATTAATAAAGCCTGTGTCCTTACAATCATTACAGACATACTTAGCTTCCAAATCCTCTATGGAATATCCCATATCACTAAGTATCTTCTCTTTCTCAGCCTTAAGCTTATTAATCTTACTCTTCAACTCATCAAGAACATTCGCATCCCCCTTCATCATCCTACGAGACGCTTCAATGCTCTCCGAAGCAACTAAATCATCTATCTCGGATAACCTTGGGTTCTTACTATATATCTCATTCTTAAGGTTTCTGCTGTCAATTGCTCTTTTTGCTTTTCTCTCTGAATAATCTCTCATTATACTATCGTATAACGAATTAGGTAACGCCATTGCATCTCCCTCTTACTTATTAACTAACTTCTTCTCTAAGTCATTGAAATCATAATCCCTGGCGGTAAAATTATTGAACTTATTGTTAGAAGAAATAGCCTTGGTATTTCTGGCATTAGATTTATATTTCTTCTTGAACTCCTCATCAATAGCCTTGATATCCTCTAAGGTCTTAACCTTGTGATTCGCCCAGTTATCCAATATCTTGTCTGCATATTCGAAGTTAGGCATATTAGTATTAGCAATTGTTCTTCTGCAGGCTTCCTCAATAACATCATTGCCAAGCTCTAGCTTACTCCACTTCTGAACATATTCAATCTCTGACTTGATGAGACCTCTGTTCTTAATTCCAAAGGATTTGCACACATTATAGTAAGCCTTGGAATGCTGCAGGGTATCTTCCTTAGCCTGTTCAATGGATGAAATGCTATTAGAAGCCCAGTCTAGTGCTATGCTATCCATATACTTAATGTTAGGATGTCCTTTATCAATGCAGTACTCAACAAGGTAATATACCATATCAACTGAGAATCCCAAATCCTTAGTCCAGTAAATTATATAGTTAATATCATTTACGGTAAGATTACGACCAAGGTACTTCTCAATAATATATAGCATCTCGTTCATGTCATTGTTTTCCTTGAATTCCTTCATCTGAGTGAGGCTATACTCACTTCTCTTAGGAAGAGTTCCAACGCTTGCTGACTTTAGGTTGACTTCCTCCTTAGTACCAGATGATACAGAACCTCCATCTCCATGTGGATCTAGAAAACAAATGCCGCTCAACTCATTATCCTCATTGTATTCAAGAGAAATCAAATTGCATTTCTCCCAATAACTCAAGGCACGCTTAACATCTCTTTCTGTGTGGTCGAGCTTCTCTGCAAGTATGCTAATATCTACATCCAAATCATCCTGTCCTAAGAGACGAAGCAGATAGAGATAAATCTTAACAAATTCACCATTGGCATCCTTCATATATTCATCTATAAAAGCATTAGAAATACACGTGACTCCAGCGTCACGACTAGTATGTAATGTTATGTCTGCCATATTATCATCTTCCTCTTTTCCAAAACCCTAGTGGGATTTTAACATATTTGAGGAAGGAAAAAAAGGTTAAATAAGTCCACAAAGCTAGTATTTTCAAGGGCTTGCGCAATCTGCAAAGTAGTGAATAACTTCGTGAAACCTTTGTGAAATATGAAAAAAATAATCCACATCTTATGTAGATAAATCCTCAACATAAAATGTGGATTATGTGAATAACTATCTTTCCAGGAGTTCATTTCCTACTTTTACTATGTCTCCGGCGCCCATAGTTATTAACAAGTCTTTGTTAATACATTTTTTTAAAATAAATTCTTCGATTCCTTCAAAAGTATCAATATAATAGCTCTCAACGCCTAAATTCTTAAGCTCTTTTAACAAATCATCAGAAGAAATGTTATATATATCCTTCTCTCTTGCAGGATATATCTTGGCAAGTATTACAATATCTGCCACAGAAAGAGCCTGAGCCGTCTCCTTAAGGAGAGCCTTGGTTCTCGTATACGTATGAGGCTGGAATACACACACAACTCTGTTGTGAGGGTACTTCTTAGCAGCTTCTAGCGTCATTCGAATCTCAGTTGGATGATGACCATAGTCATCTACTATGTTAATGCCCTTAACACTTCCCTTGAACTGGAATCTTCTATCAGCTCCCTCAAACTTCTCTAACCCTACCTTGATAGTATCCATATCTATTCCAAACACCCTGCAAAATGCAATTGCTGCAAGAGCATTATATACATTGTGAATTCCTGGCACCTTAAGATGAATCTCATCTAAGGCTTCACCTTTGTATACAGGGGTGAATATAGCATTTCCGAAATCATCATAAGAAATATCCTTAGGATAATAATCAGCCTTATCACTTTCTCCAAATGTTACTATGTTACATTCGCTACCCTTAACTATCTCTGAATAATCAGGAATGTCCGCATTAATAATAATTGTTCCACCATCAATGGTGTTATTTGCAAATTTATTGAAGGATTTTCTTATATCATTTATATCCTTAAAGAAGTCAAGATGATCCTCTTCCACATTAAGAATAAGAGAATACTTTGGGTAGAATTCATGGTAGCTATTAGTATATTCACAGGCTTCCGTTATAAATGTCTCAGAATCTCCCACATGAATATTACTCTTAATTGGCGCAAATTCTCCTCCAATGGAAATTGTTGGATCCTCCGGCAGCTCTAATAGAACCTGACTTATCATAGAGGTTGTTGATGTCTTACCGTGTGTTCCCGCAACGGCAATAGATTCGCTGTAATTAGACATCAACTGTCCTAAGAACTGAGCTCTCGTAAGCATAGGAATGCCTGACTTTACAGCCTGTATATATTCAGGATTATCCTCCTTGATAGCTGCTGTATATACGATACAATCTATATCATCTGTAATATTATCAGCGCTCTGGGAAAATATAATCTTAGCGCCGTGGCTTATAAGATTATCAGTATATGTGGACTCAGCAGCATCTGAGCCTGTAACGCTAAAGCCTCTTTCTAAAAGTATCTGCGCAAGGCCACTCATGCTCACTCCACCAATTCCAATAAAATGAAAATGTCCTGGTTTGTTGTAATCTATCTTGTACATTTTTTCTCTCCGATTCTATTTGCGTTTGAATAACATATTAGACACAGTCTTAGCAACACTCACCCTTTGCATCTGACATCCATTATCTGAAAAATGCATATACTTATGAGGCGCATCATTAGTATTCTCCCATACGACAATGCTTTCCTCATCAGCCTTAGTATCCATATTAGGATTAGATGTCTTGGCAAAATTCGTAAGGTACCTGACCATCTGCCTGCTTAGCTCCTCGTCCTCTTTCGTAAACTCTCTCCAACATTTGTCCAAAGAACCGAACCAATACCATAAGTCAGAGGAGTGCCATGCACCCTTGTTGTCTCCCGGAAGCTGACGACAAAAATGATATGTGTATGCTCTAATGGAATCATCACAATCGTTATAATGAGCATAGTTGGCAACATTCTTACCCCAGGAGCCAACCATCTCTAGGAATACAGTAGATACAATATCCTCACTGTTAGAGCCTATAATAATAGGAATATGATGATAGTTGCCACTCTTGTAATCTTCAACCCTGGTCTTTTGAATTAATACATTATCTATTACTGGACCAACTGTAAGCCCATTACTCTTAGTTGTCTCATTAACCTTGTCCCAGCATTCATAAAGCTTCTCAGGCGATACCTTTCTGAACTCATCAATGGTATCCACTCCACACTCATTCATTAGCCTACGCCAATATGCGTATGTGGCATCTGGCTGTTTAGGTGCAACAAATGTTGATACTCCTCCTCCAGAGCTTAATACAGCCTTGGCAAATAATCCCTTTGTGAGAGGGCTGAGTATTAAATGCGTTCCACTGATTGCTCCAGCAGACTGTCCCATTAAAGTAACATTTGAAGGATCTCCTCCGAATATTGCAATGTTGTGATGAATCCACTTTAACGCAACCAGCTGGTCGTACATACCATAATTACCAGTATGCCCAACCTCTGAGGCAAGCTCAGGAAGGCACATAAAGCCAAGAGGTCCAAGCCTGTAATTAATGGTTACTGCCACGATATCTGACTCAACCCATTTTACTGGGTCAAATACCATCTCGTCACTAGAACCAGTGACAAAGGAACCACCGTGTATATAGACAATAACCGGCTTACCCTGACCATATAGATTGTCGTTATCATCAGTACTTGTATAGACATTAAGTCGAAGGCAGTCCTCTGAATAGGTGAAGTTAACACCTTCTCGAAATTCCTTATGATAAAACTGCTTATCAGGAATTGATCCCTCATCAACAAATGCTCTTGGTTGATAAGCGCAAGGACCGAACTCCCTGAAATTATTCAGGCACTCATCTATGTTGTCTATTCTGTTCCAGCATGGCTCTTCAACGGGATATCCCCACCGAATTGCCGTTGCATATCTTATTCCTTTAAAAGAAATCATTCTTCCCATATTGTCACCTTTTAATCAAACAAACCATTAATAATCAATCCATTCATAATATCTTCTTCATTCAACATTACGAAGGAAATAATCCAGTTACACATAATGGTAACTGTATACATCAGATGGAATGTAACAATCCATTCATACTTTACCGGAGCTTTCTTATTGGCAAAACTAAGTAATCTGTCTAAACAGATAAATATAAATAAACAATAGATTATAATCCTGCCAACCAGTAAAAATTCACTGGCACCAGGAGCAGTATATATCTGATAGAAGAACTGCGCCACCTTACCTATTCCAGGAATAAAGCTTAATAGACTACATACAGTTCCTCCCATAACAATAATCCAGTAAAGCGCATACGCAAAGTCGGAAAAATGCTTTGGGAGGGTAATTCTCTTGTATTTAAATAATATATACGGAATAGCAACTAAGGACAAACTAATAACAAGCACAAGAACCGCTATACGCACGTCCTTTTGAACAATACCCCATAATGTAAAGGAGGTATTGTATCCCACAGATATAAAATAAATAGTTGATATAATGTTACTGCCTACTGGCAAATATCTAATAATAGGTGTTACTGCAATAGAGAGGGTAGTAACCATGAATATTACTCCTTCAAGAGCCGTCATGGTAAATACACCACTTTGGAACAATTTGGAATATTCATCTCCCCTATTCAACTTGATTGTAATTGTATCAAATCCCAGCACATCCATTAAAATGTATCTTAGGACAAAATAGCCCACAAGTCCTACAACAACCATTAATGTATAGAACCACACCTTCTTCCACATACCCTTAATGGTACAATAGGGCTCTCCCACCGGCGCTGGTTCAGCATCTGGAAAGAAGGTATCTAGCGCCCAGTCTACTATTTTCTTAATGAAGAGATAAATCTTCATAAATGCACGTAAAACCGATCCCATCTAAGCCACCATATTATTTACTTCTAGCTCTACGCTTCTTATTGTCTTCCTGTGATTCCTCTAGTGCAAATTTCTCTGCATAAGTCTTATATGCGAATTTATATTGGTCATTCTTATTATGATGAACTTCACTAAGCATCTCATGAGTGTTAAAGTGAGACTGGTCTGCCTCAATTGTTGCAGCAGCAATGTTAGAACAATGGGCTGCAATACGCTCATAATTCATAATTAAATCATTAAATACCACACCAGTCTTAATCTCACACTGACCATCCTGAAGTCTTTTAACATGATTGCTTCTACTGTCGTTACAGATATTACCTATCCACTCACGAAGCGGCTCAACCTGTGTAGCCTTCTTGGCATCATCAACCTGGAAGGATGAAACTGCAATATCAACTATCTCCTCTGTGGCCGCTTTAATTACATCTAACTCCTCTAAAGCATCTCCTGAGAAGGTAATATCCTTTTCACGCATATTGCTACTAATAAATGCAATGTTCATAGCGTGGTCGCCAAGTCGTTCAAAATCACTTATTGTATGAAGGAACTTAGATACCTGTTTAGACTGCTTTAAGTTCATCTGTGTCTTAGATACCCTCATAAGATATGTACCTAAGTGATCCTCGTATTTGTCTAGGATATCCTCCTTCTGAATTACCTTATTCATTCTCTCTTCCGAGAAATCGTCAATGAGGCTTGTGGCGCGAGACACATTCTTCTGTGCAGTACGCGCCATACCATTAATACATTTGTGAGACTGACTGATTGCAAGCTCTGGAATTCCTAGGAATCTTGCCTCGAGCAATTCAAAGTCAGCCTGTTCTTCTGACTCTTCCTTCTTGTCCTTGACTAATACATTAACCAGCTTCTCAATCGGTTTAACAAATGGGAATAGTGCCACTATTGTCAATACTCTGTAAACCGTATTAAGTAGCGCAATAAGAACTGGTGTCATTGGCATATCCATAAATGGAATATCCACAAATATACTCACCACATAGAACACCGTTCCCCATATTATCATTCCCAGTAAATCATTAATTAGATATACAAGGGCAATTCGTTTACCATTAACACTTGTTCCAATAGCAGAGATTAGTACAGGCATAGCCGCACCAATACCAATACCTAAGATTATAGGAAATGCTGATTGGAAGGTAATTGCTCCTGTTACAGAAAGTGCTTGTAACACACCGACAGAAGCTGAAGCCGATTGTAGAATCGCTGTAAATACAATACCAACAAGGATACCAATAATAGGATTGTTAAATGCTGTAAGTACACTTACAAAATCAGGGTTGTCCTTAAGTGGCGCTACTGCTCCTGACATTTGTTGCATTCCGAACATCAGAATGGCAAAACCTATCATGATATCACCTACATTGTGATACTTAGTATGCTTTGTAAATAGCTTGAGAATTGCACCAGCAATTGCAAAAATAGCTGAAATTGTGGCAGTGGAAAGGAGGGATGCTATTCCCTCGCTTCCATCAATATAGGATAGACAAAGTACCCAGCCAGTAATTGATGTACCGATGTTAGCACCCATGATAACACCAATACCCTGGGCAACCTTCATCATTCCTGCATTAACGAAACCAACAACCATTACTGATGTGGCGCTTGACGATTGGATAACAGCTGTTACCGCTGTACCAAGTAACACACCCTTAATTGGCGTGCTCGTCAGCTTGAATAATGTCTTCTCTAAACTATTTCCAGCAACTCTTTGGAGACCTGTTCCCATAAGTGACATACCGAACAAGAACAAGGCCACACCACATAGAATTGCTAATATTGTAGTTATTACGCTCATCTTACTTCCTCAATCTAATTTCTTTTTATATTTGACGCACCGAGCATAGCTCGGAATGCTGTCTACCGGTAGCACCCTAAAGGGTGCTACATATCACAAGGCATCCTCCCGCAAGCGGGTCCCTCCTTATGACATATTATAACATAAACCAGTTATTCTCTGCTATTCTATTCTCGCCTGAAGAACTTACTAACCATTTGCCATCAACATATTGCATGCGGATAATCTGAGTATCATTGTTGTTAGCATCCTCTCCCTCATTTCTTCCAAGGAATGTTGCAATCATTGGCTCGATGACTCCCTTGTTAGAATCGTTGTATTCTAGCATTACACCGATTTCTACAGTACCGTTAGTAAATGAAATATCATAGAATGTAGCCGCTACATCCTTAACATTAACTTCCTTAATTCCACTAGTCTTATTAGTGGTTATAAAGCTGGTCTTATCTTCATTATATTTCTCTCTCTCAGCCCTAACACTGTCAGGAGTATAGATATCCTTAATTTCGTTAAAGTCAGCTCCTCTAGCCTCAGCATCTATTATCTTCTTAAATGCGTCATAAGCAGCGTTAACAGCCTCTAACTGCTGTTCTGGAGTAGCATTAATATCCTCTACATATATAGTGTCCTTAGACTTCTTGGCAGATATATTGTAATGCTTGTAATTCTCACCATCCATAGTTATGCTACATACCTGATCACCATTATATAATCCAGGTATCTTATAGATTACGTAATTACCCTCTTCGCCCTGCATATATGAAGCTGGCATCTCAATTCCATTAATAAGCACCTTCTGGCACTTAGGAACATATAATGTAATATCATTAACTATTATGCTATCATCACTAATTCTCCAGTTAGGGAAGAACAACATATGGTTGTGGTCACTCTTCTTAAGCTGGACAGTTGACATACCCTTTAATATTCCATAAGGATCGTATTTTGAAGACTTCTCATATGTTACAGAAGCCATTCCATCTGCATCCTCAGCCTCAACAACCTTGTATTGTACGCCTAGTAGTCTGCTGAGTGCTATATTAATACCCTTCTTACCTAATGTCTTAACGATAGACTTAACATCAAAACCATTAAGAACATCTGATAACACACTATTACGCTCAAGAAATTCCTTCTCTGTTAAGAATACAGAATCCTCTACATCAAGATACTCATAGGCATCCTCGTATCTTCCTTCATTAATTGCTCTGTCATACTTCTCTGCGACATTCTTATAGCTGGCCATGGAAATATTCATTATGAAGAAAATGATTAACGCTATAACAGAAGCTGCTGCTAAAGATATAATTGCAATATTAAGACCTTTATAATTCTTCTCCATAACTAACCTCCTACTGTACGATTCCCTGCTCGTTAGCTACAAAGCCCTCGAGACTTACAGTATCAATATATTCTGTGTCATTTTCAACTAATGCACGAACCATATATTCCTGCTGTTGCTTGCCCTTGACACCTACAGACTTTGTTACAGAAGAAAAAATTCCTATTAGTATTAGAACTAACACGCATGATAGTATGACTATCATAACAATCTTCCCGTTTTTGGTCTTCAACTTTTCTTTCATAATATTTACCCCCTAATGTAAATAATTTTATTCAAAATATCCTTTGTATACCACATTTCCCATAATGTCATCATCTCCATACAGGTGATGATACAGGTCGATAAAATAATCATCTGTCATGCTGGCAATGTAATCCATGACAATATCGTCCGGGCTTACTTCTCTCTTCTCGTATGTCTTCTTGAATATACCATATTAATATGGTGCTTATAGATTAAGCTGTCATAGTTCTTGCTAAGTATATCTTCTCTAAATCTATTATACAAAGCCTCCATCATTGGTTTGATGGTTACTTCGTAGGATTCATTAATGTCAGCATTGCCATATATCTTCTTGGAATTCTCCCCCTTAAGACGATACAAATCCTCGTAGATTTCTTTGTCCATTGCAATATATGGCTTATCATAGCTATTAAGAACGATATTCTCAGTTATGTTGCCTATAAATTCGTAATTAGACCTGCCAAGAATTCCTGCGTCGTCGTAATTAACTTCAAGACCAATTTTCTCGGCGTCCTGCCTGTCCTTCATAACATAGGCAATTACATCACTAACTCTTACGACGCAGCCCTCTAAGGTAAACGGCCTAAGCGTATCAGTAAAGCCTTCCTTGGTGTAACAATCCTCCACCATCTGTCTAAATTCCTCTAGGCTCTTAGGCTCGCTTGGATAATATGCACCCTGTGGCTTCTCACCATTGTGACATATAATTCCGTCTAGGGTATGAATTGTCAGATTAGTGGGTGTTACAATATTAAGAGCCCTGACACTGTGGACATTATGATTGAAGTAACGACCGCTGGACTTGTGGTAAAGCTCATTTAAGTACATTTCCCCTACATGACCAAAGGGCGTATGTCCTATGTCATGTCCTAAGGCAATAGCTTCTGTCAAATCCATATTAAGGCCTAGATTCATGCTAATTGTCCTGGCAATCCTTGCAACCAGCTGAACATGTGTGGCTCGCCTTGTGATTTCATCATTCCTAAAAAACGAAAACACCTGAGTCTTATCGCCGTATCGATTGTAGAAGGGATTATTCATAATCTTATCTACATCAACAGCAAATGGTCGCCTTAGAGTCTCATTGGTCTTGTTGCCATAAAATCTAATACTGGCAGAATCCTCCGGCTCCCTTGTGGCGTATTTCGAGAAGCTGCCGTAATGCTCATAGGCTTTTTTATTAATCTCTTGAAGCTTAGCTTTCTTATCCATATTTCTACCTGGCTCTCCCTTGGAGCCTCCTTAATCTTATTATCTGCCTAGCCTTCCTGATGTGCTTCCTTGGCAGACACGAATTTCCTAATGTAAAATGTTATTGTGGATGCCACAACAAATCCTACAGCTATTCCCACTAGGGCAAGGAGACAATCTATACCATTCTTGGTAAATGTTGCCGTGTCGCTTAACACTAGTCCACCCATAGTATAATATATCAAATCTCCCGGTATCAACGGAATAATAGACGGATACAGGAAAACTGTAGCTGGTGTCTTCTTCTTCGTTGCCACAATCTCGGCGTAGAAGGCCGCAATTATAGCCGCAAGACCAGCGTAAAGAATCCTATATGGTATAAACGCCATAAATATTATGTAAAAAAATCTTGTTATTGCTCCACCAAGTCCTGCTAATAGGAGGTCTTTTCCTCTTACCTGAAATACAATTGCAAATCCTATTGATGCAAGGAAGGAGAGTACAATTAATTCTATATTCTCTACCATGTGTACCACCTCCCGAACAACATATATGCAATAAATACGCCAAAGCAAATGGTAAGTGTCTCAAGGATAACCTTGAGCAGCTCTAGGATACCATTCATCTCGTTGCCACAGAGAATATTTCTCATGGAATTAACAAGCGGCACACCAGGTATAAACATTAGTGACATAGATGTTAGCATTGCCATCATCTCTGTCGTGAAGCCTATCCACACTGTAAAGAAGAATATGGCCGTCGTCACAAACATATTGATTATATTCGTTATTATTCGATTAAGCTTCGCTCTAGCCAAAGGTCTACTTAGCCAGAATGCAAGGACTGTACACAAGCCTACAACTACTATCTCCTGCCATCCGCCACCGAAAATGCGGCAAAGACATGTAATGGCAATTACAAAGCCTAGCATCTCAATCCACACATTATAGGAAGGAACCATAACTGCTTCGTATAGTAAATCCTGAAGCTTGCTAGGCTCGATTTTTTCCTCGCATACTCTGTAGGAAAGCCTGTTAACCTTAATTAGCTTTGCCAAATGTATTCCTGTTGCTGGCACCTTAATCTGACGGGACTCGAAATTGCCATCAGCGTCCTTAGCAGATACTGCAATATAACTGCTTAATGAAAAAATGCCAATCTCGTGAAGACCGTAGGTCTTGCATACGCTTTCCATTCTCTCGTTGACTCTCTCTAGATTAGCGCCACAAAATAACAGCTCTCTGCCTAGGTGGGCCGCGAAATCCAGAATGTATTCAATGTCTTTCACTTTACTTCCTCTCTAAATCACAACTTCTTACAAATACTAATTATAGTATAGACAATCAATCTATTCAACACTAAAAAGACGCCTCCTTGATATCAAGAACGCGTCTTTTAGTAGTTTTTAGTTTTCATTTGTCGGGGTTTCCTTTCTACTTACTCATCTAAGTTACTCACTTTTATCACGACACTGAGGCGACTCTTGTCACACCAGCAGCGGAGCTACCGTTCGCTTGCTAAGACTGTTGTAAGTATTATTATTTTCACTATTTATATCGGAGGTTGGTGGGAAAATGTTAATAGGAAATGTAATGAATATTGCAAATAGGCTCATTAATTGACAATAGCGGGAGAATGAAGGATAATGTGAGGGATTGAAAATAGGAAAATACATTGATATTGTGAGGATACAAGCATGTGGGTTGCTAATAATTGGAAGGATTATGAAGTAATTGATACAACAAAGGGAGAAAAGTTAGAAAGATGGGGGGATTACAGACTGGTTCGTCCTGACCCTCAGGTTATATGGGATACACCTAAGGATAATAATGAGTGGAGACGCAAGAATGGCCACTATCACAGAAGCAAAAAGGGTGGTGGTGAATGGGAATTCTTCAATCTCCCCAAGGAATGGCAGATAACCTATCCATTATTTACTTCTCATAATGGCGAAAAGTTCCTACAAGAAACAATAAGCGAAAGCGAGGTCTGCCCTATTGTTAATGAGCTTAAGTTCAACCTTAAGCCCT
>Ga0256404_1002342_pt1 | contig 42112 bp, 48 predicted proteins | sample RumenRJG_01DNA_FD_185990 | JGI IMG/M metagenome (GOLD analysis project Ga0256404, IMG submission 185990) | Bovine rumen microbial communities from Lethbridge, Alberta, Canada - RJG_01 | ecosystem: Host-associated > Mammals > Digestive system > Stomach > Rumen | place: Canada: Alberta | collected... | reverse complement strand
GATGGGAGACGTACCGATGACCTATGCCGACTCGAAACCCCTGGAAGACGATTATGGTTTCAGGCCTGAAATCGACATTAAAGAAGGTCTCAGAAAATTTGCTGAATGGTATAAGGAATACTATTTCGCCCGATACGGAAGAAGATCAGATTGCTGACTGGCTGTCTGATCAGACTGGCTGGTGTGTCGAGTCGTATGACGATGTTACAGTGTCATCCATTGAGGAACTGCTGCACAGTATGCCGCGGAAGCCAGAAGATGCGGAGTGCGGGTATTGGTCGGACGGCGAAGAGATCGTCTGCAAGACTGAAAGCCTTGCCAACATCATGGCAGACTCAATGAAAGAACTGTATCCGGGTATCAGTGCGGCGACATCGTACTATGATCCTGTGGAGGATGAGAACGATGACTGTGTAGACGAATACACAGGCTGGTGGACAGTCACGTTAATCTGAAGGAGATTGCATGCCGAGAACAATAGAAACCAAGAAAATTGAGAGTGAGTTTCTGCGTGTAGATAGCGATGATGTCGAATGGCTGACAGAAACACTTAACAATCTGTATGTTGAGGCATCCGTGAGCAGAGACAAAATGCTTTCCAAGCAGGCATCTCTGCAGATTGCTCTGAATCATGGAGCGATTCCGATCTGTGGGTCTGAAGATATCATGGCTCGGGAAGACATTGCCAAGGAGCGCTGCGATATGCAGGCTTCCGAGCGTGCATACAGCTGCCTGATGGACTTTGCCAACCCGTGGTTTGACATCACGGTTGATAAATACGGCAACCATACAGTGACCGTGAAGAATGAATGACGAATTATAGAAACCGGCCGAGAAAACCCATGGACTTCAGCCGTGGGATGAAAGGCCGATAGCGGCATAGAATACTAATAACACAGCTATGCTGTGTATCAAGTAAGCAGAACCTCGATATCGAGGAACTGTGTAGGGGGCTTTTGGCAAGCTCTTTGAGAATAAGGGTTGCGTAGGCGATCAAACTTCTCAAGAATCCCACGTGCTTTAGCCGTGGGAGTGTCAAACCTGATCTGATATAAAACAACGGTGCAAGCAACATATTGCATCTGATCGGGTATAATTTCACGGCTCTCTTGCGTTGCGCAGGAGAGCTTTTCTTGTGGCTCTTTATAAGTTGCCTTATCCACGCTGAAAGATTATAATATTCACGTAAGCTACTTTGTTCGCAACGAATCAAAAAATTTTGTGGCACTAAAAATTCACCGACATTTTTGTGTCGGTTTTATATATATCGCAAGCGGATATCAACACGCATCCGCACATTGCATTTGGCGGGCTGAACAGATTGGAACAGCCTTTTATTTATGCCCGATAGATGGGTTAGGAGGAAGAATTATGATTTTGATTTTTGCAACAGTTGCAGTAATTGTCGGTGTCTTTGCGATGCGGTACACGGTACTGCATGACGAGGATAATTCGACGAAAGCTGTACTCGTTCGCTTCGGTCTGAGCGTGGCTGCTGCAGCATTTGCATTGCTTGCGGTAGCTTCGGCGATGATCGTCATGTCCACCGTTGCGAGTTTTTCGCTGATCACGATTGCGATCATCGACTGGGTGATCGCCATGGTCGGATTTGTCGGCGGATATAACAGGGCAACGGAATAAAAAATGAAAAAGCGTCTTATGCGGAAGAGGATTCCGTATGGCATTTACTGTGTGGAAGGCTACGACCGTGATGGTCGTCCTTCTGCCTGCCCCTGGTTTACGTTTGACAAGCAGGCGAAGATGCCGAGATGTGCGTATTTGCACATGACTTCAGATTCGAATCGCGTTGCCGATTTGCTCTGGGATGGTTGCAAAGAATGCGGCATCCACGAAGACGCAGACGGCAAAGTGGAACGGAGAATTGCAAGGAAGCAGAAAAGAGAATCGTAAATCGGAAGCTGTGTGATGAGCACAGCTTTCGTCATATTCAGAAGAAAAAGGAGGAAATTATGAATCACAGTGAAATTAAAACGGAGCATCAGCGTATGTGGATGCTCGCAGAGCGCCAGGAAAAGCTGAAACAGCAGCTTGCTGAAGTTGAAAAAGAACTTCTGCACGAGGCTGAAACAGTAGATAGCGATGATGTCGTCTTCCCCGGTCCAAATTACACCGAAATGCTGTATACGAAGGAGTATGTGAAGAAGCATAAGAACGCCTTTGAACAGTCGGTTCGGATGTGCTTAGACCCCTATACATTCGAGGAATGGGCGGCATTGGAAGACTTCCTCGGTGTCGATCTTGAATACAGCGCATTCTGCACGCTTGCGAATTATTGCAATGCGAACAAGACCATCAACGGAGAAATTCTGAGCATTTCTGAATTTCCTGAATTTCGCAAGCGTTTTCTGCGTCTGCTTGGATATGCGGGGTAAGAGATATGAGAGAAATTACTGTAACAGTCGAAATTACCAAATCTGCTCAGCGCACGATTCAGATCAGCGATGAACAGTATGACGATCTGGAACATGACACGCCTGAATCCGCACTCGGACAGGATCTGTTCGACGAATTGTATGACGAAGCGGACGAGCAGCATAACGGCATTATCTGCGATTACGCAATCGTGGATGACAACGGCCGCACGCTGTTTGAGTTCGACCGATAGGAGGAAATATGGAGAACAACACTAACAGTATCATTAAGGATCTGCCTGATGCCGTTCTGGTTGATTGTGCTTACGGGGCGGCACGTCGCGGTCTGATTGAACCGCTTCGGATTGCTCTGCTTTGTCCAGATGTTATCGCCGCTAAGGTATGGATTCGGGGTGATATTGCAAACTGTCTGGAAGAGAAGGGCTATAAGCCATCAGACGCTAACGTGTCCGCTGTGCTTGAAACTGGCGATGTGGATGATGCTCTGGAAGATTGCACTGACGGTGATTGGGAAATCATCTATCAGGCGATCGAACAGGCCGCCGCATGTGGTCAGCTTGAGAAGGAGGATGCGAATGAATCTGACTGATTTCGGCGTGATTGCCGATAACCTGCAATTCATCGTTCCTGCCGAGGTCGAGACGATGCTTCTGCCTGAGCAGAACGCAGATCCGTTCAAGGATCCTGACGGCTTCAAAGCTGATCTGACTCGCCAGAACTGGTTCTGGGCGAAGCTGCTCGGCGAGCACCCGTCCGCTGTTCAGTACAGCAGCGGTGCGCTGACGTCAGTGCTGTCGCAGTTCGGCGGCGCATATCGTCTGTCGGTGTTCGATAATCGCGGACCGCTGAGTCATCGGGAAGTACATTCACCGGCTGAGCTTCTGCGGGAAACGCAGAATTGGCGCAGTGAAATTGAAGTGCTGAGATGAGGAGGACATTATGGAAAACAAAAAATATATCGGCACCGGTAAGTATCAAGTCAATCGATATGGCTTATACCGTACAACTGTCCGTCGTTGGGAAATTCCAGACCTGAAGAGCGACGATCGTCTGGATGATCAGACGTCCGGCTGGTGGCTGCCGTTCTTCGGCAAGGGCGGAATTTATATGGTGGATACCTACCATATAGACCCGTTCACGCTGTCCGGCAAATCGTTGGAAGGCATTGTTAAGATTGCCGCAGCTGGTGAGGACAACTCCTGGTTAATTGCCAAAGCGGACGGAGACTACTATTACGGCGGTACCGTCAAGGTAGCGTGTCTGAACGCTGATGGATCATACACTGTTTCCTGGAAGATGCAGTATTTTCAGGAGCGGTGCAGTCTCGATGAATTCGAGATCACGACGAAGAATCCAGAATATTACGATGATTCGGATATCGTGGAGCATGTTCAGCTTTACTTCGAACATGCTTGGCCGCGTGGCGTGACTTTGCTGAGGAAAGGCGCTGAAGAAAGCCCTGACCGCAAAGCAATGACGTTGTGCTGGCACGTATGCAATTCGTGTGACAAGGCAGTCTCATATATAGATGCAGAAGAGCTGAAGAATTTATCTGCGTCGGAGAAAGTTACTGAGCGCACGAAGCGGCTTATCGGCATGGTACTGAATCTATCTGCTGAGTACGAGAAGTTGGATCAGCAGCGTCGCATTCTGGATAACGAATTCAATCAGAAATGGGACGAGATTCTGTATCAGGGAGAGGAAAGCGCTGAGCGTGCAGAATAGGAAATAAGTTGCGGGTATGTCAGCGAGATTGTTCTGCTGCGCACTGAAGATAGCACAGCTGCAGGAACGCATGTATCACGTCCTGACAGAAGCGGGCATCAACGCCGACAACATCAGAGTTGTCCGTGCGGAGTTTCGCAATACGGCAGACGAAACATAAAAATAATCCGACCTAGTGGGGCAAGGTGCGAAAGCACTCTGCCCTCACGATGGTGCGGACAGGAGGAACAAAGCATGAAAATTCAAATCAACGGGATCGCCGGTATCAGCAATCCTGCGCAGAAAGAAATTGTCGAGCAGGCTGTTACGTCGCTCGGCAGGCTGGGAGCGGATGCAAAATGCCGCTTCGCCGAAGAAACAGGGAGTGCCATGATTCAGGTCGATGGTGATTCGTCAGAACTGCCGAGTGACTGGCAGAGAGCGCTGACCAAGGTGGTCACGTTCGCTGATACGTGCACTCTCGTGTATCGTCGGGAAGACGATCCGACTTATCGTTTAACGATCAAGAAGGATCGCTTTCTGGATATGCCTGAGATGACAGAAACATGCCCAGGCTATGAATGGCACGACCCGTTCCACTAACAAGAAAAATAAGAGGAGGATAAATATATATATGAAAATCGTTGCGTCTAAGAGCGCTTTATTGGATACACTGAAGGTTGTTAGTGCGGCTGTCAGTAAGAAGCCGATTATTCCAGCTTCGGCTGCGATTCTGATCGAGGCTAAGACTGAAACAGACCGCTTGGGCAAGGAAGAATATTTCCTTGATATGACGGCAACCAGCGGTGATTTAACACTTCGCCGCGGATTCACGTCATTCGGTGCGCTTGAAGATCCGAATCTGCAGATTATGCAGGACGGTAAGGCGTTGATCGATGCGACTTACCTGACTGCGTTCATCAAGAATGTTGACGGCGATGTTGTTCATATCGATACCGTTGACGGCACGTTACACGCCATTTACGGTAAAGATGTCAAGTATCGCATTAACGGCATGCGTCCTGAAGATTTTCCCGTCATTGATTTTGATTCAATGCCGCGGGAACTGATTATTCCGGCAGATGCGATGGTTGCGATGCTGAAGAAAGTCAGCATCTCCATGGCAAACGTTGGCTGTTCACGTCCTGTCCTCGCAGGTGTAAACATTGCGCAGGCTGACGGGAAGCTGATCATGACAGGCTGTGACAGTTACCGTCTGTCGAAGGTCACGGTTGATGAAGAAAGCATCAGCAAGCTGTCCATTGCACCAGACATGCCGTCGGTAACCATTCCGGCTTCGGCAGTCGATGCAATCGAGACAGTTCTTCGCCCTGCGGACGTGTTTGAAATCTACACGGACGGCAAGCGGGTAAAGGTGCTGGACAGCAACGGTGCCACACTGGTGACATCACTGCTGGACGGTGCATATCCGTCTGTCGACAGGCTGGTCCCACAGAGCTTTGCGATTGATGCAGAGTTCAACCGGGAAGAGTTGCTCGCAGCGGTGGAACGCTGCATGCTGATTCGTGATGATCAAGTTGCAACTGCTACCATGACGCTTGCGGAGAATTCGGTCACGGTGAGAAGCAGTTCACCGGAAATTGGAAACTCGGAGCAGACCATCACGCCGATCTCGTATCGGGGCGATCCGATCCGTATCGCATATAATGCGAAGTACGTTGCGGATGCGTTGAAGGCGCTGAGTGGTGAGAATGTGAAGCTTCATATCACAACCGCCATGAAGCCGTCCGTGCTCGAGGGTGATGAGGGTGCGAAGAACATCCAGCTCATCCTTCCGTTGCGCACGTACGAAACAGCGTGGTGACAAACAAACCGTCAGAGAAATCTGGCGGTTTTTATTGTGGGCAAAACTTATTGATAACTTTGTTATGAGTAAGTTGAGTGTCGCAGATGCATGCATAATATTTCAGATTATGTTGCCTCATTTTAGAGCTGGAAGTATAATATTGGCATAAGATATTTGATTTGCAGTAACGAATATTTTAGCGGAAAGTAATTCTCGGCATTTTATGTGCCGTTTTGATAAGCATCACAAAACTATCTCAGGAAGCAGACATTGGCTTCCTTTTTTCATATATGGCGAAAAGCCAGAGGAGGAAAAATATGTATCAGAATGATTACGGTTATGAAGCACCAGAGCAGTACGATCAGTACGGAGTCAGGTCGTATGATCTGCACGATGTAAAGTCTGCAGATGATATGACTGATCAGGACGATGATTCCTGGGGAGATGATCGCCGATGATGAGCAGGCTCGTTGCGAAGCTCGCACGCAGGAAGACGGTGGGATATCAGCGCAAATTCTACATCGTGTCCGCCATGGTTCACTGGGCACCAGACACGACCATCTGGGCGACCGAGGAAGACGCAGACAGGCACGTGGAAACGCTGCTCGCCAGCGCATCTGATCTGGAAATGCAGGCGGTTGCGGATCCTGAGCTGTGTCTGCGTGAGTGGCGATCGCCACACGGCGCGGACTTCGTCAGACTAACAGAAATGTCATGCTGACACACAAACCCGAGAGAAATCTCGGGCTTTTATTTTTATTTTTGGGATAACCGCACGGAAACCATGTGTGTTGCCATATAAGATGGCAAAAGCTATAATGATTACGGGCTCAGGGTGAAATGCGAAGTTAAAGGAAAACTTAAAAATCAGCGATACAAAACATGATGATTAAGCCATTTCTTTAGTGTATTCCCCACGCATGTGGGGGTGAACCCAATGTCCAAGTAATGAGTGTTTCCTGTTTTAAGTATTCCCCACGCATGTGGGGGTGAACCCGTGGCAAGAGAAATTGTCATAGCTCTTCCGAAGTATTCCCCACGCATGTGGGGGTGAACCCAATGTCCAAGTAATGAGTGTTTCCTGTTTTAAGTATTCCCCACGCATGTGGGGGTGAACCTCACGCAATCACGATCGAGGTTGCAAACAATGGATATTCCCCGCATACGCGGGGGTGAACCTGCCCTGCGTTGCTCCATCATCCGATGCCTGTGATATTCCCCGCATACGCGGGGGTGAACCTGCCCTGCGTTGCTCCATCATCCGATGCCTGTGATATTCCCCGCATATGCGGGGGTAAATCAAAAAAACGGGCCGATTTCGGCCCGTTTTTGTGTATGCCGGTAAACCGTGCGCAGATAATGCATGCGCAGTCAGACGGTAGACTGATGATATGCGAACAAAATTGTTAATTTTGGTTCTTTGCCCTATAGTCCTCTGCGCTTGCAACCGTAATCCTGCTGTGTCAAGCGCTTTAACGACAACGCCAGCTTCGTCTGTTTTTGCCACAGATCATTTTTCCGGCGTGGTGACGGAGATTGTTCCGATGACCTCTGATTCTGGCACCGTACAGGTGACGTTTCTTATGTCCGACGGGGAATACAGACAGGGCGAATTCAGCAGTGCTGATGGTGTTTCTGTCGGCGATGAGGTGACAGTGAGCAATGGTGAAATTGTTGTGACACCTTCTGCGCCCAAGTCGTATGATGCGGTGACGATGCCTGCTTTACTTGCGACGATTGAAAATGCAGTGCCTTCGTTCACGGATAATCATACGCTCGGCAACGCAAACAGAGCGGCAGATTTCACGAATATGACGGTTAGCGATATTCAGAATGCGTTGGTTATTCTGCCGAACGGCACTGACACGACTGCGCTGTGCTACATCATTACAAGCAAGCCAGAAGACGCAGTGAGAGGGTTCACCGACTACACAGATGCGATCCAAGCAACGTATGAAGATGATCCGTATGCTCCGTCGGCGTGCGACGGTGCGTGTGCGCTGGCGGATGACGCATATATTCAGTCTGGCGATGACTGGGCACTGCTCGTGATCGCACCTGACGATGAGAAGGCGAAGCTCGTGGATGCCGTCACAGCATGGCGAGAGGCGGCTCATGATTAAGAAACTGCTGGCGACCGTGCTGAGTGGGCTGATGGTATTAACACCACTGTGCGTACATGCAGAAGATAGTACCGACACGGTGACAGGAACGGCTGGCGTTGCGCCTACGACCGGCATGACATACTACGGCTCAGGCGGTCGCACGACCAACTTGTCGCGCAAAATCCCGACCATGGTCAGCGTATACACGAAAAGCGGCACCGTGCCGAATATTCAGAAAGTCGCTGGTTCATATGGGTCAACCACCTATCAGGCGTTGAAAATTCTGCCTACTGGCGAAAACGGAACGTTTCTTCAGGTCGATTACGCCTACTCGGACACGGATAAGACTCCGAAAATGATGAACAATGTCTATGATAAGAAACTGACCGCAAACAACGCTTACTATTGGAGTGCGGCAATCAACGCAAGTTTCTTCAACAACAACGCCTCATCCAGTGAATATGGTGCGCCCATCGGTGCTGTTATCAGTGGCGGAGTGCAGCATTTCAGGGCATATTCGGATTCGTGGCAGGGGAAACCGCTTTATGGGTCAGGCTACACGACAGCATTCTGGAATAAACAGGGTGCGATGAAGCTCAATTATGAAGGCTGGCATAATGGTGTCTACTACCGCTATGCCGGCGATCCGTCCCCGGTTACGTGGGATGACGGACAGACATGGAGCTACACCGAGGGCGTATCAGGCGCCTATTCCCTGTATGTCGACGGTACACGTGCTGATCTCGGCTTGTCGGACTCCATTTATAAATCAGGTACATACACAGCGACGACGCTGTTCGGTCAGCGTGCTGATGGAACATATGTAATGCTGGTCGACAACAGCAACCTCACGATTGATCAGCAGGCTGCGCTTATGCATGATCAGCTTGGCTGCATCAACGTCATCCGCTTCGACGGCGGCGGTTCCTCGCAGATGGCGTATAACAAGTCGTTATCACTGAAGAGCTTCACCGCATCCTACAACGGCAGCACCGATTTCGTTGATTCCACTCCAGACCTTACGCAGGTCCGTCTGTCTGTGACTATGGACAGCGGAGATGTCTACTCTGATGTGGCAATCGGCGATACCGGTGCAAGTGCGTCACTCATCGATGCGTTCGGTAATGCAGTGTCTGACTGGAGTGCAGCTGCCCCTGGCACGTATTACATCCGCATGACGTATATGGATATGCCGGCGCAGACGATCACGATCCGCAAGGGCGTGAAGATTACCATGACCGATAAGATTGCAGGCACTACACCGCTGAATGAAACATATTACACGCCGGTGACTGTAAACATCCTCGGCACCGACAGCCGTGTAGCATCATCTGATACGCCGAAAGCGTCTGGATCATATACACTGGCGGATACGGCGGATATCGCATCGTGGTCAGTCAGCGCGTCATCCGATTCGTCCGGTGCCGTGACGATCACGGCAACACCGACGGCTGTGCAAAAGAAGACAGTTACCGTCAGATTTACTGATACCGACGCAGTGGCACCGCAGGATCTCAGCAACCATGCGTTCAGTGCGGAAGCAACTACCAGAACACCTGCGGACATCACCTCACAGGCGGCAAACGCCAAAGCTGCACTGGAAACTGCGCATTATACGATATTAGATGCAATTCCGACCTCGCTGACATATGACTCAGCCGATGTGACGATCCGCATTGCGCATGAGAAAACCGTCGTTGACAGCACGTCCGCTGACACCGTCTATACGCGCACCATACGGTATCTGGATACATCCGGCAATGCGCTGATGGATCCGACCGTGCAGACCATCGTGCGCACGGATGTCACGGAGGGCAGCACAACCGATCTGGTGACAGGGCAGAAGGTAGTCGCAAAATCTGCGAGTACCACATGGTCGCCGTCCGAAACCTTCGATGCAGTCACGGTACCGGTGATTGACGGCTATACTGCGGATCAGAGTGAAATTGCAGCCGTAGCGCCGTCAGACACCGCCACGGAAGTGACCGTGACTTATACCGCAAACACTACGCCTGTCACAGATGTGCAGTATCTGGAGTCTGATGCAAGTGGTACGGCATCAGGCAGCATCAGCGTAAGCGCCGACACCACAGGTGGCACATGGACCAGCGCATCCGACGGTTCCACGCACGCCGCAGGGACATACATCGTCCAGATTCCGGCATCCGTAGCGCTGACAGGAAACATCGGCACAGCCGATGCGTCGGCGTCATACGAGGTACGAGTAATCGGCGGGATGAAAGCGAATCAGGTCATCACAGTCACAGCTCAGGCAGGAGCATTGACAGCCGCAGGAGCAGCATCAGATCTGTCGCTGACCGTTGCGCAGGGCAAGACCTCATGGACGGCAGATGAAGCGTTCGGAACAGCGTCTGGCGCAGGAATTTCAGGCACCGCGGGAACGGACACCGTGAGGATTATCGGGAGTACAAGGATCCCAGATGTGTTCACAGGCACAATCACATACACAAGCGCCGTTACGGGTGATTGAGTTCACGGAGATCGTATATGTTGCCATATATAATCGTAAAAGCTATAATATAGTCGCTGGATGAGGCGACTTATGGGATAAGCAAGTTAAATGAAAATGGCTGGTCGGAAATTACAAAATGCGATGGTTAAGCCATTTCGCAAGTGTATTCCCCGCATATGCGGGGGTGAACCCGGCTCTGGGTGTGTCTCGCAACGCTGTTTCTCGTATTCCCCGCATACGCGGGGGTGAACCTGCGAAAAGTGGATGCTTTTCCCATGGAATATTGTATTCCCCGCATACGCGGGGGTGAACCCAGGAGGTACACATGTCACACGGCAGACGATCAGTATTCCCCGCATACGCGGGGGTGAACCCTGCATTGTTTCGATGCACTGCCACAAAACAGAGTATTCCCCGCATACGCGGGGGTGAACCTCAGATCGAGTGGCGCAAGGATCTCCTCTTCCTGTATTCCCCGCATACGCGGGGGTGAACCCCCACGAGCGTCACGCATGCACGCACATCACGGCATCTTCCCCGCATGCGCGGGGGTGAACCTCAGGCACATAGATCGTCCAGATTCCGACCAACGTGCATTCCCCGCATATGCGGGGGTTTTCTTTTGCCTTTTGTACATGACCGATATGGTCTTTTGGCAAGCGATCTGTATCCGCGCATGCGCGATGATATACGCATGAATAGCGAACAGATGAGCGATAAAGTGCCGACAATTGTCAGTCTCTTCTGCGGCGCTGGCGGGTTGGATCTTGGCTTTGCCAAAGCTGGTTTTCATACAGTGTGGGCGAACGACTGCAATGCCGATGCTTGTGAAACTTTTAGACGGTGGAGTGACGCGGAAGTGATATGTGGCGATATTTCCGTGATTGATCCAATGGATATTCCTGATGCTGATATTTTGTTAGGTGGTTTTCCATGTCAGGGTTTCAGTCTGGCAGGATACCGCAGACTGGATGACAGCCGAAACAAGCTGTATAGGGAGTATGTTCGTATCGTCAAAGCAAAACGCCCGCTTGCGTTTGTGGGCGAGAACGTACAGGGTTTGCTTACCATGGCTGGCGGAGCTGTCATGGATGCGATTGTTAGCGATTTTGCGGCGTGTGGATACGACGTACAGTATCGGCTTCTGAATGCAAAGGATTACGGCGTACCCGAAGATCGGAAGCGGGTGATTATCGTCGGTCTGCGGAGCAATCTCGGGCTGACGTTTGTGTATCCGAAGCCGAATGCAAAGCGGGTAACTATGCGGGAGGCATTGGCGGGGGTGCCCGCCCCGAAGCCTGAGGATGTGATTGAAGCATCGTACAGTAGCCGATATATGTCCCGTAACCGCAGAAGAGATTGGGATCAGCAGAGCTTCACGATCATGGCAATGGCGAAGCAGATGCCGCTCTGGCCAGGATCGCCAGATATGATCGAGGTCGGTCCTGACCGCTGGACATTCGGTGAAGGTGAAACCCGACGGCTGAGCTGGCAGGAAGCAGCTGCAATTCAGACGTTTCCGCACGATATGGAGTTCTGCGGTAATCTGGAAAGTAAATGTCGACAGATCGGTAATGCCGTGCCACCAGAGCTGGCATACAGAGTTGCGGTAGAACTGAGGAAAACACTGACAAATATTTGACGCAAGTCTGCGTTTGTTGTACACGAGCGGCATTGAGTTGCCATATATTATTGCGAAAGCTATAATAAAGTCGTTGAATGAGGCGACTTATGGGATAAGCAAGTTAAATGAAAATGGCAGGCTAAGATTTGCAAAAGGCGATGATTAAGCCATTTCACAAGTGTATTCCCCGCATATGCGGGGGTGGACCGGATGGAAGAAAATCATGATTGTTAAGAATTTCGTATTCCCCGCATATGCGGGGGTGGACCTCAGGCAACACTTTATGATGTCCTTCTGGATGAGTATTCCCCGCATATGCGGGGGTGGACCTGTCATCGGATATTTCAGATCCAGAACGATGTGATCTTCCCTGCATGTGCGGGGGTGTTCCTTCCAGAATACGTAGCAACTTCTTCAACCGTCAGTATTCCCCGCATAGGCGGGGGTGAACCGGAGGTGCAGAGCACATTCTATTTTATATGAGAAGTATTCCCCGCATGTGCGGGGGTGAACCCATCGTCACCGTTGCAAAGCGTGATGGAAAGCTGTATTCCCCGCATACGCAGGGGTGAACCTGTGCGGGGGTGATCCGAACCGCCCGATGAAGTCCTCGCTGTATTCTTCGCATTATCGTGGGCGGACCTGTAAACGGAGCAACAATAGTGGCTCCGTTTTTCTTTAGTTAGTGGTTTTCATAGCTGAAGATGACAAAGCATCGGCGGCGAGGCAGAAGGGCTGCCGCCGGAGGGCCGCTCGGGTTGGCGATGGGCGAGGCGCTCCGTGGTCTGGACGATTTCACTGCTAAGTCAGTCTGCGTCCTTGCCAGATTTGCTCAGCTATGGATCCTAGGCGCAGAAGCCCATCGGGAGGCCGCCGATGCAAGGATCCATGCGAGGATCGGTGGTGAGGCGGGGACCCGGTAAGTATGGAGGGTCCCTGGGGCTGGTATGGAACACCACCGATCCGAGCAAAAGTATAAATCTTAATTTCGTAAACTTGTCAACTAACCCCGACCCATAAAGGGGCGGGGCTTCTACCAATTAAAAGATTTTTGTGAACGGACGACAGATAAGTGAATGCTTTTTAACCTGCATAATAAGGATAAAGCGGGCATCACCTGCTGTGGAATGCAGTCGGTACCCGTAGAAGGAGATTCTTTTATGAAGAAAACAGTAAGTGCACTGATTGCCGCTGTCATGGCGGCAGGCATCACAATGCCGACCTCCGTGCTTGCAGAAGGCACGGTCAGTGGATCGGATACCTTCGGTTCCGGTTCCGACACAACCACAGGCTCGGTCACAGTTACGTACGATACATCCGCAGGTACGTGGACAGATCCGGTCGGAGGCACACACGCCGCAGGAACGTACATTGTGATCATTCCGACTTCCGTGTCGTGGACAGGGATGAACATCGGTACGGTTTCCGCATCTGCATCGTATAACGTGCAGGTATGCGGAGTCGTTGACAAGTCGATCACGGTTACGGCCACACCTGACACCGCACTGAAAGACAGCGCTGCAGACGCGATCACGATGTCGGTGTCACAGGGTAAGACGACATGGACGGCGGATGATGCATATGGAACGCTGACCGACGGCAAGGTAGGCGGAACAACCGCACAGGACACCGTCACGCTGTCAGGCACCGCAAAGCATATGGGAGCTTACACGGGTAAGATTGCGTATTCTGCGTCACTGGCGGAGTGAGTATGCGGCTGGCACGAGTACCATTTAAGGGTGCAGATTCCAAGCTGACAATCCACGGTGAAGAGTATTCGCTTGCGTCTGGGAAATACTGGGTGCCGCCGAAGGATGAGCGCAGCGGGCATATGACAGCTGGCGGGCGTGTTCTGGGCGGAGTGCCGTCCATGCTGTTTTATAAGCGCATCGGATGGGTGAAGCAGGAAGACACAGGCAGATATGTTGCTGTGTACCGCCTGCGGATCCTTCCGCTTCTGGTGCTCGGGGCGCTTGCGGTGTGCGCCATGTGGGGTCTGGCGGGTAAGGCTTCGCCGCACTCCGACAGCGAAGCGCAGACAGACACACCGTCATACATCGCAGGCGAAACAACCAAACCCGCCAAGACGGAAACGAAGGGCGCTGCGGTGGCGTATGCCGCCTATGAGTCGGTGACAGATCAGAACTGGAAGGCAAACGCTCTGGAGCAGAGCATTCGGCTCGCACTGCCGGGGACCGTCACAGGAACCGACGGAAAGAGCACAGCAAACCCGGTCGACGCCGCCCCGCATATCTATGTGGATCTGAATGGTGACGAGGTGTTTGATCGGGATGAGTGCGTGTATAATGCGCTGACTTACGATGCGGACGGTAATGTCGAATCCTACGGACTGTTCCTGCATGCGGGAACGGAAGTGAATAAGATCACGCTCACACGGCCGCTTGATGCAGGCGAATATGATGCGGAGCTTGTGTGGACGGGCATCATGCAGTCAGATCACACACCCGCAAACCCGATGACGTTTCAGTTCAAGATCACAGTTTCATAAGTGAGAGAAAGGGGAAAGACATATGGCTAAAACCGAAGACACACACGCGCCTGAACGGCAGACAGCGGAAATCCGTCTGAACAGCGGAGCCGTTATCTGTGAAGTAACAGATGATCCGTGCGATATCGCAATCCGGTTCAGGCATCCGGACGGCACGGAAACACGCATTGCGGGGATTTCACGCATGGATCCGAAATCATGGGGGCCAGCAACATTCCGGGTTTATATCAGTGATGGCGACGATTGCTACACGAGATCGCATATTGTCACGATCGTGCCGAAAGGCTCAAAATAGCAGAATCTGAAAACACCAAGGGGGCGCATCGGAAACGGTGCGCTTTTCTGTGTTTACAAGTGACCGGCGAGAAAGCCCAAGTGCTTCAGCCTTGGGATGAAAGCCGGACCGTGTACGGCAGAAACACTCTTTCTGCTGCGTATCATATATGCAGGAGACAGTGATGAAAGGATATAAGTTCAGGTTAGAACCGAATGAGACACAAAAGAAACTGATTCAGGAAACACTCGATTCCGCTCGTTTTGTGTACAATCGGTTTCTCGATCTAAACGAATATGCGTATCAGACAGAGGGCACGCATCTTTCGTATGCGATGATGTGCTCGCTATTGACAGATCTGAAGCGCGATCCGGAGTATCCGTGGCTGAAACGTGCTGACAGTATGGCATTGCAGGCTGTGCTGAAAGATCTGGATAATTCATTTCAGAATTTCTTTGCCGGACGTGCAAAGCATCCAAAGTTCAAGACAAAGAAGCGTGCTTATAAGTCTGTGTATCGCACACGCAATCAGAACGGATGCATTCAGATTATTGATAAGCACCATGTAAAACTTCCGAAGCTTGGCATTGTCCGGGCCCGTATTTCGAGGCTTCCGCATGGATTGATCAAGAATGCGTCGATCTCACTGACGACAACTGGTAAATACGAAGTCTCCTTCTGCGTAGATGAAATTGCAGTCCCGAAGAAATCCGCCGGCGGAGAGATCGCCATTGACGTAGGACTTGCAGAGTTTTATACCGACTCGAAAGGTCGTACGTTTGAGAATCTGCGTACATTTGCCAGACTTAGCAAGCGGCTTGCCAGAGAGCAGCGTCGGCTTTCCCGTATGTATGAAGCGGCAAAGAAAGCGGGACGGAAGCTGAGTGATTGTAAAAACTATCAGAAGCAGCGGATCAAGGTTGCAAAGATCCATGAGCGTATTGCCAACACCAGAAACGACTTTCTGCAGAAACAGAGCACGGCATTGGCTGATGAAAACCAAATCATCTATGTCGAGCATCTGAACATCCGCGGAATGATCAGAAACCACAAGCTGGCAAAGGCAATCTCTGATGCAAGCTGGAGTGCGTTCTTTCAGATGCTGGACTACAAGACGAAAGAACGTAACGGATATCTTGTGAAAGTGGATACGTTCTATCCGAGTTCCCAGCTGTGTCACGAATGCGGATACAAGAATTCTGATGTGAAGGATCTGAAAGTGCGAAAGTGGACATGTCCGCAGTGCGGAGCAGTGCATGATCGTGATCAGAATGCCGCGCTGAACATTCTGTCGGAAGGCATCCGTATCTTCAACGAACCGCAGACTGCGATTTCCGTAGTCTGAAACATATCTGTACCGTGGGGCACACGGGAAGTCACGCTTGTGGAGAGAGTGTAAGACGGCGCAATGCCGCAGTTCTCATTGAAGCAAGAATCCCACAGGCTTTAGCCGTGGGAGTGTCAAGGACCTGTGTCAAGGCGCTGGCATTGGGCAGCCACTATGATGGAGATACCACAGAATAGAAAGGAAGCAAGAATGAAGAAGTATACAAAATGTACGATTGCTGCGCTGGGGGTGGCGATGCTGATGACTGGTTGCGGTCATGCTTCGGAAGCAGCATGGCCGACGATCACGCCGCCCGCACAGTCGGCAGATGAAGCTGTGGCTGTATTAGGCGGGTATAACGTCAATGCTGGATTGGTCGGTGTTGCTCTGCCGGGAGAGGCACAGGCGGCGTTTAATAAAGCAATGGACGCCATCGAAGGCGCAGCGTACGATCCGATCGCATTGCTCGGCACGCAGGTGGTCAGCGGAACAAATTATGCGATTCTCTGCCGTGTGATGCCGATCGTAACGGATGGCACAAGCGAACTGGCAGTCGTGACAGTCTATGAAAATCTGGATGGCAATGCTGAGATTCTGAGCGCCGCACCGTTTGACCTTGCCACGGTGGCAGGAACAAATAATGCTCTGACAACAGATGATGAGATGGTTGGTGGCTTTGAAACCAACACAGAGTTCACAGCACAGTCAGAAGATGAAGACACAGCGAAGATCTTCGATACCGCAGAAGCCGAAGCGGCAAAGAGCGGAGATATTTACAGTTTTGCTGCAGAACTCGGATGGCAGGCTGTTAATGGTGAAAACCACGCATTCCTTGTGCTGAAGGATGGCGATGATTCGAAGCAGGCACGCTGGGCTGTCCTGACGGCATATGAAGGCTTGGACGGAAACGTGTCTCTGCTGTCCGTGTACGAGCTGGATCCGGGTGCCTATACAAGCTACGGCGAAGCGGTTGAAGGAACTTACGGGGCAGATACAGACACCACGGCAGAACCAACCGCATCCGCATCAGCTGACGCCGAATAAACACTGCCGGCTAGTACAAATATCCAAAATGGGCCGATTTCGGCCCGTTTTTTCGTGCTTTGTTGAATGAACCTTCTGCAAATCGTGGACGGATGGCAGACTGAAGCGATGCGGCCGGCAGGCATAATGATGGTTGTAAAATCACCGCCTCGGATCGGCTAATCTACCGCTCTTTTGCGGTGGAGAAAGGGGATTCAAATCGAATCATGAAATGTCCATATTGCGGAAAAGAAGTGCCTGATGGCGTGAAGTTCTGCGGTTACTGCGGTGCGAAGCTGGATGAAGCGAAAGCGCCGATTGATGTGACACCTGCAGAACCTGAAACGTCATCGGCAGAGACACCCGTCAGGAAGCGTCGGGTGCGGAAGGCAGATACATCGCCCGGCGAGTCGTCGGCTCCGAAAGAAGCCTCGCAGGAAGAAGTAAAGGACACACAGAAAAAGCCTGCAGAAGTAAAGACCGAACCTGAAGCAACGGCTGAAGCTGTACACGAGGAAGCACTGGCATCTGCCGAAGCTGAGCCGAAGCAGACGGCATCGGGGCATGTGCGTCGGGGAACATCGCCGAACGTGCATATCTCCAAGGAGTCACTGCCGAAAGTGCCGAAGAAGGTGCTCGGCATTATTGCCGCTGTTGCTGTGCTTGTGGTTGTACTGATCTGCGTCAGCGTGTCTCATGCCAATGCCGTTAATCTTGGCGATTATGTGACGATTACTTACAGCGGTACGAACGGATACGGTACTGCAACAGTTGATTTCGATTCCGTGCGTTTCGGCGAAGAGAATCAGAATAAGCTGAAGCTCCGCAATGACACACTGGAGAAGCGGGCGATTGCACTAAATGTACCAAGAGATGAGATGTATGCCGAGATGGCTGACGACATGATTGATCTGGAACTGGATAAGACATCCGGACTCTCCAACGGCGATACGGTCACAGCCACAATTGATGCGACAGAGTTCAATACGAATGTCAAGGGCAACATCAAGGCACCGAAGAGCGTCAGCGTCAAAGTGAGCGGGCTGAAAGAGCCGACCAAGGTGGATGCGTTCAGTATGCTGCCGGTCAAGTTCTCAGGCATCAGCGGACATGGAACGGTTTCTCTTGATTTTGATCAGATTAATGCCAAGTATGATCTATCGCTGGATGACTATGACATGGATGGCTACATCATGGTGGAGCCGTCTACGGGTCTGCGCAATGGCGATAAGGTCACGATTACGCTGACAGATGACTGCGTTTCACTGATCTCCCAGTATGCGGGTGTGGTTCCTGAATCAACATCGGAAACACTGGAAGTATCGGGTCTGCCAGAGATGGAAGAATCGGCCGCATCCTTCACGGAGGATCAGCTTGCTCCGTTCAAAGCACAGGGCGAAGACGTGATTCGTCAGGCGTATGCAGGATTTAATGATTTCGTCAGTGTGACATCTGTCGAATATGTCGGAAATTATTTCCTGCTGAACAAGAAAACCGATGTTCTCGACAGCCTGCGTGTAGACGATACGGGCAGAATTACTGGTTCTGACGACTATAACCGGCTGGCAATGCTCTACAAGGTCACTCTCCATTATTCAAGCGAATACGGCGAGAGCGATATGGATGTATACGAAGGAATCCTGTTCAGAAATCTGTACACTGACGCAAACGGCAATCCTGAAGTTGCCGATATCACATCAGGACGGCTTCTCGGTTCCAATGTTGAGCTGGATACAGGCTTAACGGGCAAGGGGTTTGCTGACATTCCGCAGGAAATCACGCTCTATACGAATGACCACGGTTACGCTTCGCTTGATGATGCGAAGGAAGACATCATCGATCAGAACGCAGTTACTTATACTTCTGAAGAAAACATGAAGTGATAGAAAGCTAAAGGGGAAAAATATGTATTGTTCACATTGCGGGACTCAGATTCCCGACGATGCCAAGTTCTGCCCTGCGTGCGGCGCACGTGTCGGCGGTGAGCAGGCACCTGAAAAGCCAGCAGGAAATGCAGAGGGGTTCATTGATCGCACCGCTGACGAAATCGGCGACGGCATCGATGATGCATTTTCCGACATCAAGGACAGTTTCAAGTCAACCAAGAAGACCGTAAGCAATAAGACACAGGCGCATCATTCGGCAGATTCTGCGGCAGGTGCACAGCCGAATGATTCTGAGAAGACTCAGACGGTTGAAGCTGAAGTCGTAGACGACAATGGCACAGATCAGTCGGATCCTGATTTCAAGGATACAAAGAAGTGGTTTACGCCTGCGAATATCGAGAAATTTGCGGTGTTCTCACTCATCTTCCCGCTGTTTATGCTTCTGGCTGGCATTGTGCTCGGTCTGATTTCGGGATTCTTCTGGAATCTGCCGATTTACGCCATCGCATCGTTCTTCGGCGGCGTTGTGCATGTAGTTACGAATATCATTCGGTTCCTGTTTATGATCTGCACAGCTCTCGGCTTTGCCGGCATGCTGTACACCGTTGCGAGTGATCATGAGAAGCAGAATGCGTGGGGCTGGATTGCGGTTGCCGCATCGGGCGTTGCGTTTCTGACTGCACTCGGCATTTTCGCAGGCTGGAACCGCATCGCCATGATCATTCTGGCAATTGCCGCGGCACTGTACGGAGTCGATTTGATTTCCATGGTTCTGCTCCAGCGTCTGGATGTAGACAGTCAGCCGCAGCCTGCCGATGATCTGAAGGAATATCGGACGGCGTATAACGACTACAAGGCAAAGCACCCGTCAGGCGATCAGGTAGAAGCACAGCGCATCGCATCCGACCCGAAGGCATCTTATTTTGACGGTCACGGCGGAACTCTGCTGGGTTATTACATTCTGTACGTGATTCTGCTGATCTTCACGGCGAGCATCGGCGACGCATGGATGACAGCGAAGATCTACAGATGGCGGTACGCACACACAACCATTGACGGCAGGAAGCTGAAGTTCAACGGAAGCGGTGGTTCGTTACTCGGTCACTGGATTATATGGGGATTCCTGACAACCATTACGCTTGGCATTTATGGATTGTTCCGTCATGTTGCTCTGCGGAAATGGGAGATGAAGCATGTGTATTATGACGGCGAACGGGGAGCTGAAGACAGCTTCTTCGACGGCAACACATGGCAGTACATCGGCTATTCGATCGTTGCGGCGCTCCTGCTTGTACTGACGCTCGGGCTTGCGTTCCCGTGGACACAGACGATGATCACGAAATGGGAAACAAAGCATGAGGTCATCAATGGCGAACGTCTGTATTATGACGGGACGGCACTTGGCCTGCTGGTTCAGTACATTGTCGTATACTTCCTGTCGATCATCACGCTTGGAATTTATATCCCGTGGGGAGTCTGCAGACTGAACAGATACGTACTTGCGCACACACATGTGGACGCATACGCCGCATAACCATCAAAAGAAAGGAGCTGATATCTATTCTTTAGCAAAGAGGACCCCGCCCATAGGAGCTATATAGACTCTTTCCGCATGGGCGGGCGATGAATTTGCCAAAAGACAATGCAGAAACATCAGTTTCCCTGATTCTGAATATAATGTTTTATCACCTCTTCGTTTGCGGCTCCTACGGTTGAAACAATGGTGTTCGACAGTGGCAATGATGCGCGAAAGCTGATCACGGAAGTCGAAATGTTCGGCGTGTACGTATTAGCGCATAAGGTGTACGAAAAGTACGGAATCACGTGCGATCAGCACTGGTTCGATACGGACGTGGCAGCGCGGCTGCACGAAGCGTATCCAGACGATCTGGCGGAGAAGGCGCTGAAGTATATGAAGGAAGATCCGCACATTTCCGAACTGATCAGCGCACACGACTTCGGCCATCTGGATGACGGGTCGATGCCGCTGGAAGTATATGATCGGATGTACAGCGCCGCCGCATGGGGCACTGAGCGTGTCTGGCGAACAGGCAAGCCGAGGTTCATCTGCTGGTGAGCGTGGTCCACGGAGCTCATGTATGTTGACATATTTCTAAGGCTGCTGTATTATATTCTTGCTCGCTGATAAAGCCCATGCAGGGGTTTTGTCGGCAGGCGATCTGCCGAGAGGCAGTTTCGATGAGATAGGAACCCGGTGCAGAGCACATGCCAGTGTGCCGGGATGGCACCTGAGCACGGAAATGGCGCGAGGATACCCGCGCAGAGTACCGTTCGAAGCGTTCGAAAGGGCGTCTCGAGAAGGCAATAAAATGCCGAGCGGGTGTTAGTACTCCTGTCGGAGAGTATAAGATACGCGATCTGGGCTTCGCACAATAGACAGCATGGTTAACAGCTGTGCCGAATCCATTAAGCCCCGGTGTGGCAGCCGGAGAAACTGGTGGAGTGCCATAAGCGGAGCGGGTGCACCGAGCTGGTCGGGAAACCGGCCAGGCATAACATGGGTCGCGGTCTGAGTGCCAAAACGCATCGGAAAAAAGTTAACCTTGTTGACATGAATTGACTAGATTAAGACATTTTCTGAAAGGCTGGTACTCAGCGCAGGTGTTAATCCTGTTGCGGCTTGGGTCTCTGCTTGCAGGGGCTGGGGCTCACAGCTGTTGGACGACGGTCTGGCGGCTCAGGCGAGTTCTCCGCATGATCGAGTGTACGCATCCGAATCAGGGGCATGGTGAAGGCCACTTATCGCATCGAAACTGCCCCTCAGCTTTCTCATTTTGCATAAGCCGAAGGATATTCCCTACATGCGTAGGGGTGAACCGGTCGCATGTCCTATCGATACCGCTCCTCGGCTTTTCTTAATCCCCACGCACGTGGGGGGGTGAACTAGGAGAACATCAATGAGAAATCTAGCAAGTATTCAAAGAATCGCCAGCATTACGCCAATTAAAGACGCAGACCGTATTGAACTTGTGCATGTGCTCGGCTGGCAGTGCGTTGCCAAAAAGGGCGAATTCCAGCCGGGTGATTCATGCGTGTATTTCGAAGTTGATTCGTTCCTGCCGATGCGTCCTGAGTTCGAGTTCCTGCGCGCATCCAGCTACTGCAAGTCGGAGCTGCTTGGTGAAGGCTACCGCCTGCGTACGGCTCGTATGCGCGGTGAGATCTCGCAGGGTCTGGCGATGCCGATCAATGCGGTGCTTACGCCTGAACAGATTACGTCATTGACCAGCCTGAATGGAGATATTCCGGTCGGTACGGATGTGACCGATCTGCTCGGCGTGCGGGAGTGGCAGATTCCCGAAATGGCGTCCAGCGGGGGAACAATCATTGCGCAGGCAAATTCGCGCATCCCGATCACAGATGAAACAAGAATCCAGTCCGTACCGGAACTGTTAGCGGAGTTCGCAGGACTGCCGTATTACATTACCACGAAGATGGATGGTACGAGCTGCTCGATTTCTATGGGTGAGGATCGCATCCTGCATGTGTTCGGGCACAATTACGAATATGCGACGGATGAGAAATGTGCGTTCTATCAGTGGATCAGAAAGTGCGGGGTCGAGGAAAAGCTGAAGGCGCTGCTCGATGCACGCCCTGACATTTCTGAAATCTCCATTCAGGGCGAGTTCTGCGGATCGGGCATTCAGTCCAACCGCATGCGCCTGAAGGAGCCGAACTGGTTCGTGTTTACCGTCAATGAAAACAAGAAGCGCACGGGCTTGAACGAACTGCTGTTTGTGTCGCACGCACTTGGCGTTGATACGGCGCCGATTGAGGAAACGGGTACCGATCTCCCGTCGGTATATCCTGATGAGAAGGCGCTGCTTGCAAGGTGTGAAGAGAACCGCAAGCACGCATACCCCGGCGTACCCGAAGGCATCGTCATCCGCCCGATCGAGCCTGTCGTATCGAAAGCACTCCATGGCGGGATGCTGTCCATGAAGGTGAAATCCAACCGCTACCTGCTGAAAACAGGTGACGATTAAAAAGAACAACAGCAGATCGGAAATGGTCTGCTGTTTTAAGAATCCTGCCGAGAATTCTCCCTTACTTGTATGGGAGATGAATCGGCGTGCTTTTCATTGTCGGTATTTATAGGTAGGAAGGAGGTATCGAATGCCTAAGAAATTTGGAAAATGCAAAAGCGTAGGCGTTGAGCATAGGGCGTTTCGATTTTACGGAAAGCCGACCGCTGAGCAGGCGGTGGCACTAAACCAGACACTCGGTGCCTCTCGGTGGCTTTATAACCGTATGCTGGCAGACCGCACCAGCGCATATAAGAACTTTCATGAAACGCTGTCGCTGACACCTGCCTGGTATAAGAAGTTATCCTGCTGTCAGTGGCTGAAGGATGCGGATGCCATCGCTCTTGCGAATGTAGGGCTTCATGTCGGCACGGCATTCCAGAACTTCTTTACTGGGAAGTCGGGTTATCCGAAGTTCAAGAAGAAAGCAGACCATTATGATTCTTATACAACGAATATTGCCTCCAAAGGTGCCACAAACGTTCGTTTTCGCCAGAACCGAAAGGGTCATGGCTTTCTGGTTTTGCCGAAAGTGCCGGGAGAGATCTGCATCAAGTCGCATCGCCAGATTCCGGATAACGGCACTCTGAAGTCAGTCACCGTAACGCATGAACCGGATGGACGATATTACTTCTCCCTGCTGTATGAAGTGCCGAAAGTAAAAAACATGCATGACATTGATCCTGACAATGCGGTCGGCCTGGATATGTCAATGCATGGATTGTATGTTGACTCAGACGGCAATGCCGTTGACTATGGAAAGCCATATCATGATCTTCAGCAGAGGCTTGCGAAAGAACAGCGTAAGCTTGCCCATATGAAACGAGGATCTGCCAACTACGAGAAGCAGCGTATCAGAATCGCTAAGCTGTATGCGAAAGCCAAGCATCAGCGAAGCGACGCTCTGCATAAGCTTTCTCGTAAGGTGGTTGATTCCTACGACATTATCGGCATTGAGGATCTGAATATGCGGGGAATGGCACAATCCCTGAACTTCGGCAAATCTGTCGGGGACAAAGGATGGGGTATGTTCACCGTGATGCTGAAATACAAAGCAGAGCGAGCTGGAAAGAAGGTCATTGTTGTAGATAAGTTCTTCCCATCTTCGCAGACGTGCCATGAATGCGGAACGGTGAGCAAAGTAACAAAAGACCTTTCTGTCAGAGAATGGACGTGTCCTGCATGCGGTCATCATCATGATCGTGATGTAAATGCGGCTCTGAACATTCGAGACGAAGCAGTAAGAATCTACTGTACGGAGTAACGCTCTGTGTACCGCAACCACTGGAACAGTGGGGCTAGCCCGAATACAGACCGTCCGGAGAACACAAGACCGGATGGAGCAACTACAGTCGAATGCATCGCTTCTGCATCCGTGCAGGAGAACGTATTCCTAACATACTGGAAACACGGGAAAAATGACGAAGGCTTCGGCCTTTGGAAGCTCGGTTACTTGTAGCCGAGTAGTTCACGTTGTGTGTTGCCTTATTTTACGGATGATGTATAATGAGTCCGTAAGATATTTTATTCGCACGTTTTTCAAATCATTTGCAATCTCCGATAAGGAGAAAATATAGACGAATAAGCATACCTTTGATGTATCATTTTTATCAGGAAATAGCATGCTTGTCTACACCCAGACAGCGTGTAACATATAGCACCACCCGTTGTATGAACAGCGGCAGATGTGTATTGGAAGACTCTCAATGAGAATGAGCAACCCCAATCGACAATCTGCCGCTTTTTTCATGCTTCGGCTTAACACGCGTACATCATCACGGTACGCACATGGATTTAGAAGCATCACAGAATCAAATTGCCGATAAGGCAGGGGGGATTTTCAATGGAATCAAAGAAAATTTATGTTCGGGGGCTTGGCGACAATGAGCCGATTATCAATGGCGAAGTCGTCGCTAAAAACCCGAACGGAACAACAGCGGCTTGGATGCATACGATCAACAGCGATAATGAAACCGAACATATTTCAGGCGCTGTGGTTGATCCTGATGGCGAAGCTGCTCCGAAGGCACGCGCTGACAAGAAATACGGAGGCATGCATTCTGCGGAAACGCAGTCACTGTACAACGTACTTTCTTGGCAGTGTGACAAAACATGCCAGATCGTCAAATTTCTCGATGATCCTGATATCGATGTGCACACACGTGCGCTCGCTATTGCCGCAGGGTATAGTGATTATCCCGCCAATCTTGCAGTACATGCGTTTGAAGCACTGTATTTGAGGCGTGCGAAAGTTATTATGCTCGTAAATGAAAATGACTGGGATGAGGGTGAATCTCTGTCACAGCGGGAAGAACGGAATTTGATGGCAGGCATGCTGCTTTATGGCGGCAATCGTGATGTAACTGAGTTCTGGCACCATTACAATGAGTGGCTGGAAGTTGACATCAAGGTTCTTTATTGGGCGCTTGTCCACGAAGAAAAGGACATTGCCGATGCCGCCGCAAAAGCCGCACTGCACATCATGCGGAAGGCGTAATGTTACAGCATTTGTATAATAAAAGAGGAGGAAAATACAAATGAGAAATGTAGATAAAACCGGACTTGATTTTTTTGGTGAAATGGCTTACTCGGGATTTTCAGAAGATGCCGCAAGTATGTATTTAGCACTCAAGTCATACTTGGAGAAATCATTTTCGGATGCTGAAAAGACCCATACGGTTCCGATTGAAGATATCGGGCTGTTTGAAACGGTCAGGATGGCATTGCTGAGGAACCCAAATCACGAAAAATGTGATCCTCGCTATAAAGCTCTTCACTCTGAAGCCGTCGGCTGGGTGCAGAGAACCTTATCCGATCATTTCATTGACACAAACAGTGAATGGACAAAGTATCTCGACGACACATGGTTTGATACCGTGTCGGCATCCGAGAACGATGATGAGGCATCTGTTAAGTGAAACGCAACGTATATTGTGTTTCGACTGACACGCCTTTCTTCGAAGTGCAGTCAGTCACCTTCGAGCCTGCAAGAGGGATGAACATTGTTCAGTGGCGGAAGAACGTGGAAAAGACGCATGAAATTTACATGCGCTCTTACCACGCTTCCAAGCCGCTGGAAGTGTCCACCTTCTCTGTAGTGCCTGAAGGTGCAAAGCTTTCAGCGTATCGGCTGACCGCTTCAAACGGATACCGTACGGAGTGCATGTTTCAATCGGCGAAGACATTTGAGAATGGTGGACCATACACCGATCTTCTGAATGTCAAGCCACATGATGCACAGCACGACGCACGGCTCCGTAATAGCGGAAAGCTGACATGCTTCACGCTGTTTGGAAAGGAGTATCCATTAGAGCCGAAAACGGCGTTCTACGACTGGATTTACATTCGGTCGCTGATGGATAATCCTGAACTTGCGGCATTTGTGACGCATTACGATGCGTTCACGGATACGTCGTTTAATCCTGAGCGGCAGGTAAATTGTCAGGCAGAAGCTTGTGCAATTTACTGTGGCATGCAGAAAGCTGGTATCAAAGTACCGGACACCTTCGAAGATTTCGTGAAGGCTGTCTGGGGTTAAGGAATAATCTGTTCCGCAGATCAGACTTGCGTAAGACGTCGAACGCAGCAAGCAGTATCTGGCGGTACAGTCGTATATGAGATGGGTGATGAGAATCGTCCATCTTTTGTTTTACCCGCTGTAAGCGGGATGCCAAAGTTTTGGCAGAGGAGGATGAAATCATGAAGAAAACAACGGGCTATCTGCTTCACACGAAGACTGCATATTACGGACGGATCTATGAGTCGGTAATGCATTTTGATACGCGTGAGGCTGCTGATCGCCGTATGCGTCGTAATCTTGACCGTGCCTATAGCAATGTGGGATGTGATCATGTAGAAGCGACCATGCTCAGTACAGATGCCGCCAGACTTGATGGTATTAACAGGAAGGGCCATCGCGTGCATCACACATGGAAAATTGTGGATGTTACGCTTTGGAAGAACGCCTACGATAGCGAAAAGTAAAACCGAGCCGAGAATTTTCTCGGCTTTTTTCGTGGTTTGCCTGCAATAGCAAAAGTGGGATCCAATTCAGCCTTTTCGGTCACAAATATGAAAGGTCATATTTCAGATTTGTGATTTTATCTTTTAATAAGGAGGACAAATGGTATGTAGGAAAATCAGTGCAGCCTTAACTGGTGCTATAAATCTCGTTTCGTGCGTCGCAACAGTTCATGATTGTATTTAGGAAAGGAGGGCAGAATATCCATAAACATATAAGCAGCCGTTGTGGTAGTGAACGGTGAGGTGTATGTACGGCGAATCATGTCTTCCGTATGATCAGGAGGGCAAAACAACTCCAGAGAAGATGCCACATGGCACCAGCCTGAAATAGTGATTAAGGATGTGATTTGTGATGCTGAAATTGTTTCTTCCTGTCATTCAGGAGGGCAGAAAATCGAGAGAAAACTGCCGCAGGCTTCAGCCATAATGATTGATAGCCGTAATCAATTTGTGTACTGATATGATCGCATTCGTATTTTAAGGAGGGCAAGTAACTGATAGAAATGAACACCGTTAGGTACCAGCCTGAATGATGGCTTGCGGATAATTGATGATGCTGTATTCATTACTTCCACATAAGCAGGAGGGCAAAATATGCGCCGTTTTGTCTGCCGAAGGCACCTGCCTGTAGATGCTGTGTCCATGAGGATTAATGTTACATATATGATTTCTGCCCGTTTTTCAGGAGGGCAAATAGAGTGGCGTTTTCTGTTTCTGCCTGCCGTTATGGTGAACGAGCGGTAAAAAATAGATGTGGCTGATTAATTTTCTTCCGTATATGAAGGAAGGCAAACGTTCAGATATAAAAATTGCCGTTAGGCACCAGCCATTATGGGTTCTTATGTGAAGATTAGTAAAGCGTAAAGGAGTGCTTCCATGCGGACAGGAGGGCAGAATGTGCGTGAAAAGGATATTCCTGCCTTAGTGAATTGCTGTCCGATGGGTGAGATGTCGCATGATTAACGGCTTCCTGTTTTTCGGAAGGGCAAATAACACGTATATGGTACGTGCTTGATGGATGTGTGCGGGTTCCCCGTGTGAGTCATTTATCTGATGTGGCTGCATTCGCCGGAAGCAAAATAAGAAAGTGAAGCGAAGCGACACTTTCCGCCGTGAGATTTTCGAGGGCGTGTTTGTGAAAATGGATGGCAAATGATCATGCTTTGGTGATTGAGAAGGAAATTACGGGCCGATTTCGGCCCGTTTTTTCGTATATGTCACGTTTGGACTTCCTTCAGGTGTTTCGGTTTAGCTTCGCCGGACAATGAAGCGGAAGTCAAAAGGATGATACGGAGGGAATTCATGGCGGATTGCGGGCTTACAGCGGTTGATCTGTTTGCGGGCTGCGGCGGGATGTCGCTTGGCTTTCAACAGGCTGGATTTGATGTGCTTGCGGGGTTTGAGTTTTGGGATGCTGCGGCCGAGTGCTATGCAATGAATTTTAATCACCCCATGTATCGACTAAATTTGGCAGATACGGATGCGGCTGTGAAGATCATTCGGCCAATGCGCCCTGATGTGATCATCGGCGGTCCGCCTTGTCAGGATTTCTCGTCTGCCGGGAAACGGTCAGAAGCGGATCGTGCTTCGCTGACGGAATTTCCCCCGCCGCAAGCCCACCATCTTCAGAGGTGGGTTAGGCGGGCATGCAGAACCGCTGATGCAAAATTGCTCAGCCGCCGAATCGTATCATATATACAGGGGAGCATGCGATGTACACAGTACGAATTCCGATTCAGACTTCTGATGTTGATGAACGCTATTTTGCAAAGTGCTTCTTTTACGCATGGGAAATTCGGAATTCCGTTACAGCTTATGCCTCCAGGATGCTGAATGCGTTGTATGTGGATCGCGCATATCGAAACGCACGGGAAGAGTATGGGCGCAAGTACTCAGGACTTTTGGCCGATGAAGTCCGACGTTTGTCTGCGTCTGAAAAGGCGAATCGTAAGCGGCTTGTCGCAGTGATGAATAGCGGCCAGCTGAAGTACAATCTGTCAAAAAGCGCATTTGAGAAGTATGCCGCCGTTCAGCAGCACAAATACACAAAGTATTTGTTCAGCCACCAGGTGCAGGCCATTGCCAAGAATGTATATGCCGGTGTAGAGAAAGTGCTATATAGCCAAGGCAAAGAGCTTAGCTTTGCAAGATATAACGATTTCGATACTATTTCGCAGAAAGATCTCAGCGGTGTCTCACTGATCGACTGGGAGCACATCCGCTACCGAAAAAAGGTATTCCGCCTGAAGACGCCGGATACACGGTATATGCAGATGGTTGAGAATGCGCACCAGCGTGTCGTACTGTGCGCATTGAAGCGAATCGAGTTTGAGTCCGGCTGGCGGTACTACGTCATTGTTACACTGGATGGCGATCCGCCAGTAATGCAGCCGAAGAGCAGCACACCAGACCGGATTGGCGTCGATATCGGAACGTCAACGTTTGCAGCTGCGTCCGGGCAGAAAGTGATGCTTGCTAACCTGGCACCTGATGCTGTGAAGTATGAAAAACAGATTCGGCACCTGCAGAAGCAGATCGATCACAAGTTGCATCTGCTCAATTCAGGCAATTACAATCCAGACGGAACAGTAAAGCGTGGCAGGCGATCATGGGTTCTGTCGAAGCGGATCAAACGATTGCGGCGCAAAATCAGGGTTTTATATCGCAGGCGTACTGCGTATATCAAGTCGTCACATCAAGCGCAGATCAATCGTCTATTGGACGGAGTGACAGAAGTAATCATCGAGCCAATGCGGTTCAAAGCACTCCAGAAGCGCTCATCGAAGACGGAACGTTCTGAAAAAGTAAGCACCATAGAACGAAGCGACGGCTCGACTGTATGCGTGCATAAGTTCAACCGCAAAAAGCGATTCGGTCATTCAATAACAAATCATTCTCCGGGTCTGTTTCAGAGCGAGTTGAAACGGAAAGCACTGAAGCTTGATATCCCGTACTTTGAGATCCAGACGCAGAAGTACAAGGCATCGCAATACCATCACGATACGGGTGAATATACTGCTTCCGAACTGAACGACCGCTATAAGGAAATTGCCGGACTCACCGTTCAGCGGGATCTGTACTCAGCATTTCTGATTGCGCATACTGACGATACGCTTTGCCACCCGGATGATACCGCATGCGATAAAGACTTTCCGCAGTTTGTAACGCTTCATGATCACGAGCTGTCCGCCATGAAAGCGAGCGGCGTATCCAATAAAGCCTGCTGGGGCTTTTGAATCCAGCAAAAGGTTCCAGAATCCGGGCCTGCCGATCAGACAAGTACGCAGCAAAGCTGCGGAACGCCGGCGAATATCCTGTCTCTGTGAGGACTATAACTGTCAGAATGATGCGGCGCAGCAAGTGCATCAGGGCGTCGGTGAAAGCCCCATAAAGAGAAAAAGCCGAAGCTGTGCTATGCAGAACTTTGACTTGGAATCCCACGTGCTTCAGCCGTGGGAGGATTCAAGGATCGAGCGGTGTCACGCCAAGCGGAGAACCTATCACGCTCACAGAGGACACGACACTGTATGCACAGTGGGGTGATAATCCATACCTCACTGATGCGGGCGGCATTGGAATAACGTCGGCGATTGCGTTAGCCGCGCTGTCAGGCGTACTCGGAGTATTAATGAAACGTAGAAGAAAGTAAACTGAAAGCCAGTCGGAAGTGGCTGGCTTTTAGTGTGTGTTGCCTTAGACCGGTGCGAGAAGTATAATATCCCTATCAGGTACTTCATTCGCAGCACAATCAAGCCATTAGTGGAATCAATTCAGGCATCGTGTATGCCGTTTTCATGTACTGCGATCTGAAAGGAGGACAGACATTAATTACCTGTGGGCTTCACTCACAACTTACATATTTTCCTGTCCCAGAAGGGGACGAATGCTGAAATTACTCAGCCATGCGTCCCGAAAGGTGGGGACTGCCGTTCTGGTGTACAGCGACACGTACACAACTGGCAAGCCGCCGGGGAAGGGATATTTAATGAGTTTCACCGCACAAGACTTTTCGCATCTTTCGTTCAACTTCATGAAGCTTGAAATGACATTCCGCGATGGGTACTATCCGACCTCGCCGCAATATCAGGATAAGATCACGAAGGAACTGCTGGATGCACTGCCGATCTCGACGATTTCGTATTTCATGCGTCGGGATCGTTACACGCACCAGCTTGTCATACATGATAAGGCGGCCGCATTTCTGAAAAAATGGCAACACGGAGGTTATCCAGAGCTTCGCCCGTACAAGACAACACGGTCACTGATCGCCGCTGTGATTCAGACAGCCGAGCGGATGACTATCCGTCCAGATCTTGATTATCAGGGCTATCCGAGGGTTGACGATTGCAGCCCGAATCGCTGCGTCATCTATCAGTTTCACGACTGCCACATCGGGAAGTTACGGCTGTTCGTTAAACTTCGAGTGCAGGTGTATCAGGGAACGGTATACATTCAGCCGGACATTCACGAAGCAGAACACTAAAAAGCGCCGAATTAGGCGCTTTTCTTTTGGCTTTTCAGCCAGTTCAGAACGATTTCAGGAGTCAGCTGGTTATTATTTCTCCAAGCCAGCTCGATCATCTCCGGACGCAGGCAGTGGTTTTCATCCCACAGAGCATCCTGATACGCCGCATAGGCATCGGGCGAAATATCCGTCGATGGGATTTCGATGAACGGCATCATTAAATCACCGTCAACAAAGTACGCGGCACAGATCGGATCCTTCGTTTCGATACAATATTCAACACGCTCAGCGACGGTCATCTTATTCATATTCTTATTCATATTTTCCATTTTAATTTCTCCTTTAATTAATAATAGACAGTGAACAGATCCTCTGTTTTCAGAAGATCGATTCACTGCCTCTTTTTCTACTCTAAGTATATCTGCACTCGCTGAGTGTGTCAAACAAACGGGGTCCGTAGACCATTTGGCTAAAAAATTCTAAATGTGTGTTGCCTTATACATGCAATATTTTCTATAATTAATGCATAAGAATGTTGATGCATGGGCAGTGCAAATCGTTGTTCTGCCTGCAAGGAGGAACTACTATGGGAATTGTTATTATTCTGATCATTGCGATCTTGATCATGGTGCTTGGATTTCGGATTGTACCGCAGGGGAGTGCATACGTCGTCGAGCGTTTGGGGAAATACCTTACGACGTGGAATGCCGGGCCGCACATTTTGATTCCGGGCATTGATACAGTGCGGAGAAAGGTGCTGATCAAAGAAGAAGTAGCGGACTTCGCACCGCAACCGGTTATAACTAAGGACAATGTAACCATGCAGATTGACTCTGTTGTGTATTTCAAGGTGATTAATCCAGAGCTGTATGCATATGGCGTTGAGAATCCGATTATGGCGATGGAAAACCTGACAGCCACAACGCTGCGCAACATTATCGGGGATATGGAATTGGACGAAACACTGACATCGCGTGAGAGAATCAATGGAATCATGTTGTCAACCGTGGATAAGGCAACGGATCCGTGGGGCATTCGCTGCACACGTGTCGAAGTAAAGTCGATCACGCCACCGGCAGCGATCCGTGATGCGATGGAAAAACAGATGAAGGCGGAACGTGAGAAGCGCGCAGCAATTCTGACTGCGGAAGGGCAGAAGCAGGCGATGATTCTTACGGCGGAAGGTAAGAAGGAAAGCGCGGTTCTGAACGCCGAAGCTGAGAAGCAGGCGACGATTCTTGCGGCAGAAGCACGCAAGGAAGCCGAAATTCGTGAGGCGGAAGGTAAGGCGGAAGCGATTCGGCAGATACAGGAGGCCACGGCTGAAGGCATCAAGGCGGTTAAAGCCGCGGGTGCGGATGATGCGGTGATTCGTCTGCGTTCACTGGAAGCTCTGGAGAAGGTTGGCGATGGCAATGCGACAAAGATCATTGTACCTTCCGATATTGCGGGACTGGCTGGCACGCTCACAGCATTAAAAGATACCGTTGACACGAAGACAGGAAAATAATGCATGGAAGCTGTGATTTTCGTATTTGTTGCATGCTGGTTTCTTATCGTTGCAAATATCATTGTTAAAACTGCACATCTTCGGAAGCCAACCATTTCCAGTGATGGACACACCGTGTCACCAAATGAGGATCTGACCTGTGAACGTGTCGATGGTCATGTACATTCTGAAAGTTCCACACTGGAGCAGGAGTATGGAAAGCGGTACATCGTTCATAATGAGCCGGAAAACGGCTATGTTATTTTGAACGGTGTGAAACGCAAGCTGAAAGACTGTTCGAAATATTAAACCACGTTCCTACGGTCGGTGTGAGCTGGAAATAAGGCACCTCATGCTGTATAATGCAGTTGTATCAAGCATACGGGGCTGTCATGGTTTCGACAGGTTTATGTTTGATTCAGGCTGCAGTGGAGCGGTGACCATATCACCAAATAAATTTAGACGCTAACAACAATAGCAACTTTGCTTTCGCTGCCTAAGGACGCTTGACGCGTTGCAGCGACCCGATCGCGGTAGATGCCTAACGGCCGCGGTTGCGTAACTAAAATCGGCTAGGGTGAGGCAGATGGCTGTGTGCGGATCCCGAAAACTTACAGCCAGATTCAGCAGTGCGTTTCTGATCGCTGTACATACTGCTGTCTTATCAACAGTGACATAAACTGTAGATGCCTGAATGTGGAACAACTCTTGGACACGGGTTCGACTCCCGTCAGCTCCACTATTCAAAAAGGGGCCTGAAATTGCATGACTTCAAGCCTTTTTCTTTGCTTGCACAGGTAAGCACATTTTACTTCAAAAATAGCAAAAAAGTATGTACACTTACACAATGTCATGCTATATTATTAATGAACTTTTACTTCATTCGTAGGAGCGTGATCAGATGTGTGAGTGAACCTTTCGGGGGTCGCTATGCACGATACCTTGTCGGTGGTGACAGGAAGAATGTGGACGTGATCCGTGCCGAGTTAAAGGCATTTGGTTACGGAACCAGCATCGCCAGTCATTCGCAGCCGTGTCCAATCACGTACTAGAATTTAGCGGGGTTCAAAACTAAGGCGCTGGAGAACTGGCGCTTTTCTTTTTGCTCGTCTTGCCATTTTGGGCCGATTTCGGCCCGTAATTACGCTTTGGCTTGGTCCACCGATGCCGTGTGTGTTGCCTTATGTGAATATTTCCCATATAATATATATGTACCAAAGCTATAACAAGGGCGCTCATTCGAGCGCCATGCATTTTGTCTAAGGGCTGCGTTCTGCCGCCCCGGTGCTGTATTTAAGGGGATAAATCAGGATGAAGCGACTTGATGAAACGCTGGCTATGGTGATTGGCGCAGCTGTTCTGGTCAGTGGGTCTGCATATGCGTATATGTCCAGACCGATGGCCGTGTTATTCAACGCAAACGGCGGTCAGTTTGCTGATGGAAAAGCCGTCTTTACTGCTCAGGTTAAGGACGGCTTTAATTCAGCCGATAGCGTTGACGTTCCGTTAATGGCGCATAACACATTCACAGGCTGGTATGAGGATGCGGATGCGACTGTGCCCGATGACGGTGATTACACGGATGGCGAGGTGCTGTATGCAGGCTGGGTTCCCGAAACGTATACCGTCAGCTTCTATCTGAGCGCTGATGATGCACAGCCGTATCACACCGAAGCCGTCAGCTACGGCAGTGCGGTGGAACTGCCAAACGAACCTGCGGAGGACGGTATGGATTTCACAGGATGGTATACCAGTGCGGATGACGCGGAGCCGTATGATACGACGACAATGGTTATGTCAGATCTCTCGCTCTATGCCGGATTTACCGAGCATCAGACGGTATGGGATCTGCGCACACTGCCGACGTATACGTTTGTCTCGCAGGTTAAACCAACGCTTGTATGGATGGGCTGTGAATCGGCTTCGCTCCTGATGGCGCTGAAGACAACTGGGAATGCGCAGGATATCCCGTATGGAGAGTTTCTCGCACAGCTGCCGATGACGGATACGGATAATCCGTATCTTGGCTTCTGCGGTGATCTCTACTCCGATACGTGGATGCGCGATGCGGTCATGCCGAACATCGTGGCTGAGTGGGGCGCACAGTACGGCAGCACCCGTGATCTCACAAAGCAGGGCATCGAGCCTGTGATCGAAGCGATTAAGGCTGGTCATCCGGTGGTTGTCTGGACGTCCGTACATATGCAGCCGTCCGAAACCGTCTGGGATGATACGCAGACGGGCGTGGCCGACGATGCGACTGATCCACTGACTGGAGAAGTGCTGAGCTACCATGGGTCGACCGGCTCGCACTGGGAATATAAGACGCACAACCATGTGATGACACTGCTTGGATACAACTCCGAGACGAACGAGTTCCTGCTTGGTGATCCGGCAGAATGGCTGGGCGAAACGTATTGGGTAACCTACGACACGTTCATGGCGTCATGGAACTGCTATCAGGGCGCTGTTGAGGTGTGGTGATGAACTATCGCAGCTTCAATCGCCTGATCACAGTGCTGTATCTGTCTGTGATGACCATCTGGTCTGGAATGCGGTACTACCGCTCAGGCCATCTTGTCTATCACGCCGAGTCCGATGCCTGGTGGGTGCAGGCAGGCGTCCCGATGGCGCATGTGAGTACAGGAGCGGCATCTAATCTCGCCACGCTGGGTAAAAACCTGCTGGTCGTGTGGGCACAGTGCAGAAGATCAATTGCATTGTGCACAGCGGTATATGTGGCCGTCATGGTCACGGCATATGTTCGTGAAAAAGCGAAGGAGAACAGAAATGGAATATCCGGGATATCTTGCCCGCATGATTGAGCAGCTTCGGCGTCTGCCGGGCATTGGTCAGAAGGGAGCTGAGCGTCTGGCAATTCGCATTCTGAGCTGGGATGAATCGGAAGTCGAAGAGTTCGCCAAAGCGATTGTGTTTGCCAAGCGACGGCTGCATCCATGCCCGACATGCGGAATGCTGACAGACAAGGAAACCTGTGAGATCTGCCGAAACGAATCTCGCGATCAGCACACGATCATGGTTGTCGGTTCCTGGCAGGACGTAATGGCGATTGAAAATATCAACGATTACAGCGGCGTGTATCACGTGCTTGGAGGTCTGATCTCCGCACAGAAAGGAATCATGCCGGACAGTCTGAACATCGATTCGCTGATCCAGCGGGCGGCGGATGCGCAGGAAGTGATTCTTGCGCTGTCGCCAACTATGGATGGAATCACCACATCCGCGTATATCGAAAAGCTGCTGCATTCGGAGTATCCGGATCTGAAGATCACGCAGATCGCCAGAGGCATTCCATACGGCGGTGCACTGGATTATGCAGATGCAATGACATTAAGCAGAGCGCTGGATGACAGAACAATCATCGGCACGAAAGGAGAAAAACATGACTGATCTCGAACGAGCAAACCTGATTGTTGCACTTCACGCACTGAAGAATGCATCGGAGTGGTATCAGAAAGAATCGGAAACACGCTCACGCATGGTTACCGGGCTGTTCGCTAAGCATCGAAATGCAGAGCTTATCGAGTTGGCCAACGATGCTAAGCGCAACGGGGATGAGATGATCGCTGACTATCGCGCAATCACAGATCAGATTCCGCAGGCATGGTACACGGTGCCGATGTGCGAGCGCTTGATCACACTAGTCGAAAACGGATACGGCGAAAGCGTCAAAGATCTTGTCCATCGCTATAAATTCCACGTTCGCGATTCCGGTATCGATACCCGCAACGCCTAAGTACACTCAAACAAATAAAAAACACGGGAAGAACCCGCAAAGGAAAATAATATGCTGACATCAACTTCACTGAAAAAAGTACTGCTCTCCACTCTCACTGCTATTGCATGCATGGGTTTCATTCCTGCGACAACCGTTCAGGCGCAGGATGACTGCGGCTGGGTAACTGACTGGAACAACCCTGATGGCGGGTACTGCTCGTTCCATCCGGAATGGTACGGCGGCACTGCGAAGAGCACTGCTTCCAGTACTGCAGGCTCGACATATTCAAGCGCAACCGATGGCTACGCAGCACCGAAATCCTTCACGGTTTATTACCAGTATTCCAATCCGTATACGGTGATCGGAAACGGGAATATGCGTGCAAACGGGTGCGTCCCGACCGCGGCCGCCATGCTTGGCTCCTACTACGGAAACAATATGAGCCCGACAGACTGGGGCTGGTATCTGTATTCTACGGGAAACTTCAACAACGCTTACGGTCACGGTGGAACGGATGCCTCATGGTATGACGTGGCTGGTGTACTGGGTCTGACCGCATGGAATATCTATGATTCCGATTCGCTGGTAAGCGCTCTGCAGAGCGGAGCAACGGTTGCCGCACATGTCTACTACGGCGGCGGTACGCATGCGATGCTGCTGACGGGGTATGACAACGGCAACACGACAGTATATGAGTCCATTGGCGGATGCTACACACGAAGCGTAAGCTCCGTATGGGCATCGAGATCATTCGTCTGGAGCGACTGCCTGACGGGATCGTCTGTTATTGCGATTGCGTGAGTTTCATCTTCTCCGCAATTGCGGAGGTGATCCCGGTAGGCCGATCGGCATCTTATCTTCCCCGCATCTGCGGGGGTGTCCCTTAGCTGGGGTAAGCCCTTTGTGTATGTTATTAATTTTTCCCCGCTTTGCGGGGGTTTCACATTTCTGAAGGAGGAGAAAAATGAAGAAAGCCACTACGAAAGGCGCATCTGACGGACTGCGTTCCGAGTTTCACAACATCCGCTGGCAGAAGCTGAAGCCATCAAAAAACGATCCGGGGGCGCTGAAGCAGACAGGAAAGGTGATTGTTTTCTCTGCGGCTTGGGCGCTGATGTTTGTGCTGGTTGATGCACTGCTGTCGGTGCTGATGCATATCTGAGAGGAGAACACATGCTGAATGCTATTGAAATGCTGCTTGGTGCGGCAATTATCGTGATTGTGATCCTGCAGCCGTCTAAGAGCGGCGATGCCGGGAATATGCTGGCAAGCGGAAAGAATCTGTCGCTGTTCAGTACGTCGAAGGCACGCGGCGGCGAGCACACGCTGGAAGTCATTACATGGGTTCTGGTAGCGGCACTGTTTACGCTGATCATTGTTCAGCGCTTTATCGGTTAAGGGGTACGTATGAAAAAGTTAAACAAGGATATCGTTAAACGCATTCTGTTCACAGTCGGCATTATGTGTCTCTACCGTCTTGGCAGTACGCTGTCAGTGCCTGGTGTTGATACCAGTCTGATGACCGCAATCATGGGCAGTTCATCCGTGTATACGATCATGAATCTGATCGGCGGCGGCTCTCTTGAGCGTATGAGTCTGTTTGCACTTGGCGTGTCTCCGTATATTACGGCGAGCATCATCATCGAGCTTCTGTCCATGGATGTCATACCTGCGTTCTCCGAATGGCGCAAGAACGGAAATTCAGGCAGAGTCAAGCTGAGCAACGCAACCAAGTATCTTGGATTAGTGTTAGCTGTTCTTCAGGCGGTTGGCATTGTTCGCGGCTTTGACCGTCAGTACGGCGTTCTAATCAATCCGAGCGTATCCAGCTATCTGTTTGTAATCACTCTAATGATTGCGGGCACTGAAATTCTCTGCTGGCTCGGTGATCAGATCACGGTGCATGGTATCGGAAATGGCTTGTCCATGATCATCTTTGCGGGTATTGTCAGCGGTCTGCCGACGCAGTTCTCCAACGCATTCTCGATGCTGACAAGCAATGCAGGCAGTGCTGTGGCGGGCGGTGTCCGCTTTGCAGTCTACTGTGTGATCTATCTTCTGCTTGTGCTTGCAGTTGTGATCTTCAGCGGATCGGAGCGCCGTATCCCGATTATGTACAGTACCCGCACGAGCGTGTATGGTGGCAGTCAGATGAGTTATCTGCCGTTCCGCATTGACTCTGCGTCTGTGATTCCTGTCATCTTTGCTTCGTCCGTTATTACTGCACCGCAGATTATCTGCAGTTTCATTAATTACGATGCGTATGAGAAAATGGCGAGTGTTCTCAGTCTCGGTAAGCCGCTGGGTTTGATCCTGTATGCGGCGCTGACGTTCTGGTTCACCTTCTTCTATACGGATCTGATCATCGACCCGGAGGAGATCGCCGACAGTCTGAAGAAAAATGGTGGTTTCATTCCGAACGTGCGCCCGGGCAGGGACACCGAGCAGTACATCACGAAGGTTCTGCATAAGATCACCGTGTTCGGCGCAATCGGTCTAACTATTCTGGCGGTCATTCCGTATCTGCTTCCAATGCTGATCACATCACTGCCGTCCACGATGGGGATCGGCGGCACAAGCGTAATCCTGATCGTAGGCATCGCACTGGAAACCATCAAGATGATCGAAACAGCATCCACATCAGACAAATACAAATACTCAACATTCACTGCACAGTCAACTGATAACTGGTACAAATCCAGAATCGGCTAAAAGTAAAGGAGGGGCACAGCATGCGAATTCTTGTTGTCCCGGACATTCATCTGAAGACATGGATTATTGAAGCGGCCGAGCAGGTCATTATGGCAGAGCATCCGGATAAGGTCGTCTTCCTTGGCGATCTCGTGGATGACTTTGGGTGCAAGAACAATAAGGTCGCCTACATTCAGACGGTCGATGCCGTGATTGCGTTCTTCCAGAAGCATTCGGAGGCGTACCTCTGCCTTGGGAACCATGAGGCAAGCTACCTTTGGAATAAGGAAACGAACGCAACGGCGTATCATGCACGCACAGTTGCAAAGGAACAGTGTTATCGTTTGGCATGCGAAAGAATCCTGCAGGAGCGCTTCAGAATTGCCTTCCTGTTTGATGGCGTAATCTTCTCTCATGCCGGCGTCTCTTCGGCGTTTGTACGCGCCTATGTTGGCGATCCTGACACGCTGAGCGCAGAACGCATCGTAAGGAAAATCAACCAGCTCGGTGTTGATGAACTCTGGCAGTACGGCAGTCCCATTTGGTACCGCCCGACCTTTATTGCCGGCTGGGATGAATTGTACGGCGATAATAAGATCCTGCAAGTGACAGGTCACACGCCAATGGAAACAATCAAGCAGGAAAACAATCTTGTCTGCTGCGATACGTTTTCCACGTATCCTAACCACAAGCCGATCGGAGATCAAACATTTTGTCTGGTAGATACCGAAACAAAAACGTGGAAAGCTGTGCCGATGGGCGGGATGGATCTGGCGATGCGGAATTTTAAGCATGGCAAGGTGTCGGAGCCGATAGATTTATCTGATTTTTAGCATGAAGCAGAGCACTGAGAAACTGACATTTACAGATCGCTTCCTGCGGGATGTCTATATTATTGCCATCTTTGGCATTGGGCTGTCAGCACGGGGCGCATCCTATACGAAGCTCAAGGGCGGAATCATTCCGTTCATTTTCCTTGTGGCACTCGATTTCTGCTTCCGCTTCCGGCTCGATAGCGCTAAAACGCTGTGGGCGTTTCTGAAGAAGTATGCGCAGTATATTCTGCTGCTCACAATTGTATCGCTCGTGGTGTATGTCAGCGATACATCGGATACAGCGCTGATTGCGCGCGGCATGCAGAAGGTGTTCTACCAGATACTCACCGTACTGGGCGCCGTGTGCGCTGTGTACGAGTTCCGTGAGAAGGCTCCGCTGTATACGTATCAGGGGCTGGTACTGGCGAACGGGTTCATGATTCTGGTTGCCGCTAAGGAAACCGGATCGGTGTCACAGATTGTGGCGGATTTCAAGTACTTCCTCACATCCGGCTTTGACGCGCAGGGGTTCATGCGCATCCTGGAGCTCCATGAAGATACGTTTGCGTTTGGAGTGCTCATGGTGTGGTTCATGCTGGACGGGATCAGGAAAAATAAATGGAAGTTGCTTGTCTGCATGTTCTTTTTCTTCCTCGGGTTCAAGCGCATCGGCATGTTTGGAATTTTTGTGGTCACGGTGCTTTATCTGCTGTCCCGGAAGCTCTCGGATGACTCGCTGAAGAAGCTGATGATGGGCATCATGATTGCCATGATGGCGTATGGATTCCTGTATGTATGGTTTGTGCGCTCAGGCGACTTCGTGAGGCTGATGGATGAGCTGAATATCGACCTGATGGGGCGGCAGAATCTGTATAAATTCATCGAGGATTACTACGTCATCAGCCCTCTGTTCATGGGGCACGGGTTCGAATCGATTGAGCATATTCTAAAAGGGGCTGGGGATATTAAGGTAGCAAATACGTATATCTCACGCATGTCAGCGCTGCACTGCGACTATCTTGCCATGTATATCCAGATGGGATTTCTTGGATATATTGCATGGATGTATTACCGCTTTATCGATGTGACGCGTTTCTGTGAAAAGTATGGGCGTAAGGCAATGCTCGCATGGTCGCTGTCAATGATTTACCTCGGGATTACCTATATGACAGACAACACCAGTATGTACTTCCTGCCGTGCATGGTGCAGTTTATGATTCCGCTGGCGTTCGCAATTCAGAAAGGAGACAACCATGGGATTGACTATCAAGAGCCCGAACAGCAGCATTGATGTCTCTTACGGCGGCTTCTACCGCCTGCGCAGCGGTATTGCGCGGATGATCAGCGCTGAGTTCGGAGAAGCATACGACACGCTGTTCGACCATCCGTCCGCAGACGAGGAGAAGGCGATTGTGGAGCGATTGAATTGTATAATCGCTGAATACGAGACTGCGCACGGTGCGAAGTACGACCGCGTGTTCGAGTTCCTGTTTGCGCCTGATACCGGCGGGGCGCTGAGTCATGGCGGATGCCGGACGCTGCAGGCGCTGATTCTAATGAGTCGCAGCAGTGAGTGGTTCCATGCGCTGCTGATCGGCTATGCGGGCTGGGAGCGCCCGGCGACTGGCGCTGATTTTATGCGTCTGCTGGACGAGTGCGCAAGAGAGCGGAAACCGCTGAAATGGTTTTAGCGAATGCCGGCAGTTTGCGCAAAGTGCC
>Ga0256404_1002340_pt1 | contig 42152 bp, 39 predicted proteins | sample RumenRJG_01DNA_FD_185990 | JGI IMG/M metagenome (GOLD analysis project Ga0256404, IMG submission 185990) | Bovine rumen microbial communities from Lethbridge, Alberta, Canada - RJG_01 | ecosystem: Host-associated > Mammals > Digestive system > Stomach > Rumen | place: Canada: Alberta | collected... | reverse complement strand
TCCGTACACTGATTGTCGGCCTGCTTGCCGGCTACGCAGCCGCAAAGCTCAATCACATGGACACATCCGACTGGAAGAAGAATCTTCTGCTCGGAGTCGCCGGCTCTTTTCTCGGCGGTTTTCTCGGTACCCTGATCGGCATCAAATCCATCAATATCATCGGTTCCGTACTGATTTCCATTACCGGTGCCTGCCTCGTTATCTGGCTTGCCCGCAAGATCGGCTGACCCGCGTTTCCATGCACCGTGTACGCCCATCTCTGATGCAGGTACACGGTGCATTTTTGTATCTGTGAAGTTTATTTACCGGCTTTTCCCTGGATCTCGGCAAGGTACTCTTTTATCGCCGGAGGCAGATCATAACCGTATCCATAATCAGGATGTGATACCCTCAGAACCTCCTTCATCATCATTTTCAGCACGGCACTGACGGACAAAATACCACTGAGCAAAATCGCAGTCCAGCAACTCAAATCCATTCCATTTATCATCCATACGTCGCCCCTGTTATTTCATCCGCTATGCATGGAGGTCAAAAGTATAAGCACCTTGTTTTGAATAGTTTAGGTATTTCTCAGCCGCGCAGAAGATCCTTGTCAAGACGCAAAGAGAACCGCAATCCTTATCAGGCAGCACCATCAGGAATTGAGTTGGATCGATTGTTTCCATCTCCATGTGTCTGGCGGCTTACGGCATGGTAGAATCTTTCCAGCGAAAACAGGAAGGATTCATCATATGGCAAAACTCTATTTTTATTATGGCGCCATGGGCTCCAGCAAAAGTGCCAACGCCCTCATGGCCGAATATAATTACCGCGAACGCGGGCAGAAGGTTCTGCTCGCCAAAACCAACATCGACTCACGCGACGGACAGAACATCATCCGCTCCCGCATCGGCTTACAGAAAGAGTGCCTCCTCTTAACGGATGTATGCGCCAAAAGTGACGCGGAGCTTTCCACCTATGATGCGATCATCGTCGATGAAATCCAGTTTGCCAGGCCGGAAGAAATCGACTTTCTTGCCCGCATCGTTGATCAGCTTAATGTTCCTGTACTGTGCTACGGTCTGCGCACAGACTTTCAGCTCCATTTCTTCCCCGGTTCTCTGCGGCTGATGGAAATCGCCGACGAAATCCGCGAAGTCAAAACCGTATGCTGGTGCGGAAAGAAAGCCATCTGCAACGCCCGCTACAATGAACGCGGCATCGTTCGTGCCGGCCAGCAGATTATGCTCGGCGCCAATGACAGCTACATTGCCCTGTGCCGCAAGCATTTCATTGAAGGAAAACTGTCTGCCGACGATCCTGGCAACCCCCTACCCGACTTCGGACAGGTAAGCGGAAACAGCGACTGATCACACACTGCAATTCTGCCCGGGAGTAATCGAATTCCCGGGCTTTTCTTATATTTCTTCTTCCCGTTCAAAACGAAAGGACCTGCCCGCGGACAGATCCTCTTCCTGTACTATTTATTGATTCTGCTGCTGCGACTGATTCCGGCTCGAATCCACAGCCGCCGCAAGATCTTTCTGCATCTGCATCATCCATGCCTGCTGATTGTCCTGATCCCCCAGATTCTTATAGATCTGGGCAATCAGATAATCATTTGAGCCGCGCTGCTCGATTGGCAGTGCCGCCGTTTCCGCCTTCAGTTCCTCAAGATGCGATGTATCTTTCTTATACACAACGTCATAGGCACGATCCGCATACTTCTTCAGCTTCTCGCTGCCCTTGAGGCCGTCGATCTTGAGCTTGTAATCGGCACAGAGCGACTGTTCCTCCAAAGGAAGATAGTACTGAAACGCCATGCTGTAGAGAGCCGTCCTCTGGCTGTCATTCATACGGATCGTTTCAAACTCTTTGAGAAGCGCTTCCGTCTCCTTGTTCTTCTGCTGCATCATGGCGCAGTTCAGCTTCAGATACAGACGGTTGTAGGGAGGAAAGCTGCGCATCATCTCCTTCGAATCCGCCAGTTCCTCCACTTCGCTGTACTTTCCCTCCATCATCAGTTCCATCGCCTTCTTTGAAAGGCTGTTCTGCCGATTGCGGGAATACAGTTCAAAAATCACATCCGCCGCAATGACCGCAATGATCGCAACGATCGCCCATGTCTGCATATCAGGCTGCCGCTCCGTCACGGTTCACATACTTCAGAATATTGCTTGCATTGACGTAGCTGTCCGCCGCATTGCCATGCACCATCACAAGCGTCGGCGCCTGCATGATGTCATACTTTCTGGAAAGATCCGGATTCTCCTCGGCATCAATCACCTCATAATGGAATCCTGCCCGATCCAGCATCCCTTCAATCATCTTGCAGTTGGGGCATGTCTTGGTAGTGAAGAGCAGGGCACGTGCCTCGCCTTCCGGAGCAGACGGCGAAACCGCATCACTCACAGGCACCGCCTCCTTCTTCTCCTCATGGAATGCGGACACCGGCTGCGATGCAAGACCGTCAACGCGATAGGTCTTGCGATCCTTGAATTCCTGTGTCTTGCCGGCGTTCCAGTTCTTTACCGGACGATAATAGCCGGTGATACGGGAATACACCTCAGTCGCAGCACCGCACTTCGGGCACTTCCATACTTCGCCGGAAATATATCCATCATTCGGGCATACCGAATAGGTCGGCGAAATCGTATAGTACGGCAGTCTGTAGTTCTCGGCAATCTTGCGTACCAGTGTTGCTGCGGCCTTCCAGTTGCTCAACCGCTCGCCAAGGAAGGCATGGAAAACCGTTCCCGACGTATAGAGCACCTGCATCGGATCCTCGATGTCAAGCGCCGTGAAGATATCATCCGTATAGCCGACCGGCAGATGGCTGCTGTTGGTGTAGTACGGCGTACCGTTGCGGTTCGCCGTAATGATGTCCGGATAACGTTCCACATCATGCTTGGCAAGACGATAGGTCGTGCTTTCCGCCGGCGTCGCCTCCAGGTTGTAGAGATCTCCATACTGTTCCTGATAGTCCGCCAGACGGCTGCGCATATGATTCAGAACCTCGACGGCAAACTTCTGCGACTCCGGAGCCGAAAGATCCTTGCGGATCCAGTTCGCATTCAGACATACCTCATTCATGCCGATGAGACCGATCGTGCTGAAATGATTGTTGAACGTGCCAAGATAGCGCTTCGTATACGGATAGAGGCCCGCATCCAGAAGACGCGTAATCACGTCACGCTTGATCTTCAGCGAACGTGCCGAAATATCCATGATCCTGTCGAGGCGCTGATAGAACTCTTCCGGCGTCTTGGAAAGATAGGCAATCCGCGGCAGATTGATCGTCACAACGCCGACCGAACCCGTCGACTCACCGGATCCGAAGTAGCCGCCGCTCTTCTTGCGCAGCTCACGAAGATCCAGACGCAGACGGCAGCACATTGAACGTACGTCGCTCGGCTTCATATCGGAATTCACATAGTTGGAGAAATACGGCGTACCGTACTTGGCCGTCATCTCAAACAGAAGACGGTTGTTTTCCGTATCAGACCAGTCAAAGTCCTTCGTAATCGAGTACGTTGGAATCGGATACTGGAACCCGCGGCCGTTGCAGTCGCCCTCGATCATGGTCTCGATGAACGCCTTGTTGACCATGTCCATTTCCTTCTTGCAGTCCTTGTACTTGAAGTCCATGTTCCTGCCGCCAACGATTGCCGGCAGCTCCGCCAGATCCTCCGGAACCGTCCAGTCCAGCGTAATGTTGGTGAACGGAGCCTGCGTACCCCAGCGGCTCGGCGTATTGACGCCATACACAAAGCTCTGGATGCACTGCTTCACTTCCTTATAGGAAAGGTTGTCTACCTTCACGAACGGAGCCAGATACGTATCAAACGACGAGAAAGCCTGCGCACCAGCCCATTCATTCTGCATGATGCCGAGAAAGTTGACCATCTGATTGCACAGCGTGCTCAGATGCTTTGCCGGCGCCGAAGAGATTTTTCCTTCCACACCGCCCAGGCCCTCCTGGATCAGCTGTTTCAAAGACCATCCCGCACAATACCCGCTGAGCATGCTCAGATCATGAATGTGAATGTCACCCGAGCGATGCGCATCCGCAATTTCCTGATCGTACACTTCACTCAGCCAGTAGTTGGCCGTAATTGCGCCGGAGTTGGAAAGAATCAGGCCGCCGATCGAATAGGTAACCGTCGAATTCTCCTTCACACGCCAGTCCAGAGCCTTCAGATAGTTGTCGACCAGCTTCTTGTAGTCCAGCGTCGTCGCCTTAATATTGCGCAGATTCTCCCGCTGCTTGCGATAAAGAATATAGGCCTTCGCCACATCAGAGTAACCCGCTTCCGAAAGCACCTTCTCCGCCGAATCCTGAATGTCCTCAACACCAATGAAGCCATCCTTCGCCTTCGGCTCAAAGTCACTCGTCACCCGCAGCGCAATCAGATCCAGAACCGAAGAATCATAGTTGCGGCCGCACGCATCAAATGCCTTCTGAATCGCGGAAGAAATCTTATGAATGTCGAAATCCGCGATTTTCCCATCTCTCTTGACTACCTTGTACATCTGCTTCACCTTCCCCTTATTTCACTCCCCGCAGCTCTGCCTGCGGAATAAATTCCTGTACAGCTTTTAATAATGTAGCCATCTCACTGGCGGAATAAGATGCCAGTCCCGCCGGAGCGATCACATTTCCCGAATTCTGATACTGCTGCAGATAGTAGTGCTTCGCTCCCTGCAGCCATTTTGCGATTTCTTTCATGTCTTCTTCCGTGTGCAGCGGCTTGACCACCGTCGTACGGAATTCGTAGTCAATATCCGACTCCTTCAGCAGCTCGACGGACCGCTCAATCGCCTCACCATCGAACACTTCCGGATTCAAGCCTGTCGTCACCGGATATTTCGCCAGCGTATTTTTTACGTCCATCGCCACATAATCCAGCAGCTTCTCGCTCAGAAGATTTTCCAGACGCTCGGGCGAAAGGCCGTTGGTATCCAGCTTGATCGCAAATCCCATTCTCCGGATCTCGCGCATGAATTCCTCAAGCCCATCCTGTAACAGCGGTTCCCCGCCGCTGATGCACACGCCATCGAGGATTCCTTTCCGGTGCGAAAGATATTCCAGCACCGCATCCGGAGAAATGAACTCATAGCCCTCCGGCACAAAGACAAGCTCCCGATTGTGGCAGAACGGACACTTCAGATTGCAGCCGCAGGTGAATACCGTGCAGGCAACCTTGTCCGGATAATCCAGCAGCGTCACCTTCTGCAGACCGCCGATTCTCAGACTCTCATATGCCGAACCCGGATCAATGCTTCGTGAATTATCGCAGACCTTGTCAAGCATCGCCGTGAAGGCATCCATATCCACATTCTGTGACAGACTTTTCTGCGCCGTATTGCGGATATCGTAGAGATCATTCATGATGTCCGCCGCCTTCTTCGTCGTATACAGCCGCTTGACGCGGCGATCATTTTCATCCGTCCTCTGTTCGGCGTAGCCCTGTTCCATCAGTTTCTGAATGCTTTTGGTCGTCGTCCCCTTGTCTACTTCGCCAAGTCTCGACACTTCCTGCATCGTGATGCCTTCCTGCTCATAAATGGCAAACAGATACTGCAGCTGACCCGAACCGATCCCATACTGCTCCAGCGCATGATCGTAATATTTCTGCAGATTGCGGGTCAGAACCGACAGACCGAGCATCAGACTTTTGTCACCCATCGTACAGCTCCTTTCCCGCATCCTTGTGCGATTAGTTGGAAATCCAATCAATTTCAAAATGAATTTAACGCCGAAATGAACCTGCGTCAACCGGCCAAAGAACAGGAAAAAACGGCAAAACCATCAAATCCCCCGCATCCATCCGCTTTTATCAATTCCACCCCGGATCATGAAAAGTTTCTCCTCCCGGTTTCATGATCCTTTTCACCATTTACGTAACTGCACGTTGTGCTATGCTGCAGACATGGATAATGACACCAAACTCAAACCGGGTCTCTACGAAGAGATCATTAATCATCGGCTCCAGAACGAAATTCAGCAGCTTTCCTCCTCATCCGCCAGCGTCCGGCCGCTCGACGAAGCAGATGCGCCGAAGATACTTGCCGGCTACGTTTCGCAGCGTCTTGAGCAGAAGCTGCGCATCCTGTCCGAACGCAAGGACACCAGTGTCGACGATCAGATTGCCTTCGCCAACGGAATTCTCAAACAGCTGGAAAACGCAGACGAAGAAGAACCGCAGAACAGTGAAACAATCACGGAACCCGGCCGCGAACTGCTTGCCATCAATGACAAAGCACAGCCTCTAACACGGCCATCCTCCTCCCTTGCCGACATCAGCCTCTTTACCGGCGGACCGATGGAGCCCAAGATGGGTGCTGAACTGCAGAAGGAAATACTCTCCAGCGATAGCGTCGACCTGCTTGTTTCGTTTATCCGCTGGACCGGCATCCGTACACTGATGGATGCGCTGCGCACCTTTACGGGACGCGGCGGGAAACTGCGGATCCTTACAACGACCTACATCGGTGCCACCGATGTCAAAGCCATTGAGGAACTGAACAAACTTCCAAACACGGAAATCCGCATCAGCTATGACTCCTCCAAGATGCGCTTACATGCCAAGGCCTATCTCTTCCTCCGTGACACCGGTTTCTCCACCGCTTATGTCGGCTCTTCCAACATATCGGATGCGGCGCTGTTCAACGGCCGCGAATGGAACATGAAGGTCGCCGCCGCCAGCCAGCCCGAGATTCTTGCAAAGATTCAGGCAACCTTTGAAAACTACTGGAACTCCATGGATTTTGAGATCTATACTTCTGCCAAACGCGAGAAACTCGCACAGGAGCTGTATCTTGCCAGGCATCCGGATCAGGAAAAACAGCAGAGTGTAGAGACCAGTACCATCTTCGACATCAATCCCTACCCTTACCAGCAGGCGATCCTTGACAGCCTCAGGGCCGACCGCACCATCCGCCACCAGTACAAAAATCTTGTTGTCGCCGCAACGGGCACAGGAAAAACAGTCGTCGCAGCGTTCGATTACCGCAATTTCATCACCGATCACAGAAACGGCAGCCACCATCTTCTTTACGTCGCTCACCGCCAGCAGATTCTCGAACAGGCCAGAGCCACGTTCCGCGGCATTCTGAAGGATGCCAACTTCGGTGAAATTGACACCGGAACCCATAAGCCCCAGTCCTTTGAATATATCTTCGCGACCATCCAGACGCTTCATACCGGCAGCCTTTACAATACGCTGCCCGCCGACTATTACGACTACATCGTCGTCGACGAATTTCATCACGCGGCCGCATCCAGCTACCAGCAGCTGCTGTCCTATTTCAAGCCGAAGATTCTTCTCGGCCTAACAGCTACCCCAGAGCGTGCCGACGGCAAAGACATCCTTTCCCTCTTCGATGGCCATATCAGCGCCGAGCTTCGTCTTCCGGAAGCGATTGACCGCGAATTGCTCTGTCCCTTCCAGTACTTTCTCATCACTGATACCATCGACCTCAATCACGTCCCCTGGGTCCGCGGCAGCTATGACAAAGAAGCCCTCAGCCAGCTGTACAGCCAGGGCGACAATGCCAGAAGACGTGCCCAGAACATCCTCGACGCCATCAGCCGCTATGTCACAGACCTTTCCAGCGTCAAAGGGCTCGGCTTCTGCGTCAGCGTCCAGCATGCCCGCTTCATGGCGGATCTTTTCAATCAGGCCAATGTACCTTCCATAGCCCTGATTGGATCCAGCAGCGAAGAAGAGCGTACCGAAGCCCACCGCAGCCTCGAAAAGGGAGAACTGAAATTCATATTCAGCGTCGACCTTTACAACGAAGGCGTCGATCTCAAGTTTCTCAATACCATCCTGTTCCTGCGCCCTACGGAATCCCTCACCATCTTCCTGCAGCAGCTTGGCCGCGGACTTCGTCTGGACCAGCATAAGGAATGCCTCACCGTTCTCGACTTTGTCGGTGAAGCCAACCGCAGCTTCAGCTTTGAAGACCGCATCGACGGCCTGCTCCGTCAGAGTCATCATGCGGCCATCGAAGAAGTGACGCACGGGTTTCCTTCATTGCCCTCCGGATGCACGATCTTCATGGAAAAAGTAGCCCAGGAACATATCCTCAACAACCTCAGATCCTATTTCCATGACCGCAATGCCCTGATCCGGGAGATTGAAAGCTTCCGTGACAACACAGGCCGAGAGCTCACTCTTTCCAGCTTCATTCACTATCATCATCTCGAGCTGCGCCAGATTTATAAGACCGCCTGCTGGTCGAGACTTTGCGTCCTTGCCGGTATCCGTTTCCAATTCCACGAACCTCTCGAGCAGACGTTCACCAAAGCAATATACGATTTCTGTCAGATCGATTCCGCCCGGTGGATCCATTTCCTCATCCGCATCCTGCCAACAATCAGCGCAATCGAATTCAGCTCCCTCTGCGTCAGCGAGCAGCGCATGTTCAAGATGTTCTACATCACTCTGTTCAAAAAGCCGATGAAGGATATCGACGCCCAGGAAGTAAAGGACAATCTCACCGCCCTCGATCATTCACCGGTTCTCAAACAGGAATTCATCGATATGCTGAAGCTGCGGCTGGAAGATCTCGATCTTGTCGGCGACGATCCGCATCTTCCCTATCCATGCCCTCTTGAGATCAACTGCTCCTATACCCGTGATCAGCTGTTCACCGCTCTTGACTATGATCAGGCACAGAATATCCGGGAAGGCGTCAAATGGCTCCCCGGCATCAAAACCGATGTACTCCTTGTTACACTGAACAAATCAGAAGCGGAATATTCCCTCACTACCATGTATGAAGATTATTCCATCTCGCCGACTCTGTTCCATTGGCAGTCACAGGCCACCACCTCCGAAGCATCTGCGACCGGACAGCGCTATATCCACCAGGATGAACTTGGAACTCATGTCCTCCTCTTTGCAAGACAGCAGAAAAAAGATGCCGTCAACCATTCCAACGCCGGCATCTATACATTCCTTGGCCCCTGCCATTACCAGAGTCATACCGGTTCCCGACCGATGACCATCCTCTGGAAGCTGGAACATGCAATACCTTCGAAGTTCCTTTCTTCCACCAGCAAGGTTCTTTCCTGATTTCCGACCTTATTTCAGAACTTCTTCCATCACATATTCCATCGGCTTCAGGCCCATGGCCTCATAAAAGCCGATGGCTTTTTCGTTGAAGGACCACACATTGAGCGTCACATGATAGAAGCCATTGGCACGGGCATAGTCCTTTACATAGTGATACAGCGATTCACCGACATGTTTCCCACGCGCAGCCGCGTCCACGCACAGATCATCAATGAACAGCGTCCTGATGTCCGTCATGTTGTTGGAATGCGCACGCTCCTTATAAATGCAGAAGGCATAGCCAAGAACCGTTCCATCTTCGTCATAGACAAAGCTCGGCGTCCTTGGATCACTGATCATTTTTACCAGTTCTTCATCCGTATACTTCGTCGTATTCGGCACAAAAATATCCGGCCGCCCCTGGGCATGGATGTTGAGCACCTCCATCAGCAGTGTCTTCAAAACCGGAATATCCTTTTCCTCTGCTCTTCTTACTGTCATCTTCGCTTCCCTCTTTTTCTCACCATTCTATGCCTTTTCGTGCCTGCATGGAATGATGCTAGAATAGCAGAATGAGGCAGAAGAACGCAGAAAACAAAAACAACCGGAACATCGTCAGCACCGTTTTAACCGGCGCCGCGTTGGGTTTTGGCATGTCCCTGCTGGTGATTGTTCTGCTGCGCAGCCGCAGCTATCAGATCTTTAACGCATCGTTGATTCTCTTTCTTCTGATCAGCTTCTTTTTCTCCTGGCTGCTGAACATCCTCTACAGCCAGCGGAAACCCCTTCTTTACGCCGGCATCACCATGTGCATTGTCAGCGCCCTTGTTGAAGCGCTCTATGCATTCACGACCGCCCGCAGCCAGGCTACGCTCTTCTCCATGGGCATCGCATTCCTGCTGATGACAATTGCGGCAATGGCCGGTGCCATAATCAATGCCCTGCGTCACGGGAAAGGAGACAGCCAATGACTCCGCTCACACGTTTTGGAAAAAAGCTGGACTATCAGCACATCCTTCCGGAATATCCACGCCCCATGCTCGTAAGGGACAACTGGCTCAACCTCAACGGCCCATGGGAATATCAGATCACCAAAGAAAATGAGGAGCCGGCCCTCAAATCCGGCTGGAAAACCATCCTCGTCCCCTTTGCCCTGGGCAGCCTGCTGTCCGGCAGCGACGACCGGCTGCTGCCCCATCAGATTCTCTGGTGCCGGCGCAGCTTCACCTATCCCGTCGACTCTCAGCGTCGGATCATGCTCAACTTCGAAGCCGTCGACCAGGAATGCGAAGTGTTTCTCAACGGCCTGAACGTCGGCCACCATGAAGGCGGCTATTCCCCTTTCTCGCTGAATGTCACAAACGCCGTCAAGGAAGAAAACGAACTGCTTGTCAAAATCAAAGACGCCTCGGATCAGGGCATCTATGCCTATGGCAAGCAGGTTCTGAAACACGGCGGCATGTGGTATACACCCTCCAGCGGTATCTATGGCACCGTATGGATGGAAAGTCTCCCCGAATATGCGATCGAGGATCTCAAGATCACACCCGACCCGCAGCACGGCAGCGTCTATCTCCGCTTCGCCGGTCAGATGACCCAGACCGTCATCACCGTCTTTGCCGGAAATAAGCTGGTCCATCGCGGCATCACCAATGAAATGGACTACACGATCACGCTGTCGGAAAATGATCTCCATCTCTGGTCACCATCGGATCCGTTCCTTTACCGCCTCTATCTGCAGACGGAAGATGAAACAGTACGCTCCTACTTCGCGATGCGCAGCTTCTCCAGTCTGCCGGACAGCAGCGGCCATCTGCGCTTCGCCCTCAATGGAAAACCCCTCTTTCTCAGCGGCCTGCTGGATCAGGGCTATACGATGGACGGCCTGCTGACCTATCCATCCCAGGAAGCGATGGAGTTTGAACTGAAAAAGATCAAGGGCATGGGTTTCAACATGATCCGCAAGCATGTCAAGGTTGAAAACCGCCGGTGGTACTCCCTGTGCGACGAGTTGGGAATTCTGGTCATGCAGGACATGCCGAGCGGCGGAGGACCGTATAATTTCAAGCGGGTCGGTCTATGGCCGACCCTGGGCCGAAGAAAAATGTCCGATGGCAAAGAAAGCTATGCCCTCAATGGACGCGCCGGCCAGGCTTCCAGAGACATGTACATGGAAGAACTGTATGCAATGCTCGATACGCTGTACAACTGCCCCTGCATCTTTGCCTGGGTACCGTTCAACGAAGGATGGGGCCAGTTCGATTCCAAAGAGATCACGGAAAAGATCAAGGATTATGACAATACGCGCCTCGTCGACAGCGCATCGGGATGGTTTGATCAGGGGGCCGGCGACTTTCTGAGCATCCATGACTACTTCTTCCCCCTCCATGTGCCTTCGTCGGATGGCCGCATCATCCTTCTGAGCGAATTCGGCGGCTATACCTATGTAGAATTCGGCCACAGCTTCCCATCCCGTCCCTACGGGTATAAGAAGTTCAAGGACAAGCTGCAGATGAACGACGCCGTCTTTAAGCTCTATGAACACATGGTGTATCAGAACATTTCCAAAGGCCTGTCCGGCTGTATCTACACGCAGGTAGCGGACGTTGAAGACGAATGCAACGGACTGTTCACTGCCGACCGCGAAATCGTCAAGATTGACGAGAAGCGGATGCGCCGCATGAATGAAAAATGTATACGGAGAGTCAGAAACTGATGAATGATGAAATTGTAATTGCAGAAGCACTGCAGGGTCAGGTACGCATCCACGCTGCCCGCACCACTGCCATGGTATCGGAAGCACAGAAGATCCATAACTGCGCACCGACCAGTGCCGCAGCACTTGGACGCACGATGACGGTCGCCGCCCTGATGGCAAGCGATCTCAAAAATCCCAATGAACATGTAAAGGTACGCATCGACGGCAAGGGTCCCTGCGGCGCCATCAATGTACAGGCAGACGGAGCCGGCAATGTGCGCGGCCTGATCGGCAATCCTGGTGTCCACATGGTACGCAATGACGGCCATCTTGCAGTCGGACAGGCGGTGGGCATCAACGGTTCATTGACCGTCAGCCGCGATATGGGCCTCAAGGAGCCCTTCACCGGCATCGTCCCCCTGCAGACCGGTGAAATCGGCGATGACTTCGCCTATTACTACGCAGTCAGTGAGCAGACGCCTTCGGTCGTAGCCGTCGGTGTTCTGATCGACACGGATCTTTCCGTGAAATCGGCCGGCGGACTGATCTTCCAGCTGCTTCCGAACGCCGAAGAAGAAGTCATCGAAGCCGTTGAAAAAGTCGCCCGCGAAATGAAGCATGTATCGGAATACATGAAGGAAGAAAGAAGTGTCGACGACATTGTCAGGGAGCTGTTCCCCGATGCCGCGATTCTTTCCCATAAGCCGGTTCAGTGGCACTGCGACTGCTCCAAGGATCACTTCGCCGATGCGCTGGCAACGCTTCATGACAAGGATCTCAAGGACATGATCGAAGAAGATCACGGCGCCGAGATCGTCTGCGACTATTGCCACAAAGCCTATCAATTTACCGAAGCAGAGCTGCAGCAGATTCTCGAGGGCAAGCACCGTGCTTAACATTGGAAACGTCACCCTGAAAAACGGTCTGATTGCCGCTCCTCTGGCCGGCATCTCCAATCCTGTCTACCGCACCATGCTGCGAGAGTACGGAGCCGACCTCTGCGTATCCGAAATGATCTCCGACAAGGCGCTGCACTACAACAACGCCAAAACCAAAGAGATGTGCCGCGTATTTCCCGTCGAACATCCTGTATCGTTGCAGTTATTCTCCGGGGATCCGGTAACGATGGCGGAAGCGGTCCGTTTTCTGGATCAGAATACGGACTGTGATATCATCGACATCAATATGGGCTGCCCCGTCACCAAGGTACTGAAAGCCCACAGTGGCAGCTGGCTCATGGCCCATCCCGATGTGGCCGTGGATCTCGTCAAAGCTGCGGTGGACAATACGAAAAAACCGGTCACCGTCAAGATGCGGGCCGGCTGGGACAGTGAACATATCAACTGCGCCGAACTTGCGCACCAGCTTGAAGCAGCCGGTGCCAGTGCCATCGCCGTCCACGGCCGCACGAAAGCACAGATGTACAGCGGCAGATCCAGTAACCTCTACATCAAAGCGGTAAAGGAAGCCGTTAAAATCCCCGTCATCGGCAACGGAGACATTCAGACGGTGGAAGATGCCTTCCGCATGAAGCAGGAAACAGGCTGTGACGGACTCATGATCGGCCGCGGCCTGCTTGGCAGGCCATGGTTCATGCAGGAATTAAAATGCGCCATGGAAAGCACACCGTTCCAGGAGCCTTCTTATATGGAACGGCTCGATCAGCTCAAAGACTACGCCAAAAAGCTGACGGTCTACGAAGGGGAACATACCGGCATCGCCATGATGCGCGGCATGGCCGCATGGTATTTGACCGGCATGCCTGATTCGGCCAGAGTAAAGGCCGGCCTGTCACGCATCACCAGTCTGAATGAGCTGAATATTATTGTCGATACCTACAAAGAGAAGCTCCAGGAACAGGTCAGATGACCTGACTCATATAACGCAGAAAACAAAACAAAGTACAAAAAGGACTGAGGATAACAATTCCCCAGCCCTTTTCATTACAGTCCAAGCTGATCCGCCGTCTTCTCGGCATCGACCAGAACGGATTCAAATTTCTTCAGCGCCTCATCGATCGGCTTCGGCGTCGTCAGATCGACGCCCGCATGTTTCAGCTCATCGAGCGGATACTGCGAACTGCCCATGGAAAGGAATTCCAGATACCGCTTCACTGCCGGCTGACCTTCGCTGAGAATCATCGAAGAAAGAGCCGAAGCGCTGGAATAGCCCGTCGCATATACATAGACATAGAACGGATTGTAGAAGTGCGGGATGCGTGCCCACTCATACTGCACCGCATCATCCCATACCAGATCTTCACCGAAATACAGCTGGATCAACTTCTTGTACAGCGCATTGAGCGACGCACTGTCCAGCGACTCACCGCGCTCTGCCATCGCATGTGCCTCCTTCTCAAATTCCGCAAACATCGTCTGACGGTAGACGGTTCCCTTGAACCCTTCCAGATACTCATTCAGCAGAGCCAGACGGTTCTTCGGATCCGTTTCCTTTGCCAAAAGCTGCTCAATCAGAAGATTCTCATTGACGGTCGAAGCAATTTCGGCAACGAACATCGTATAGCCGCTGTACTGATACGGCTGCGTATGATTGGTAAGCCATGTATGCTGGCTGTGCCCCATTTCGTGGGCAATCGTTGAAACCGAATCCAGCGTCCCCGAGAAGTTGGTCAAAATCACCGGATTACTCGTATAGGTACCGCTCGAGAAGGCGCCGCCGCGCTTGCCCTTATTGGGATATACGTCGATCCAGTGGTTCTCGTAGGCTTCCTTCACACGGTTCACATACGCTTCACCCAGCGGCTTCACCGCGTCCAGTACCATCTGCTGCGCTTCCGCATAGGTGTAGGTCTTTGACACATCCCCTGCCAGCGGCGCATAGACATCGTAGTAGTGAAGCTCATCAATGCCGAGGATCCGCTTGCGCAGACGCACATAGCGGTACATCTTGTCCATGTTGCGGTGAACGCTGTCAATCAGATTGTCATAAACCGAAACAGGAATATTATCGACAGCCATCGACATTTCCCGCGAACTTCCATAGTGACGAATCTCCGCCTCGGCCGTATGCGCCTTCACGGTTCCACTGTAGGTGCTGGCAAAGGTCGTAATGTGCTGCTGGAACGACTTGTAATAAGAATCAAACGCATTCTTGCGCAGCACCCGGTCCGTACTCATCTGCAGCGGAATATAACTTGAGCCGCTGACTTCATGCGTCTTTCCTTCCGAATCTGCGGCAGGTTCAAATACCATGTCCGCATCCATCAGGTTTTCTGCCGCCTGTCCGCAGGAGCCAAGCGCATCCGAGAGCTTGGCGAGAATCGCCTCCTCACCGCTGCTCAGCATATGCGGCTTCTGACGCAGCAGATCATGGAGATAGAAGGAGAAATCCTTCAGCGAAGGATCATCCGCAGCCTTACGCAGCGTATCTTCATCCAGAGCCAGCATCTCCGGCTGCGCAAACGCCAGCGCCGCCGACGCCTTGGCATAGCGGCTCATCGCCCTTGCAAGCATGGACTGTGCCTTCGGGTCGCGCGTATCTTCGCTGTTGCGCAGCTCGGCATACGCAAAGCAGTTTTCCATCGCAAGCTTCGCATCCATCTCTGCCTTCAGAAAGGCAAGAATATGCTTCGAATCCTTCAGTGTACCTTTGTAAGCTGCCGCCGCGTCAATCTTTGGATCCAGGGCGGCGAATGCGGCTTCCCATTCCTCATCGTTTTTAAACAATGTGCTCAGATCCCATTCAAAGGCAGGATCCATTGCCTTGCGTTCCTTTAATTCACTCATATGTACCTCCGTGTCAACGCACCCATCATATCATTTTGCGCCGTAAGGCTGTGCGTGCCTGCCCGCGAAGAAGAAGGATGATTCAAATTTTTTTCTGGGCAGGAACCAAATCGTCCGTTAAATCGTAGTATAGGTGAAGGATCCCTCAAGGAAAGCGAAACACGATGAGATACGAACCAGAATATATCGCCGCTGTTTATCAGCAGAACCTGTTCAGAGCGGCGCTGTCGATTACGCACAATGTTTCAGATGCGGAAGATGCTGTTCAAAACACCTATCTGCAGTATGTCAAAAGTACACAGCAGTTCGACAGCGAAGATCATCTCAGGGCATGGCTGTTTCGAACCGTGTCCAACAAGGCGAAGGACATCGTCAAAGCATTCTGGCACCGCAGCCGCACATCTCTGGAAGACTGGATGAATGACATTCCTTTTGCGACCGCGGAAGACAGATGCCTTGCAGAGGCCGTCCTGAAGCTGCCCCGAAACTACAGCTCCGTGATTCATCTTTACTACTACGAAGACTATTCCGTAAAAGAAATAGCGAGCATCCTGTCCATCTCGGAAAGTGCCGTCAAGCACCGGCTGCAGAAGGGCAGAGAAAAACTCAGAGAGCAACTGGAAAAAGAGACTAAGGAGGAACCGGTCCATGCGTGAAGAAGAGTTCAGAAAAAGATATCAGAGCGCGTTCTCATCCATTCGTACAGATCACGAATTCGATTTACATGCACAGGAGGAAACAATGACCAACAAACAAGTAAACCATAACAGGCGCTGGCTGGCGGTACCTGCCGCTGCCGCCGTCCTGCTTGCAGGAACCACGGTATATGCGCAGAATATCGGAGGCATCCAGAGAAAGATGCAGATCTGGCTCGATGGCGAATTAACCACTGCGACCGTAGATCTCAGCGACGAAGGCAGTTACACAATCCATGATTCTTCAGGCAACGAAGTGGAAAGCGGCGGAGGTGTCGCATATGAAGGTCTGCTGAACCATGAGCGTCCTTTAACAACCGATGAGATGGCGGAAGAAATTGCGAACCGTATCACTCTGGATGAACGTGACGGGAAGTATATCCTGTACTGGCATGACAAAAAGGTTGACGTCACCAATGACTTTGGCGAAGACGGTTATGCGTATCTGACGCTGGTGGATGGTTCGGATACGCTCTATGTCACCATTAACAAAGACGGTTCCTATTCCACAAGCCCCGACCGCTATATGGTCCCGGGGAAAGACTTCGAAACAAACTGACAAATTGCAGGCGGCCACTGTGCCGCCCTTTTTGTATCAAAAAAGCAGTGTCATGGAAAATCCACAGCACCGCTGATACCTGCATGAATTCAGTCTTCCAAATGATGACTTGCCGGAATCGTCGCAGCCTTGCGCAGCAGGAAGAAGCCGACCACAAAGAGAATGCCGAGCGTCGCAACCGCAATATTGACCGAATTGGTCAGGCCGACCGTAACGCCGACCAGTGTCGTTCCCATGAAGGCGGCACCTTTACCACAGATATCATAGAGGCCGAAGTATTCACCCGACTTCTCAGGAGGAATAATCTTGCCGAAATAGGAACGGGAAATCGCCTGAATCGCCCCCTGGAACATGCCGACGACGAAGGCCATAATACCGAATTTCCACAGCGAATCCAGGAACAGCGCGAAGATTGCCACAAAGAGATAGCCCAGAATGCATACCGAGATCAGCGAAATCGAGCTGTACTTTTCTGACAGCTTTCCGAACAGCGTCGCAAACGCAAACGCAACAACCTGCGTCAGCAGAAGAATGACCAAAAGGCCGACGGTATCCAGTCCCAGTGCCGTACCAATCGCCACCGACTCATCAATGATCGTATACACGCCATCAATATAGAAGAAGAACGCCAGCAGGAAGTAGAACACCTTCTTGTCCGTTTTCACCATTTCCTTCAGCGTATTGCCAAGACGCGCAAACGATGCCTTGATCCGCCCCGTCGCCTGCTCGACATAATATTTCTGTTCATAGTTCCTGATCAGCGGAAGCGAAACACACAGCCACCAGACGGCCACGATCAGGAATCCGACCAGGATGCCGATGCGCGTCGGAAGAATGCCAAGATACTCATCTCCCATCAGATAGAAAAGCAGCGCCGCAATAAACGGGATACACGAGCCGATGTAGCCCCAGGCATAGCCCTGCGCCGATACCAGATCCATCCGCTCCTGCGTCGTAACGTCCGTCAACATCGAATCATAGAACACCAGTGAAGCCTGATAGCACACTTTGGCAATGACATAGGTCACAAGATACAGCAGCCAGTTCGGCGCAATGCCCAAAAACGCACATCCCACAACGCCGATGATCAGCGCCGTTACAAACATCGGCTTCTTGAAGCCTTTGTTGTCAGCGATTGTTCCGCAGATCGGTCCCAGGAGGGCCGCAATAATTGTCGTAATTGAAGTTGCATAGCTCCAGTACTGAAGATACTGTGCCTGCGTAAATCCGGCCTGTCCCGCCAGCGTATCAAACCAGATCGGGATCAGCGTCGAGACCATCATCGTAAAGGCAGAGTTGCCAATGTCATAGTAAATCCACGACTTCTCCACCTTATTGAACTGTTTGAACATACATTACCCTCTTTTTCTCTATTATCCCGTGCCTTTGTATTAACGAAGTAAGAAAAAAGTAAAATCCGTTACAAACAGTATAATATGCCCTTTCCTGCATGAACCAGTATTTTTTACAATATGCCTGTCTGTTTTCCGCGCCCAATACAGCTAGAATAATAGCGGAAACGAAAGGAAGAGGTTATGAAACCACTGATCTGGGCCCATCGGGGAGCCTCGGGACACGCGCCCGAAAACACCCTCGAAGCATTTCAGAAAGCCATCGACATGAAAGCCGACGGCGTCGAACTCGACATCCAGCTGACGAAAGACGGTGAAATCGTCGTCTGCCACGACGAAACCATTGACCGCACCTCCAACGGCATCGGCAGCGTCAAAGACTATACGCTGGCAGAGCTGAAGAAATTCAACTTCAACAGGACACATCCCGAATATGACCACGCCTCCATTCCGACGATGAAGGAGGTATTTGAACTCATCAAGCCAAGCCCCCTCACCATCAACATTGAACTGAAGACCGGCCAGTATGACTATGACGGCATCGAAGAAAAGATTCTCGCTCTCACCAAAGAAGAGGGAATGGAGGATCGCGTCATCTACTCCTCCTTCAACCACTATTCGATCAAGAAGATCCAGCAGCTGAATCCGAACGCAAAAACAGCTTTCCTTTACAGCGACGGAGCTCTTGACATGCCTGCCTATGGCGAAAAGAACGGCGTCAATGCCCTTCACCCATGGGTATACAACCTGCGCTACCCGGACTTCATGCAGGAATGCAATCAGAAAGGTCTTGAAGTCAACGTCTGGACCGTCAATACCAAGGAAGAAGTCATGGCCTGCGTCCAGGCCGGCGTTCATGCCATTATCACCAACTATCCGGACTATGTACGCCGCCTTGTCAACGGCGTCAACCAGTCCAATATCTTCCAGAACTTCATTCTGAATGACGTACAGCCGTGGCTCAACAGCTGCGTCAAGTCACAGGACATCACCAATGCCCAGGGACTGCGCCTGCGTCTTTATTCCGCCGTCAATCCGAATGAAAAGGCAGCCATCGTCATGGTTCACGGCTTCTGCGAATTCTTCGGCAAATACCACGAAACCGCATACCGCCTCTATCAGGAAGGCTATTCCATCTTCTTCGGCGAACTGCGCGGACATGGCGACAGCGAACGTGCCACCAACTACAGCGACTCCCGCGTCGGCGTCAAGAATCTTGACGAATATGTCGACGATCTGACCGCCTTCGTCGAACAGGGAGCCAAGGTACAGTCCAGGACCGGCCGCCTCTATCTCTTCTCCCATTCCCTTGGCGGATGCGTCTCAGCTCTTTATCTTGAAAAGTATCCGGATACCTTCCGCTGCGCCGTACTGTCTTCGCCGATGCTGAAGATTGATTTCCGAGGCATCCCTGATCCGGCCGTCAACCTTCTCAAGGTTTACTCCAAGATCGTCAAGAACGACGACGAATTTGCGCCGAAGAACGGACCGTTCACCGGCGAATACGACTTTGAAAACAGCTCCGCCATGGACGAGGACCGTTACAACTACCAGTTCTCGATGCGCCTGGAAAACAGGAACTATCAGACCTGGGGCGGCACCTGGGGCTGGGTCAAGGCTTCGCTCGAAGGCGGTCAGCGCGCCATCGATAACGCCGCCAGAATCAAGACACCGGTACTCATTCTGCAGGCCGGCGCCGATACCATGGTCGACAACCAGGGCCAGCTCGAATTCATGGAAAAAGCCGGAAACGCAACCATGATCAAATACCCCGGTGCCAAGCATGAGCTGTATGCCGCCGACGATGCGACCCGCAATAAGTGGTTCCACGACATCATCACCTTCTATCATTCGTTCGATCAGAAGTAATAGAAGATAATCCCAAATAAAAATACCAACACTGCTGCGGAAAGAACGAATACAGTTTCTTTCCGCAGTTTTCATATACTTTTCTCAAACCAGGCAAGGATACAAGAAAAACGGAACCCAGATATCTGAATTCCGTTTCGGCTTTCTCAATACGAGTAATGGATCACATCCTTGTACTCTTCATACAGCTGACGGTTAAGATCATCGCCGCCGTCAATGTTTGCACTGTAGAAGACCGGTGGACGTTTTAATCCACGCCGCACAAGCTCATTGGCAGTTTCTGCCACAATCGCATCCAGCATGATTGCACCGATGACCGTCGACGTCGGGCCGCTTTTCTGATCCGTTCCCTCAATCGGTACGCAGGCATCGCCCACTTCACCATGATTATCGAGAATCACGTCGCAGAAATCATACAGCTTCTTACCCGACGGATGCCTGGAAGATACCGTGTGCGAGTAGGCAAGATTCGTTATGCCGATTACGGAAGCACGGTTCTTCTTCGCGCACATTGCGATCTCAATCGTAACGGGATTGCGCCCTGATACCGAATGAATTATCAGAACATCTCCCGGCTGGAAACCGACGGTTTCACCAACGACAGTACCATAGCCAACACAGCGTTCCATCCGGCTAGTAAAAGTAATCGGCGAACGGTCAACAAGCACCTCCCGCGCAAAGATCGGTGTAATCGTCATCAGTCCACCCGCCCGATAATACAGCTCCTGGCTTAATATGCCTGCATGGCTTGCGCCGAAGGCATAGATGGCATGTTTCGAGATGACTGCATCCGCCAGCAAATGAACGCACTGTTCCATGTGCGGACGCTCCTCTTTTTCGACCTGGTCGATCAGCGCGTTGATCTTATCAAAATAGGCAAATTCCATCACTTGATCAGATGCGCAATCGCGCCTTCAACAATACCCCAGAGCGAGAAATCCTGACCGCCGTACACCAGCATCCACGGCTGAATCGTATTGTTGAAGAAATATGCACCGAAGCCGACCAGCAGCACCATCACAATACCGTTGACGGCGCAGGCAATGATCGTACCGCGGCGTCCGCCATAGGCGTTGGCAATGATGGCAGCGCAGCCGTTTTCAAAGAAGCAGGTAACAACCAGTGGAATCACAACCGTCGGGAACCGGCCGGCCGTCAGAAGAATCGTAATTGTTGACGTAATCATTGCCGTAATGAAGCCGATGATCAATGAATTCGGTCCGTAGTTGAAGATGACCGGGCAGTCCAGCGCCGGAATCGCTCCCGGGACGACCTTTTCCGCAATGCCCTTGAAAGCCGGAACTATTTCACCAATCAGCATACGAACGCCCTGCAGCATGATCGTCATGCCGACACCGAAGTAGATCGCATGCGTAAAGCAGTAGGTAAAGAACCCCGTTGATCCGCCGGCATAGCCCCATACTTCGCCCGGAGTCAGACCGTTTGCCAGGAGGATGAAATAAAGGACAATATAAACCACTGCAATTGTAATCGATCCCGTAATCGAAACTTCCCGCAGGAAGCCGAGCGACTTAGGAACTTTGACATCCTCACAGCTTTGGGAAGGATCTCCGGTAAGCTTCGCAATACCTGCCGAAAGAACGGAAAGCGTCGTGGTCGGATGGCCGATGGTGAAATCATCTTTTCCGGTCACCTTCTTGACCAGCGGATGCATCAGATTCGGCGCAATGACCATATAAAGACCGGTAAACACGGCTGCCAGACCAATCAGCTTTCCGCCTGTCAGACCGGCATCTACGCCCGCTGCAATGAATACATACGGGAACCAGTACAGCATATGGCCGGTCAGGAAAATAGACTTCCATTTCGTGAGACGGGCAATCAGCAGGTTGAACGCAAACCCAATGAGCATAACGATGCCGATCTGCGTACCATACTGTCCACCGATATCCACGGTCTGCGCCGGTGCAGCCGCCTCAGGCAGAATTGCGTTGAACGCAGCCGAGATACCGTCAATGGATTTTCCGGTAATGAGTCCGGTACCTGCATTAAGAACAAAGAACCCGATCGCCGTCATCAGCGTTCCGCGAATCACTTCGGAAGCCGACTTTTTCTGCAAGATCAGGCCGATCATTGCGACCAGTGCCAGGAAGATCGCACCCTGGCCAAAAATCTCATTGATAATAAAGTTTAAAACAGCCATAATTTTCCCCTTTCATTTCTGCTTAATGCTTTTCCGAATACTGCTTCATGAACGCAAGTGTCTTTTCTTCGATTTCCTTCGAGTTGAGAAAGTCATCAATTGTCACGATTGGCATAGATGCTCTGTCCTGAATCCGGTCAGCCAGCTCATGGGAAATGAAGATCACGTCACAATCGTTGCTCAGACATGTCCCCACGTCGCCGGTGAACGTGTCCGCCTCCAGATTGTTCTTTTTGAGGACATCATCAATCGCCATTCGCAGCATTAATGATGACCCGCAGCCAAAACCGCATACACACTGAATCTTAGGTACCATTTGGAATCATCCCCTTTCTTGTTCGGTCCCGTTTATCAGTTGATACAACTCATCCGCATCGCGGCAGCTTTCAATTCTGCTGAGCATATCCTGCCGCATGAGCATTTCCGCAATTTTCTGCAGATAGGCCATATGTGAATCCTTATCTCTGCAGGCAAGGGCCATTACCACATCAACAGGCCCCTTTGTACTGTTGAAATCGATCGGTTCATCCAGCGTTATCAATGATACCGAAGTCTGCAGTACATCATCACCGGGAGCCGAATGGGCCAGGGCAAACCGCGGAGTAAGCACAATATAGGGCCCCAGTTCCTTTACACCGCTGATCATGCGGTCAATATATGAAGGTTTGATTTCGTCGCTTGCGACCAGAAGCTGTCCCGCTTTGCTGATGGCCTGCTGCCAATCACCCGCATGAACATGTGCCTGCAGATTTCTTTTCTCAATCAGATTCACTGTGAATCTCCTTCCTGTTGTCCATATTCAAAATAATTTCTTTACTCACATCCTTTGCGTGCAAAAGCCGCCGGTTCGATTCTTTCGAAAAGATATAAACCAGATCCAGCAGCGACGATTTTTCCCTGTTTTTGATTCCGGTCACCACAATGCTGGAAACCCGCTTGCAGTCACGGTCGCCAAAAATGACTGGCTTCTTCAGCACCAGCAGTGCATAGCATTCTTCCCGGATTCCATCCTGCGTGCCGGCATGTACAAATGCCGTCTCCGGGACAATGACCATATACGTTCCCAACTGAGCCACCGCTTCGATCATGCGGTTAACATAGCGTTGCTCCAGTTTTCCTTTCTTCAGCAGCGGCTGTGCTGCAATCTGAATCGCTTTTTCCCAGGATGAACATTCGTCAAGAATCTGAATCTCATCTTCCTGCATCAGATCACTGATTCGCGCCGGCTTTCCGGACCCTGTATCGGGGATATTTCTGTAGCTGCTCAGAAAGTCGTTGCACATCTTCTCGTAGGCAATCTGGTAGGCCTGTGAACGGATACTGTCAACGTTGTCGTGATACAGCAATGGGCTGACGGTGACGACCGGATGTCCTTCCAGTGAACTTTCATTATCCGTAGAGATAATCATGTCGACCGCATGATCCTGCAGATACCGCACCGCTTCCTCTTTGGAACAGGGACCGATAATGGAGCAGTCCGGCATCACCTGGCGCAGCCGTGCCGCCAGAATCGCGCTGGTCGCCGTCCCGAACGAGCACACGACCATGATCTGAACCCGGTGATCCATTTTGCTGGAGGATTCATAGGCACTGGCAACATACATCGAGATATATGCTGTCTCATTTTCATCAAAGGTCACATCATACTTCTTTTCGCAATTCACCAGCTGCTGGCGGGTATATTCATAGATCAATGGAATACTGATTTGAATCTGCGAAGTCATACTGTTTTGGACCGGGATATGATTGCGTAGCCGGTACAGTGCCGTCTCCAGATGTACACTCAGGCCGTCCAGAAATTTTTTCCTGTTCTTCCCCGCTTAATGGATGAAGGACCTGAAGCCGTTCCATCAGGTCGCGGGCAAGTTCACCTGCCTGTGAAGATGTGTGCGTGCCGCCGCTCCAGCGTGCATTGCCGGAAATCAGAATTGACGCAAGCCAGATCCTGTCCCGTTCAGGAATATCTCGGTCGATCAGTCCAAACGCTTCAGAGAAGCCTTCCTGCGCCGCCAGATCCGCAACCTTCCGGGGAAGCCTTTCCTTCCCGATCCGGTGGTCATTCGCAATCCGCATCAGGCTGTAGTTCAAAATCAAACTGGTTTCTTCTGGATCGTAATATGAAACGTGCAGAGTATCCTGAGCTTTTTTCAGCAGCGTGATTGCCAGCGATGCTGAGGGGCCATGTGCCCATTCCATTTCTCCCACGGTTTCCACAGGCACCAGTCCGCTGCTGATCACTTTGGCAAATGTCTCGCGGAACGCGCATTCCTTTCCAGTTGCGAAAACGCCGCTCCCTTTTTCTTTTACGACAGTCAGCCCCTGGTCTTTCATATACGTTTCTACTACTGGAAAACATGTGATGACAGTCTGTCTGCTTACACCGCAGACGCCCGCAAGTGATTCGTACGTGCTCAGATCCCGACTGAGCAACTCCAGTATGATGCGTGCTGCCCGAGACTGGCGTCCAATGAGATTGCGGCCGCTGAGCGCATTGAGTACAGCTGCCTTTTCTTCTTCGACGCATACAATCCGTACGCCTTTATGTTGTTCTCTTTTCAAATCCGCATCAAAACTGTTCAGAAACAATCGCACAGTTTCCAGATCATTGCGAATGGTTCGCGTGCTCACGGAAAACCTGGATGCCAGCGAAGGCACCGTCACATATGTATTCTGATCCATCAGATGACGGATCAGTTGAATCTGTCGCTGATTCAGCTCCGTCATTTCCATACTTGTATGATAGGTGACGCTATTTTCCTTTTCAAAACCAAACTGTTTCCCCTCACCATGCAGGAATTTGACTATCGACGCACCAAAAAAAGCAGAACTCATATAGAATTCCGCTTTTCTCTCATTTACTCAGGCAATGCGGGAGTATTTACTGCCTCCGGCTCAACAAGCTTCTGAATCTGCTCACCCGTCAGTGTTTCTTCTTCCATCAGGGCTGTCGCAATCTTGATCAGCTGATCCTTGTGCGCCTTGATCACCGCAACCGCCTGATCATGGCACTCATTGACAATCTTGCGGACTTCCTGATCGATTTCAAAGGCAACCTGACCCGATACGTTGTTCGGCGAATTGTAGTCACGCCCAAGGAACACATTCTCCGTCGAACCGGAGTTGTACTTGATCGGACCCAGATCGCTCATACCGTACAGAGTAACCATATCCTTGGCAATGTTTGTTGCCCGCTCAATATCGTTGCTCGCACCGGTCGTAACATCATCGAAGAACAGCTCCTCTGCCACACGGCCGCCCATATAGGACGTAATCTGCCCCAGCAGATCCTTCTTCGTCGGCATCAGCTTCTCTTCCTTCGGCGTCATCAGGTTATATCCGCCCGCTTCACCGCGCGGAATGATCGTCACCTTCTGTACAACCTCCGCACCATCATAGAAGAGACCGATGATTGCGTGTCCACTCTCGTGATAGGCGACAAGCTTCTTCGTCTTCTCATCATAGGTACGGCTCTTCTTTGCCGGCCCCATCATGACACGGTCAATGGCCTCATCAACCTCGCCCGTATCGATCTGATCCTTGTTATCACGCACTGCCAGAATCGCCGCTTCATTCAGAACATTCTCAAGATCCGCACCCGAGAATCCCGGCGTACGCTTTGCCAGCGCACCCAGATCCACATCCGGCGCCATCCGCTTGTTCCGCGCATGAACATTGAGAATCGCCTCTCTGCCCTTGCGGTCCGGAAGCGAAACCGTAATCTGACGATCGAAACGGCCCGCACGCAGCAGAGCCGGATCCAGAACATCCGGACGGTTCGTCGCCGCAATCACGACGATGCCGCTGTTGTCTTCCATACCGTCCATCTCAACGAGCAGCTGGTTCAACGTCTGTTCACGCTCATCATGGCCGCCGCCGAAGCCGGCACCACGCTGACGACCAACCGCATCGATTTCATCAATGAAGATGATGCACGGAGCAGTTGCCTGCGCCTTCTTGAACATGTCACGTACACGGCTCGCACCGACACCGACAAACATCTCAACGAAGTCCGAACCCGAAATGGAATAGAACGGAACATTTGCCTCACCGGCGACTGCCTTCGCAAGCAGCGTCTTGCCGGTGCCCGGATGACCGCACAGCAGAATTCCCTTCGGAATCCGCGCACCCATCCGCTTGTATTTGGCAGGAGATTTCAGATATCCGATGATCTCCTCCATCTCTGCCTTTTCCTCATCGCAGCCCGCCACATCGCTGAAGCGTACCTTCGACTTGGTCTCCAGACGTGCCCGCGACTTGCCGAAATCAAATGCCTTCGCATTGGCAGAATTGTTTCCGCCCATCCGGTTCATCATCCACACGCCCAGCAGCAGAACGATGACCAGCGGAACCAGCTCGTACATCGCCTGCATGAATGCATTGCCGGATTCCGCATCCACGATGGTCAGCCGACCGTCTTCCAGCTGATCCGTCAGATCCTGAATCGACTCTTCCGTCGCCGGCGCCGTCGAAGTAAAGGTCACCGTATTGCCATCATCGTCGACGTAGGTACCCTGCACATTGACTGCATTCGTACCGATCCTTAGAACCGCTTCCGTAACATCCTCATTCTTTAGCGTACTCTGCAGCTCCGTATAGGAAAGCGTATGCGCCGAAGACGATGAAGGATTCATCGCCAGAAGCGCCAGCACCGCAGCCAGCAGAAACAGATACGGAAGATATCCGAGAAAACTTCTTCTCTGCATTAATGAATTAACTCCTTCCAGTCAGAAACATTACTGGTACATTTCATCTTTCAATACACCGACATACGGCAGGCAGCGATATCTCTGATCAAAGTCCATGCCAAAGCCGACAACAAACTCGTTGGCGATCTCAAAGCCAACGTATTCAGCCACTTCCTCAACCTCGCGGCGTTCCGGCTTGTCCAGCAGAGTCACAACTTTGACCGAACGGGCACCCTTGTTGCGCATCAGTTCCTTGACCGCCTTGATCGTACGTCCCGTATCAACGATATCCTCAACCAAAAGAATATCCTTGCCCTCGATCGACGTATCCAGATCCTTGATGATCTTGATATCACCGGTCGACTTCGTGCCGGCGTAGCTTGTCACATCCATAAAGTCATACTGCGCATCCAGATCCAGATGCTTGATCAGCTCCGCCATAAACGGCACCGATCCCCGCAACAGACCGACCAGAAGAGGAGAACTCCCCATAGCCGTATAGTCATCTGAAATCTGCCTGCCAAGCTCGATACAGCGCGAACGAATCTGATCTTCCGAAAAGAGAATCTTCTTCATGTCCTTATTCATGGGTTCTTTCTCCAATCATTTCTGATAGTTTCACATTGTACCACAACAGCAATTGGCGCAGAACCTATACACAGCCCATTATTGACTCCATTGCCCATCCCGCTTCCCGGCGACGATATTCAGATCCGGAGCCAAAGAATAATGATCCACGTCACAGCCGATCCCTGGCACCAGAATCACAGTTCCCTGATGATTTACAACCACCGGCCACACATTCCGCTTCCATTTCGGAATCTTGCGATCAATCATCCAGCGATTTACCTTTTTTGTCCCAAAGCACATCGAGATCGCATCACCAGGCATCGCATTGCGGATAGTGACAGGAAAATCCGATGAATGAAAGGTGATAGCATTGACGCCTGGTTTTCCTCGAGAAATGCGGAACCACTCATATACAGAACCGCACTGCATCTCATCCAGAGAAGAAAAGGAACAGGAATAAGGCGACGGAACATCCATGCAAAAGAAGCGGCCATCACTCTGTGCCATCTGCTGCGCACCAAGAGAAATGACGAAATCATCATGTTTAAGAAGAATGACATCCACTTCAATCAGATGGCGGCGGCGCAGATGGTTGCCGCCCGGGATCATTGCCCGTAACAGCGCGATACGATCTTCTTCTCCAAGGCTCCGATAAGCCGATAGAGGAAATTCGCTTTGGGCGGCCCATGCGTTGACGCGGCAGCGCCGCTCCTGCAACACGGCATTCTGCTGATCAATTTCCCCTCGAAGCATTTTCCGTTCCATGGGCGTCAGCTTCTCAACCACCTCATGGCGGATACGGTTACGCGCATAGGTTTCATCCTGGTTGGTCGCATCGATAAAGTATCGGATCTGATGCGAGTCGCAATACGCCTGCAGCTGCGCCTTTGTATAGGAAAGAAGAGGCCGCCTTACAAGCACCCCCTGGTACATCATGTCCGATCGCAGCCCGAAATAGTCAGGCTCCAGCTTCTTTTCACTCTGCATCAGATAGGTTTCCAGAAGATCATCTTCCTGATGCGCAATCAGAATGCCGCAGTATCCATTCTTCTTCACAGTTTCACCAAAAAAGTCGTAGCGCCACTTCCGTGCAGCCGCCTCAAAATTTCCGCTGTAAACAAACGGCTCATTTCTGACATAGCAGGCAATGCCATGTTCCGCACAGAACGTGCGCACATATTCTTCTTCCTGATCTGCTTCTGGCCGATGGTGGTAATTGACATGGGCCGCTGCGACAGGCACGCCCTCTTCCAGGCACATGGAAAGAAGGGCCATGGAATCCGGCCCCCCAGAAACACCGATCAGCCATGTCTCAGAGTTTCTGCGTTCACTCATTGGCTGTATCCTAGCACGAAGCACCTTTCTTTCTAAAACATATTCCTGGCAATATTGGCCGCCTGATTCTTTCCTTCGCGGAAATCAGAGCCCGTCTTGGACAGGGTCGTCTTATACCGTTCATCGCCATAATAAGTCATTCGATAATGCTTACCAACTTCCGTGATCTTGAAGCCAAGATCAGCCAATGCATTGCGCAATGGCGCAGTCATTGTCCGGTAGTCGTTGAGAAGATTCTTGATTTCTTCGATCCGCTGCCTGGTCAGCTTCCGGTAATGATTCTTCGCGAGAATATCGCTGTACACATCGTATCTGCGTGAGCCTTCTTTGGTGCTTTTCAGCTTTTCTGCAACCGCATCCAGCACCATTTCCCGGATCTCACCCGGATAGAAATCATCCTCGTCACCTTCAAACAGCAGCGGTACATCCTCTGCTTCGCTCAGCTTCAGCTGCAGCTGCTGAACTTCCTGAGAAAGTGAATTGTTCTCTCTGGTCAGCTCATCGTTCCGCTGCCTCAGATCTTTATTATCTTTGTCGAATGTTTCAATAAACCTGGTCAGTTCATCTTCCTTTTTCCTAACCTTGGCTTCTGCCTGCAGCTTTTCCTTACGATCGCTTTCCCAGCGTTCTTTGAGCAATTGATTATTTACCCCTGCCCACGTATAGAGAAGCGGAACCTGCTGAACGTTCATATAGCGCAGAACCACATTTACAACCCTGGTCAACAGAGCTTCGCCATAGCCTTTGTAATCTCTGTATTTGTATTTGAGATGTCTGCCGTTGGGAAAATAGATACCGACTTCACCAAGATGTTCGATCCTGTCATCGCAAAGATCCGAGCATCCGTCTTTACTTCTTTCGACAAGAATGTGTGACACTCCCTTCAGCCGGCTGCACAAAAAGTCACAGTCCAGCGGATCACGATTCTTCTTTGTCTTCGATATGTAGATGAGAGGAAAACGATATTTCTTTCGTCCGCTGATCGCATCGGACAGCAGAGAAGCATTTTCATGGTCCATCAGAACCGGCCTGCGCAGAACGGGAAGATCGCCATCATCCGCGACATATCCCTTTTCAATCAGCAGAGTGATGAAATGCGGCGTTGAAAACTTCATACTCACCATCATCGCATCCGGGGAATAGCTTCGATCAAGCCGAATCGCCATCTTACTTTCAGAAAGATTCATGACATAGTCCGTATCCCATACAGCACCATCCTCTGCCTTCTTCTCATAGCGTACAGCGATGATATTGTGACCAGGGTACTCCTCAATATCCAGCGAAAGGCTGTCATTACCATAGCGGATATTGTGTTCACCATTCCAGACAAGGTTCGGAATCACATTGTCCCTATGGGTACTTGTCTGATTCCATTCAATGACCAGCTGAATGAATTGTTCCGCGGTCAGGGCCGGTTTAATATCAATGATCGTTGAATACAGCAGCATGCCTGTACATCTCCTTTACATGTAATTTTTCCCATATTCAATTATATTCCGTCCCTTATCATTCATCCTTTGACTGCCTCAAGGCTGCTGGAAAAATCCAGCAGCTCCTGCAGCCGTTTTCTTACCCGCTGCAATTCATCACCGTCAAGATGTGAGCGTACTTCGATGATTCGCGCCGTATTGATGAAGCGAAGATCGTTGAGAAAAAGCACCGATGGCTTGAGCATTCCTTCCGGCTGCCCAATGGAACAAAGATGACGGCGGCCATGTGGGTTAGCGACAGGGTCATAGGCCTGCGCATACTGGACCGGATTGCTGGTCATTGGAATGACGAGTGCCTTATATTGAACCAGTTTTACGATCAGCGCGAAGTGCTGAAATCCGCACTCAAAGAGATAGGCAGACGCTCCGAAATCTACATAGCAGATGTCGCCTGCCCTGACGTGAATGCCAAGTTCCTGCGAAGAGCCAAGTGTTCGCCGCGTAAGCCAGTTGGCTTCCGAAATGAGACCGGCATCCTTCAGATGCGGCGCAAGTTCTGCATACACCCGACGGCGGGCATCAAAGTAGGCATGTACATCAGACGATGATCCACCGAACTTTCCTGCCCTTTCTTCGATGCGTGAAAGTATTTCTTCGAGTTCCATAAATTCTCCCTCCTGCCTTTTCATAGACAAAAAAGAGAGATGTTCCGAAACGAAAATCAAAAAAAGAGACACCATCGCTGGCATCTCACTGTTTGTCATCATCCTTCGGTACTTCCCTGCCAAGGAAATGGTAGATTTCTTCCTTGCGGTCCTCCATATCCTGATAGCCAAGCTTGTAAAGGACATCGCAGTTTTCTGCAGAGCCCTTGAAACGGCCCATCTTGACCGACTTTGAAGGAAGAATGTTGATGGCCTTGCCTTCCTTGCACAGTTCATCGATGATGCCGACCTGCTCATAGTAGCGAATATGACGGATCTTATAGTTATCCACGATCTTCGGATACTTCTTGTAGCACATCTTCATCAGCTGAATGACGATTTTGTTCGCAGGCTTGCGGTGATAGCTCGCAGGCTTTGTCGTAATCACCAGATGCTTCGTAACACCCTGCTGAATCGAACGCTCAATCGGAATGAGACGACAGATACCGCCATCCATATAGTCACGTCCCTTGTAATTCACCATGGCCGAAGCGACCGGCAGCGCCGCCGATGCCCGCAGCACCGTCAGATTATCATCCAGGTCCTGCCAGTTGAAGAACACCGTATCGCCCAGTTCCATGTCATAGCACCCAATTTCGATCGGCGCCTTCATCTCCACCAGCGGACGGATCGTCATATGTTCTTTGCCAAGAATATCCTTATCAAAGATCTGCTGGTAATCCACATAATAGCCGCAGTGCTTGAATGCCTTGAGACCAACATTGTTCGGATCCGCCGCATAATTGACCGACATATTGTAAGGCGTATGCTTATCGCCCTCCCAATAACAGGCCAAATACGCTGCACCGGAAGAAACACCGACACCGTAATCAAATGTCAGATGCTGATCGTTCAGCCATGCCAGCGCACCCGCCGTATAGGCGCCGCGCATCCCGCCGCCTTCCAGAACCAATCCGTACTTCTCCATCAAAGACCGCTCCTTCTCACAAGCATTATCTTAAGCCACCGCCAAACCGCCGGCAACGCTTTCCCGACCAAACCCACACATCGTTGCAATTTTGTCAATATGAAATTTGTCAATATGAAAAGGGAAGGAACCCCTTCAAGCTGTTTCCTTCCCCAGTTCGTTTTGAAGCTGACCCAAATCCACCGCACCGATCAGCGCTCCGCCCTCAGACACATCTTTCAACATGGAAACCGTATGATCTTCCAGCAGATACTCACGGAATCCGCATGTGTCGTAAAAGAGAATGCGGCTTCCCTCATCCACACCGCGAAACGACAGCGAGGGCGCCGTAGAACACGCAATACCTTCTACCATACAGGAATCGCTCCAGTGCGTATGACCGCACAGTACCATCCGGACCTCAAAGCGGTACGGGCCAAGCACCTCCAGCAGCTTTTCCTTATTTGCAAGAGGCGGAATGCCGGGTTTCCCCTGCAGCGGATGGTGCATGCACAGAATAACATCCCGTGCATCATCCAGAGCATCCTGCAGCCACAGGATCTCCCGATCAGAGATGTATCCATCTTCCACCCCGAACACCGAATTATCGATGCCGATGAAGGTAAAGCCCCCGATCTCCTTCCGCCAATGCCAGGGCGCATCCGTTTGCGCCTCCCTCAGCCATCCCTTCCGGAAGCTGTCAATACGATCATGATTGCCCAGCACCGGTAGAATTACCGCATCACCGGCCGCATCCGAAAGAACCCGTTTCACATGCGCATAGTCTTCCGCACTGCCGCCATCCGTAAGATCCCCGCTAATCACAATGACATCGGCCTGTTCCTTCCGGATGATACCGCATGCCTTTGCCAGCGGATCACTGACTCTTGCGAGCATCTCTGCATAGGCACCGCCACGATCAAAGCAGCTGCAGTAATGCAGATCTGACAAATGCAGAACACGGACCGATTTTTTCATCTAAGTTGCTTTCTAACCCAGCCGGTAAAAATATCCAACAGGTATACCGTAACTATTACAGCAAGCAGAATGATGCCGACCTTGTCCCAGCTGCGTGCCTGGATCGCAAAGATCAGCGGCGCGCCGATGCCGCCGGCGCCGACAAGACCCAGCGTCGAAGCACTGCGAACACCGATTTCAAAGTGGTTCAGGATCAATGATACATAGATCGGACTCAACTGCGGAAGACGCGCATAGAAGAATGTCTCAACCGCATTGGCACCGACCGACTTCATCGCCTCCACCGGCGCCGTATCAAGACGCTCCATTTCTTCCGCAAACAGCTTACCGAGCATGCCGATCTGATGCACACCGATTGCCATCACACCCGCAAACGGACCCGGGCCAACCATCTTGACGAAGATGATCGCATACACAAGCTCCGGAAAGCTGCGCAGAATATCAAGAATCACCTTCCCGATCCGCGGAACAGGCGAATGTTTCGGCCAAAGATTCGCCGCCGAAAGCAGACTCAGCGGAAACGCAATCACCGTACCGATCGCCGTACCGCTCAAGGCGATCGCAATCGTCATCAGCATCATGGAGAAGACGTCTTCCGAACTGCCGTCATAGAAATACGACCAGTCCGGATGCAGAAGACCCGAAACCGTCTCTTTCATCATCGACATGGTAAACGTATGGAAAGCCGAAAAATCCAGGTCCCACCGTGACACCACGATCAGTAAAACGATCGCACAGAATACCGGAATTCCCGGATGACGCTCAAATGTCTTCCTCATGCCAGCTTCCTCCGGAAATATTCACTCAGAGCGTCCACCAGAACAACCATCAGAAAGATCGCGATCAGAATGATCGAAACCCGATCATATTTGAACAAAGCCAGCGACGAATTCAGAATGATGCCGATACCGCCGGCTCCCACATAGCCAAGCACCGTCGAAGAACGGATGTTTACTTCCAGCGCATAGAAGCTGTAGCTCAGCACCGGCCGGATGATCTGCGGCCAGATCGCCCACACAGCTGTCTTCAGCTTATTGGCGCCGACCGACTCGGCCGCTTCCAAAGGCAGCCGGTCAATCGTTTCGATCGACTCATACAGCAGCTGTGACACCATGCCTGCCGTAAAAATGGTCAGTGTCAGCGTACCGGTACCTTCGCCGATGCCGATCATCGAAACCAGAATTGCCGCAAGCAGCGTATTGGGAATCGTACGGATCACATTCAGAAGAAAGCGCACAATCCCGGACACGATACCATTCTGCGTTGCCACCGTCGTCGCGAGAAATGCCAGCGGAATCGCAAGCAGAACACCGACCGTCGTCGCCAGCACCGACATCTGAAACGTACGGATCAGCGGATCAATCAGACTCGGCACATAGCTGAAATCCGGATGAATCAGTTTCTGCAGAAACGCCCCCATCTGATCCGTATTCGCCAGCAGCTCAGTGAAGTTTGTCTCAGAAACATGCATCGAGGTATACAGCACCAGCACAATGAGCACAATCGTAAAGAAATGCTTGTACCACTGGTAATGAACCGACTGCGCAATAAAGGAACGCTGACGGGAAAGAATCATTTCGCCTCCCCCTGATAGATCATCTGCAGCTGCTCTTCCGTAAGATCTTCCGCGCCGCCGTCAAACACGATCTTTCCTGCACGCATGCCGATAATTCTCGACGCATACTGCTTCGCCAGCGGAACGGAATGAATATTGATCAGAACGGTCTTGTGCATCTCGGTATTGATCCGCTTCAGATCGCCCATAATCGCCTGCGACGTTACCGGATCCAGCGAAGCCACCGGCTCATCCGCAAGAATGATATCCGCCTCCTGAAACAGTGTACGGGCAATGGAGACACGCTGCTGCTGACCGCCTGAAAGTTCATCGCAGCGCGAATGCAGCTTGTTTTCCAGACCAACCTTCGCCAGCATCTCAGAGCACAGATCATAGTCCGCCTGCGAAAACAGACCGAACACGCTTTTCAGCGTACTATAGCTGCCAAGTTTTCCCGAAAGCACATTGCGCTGCACCGTATTCCGCTTCACGAGATTGAACGCCTGTGAGATCATGCCGATCCGCGTACGCATCTGCCGCAGCTGCCGCCGGTCCGCCTTTGTGATCGAAACATCGTCAACGATGATCTCACCCGTCGTCACATCAATCAGGCGGTTAACAGAACGGAGCAGGGTACTTTTCCCCGCTCCGCTCAGGCCGATCACAGCCACAAACTCACCGTCACCGATCGTCAGATTGACATGGTCCAGACCGACGGTCCCGTTCCCGTATACTTTCGTTACATCCCGGAACTCGATCATGACCGTTATTCCGAAGCCTTGTCGATGTAGGACTGCATCGTGTCATAGGCAGACTCATCTGCCTCAACATATCCCGTATGTCCCCACAGGGTCATCGCATCCTTGCCTTCCTCATCATTCGGCATGTTCAGGAAGACCTCCTTGACCTGCTGCTGTGTCGCTTCATCCATCGTCGGCAGAACCGCAATCGCATCATTGGGAATATCGCCCTTTGTCAGATACAGAACCTTGAGATCCGTAAGCAGATCATTATCCTCAAACTTGCTGTTGAAGACATAGCGCGCCCCCTCAAAGACAAATGCCGCATCGACCTGTCCATTGAGAACCGCCGTAATTTCCGAAGGAATATCGTTGACCGTAACCAGCGTGCAGTCCGTTGTCGGATCAATGCCGATATCCTTCATCTCCGCAACCGGATAGATATAGCCGGAAGCTGAATTCGGGCTCAGCGTCGCAATTTTCCTGCCCTTAAGATCCGAAAGCTGCGTCATGTCACTGTCCGCGCGGCAGATCACTTCACCCTTGAAGGTACCGGTAGTTGAACCTTCAATCGGCAGTTCCGTCGTCTGATCGTAGTCGACCAGTGTCGAAGAAAGCAGAGCCTTGGCGGCACCGGCGTTTTTCGCCTGCACATACGCTGCCGGCGGCATGATGCCGATATCGACCTTGCCCGATTCCATTGCCTCGACAATCGTCGAATAATCCGTTGCCAGCGTAACCGTGACTTCCCGACCCAGTTTCTCGCTCAGATAATCCGCAAACGGCTTTGCCTTCGCCTCCATGGATCCATCATTGTTCGTCGGAACGAACTGCACCGTCAAAGGTGTCAGTGCAGAAGCGGAAGCTTCAGAAGACGCAGATGCTGCGGCGGCTGAACCCGAAGAAGATCCACATGCCGCAAGAAGAATCATGCTGAATGCCAGAAGCGATTTCCCAAGAGTTTTCATTTCCTCATCGTCCGTTTGAACAAACGGATCCTCCTTCATACGGCAATCATAAGGTACGAACATAAAATACATGGAAAGGATTTTCCAACGAAGTGACACGTGTCACTTTCCCGGTCTAAAATACAGGATATGAAACAGATCAAACGCAGAGAAGAACTTGAAAAGGCCATTGATTCCGTCCCCTACCGCAGCTGCTTCGGCTTCGATCCGCTGCCGATTACGGAGCTATGGTCCTTTTCTTGCGGCGATATTCTGATCCGGTCCGGAACCGCGTCTGCCTATCTCTATTTCCTCGTGCGCGGCGAACTGTGCTTCTGTACCACTTCCGAGACCGGACGAACGATCTATCTCGGTGCCGTACGTTCGTTTTCGGTCCTTGGAGAAGTCAGCTCCCTCTGGAAAAAGAATCCCGCCAATGACGTGCGTGCCGTCAGTGACGGACTGGTGCTTGCTATTTCCCTGCCGGAACATCGAAGCCAGCTTCTCAATGACGTAGTATTTCTGCAGTATCTCTGCAGCCTGCTGTCCTATCGCCTGGTTCTGCAGAATGACAAGGCTCTCTCCGCCTCCGTTTCCAGCAGTAAGCGGACCGCAGCCTTTCTTCTGGAAAACTGCCGAGACGGCCGCCTTACCATCACCTTGAAAGAATGTGCCGCCGAGCTGTGCATCAGCACCCGCCAGCTCATCCGGATCATGAATGATTTCGTAGAAAAAGGCGCCCTCCGCAGGGAAAAGCACCATTACTTCATCGAAGACTATGAGCTGCTCTACTCTCTTTCAAGCAGCACCTATACCTACTACGAATGATCAGGATCCCGACTGTTCCTTCAGGATGTGATAGCAATCCCGGATCATCTGATAAAACTCCGGCACCCTGCCCTCACTGATCAGCCGGTGCGGACACTCCTTGTCCATGAAGTCCGCATGAAGCCGCACATCATCCGGCGTCAGATCATAGGTCACCAGCAGCTTCGCCGCCAGCCAGGCGGTGTTTTTCATCGTCTGCTCGAAGTCGCTGCCGTAGTTGACGCACATCTCGATGCCGATGCCGTTCATATTGCCACCGTCTTCCGTCCGGGAATCTCCTGCATTCCAGGCAATCTCATTATCCGGAATATGGTGATAGATCGAATGATCGTCCACCGTATAGTGCCAGGCCGTAATATCCGTCGTATTCGACGTCAGAAACAGGGCATGCTGCGCAGCGTCCGCATCCGCACTGCGATTGTCCGTCTCATGGATTGTCACATACTTGATCTCGCGGATTTCACCCGTACGACGCGGGGAATCGTAAGGAATATAGTTCTGTACCACCGCAATGCCGCCGGCCTCATCAAACTCCCTGTTCACCGTCACGCCGGGCTCGGAAGGAGTCGGCGACGGTGTCGGAAACGTAAATACATCCTGCACATTCCAGTCATGTTCCGCAAGGGCAATAATAAAAAGTGCCAGCACCAGCGCAATCATCGCCAACAGCACCGTAAGCAGACTGACCGGTCCTTTTCTGTGCCTGTGCTTTCCTTTGTTCCGCAGTTTCGAAACCGTTGAAGGTTTCGTTTTCTTTCTTGAATTCCTGTTCATCATCAGAATAGCGGCGCAAACAGATTGGCAACCGCCGAAAAGATGCGCACAAAGATATTGATGTGCCTCGTATCTTCCAGCGTCACTTCCTGCGCCTGTTCCAGCCCCTTTAAGAAGGCATCCCGCAGCACAACAGCCGTCGCACTGTCTTCAAAGAGAACACCGTTCTCAAAGTGCAGATAATAGCTTCGATAGTCCGTATTTACCGTACCGACCGTACCGCGCAGATCATCCGACACAATGTTCTTGGTATGGTTGAAGCCCGGCGTATACTCATAGATCTTCACTCCGTGTTCCAAAAGAACCTGATAGTTGCTGCGGGTCATGGTGAAGGCGATCTTCTTGTCCGGAATGTGCGGCGTAAGGATTCGCACATCGATTCCGTTATCCCCCGCCAGACACAGCGCATTCTTCATCGGCTCCGCAAGGATCAGATACGGCGTATCAATATAAACATATTTCCGCGCCTGAAGCACGAGATTCATATGCACTGAAAGACCGGCATTGGCCGCATCCGTCGGCGTATCTGAAAACGGCTGAAAATAACCGGAGGGCTGTTCAGGCATCGCATACGGCAGCTTGTATCTTGAATAATCAATGCCCTCATCATCCTTCTTGAGATAGGTATACATTCCCAGGAACATGACGGTGAGCGACCACACAGCCTCCCCTTCGATCATGATTGCCGAATCCCGCCAGTAGCCGAAGCGCACGATCCGGTTGGCATATTCATCCGAAATGTTGACGCCGCCCGTAAATCCGACCGTATTATCGATGACACAGATCTTGCGGTGATCACGGTTGTTCATCTGAATGGCAAGGGCCGGCCGCAGCCGATTGAAGCAGTACGTCTCAATGCCAAGTTCATTCATCTTCCTGGCAAAGTTACGGCCCGAATCTAGACATCCCAGATCATCATAGATCAGCTTCACCTGCACGCCCTCAGCAACCTTCTGCTTCAGTACGCCAAGAACTTCATCCCACATCGTGCCGGGATTGATGATGAAGTACTCAAGAAAAATAAAACGCTTCGCCCCTTTCAGCTTCGCAAGAAACACCGGCAACCACTCTTCACCCGACCCGAAGTACTGCGCACAGGTATTCTGATATACCGGAAACCGCGACGTCCTAAGTCCATTGCGGAACATGGGAACTCCGTCCGGATCCTCCTTCGCCAGCCGTTCCATCACCGCAGGATCCTGGCTCAGAAGATTGGCCATCCGGCTGTTGGCATCGGTTGTTCCATGGGCAAGCTTCGCCGGCATCTTGCGTCCGAAGCAAAGCACATACATCACAATGCCGAAGACCGGAAATGCCAGGATCACAATGCACCAGCCGAGCTTATAGGCAGGATCCTCCTTGGAATTGATGATATAAACCACCAGAACAATGGCCGCCGCATTGATAAACGGCATCAGCGTCTGGGAAACTCTGCTGTAAAACCAGGACACAATGAAAGCGACCTGGATCGCAATCAGTGCAACGACCAGAACCAGCCGGCTCGTCAGAATTTTCAGCACCTTCCGCAGCATATTCTCATTATAGGCATTCTGAAAATACCTGCAGACATGCGCCCGCCCCATTTCGACGTTTTTTCAAAACTGTAACCTCAGAAGGTTTCCGCCGAAGGAGAATCCGGCGCCAGAAGGTCATAGCGATAGATGTTCTTTACCTTTTCCCCGCGCTGATACAGCCAGTGGTCTTCCGGCACATTGGCCGTTTCCAGCAGCGTCCCGCCCAGTTTTTCAAGCGTACGGCGCGAAGGAATATTGTCTGGCGAACAGGTAATGATCAGCTCCGTCATTCCCCGTGAACGGGCAATATCAAACAGAATCCGGCACGCCTCATAGGCATAGCCGTGTCCCCGCTCCCCCGGAAAGATGCGGTAGCCGATATTGCCCGCATAATACAGCTCCTCATTCATCCCAAGGCGAAGATCGCACAGCCCCGCGCGGATCACCGTATCGTGCAGGTAGATATCAAAATTCAGTGAGCGCACATCGTCACTGTTTCCAAAAAAAGGAATTGCCTGCTCCATGACCAGGTCAACTGCACTTCCGCTGTATTTATGAATTCTTGAAAATGGAAGAGTAAACGCCATAAAATCCGCTTTCCTCTATCATTATAAACGCATTTCTTCTTCCAGAATTGCCTCCCGGAATCAATTGTACCGGTTAAAATTTTGATGAAATTTCGGCTATAGAATAAGACAAGTAGGATAATACCAATTGCAGAGATATGTCCATGAAGAAACCGCTCCACACATTGCGATCCCCTGCCATTTACCTCTGTATTCTTACAACTGTTTTTCTTGTTGTAATGGCTGCGGAAAATGCCGGCTTTACCCGAAAGAATGCCTCTCTTTCCCAGGTCTTTCATTTATCCACGCAGGATCAGCTGATCGACTGTTCCTCGGACTGGACGTTCAAGGATGGAACGCCGGCGCAGCTGGATCAGCTTGCCGTACAGACGCATGGACGCAATGAACCGATGGCGGTGATCTACACCACCATCCCGATCGTCAGCCAGCTGCTTTGGAATGTGTTTGGATATGACGTGCATGACTGCGGCCCGCTGATCATGAGCATTCTGATCGCATCCTTTGTGCACTTCATCTATGTATCTGTAAAGGATCTTCCTTCCGAGCCCAAGTTTCTGGAGCGCTACATCTGAATGATCGTCGGCCTGGCGACCTTCATGGGTACCGGCTTCGTCGATTACTTCCGCCACAACATTATGGGCATCCGCTTCCAGGACACTGCCGCATTCTCCCGCACCGGATACATCTTCCTGATGATCCTTCTGACGATTCAGTATGTCAATGAGATCAAGTGGCGTCTCACTACATCCATGAAGGCCGAGATCTACCGCCACCAGGCCTATACAGATCCTCTGACGGGGCTTGGCAACCGCACCTCCTGGCGCACATCGCACGACTCTCTTGTCGCCCAGATGAAGGAAGAAACCCTGAAAAAGGTTTTCGTCGTATCCATCGATCTCAACCACCTGAAAATGATCAATGATGAAAAAGGACATATCGAAGGCGACGAATTTGTCTTCGTCCTCATTGGAAAAAAAGCAGTGAAACTGATGCCGGCCATCGCAGAAAAAATCGAGCAGCTGTCAAAGCTGCGCAATGTCTCCCTTTCCTGGGGCACCACCGTCTATACAGCCGGAAGTAAGCAGACTGTGGAAGATGTCTTCCACGACGCTGATCAAAAAATGTCCGAAATGCAGCCGGCGGGAGAAATGACAGGTTCCAGACTATGACGATCGAAGAAGCTGTCTTCCAAAAATACCGCCCCATCCCGGAGCGTCTTAGAGACTTCGGATTCCGAGCCGAGAAAGGAATGCTGATCTATCAGGCTCCCTTGCTCGATGGCGCCTTTCTTGCGACTATTACAGTCGGGAAAGAAAAGATGGTGGACGGACATGTCGTCGATCCTCAAACAGGGGGTGAATACGCACCTCTGCGTCTGGAACAGAATTCGGGTGCCTTTGCGGCATCTGTAAAGGAAGCCTACCTTTCCCTTCTGTATTCCATCCGTGATGCCTGTTTCAGGAACGTCCCCTTCGTAAGTGATCAGGCCAACCGGATTGCCGAAAAGATTCAGGAAACCTATGGTGACACGCTCACCTGCCCCTTCAAAAAAGATGAGGGTCTTGTCTTTCGCAATCCCGCAAATCAGAAGTGGTATGCCATATTCCTGCGGATAGATAAAGACCGGGTGAACCCGGAAAAGAGCAACGCAGCAGAAAGAAGCGGGGAAAAAACAGATACAGCCGATATCCTCAACCTCAAAGTCAACGAAGAAGACATCCCGGTCCTCCTTAAAACAAACGGCTTCTACCCCTGCTATCACATGAACAGGAAACACTGGATCTCGATCGTACTCGATGATACGCTCGCCGACGGCGTGATCCTCGATCTCGCCGCCCTGTCTCGTACTTTGACGTCACAGCACGGCAAAGTACGGCCTTTCAATCAGCCTGTTTCCTGGATCATTCCCTCCAATCCGACGATGTACAGTCTTGACGAACACTGGAAAAACAGGATCCACGTCAGCCGGCACTGCTTCTCTTCTGTAAGGGATGGAGATCTCATCTACATCTACGTTGGCATGCCGGTCGGTGCGATCACCTATCGCTGCCGTGTAGAAAAAGCGCATTCCGTAATGAATGATGGGAACGAAAAAATGGAAATGACCATTCTCGACCGGTTCTCTTCCGATCTCTTTCCACGGCCTCTGCTTCGCACATTCGGTATCACTTCAGTGCGCGGAATCCGCTCCATGCCTGAAAACCTAGAAGCCTGTATCAGAGAAACTGCCGGAATTAGCGATCGGAAAGACAACCTGTAACGATTCGGATGTGACCTACTCGGCTACAAGTAACCGAGCTTCAGAGCATCCGCTCCTCTCTTTTCTCGTGTTGCCAGACTGTCAGGGATGCGCTGCAGATCCATGAAGGATATGCCGTTCCATCACGCTGGAGTTGTTCTATGCAGCCTTGTACTTTTGCCTGCATAGTGATTTCGAGCTAACCCCTCCGGCCCGGAGGTTCTGTAAT
>Ga0256404_1002339_pt1 | contig 42159 bp, 28 predicted proteins | sample RumenRJG_01DNA_FD_185990 | JGI IMG/M metagenome (GOLD analysis project Ga0256404, IMG submission 185990) | Bovine rumen microbial communities from Lethbridge, Alberta, Canada - RJG_01 | ecosystem: Host-associated > Mammals > Digestive system > Stomach > Rumen | place: Canada: Alberta | collected... | reverse complement strand
TAATCCCTTACACCCGCGTAAACGTGGGTGTGGGATGTTATGTGCCATTTTAAGAAATACTTGGCCAAAGTCCTCTGTTTTAGTTACTCCTACCCGGAAATCTATTAGGTTTTATAGAGGAAAAATATAAAGAAAAGCAGATTTAGCAAAACTTACTTTCCTCTTTTATGTATTTTTAATAATAATCTAAATGTCAGACTATTACAAGAATTATTTCCAAGGCAAAACTTACATTGGACTTACGTATAGCTACAACCAAGCAAATTCCGCCTTAACTTTGCAGAGGATCTAAAAAACAGGAAGCATAATATCATTCTTAAATTCAAATTTATATGAGACAAAGACTTCTTTTCATCATGGTGGCTCTTTGGACTTCGCTACACCTGATGGCTCAAACAGCTATTACGGGCAACGTGAAGGATGTAAGTGGTGAGCCAATCATTGGTGCCAGTGTGATGGTAACAGGTACCAACAATGGATGCGTTACCGATTTAGACGGTAATTTCTCACTGAAAGTAGACAAAGGTAAGGAACTGACAATCTCCTATGTCGGTTTTAAGTCGAAGACCGTGAAAGTGAGTGGCAACGGTCCTATCCAAGTGACCCTTGAAGAGAACAATGCTTTATTAAATGAGGTGGTGGTCGTAGGTTTTGGCACACAGAAGAAAGCCAACCTCACCGGCAGTGTCTCTTCTGTCAGTGCAGAGGATCTCGGCAACCGTTCCCTTACCTCTGTTGCCATGGGCATTGAAGGCAAGATGCCGGGTGTTCAGATTAAGAACAACACCGGTCGTCCCGGTGTGGACGACAGCGACAACGCCATCCGTATCCGTGGTACCGGAACATTCAACAATGCCTCCCCGATGATCATCGTCGATGGCATGGAGAGCACGATGTACAACCTCGACCCCAACGACATCGAGTCGATCTCCGTACTGAAGGATGCTGCTTCGGCTTCCATCTATGGATCCAAAGCTGCCAATGGTGTCATCATTGTCACCACGAAGCGCGGTAAGGAGGGCAAGGCGCAGATCAACTATGCCGCCACCTTTGGCTGGCAGCGGAGAACCAACAGCGCCAAGTATGTCAATTCGGCTGAGTATGCCGAGCTCACCAACGAGGCACGCGCCAACGAGGGTATGGCTCCGTTGTATACGGCCGAAGACATCCAAAAGTTTCGCGACGGGTCCGATCCTTATGGTCATCCCAACACCGACTGGTTTGGACTGATGTACCGCGGCAGTGGATTTCAGATGACACACAACCTGAATATCTCGGGTGGCTCAAAAGACATACGTTACATGACCTCGGTGGGCTATACCGACCAGAACGGTATTATCAAGAACTTTGGCAACGACCGCTACAACGTGCGCCTCAATCTCGATGCCAATCCCAGCAAGCGTCTCGAACTGTCTATGAGCATGGCTTACACGCGTGAGAACGTCACCAAGCCCACAGGCCCTAACAGTAACGATTATAATTATTACTTCTACCTGCTCTCTAAACTGTCACCGATGGTGCCGTGCTATTTAGAGAACGGCGACTATGGCTATATCGGCGACGGCAACCCCATTGCCTGGCTCGATGCCAACTCCAAGGCCGATCAGATACGCAACAATCTGCAACTCGTCGGCTCACTGAAGTATACGATCCTACCAAGACTGACTTTCAAGGTCATGTCGTCCTATAAAGCCTACTCAGGCGAGACCCACGACATGCACAAAGCCGTGAGATATAATGCCAACTATGTGCATGGCACCGTAGACAAGCTCACGGAAAATCTTTACTCTGATTTCCGTTTCAGCAATGACTACATCCTGGAATATACCCAAACCTTCGACAAAGCACATCATTTCCATGCTTTAGGCGGTTATCATACGGAGTACTTCCGCGATCATGGCATTGATGCCTATCGTGAGGATTTCCCCAACAGCGACCTTTACGACCTCAATGCTGCCGGTACCAAGAACCAGACATCGGCAGGCAGCAGGCATGAACTCTCCATGCTCTCCTGGTTTGGGCGCGTCAACTACGACTATCTCGGCCGCTATCTCTTCGAGGCTAACATGCGCTACGACGGCACATCGCGTTTCGCCAAAGGACATCGCTGGGGCTTTTTCCCATCAGTGAGTGCTGGCTGGCGCTTCTCCGACGAGAAATTCTGGGAGCCCCTTCAGCGTGTCATCGACAATGCCAAGCTCCGTCTGTCATGGGGACAGCTTGGCAATCAGGACATAGCAGGCTACTATCCCACGGTGAGCACGCTCTCCTTGGATCAGATGTATCCGTTCGGAGGTGTCATCCGCCCCGGAGCAGCCACGACGAAAGCCGTGAACAAGAAACTGAAATGGGAGACGACCACTACGTGGGGTGCCGGTCTCGACCTGACCTTCTTCAATCGTCTGAATGTTGTCTTCGACTATTATAATAAAACCACCAGCGACATTCTGATGCCTGTGACCACGCCTATGACCTTTGCCCTCACCGACTACTATGACAATGTGGGCAAGGTGCGCAACAGCGGTATAGAGCTGTCGCTCGATTATCATGGACGCGTAGGTAAGGTAAACTATAACGTCGGCGGCAACTTCGCCTACAATAAGAACAAGATCCTCAATATGGGCTCCGGTGGCGACCAGTATATCTATGACACCAACAACGCCTGCTATGCCATCATGCGCAAGGGATACCCTATGAACAGCTTCTTCGGCTACAAGACCGACGGATACTTCCAAAGTGAGGAGGAGATCAAAGCTGCTTATCCCAATGGCTGGACACAGTTTGGTGGTCGCGATCCCGAGCCGGGAGACCTTAAATATGTAGATACCAACAAGGACGGCAAGCTCGATGCCAATGACCGCCAGGTGCTCGGTTCCTGGAACCCCGCCATCACCTTCGGCTTCAACCTCGGTGCCGACTGGAAAGGCTTTGACATTGCGCTCTTCTTACAGGGGGCTGCCGACGTGAAGGGCTACGTCACCCGTGAGGGCGTGGGATATATCAATGGCGACGCCTGCAAGCCTACAACCATGTGGCTGAACCACTGGACCACTGACAACCGCAATGCCAAGACACCACGGCTGATCGTAGGTATGGAAGGATGGAGCATGCCTACCACGACAAGCGACTTCTGGATGCAGGATGCCAGCTATCTGAGACTGAAGACGCTGCAGATTGGATATACCTTGCCCAAATCGATCATCACGAAGATAGGACTTACCAATGTGCGCATCTTCTATACGGGCGAGAACCTCCTCACCTTTACGGGCTTCATGGACGGAATGGATCCGGAGGCTCCCGTCACCAATGACAATCTGAGGAACAACTATTATCCTCAGACACGTACCAACTCTTTTGGTATCAACGTAACGTTCTAATCAACCTTTAAGTACAACAACAATATGAAACTACATAATTTAATCATGCCCGTCTTTGCAGTAGCATTGACCCTGACAAGCTGTTCGGAGAGTTTTCTTGACCGCGAGCCCACCGACGCGCTGTCCGATACCAAGTTCTGGAAATCGGAGAAGGATGCTGATGAGGCCCTGACAGGCTGCTATCACCAACTGTACAGTCCTTACCGCCCCGAGGAGATGTGGTTCTGGGATACAGCAAGCGACAACGCCTTCTGCTACCATAACAATAAAGATTACCGTGCCATCGGCAACGGATCCATGGCTTCCTCCGGAGTGAGCGTGCACAACTACTTCACGTATGGGCAGATACGCACCTGCAATGAATATCTGAAACGCGAGAACACCATCGCCTTCTCCTCTGAGGCAAAACGTCAGCAGTATCGTGCCGAGGTGCGCATGATCCGTGTCATGTCGCTCTTTTTCCGCGTGCAGTGCTACGGCGACTTCCCATTCTCGGAAGATGTCTATGAGACGATCGACGAGAGCCGTGTGCCGAGGGTCAGCAAAGACAAGCTGCTCGACTTCTGCCATTCAGAACTGAAGGACATCATCCAATATCTGCCGGCGAAAGCTGAAGCCGGCCGCATTACCAGTGGCGCTGCAAAAGCTTATCTTGTCAGGTTGGACATGTATATGCACAACTACACCGAGGCAGCACAAGTAGCCAAGGAGATCATGCAGTCGGGGCTCTACGCAATGCCCAAGCTTACTTATGAGCAGTCGTTCCTGAAAGCAAACCAGTACAACTCTGAAGTGATCCTGTCCTTTGAGCACAACAAAGCCGGCGGTTTCGGAATGTGGGTGTCAGAATTCTTCCCCAACTCCTATGGAGGCTGGTCATCCGTCGTGCCGACACAGAGCCTGCTCAACACCTACGAGACGCGCAACGGTCTGACGATCGAAGAGGATCCTACCTATGATGCCCGCAACCCGTTTGTGAACCGCGACCCGCGGCTGCGCGCCACCATTCTCTATCCCGGACAGGTCTGGGACAAGTATGCAGACACCAAGAACTATCCACATGGATATCCGTCTATCGAGAAGGGCAGCGGCGACTATTGGAGTGATGCTGACAACGCCACACATACGGGCATGAATTTCAAGAAGTTCTATTCCGATCCGTCTGAGTTTGGCGACATCTTCAGCTGCGACCGCAACTTCCCCATCCTGCGCTATGCTGAGGTGCTTCTCTCTTATGCTGAGGCGAAGATTGAACTCGGACAGATCGACGCCTCTGTCTACGATGCCATCAACCAGGTGCGCCACCGTGCCGGCATGCCCAACGTAGACGAGACCAAATACAACACCCAGGAGACGCTTCGTACATTGGTCCGTCGTGAGCGGCGTGTGGAGTTTGCCTATGAGGGTCTTCGCCGATTCGATCTGCAACGATGGGGCATCATGGACAAGTGCATGCCAGAGACCATCTATCACATGAACGGTACCATCTCCAACACGATCAACGCCGAGGGTGACCACGATGTGGATATCGCGCCTTATGGCAGTGACATCGAGGAGGTAAGACACTTCACCAAGGGTAAGAACGAGTTGTTGCCTGTGCCGCAGACCGTCATCGACGTCAACCCATTGATCACTCAGAATCCGAACTATTAATATCAACCCTAATTCTTCTTTTCCCCCCGTGTTAAAGGGGGAAAAGAGAATATAACTGTCACTAACATGAGAACCAAAAACTTTTTTTTAGTCATGCTTATATGGCTCACAGGCGCCCTTGGCGCTAAGGCCACGGAGAAGATTGTCATCCCTATCAGCACCGACGAGACCGACCTCGTGTTGCAGGTGGGCGACAACGGGCGTCTCTATCAGACCTATCTCGGCCACCGGCTGAGCAACCGGTCAGACCTAAAGCAGTTTAACTGGTACAACAAGGCCGCCAGCGACGGCAGCGTCAGCCGGCGGGGATGGGAAGCATACGCCTGTCAGGGGGGCGAGGACTTTTTCGAACCGGCGCTGGCGCTCGTCCACGCCGATGGCAACAGAGCAACCTATTTGTACTATAAGCGCCATGAGGTGAAGGATATTCCGGGCGGCAAAGAGACAACCATCTATCTTGCCGACAACAAATATCCTGTGAATGTGGAGCTCCACTATCAGGCTTATCCCAACGAGAATATCATCCGCACCTGGACAGAGATCTCTCATCATGAGAAAGGCGACATCCGCCTGGATGCCTATGCCTCAACAATGCTTTATTTCAACCGGAAGGACTATTGGCTCACCGAGTTCAGCGGCGACTGGGCCAATGAGGCCAACATGCTGTCACAGAAGTTGAAGTTCGGCAAGAAAGTCGTGGATACGCGTTTAGGCTCCCGGGCAGCCATGCATACCCAGCCCATGTTTGAGATTGGATTGGGCAATAAGGTCGCTGAGCAGAACGGCGAAGTGCTCATGGGAACCCTGGCCTGGGTGGGCAACTTCCGCTTTACCTTCGAGGTGGACAACTCGGGATACCTTCGCGTCCTGCCCGCCATCAATCCCGCTGCAAGCGACTATCTGCTTCGTGCAGGACAGACCTTCCGCACGCCCGACTTTATCTTCACCCTCTCACAGAACGGTACCGGAGAGGGCTCACGCAACTTCCACCGCTGGGCACGACTCTATCAGGTGAAAGACGGGAAAGGCTCACGGATGACGCTGCTCAACAACTGGGAGAACACCTTCTTCGATTTCGACCAGCAGAAGTTGGGCGCACTGATGGGCGAAGCCAAGGACTTAGGCGTGGACATGTTCCTTCTCGACGACGGATGGTTTGGCAACGGTGAGAACGCACGTAACAACGACCACGCCGGACTCGGCGACTGGGAGGTGAACCATGAGAAACTGCCCGGAGGCATAGCCGCCCTGGTCGACTCCGCAAAGAGGAACGGCGTGAAGTTTGGCATCTGGATCGAACCGGAGATGGTGAACCCCAAGTCCCTGCTCTTCAAGAAGCATCCCGACTGGGTCATCAAACAGCCCAACCGCGACACCTATTATTTCCGCAATCAACTTGTCTTAGACATGGGCAACCCCAAGGTGCAGGATTATGTCTTTGGCATCGTGGACAGGATCATGACCGAGAATCCCGACGTGGCTTTCTTCAAGTGGGACTGCAACTCGCCTATCACCAATGTCTATTCGCCCTACCAAGGTAAGAACCAGGGCCAACTCTACATCGACCATGCCCGTGGCGTATATAATGTGATGCGCCGTGTCAAAGCCAAATATCCTTCTCTGCCGATGATGCTCTGCTCCGGAGGCGGTGGACGCTGCGACTATGAGAGCCTGAAGTATTTCACGGAGTTCTGGCCCAGCGACGACACCGATCCCGTAGAGCGTATCTTCATCCAGTGGGGCTTCTCCCAGTTCTTCCCCGTCAAGACCCTCTGTGCGCATGTCACCTCCTGGAACAAGGCAACAAGCATCAAGTTCCGCACCGACGTGGCGAGCATGTGTAAGCTCGGTTTTGACATTGGTCTGAAAGGGCTCACGGCCAACGAGATAAGCTATTGCCGTGAGGCTGTGAGCAATTGGAAACTATGGGAGCCGGTGATCCTCGACGGCGACATGTACCGCCTTGTGTCTCCCTACGCGGGCAATCACATGGCTGTAAACTATGTATCTGCCGACAAGCAGAAGGCCATCGCCTTTGCCTACGACATCCATCCCCGGTTCAACGAAAAGCTGATGCCGTTGAAGTTTCAGGGCCTGAATCCCGCAAAGCGCTACACAGTGGAGGAAATCAACCTCATGCCCGGCACTAAGTCCTCACTCCCTGAGAACGGGAAAACGTTCACCGGCGATTATCTCATGCAGGTCGGACTGAATGTCTTCACCTACCAACAGACGCAGAGCCGGGTGATAACCCTGGTAACCAACGAATAACGATTTCTCTATGGGAACAAAAACCTTCTCACTATTGGCGGCTTGCCTCATGTCATGTATTTGTGCATGGGCAAGCCCCATTGTCATCACATCCCCATCAGCCCAAACCAAGGTTGTAGTGGATGTAAGCAACGAGGCTGTCAACTATAGCCTATACCATCATGGCAACAAGTTTCTGGAGCAAAAGCATTTGACGCTTATCCTGGACCATGAAACGTTGGGCGACCATCCGCGCGTTGTCTCAACGTCAACAACGCTGAAAAAATATGAGCTTCATCCTGTCATAGCGCTGAAGCAACGTGTCGTCAGCGGCAGTTACCGTAACACCATCATTCATTTCAAGAACCACTACGCGCTTGAGTTCCGGGTCATGGACGATGCCGTGGCATACCGCTTCATCCTTCAAAAGAAAGGCAAGACCGTGGATGTGCTGCAGGAACCCGTCTGCCTCACGCCTAATATCCCCGTAAAGGCTGTAATGCAGACGGCAGCGGCTTTCCGCTGCAACTATGAGGACGCTTACACCACACTCGATCCTGCTCAGTGGCCAGCGTCGCAGATGGCGACCACGCCCCTGCTCCTGTCGGCTGATGACGGCAACAATCTGCAGATGCTCATAGGAGAGACCGGTGTGCGGGACTATCCGCGCATGTTTTTCAAAGGCGACGGACAAGGCAATATCCTGTCGGCTTTCCCCCATGTGCCTGTCAAGTGGACAAAAGCCGAGGACGGTGGACAGAAGATCACCGAGGAAGCGCCATATATCGCCCGGACGGATGGCAACCGCCCGCTGCCCTGGCGTTTCTGCATAATGGGAACGCCCGCCGACCTGATCACGCAGCATGTGACGGCAGTGCTCGCACAACCCTCTGAGATTGCCGACACCCGATGGATAAAACCGGGGAAAGCGGCATGGGACTGGTGGTGCCAATGGGACATCTATGGACCGGACATCGATTTCCAGGCAGGCCGTAACACGGCTACCTATAAATATTTCATCGACTTTGCGAGCAAGAATGGGTTGGAATACTACTTTATTGATGATGGCTGGGCAGAAGACCGGCAAGCGCCCTACAAAGCCCGCAAGGAGGTGGATATGAAAGAGCTGGTCGATTATGCCGCTCAGAAGAAAGTAGGACTGGTACTGTGGGTGCCGTGGTTTGCCCTCGAGAACCATCCTGATCTGTTCCGCCTCTATGCCTCCTGGGGCATCAAAGGCGTGAAGGTCGACTGGATGGACCGCAGTGACCAATGGATGGTGAACTATTATGAGCGGATGGTAAAGGAGGCGGCAAAATATCATCTCATCGTGGATTTCCATGGCGCTTTCACTCCTTCCGGACTTGAGTACCGGTACCCCAACCTGTTATCCTACGAAGGAGTGCGTGGCCTTGAATACCACGAGGGGTGCACGCCCGCCAATACGCTGTGGCTGCCGTTTATCCGCAATGCTGTGGGAGCCATGGACTTCACGCCCGGAGCCATGCACTGCCAGCAGCCGGAGGTATATTATTCTAAAGAGCCTAACTATGCCGCCCTTGGCACGCGCGCCTACAACATGGCGATGCTCGTCGTCTTTGAGAGCGGCGTGCAGATGATGGCAGACAGTCCGACAAGCTATTATCACGATGCCGACTGTATGCGTTTCCTTGCTTCGGTGCCCGTCACCTGGGACGAGACACGTGTGTTGGAGGCACAGCCGGGGAAAGTCATCGTGCTGGCACGGCGCAAGGGAGACAAATGGTTCATTGGGGCTATGAATGGCGACAACGAGCATGAGCGAAGGATCAATCTGAACCTTTGTTTCCTTGGATCCGGTTCTTACCGTATGACCTCGTTCGCTGATGGCACCAATGCTTTCAGACACGCCGAAGACTACACTCGGCGCATCCAGAGGGTTGATCATGCCACTACACTGCCCATCACCATGGTCCGCAATGGCGGATTCTGCGCGATAATCGAAAACACCGGGAATGATGAATAATAACATCGATACAAATTGGACATCAGACCATTCACATGCGATTGGCGGCATCAAATGGTAAGGGAAGATATTGCTCATGTGCGGACGTACGTGGCTGGACATCATCATTCGATGGTCATCTTAACGATGTGTCCAAGTGATGCAGTAAATGTCAAGATTTATTTTTTTCAACCCCCTCTGAGAATCGATTCTTTTCGAACGAAGAGGAGGTTGGCTCAAAAGAACGCAATTATGAGCAAAGTTTGCAAATAGCTGTCAATCAAATCGTTATACGGTTTTAACAATCGAGAGACTTTTCCTGTCGTTCCAAATGACTGACCTTACTACGGTTAGGTAGTGTACCTAACCGTAGTAAGGTCAGTGACATTCAACGGTTAAGTAACCTGCATAACAGTTAAAGGTCGGTGACATAACCGTAGAAAGGTCGGCGCGTTGTCTCTTTTTCGTGCCTTCCACACCCGTTTTATGTCTCTCACACCTCTCTTTCCCATTCTCTTTCGCAAACTTCCAATGACAAAACTTTTTACTTTTTGTAAATAAAAATTGTGGCTCAGCCACGGATCTCCGCAACCGAACCACAATTTTCCTACCGCTTCATCGAACCCTGCTATTCAAACGTCAGAAGGCCGAAAGACGCAGGGACGTGGAAGTCGGGCGACGGAGTGTCAATCGGATTCCACGACAGGAAATGAGGCTTACTGAGCATGTCGCCACATTTGTAGAAGTTACCCTTTGCGTGCAATCCCTCAAAAGAAAGACTTGGATGCTTGAAGAACAAACGCTTGGGCAGAATGAGTGATAAGGTCCAGACCTTTGGAGCAGGCCGCTCATCCATCTTACCCTCGCCAAGCGAAGACAGGCGGTCTATGCTGTCGACAAGGATCATCGGAGCCTGCACACGACCCTCACGACCCTTGCCACAAGCAACAAGCAAGGCACCATGACAATTGCACTCAATATTATAATAGAGACCATCGTCTACCGGTGCTATAAAGAACTCACAACATGAGTCTTCCCAAGGACGGTCATTGTTACGGTCTGCCATTGCCCTGACCGTTTCCTCTCTAACCTCATATTCAACGAGGAGAGCCTTTCCGTTATGGGCTACGCGAAAAGCAACCGCCGGCCGATAAGGGTAGCCATCAGCCCAGTTGTTGCAATCGATGCCGTTCCACGGAATTCTATTTTTATCCAACAACTCATGCACTTCGGATGAGTCTACATTGCTGTTCTCAATGCGAGAGATCTTTAGTTCTTTCGTCATAATTAGATATTTTTAGGTTGTTATAATAAGCTTTCCTTCAAGCTAACATGCTCGTACGACTGCAAAATTAAAACATTTTTTCTTATGCAAACCAAGAAAGAACAACTTTTTTTGTTGGTACGACAAGATTATGAGATGCCAGCAGAGCATTTCCTTTCATAACATCAGTTTTAGAGGCCTCGTGCCATCTTCCACGACGCGAAAAGATCGTGACCCAGAGGAGAAAAGATAGTCTCGCAGACGTGAAAAAAACATCATCACAGAATGACAATAAAGCTTCTTCATCCATTTCTTCATTTATTTCTACATCAATTTATACGTTTAACTCATTTCTTTTTCTTACTTTTGCGACAAAAGAAATACAAGACTATGGATTTTAAGTACGACGTGATCGTTATCGGGGCGGGGCACGCTGGCTGTGAGGCAGCCTGCGCTGCTGCCAACATGGGCGCCAAGACATGCCTCATAACGATGGATATGAACAAGATCGCACAGATGAGCTGCAACCCCGCCGTGGGAGGCATCGCCAAAGGTCAGATTGTGCGCGAGATTGATGCCTTAGGTGGACAGATGGCGATGGTAACGGACCGCACGGCCATACAGTTCCGTATGCTCAACAAAGGAAAAGGACCGGCTGTATGGTCACCCCGCGCCCAATGCGACCGCGGAAAATTTATTTGGGAATGGCGGCGCGTCCTCGACCACACCGATAATCTCGACATCTGGCAAGACCAGGCCGAAGAGCTCATCGTAGAGAACGGTGAAGCAGTCGGCGTAAGAACGATCTGGGGCGTCGAGTTCCGTGCTGGCGCTGTTGTCATCACCGCAGGAACCTTCCTCAACGGACTCATGCACATCGGCCATCATAAAGTGGCAGGGGGCAGGATTGCAGAACCTGCTTCCTATCATCTTACAGAGTCGATTACACGCTGGGGGGTACGCGCCGGAAGGATGAAGACTGGTACACCCGTGAGGCTTGACAAACGGACAATACATTTCGAAGATACAGAAGAGCAACCCGGTGACACCGACTGGCATCAGTTCTCCTATATGGGGGTGCAGCATGCGCTAAAGCAGCTACCTTGCTGGACCTGTAACACCAATGAAGAGGTTCATCGGATCCTTCGCGACGATTTAGCCAATTCTCCCCTATTCAACGGACAAATTAAAAGTACCGGACCACGCTATTGTCCCTCAATAGAAACGAAGCTCGCCGTGTTCCCGGACCGCGATCATCATCCACTCTTTATAGAGCCTGAGGGTGAAGACACCAATGAGATGTATCTCAATGGTTTCTCCTCCTCTATGCCGATGGAAACGCAGCTCAAGGCTATCCATCAGATACCGGCACTGAGAGAGGTCAAAGCCTACCGCCCCGGATACGCCATCGAATACGATTACTTCGACCCGACGCAACTCAACCATTCCTTAGAATCGAAAGTGATACCGCGCCTCTTCCTCGCCGGACAGGTCAACGGGACGACAGGCTATGAGGAGGCAGCAGGCCAGGGACTCATGGCAGGTATCAACGCCGCACTCAGAGTGAGCGGCAGCGATCCGTTCGTACTCAAGAGAGACGAGGCTTATATCGGCGTACTTATCGATGATCTTTGTACGAAAGGAGTGGATGAACCTTACAGAATGTTCACTTCCCGCGCAGAGTACCGCATCCTCCTTCGTCAGGATGATGCCGACGCACGCCTCACAGAAAAGTCGTATCACCTCGGCCTCGCCAAGAAAGACAGGTATGACCGATGGATGGAGAAGAAAACAGAGATCAAGAAGATCCTTGATTTCTGCAATACCACCACGGTGCATCCGAAAGACATCAATAGTTCTTTGGAAGCGCTCGGCACCACCCCACTCCATTTCGGCTGCAAAGTGGCTGAACTCATCGCCCGTCCCCAATTGTCGATGGCAAGTCTTTCCAGCATTGTCCCAGGTCTGAAAGAAGCGCTCGAAGCTCCGAAGAACCGTAAGGAAGAAATCAGCGAAGCCGCCGAGGTTCTCATTAAATATAAAGGCTATATCGAGCGCGAGAATGTCGTTGCCGATAAGATGCACCGGCTGGAGAACATCAAGATCCGGGGACATTTCAACTACGCAGAGATTAAAGAGATCAGCACCGAAGGCCGTCAAAAGTTGGAGCGTATCGACCCAGAGACCTTGGCAGAGGCAAGCCGCATTCCCGGCGTCTCTCCCTCAGATATTAATGTATTGCTCGTACTTCTTGGAAGGTAAAGAAACAATAGTTTCACGTGAAACTCATACATACTTAACGCACTGAAACAAAAAGAGATAACACTTAAAGTAAAACGTAAAACATGAACAACCAAACGTTAGTAGACAACCTGCGTACGATCCCTGATTGGCCGATCAAGGGGGTCAATTTCCGCGATGTCACAACCCTCTTCAAGAATCGGGAATGTGTGAAGATCATCAGCGACATGATGTATGATCTCTATAAGGACAAAGGCATCACAAAGATCGTTGGCATCGAGAGTCGCGGCTTCGTAATGAGCTCAGCAGCCGCCATCCGTTTAGGAGCGGGAATCGTACTGTGTCGCAAACCGGGCAAGCTTCCGTGCGACACGATCCAGCAGAGCTATGCCAAGGAATATGGCATCGACACAATTGAGATCCACAAAGACGCTATTACGTCCGATGACGTCGTACTATTGCACGACGATCTCCTGGCAACAGGTGGCACCATGAAAGCAGCCTGCGACCTCGTCAAGAAGTTCCATCCGAAACGTATCTACTGCAACTTCATCATGGAACTCAGCTCTGAGTTTCCCCATACCCGCGAGATCTTCGATAAAGATGTGGAGATCACAAGTCTGCTGAAGTTTTAATCGTTTCACGTGAAACGACACGCGTAGAAGAGATAGATAAACAGTGAGTTAGATACAATGACTAAAGAAGAAAATGAAAAGCGCCTGGAGTATCTGAAGAACATCGTGCTGAATATGCCGGAGAAGCCAGGAAGCTATCAATACTATGATGACCTACGCGAGAACGGAGGCACCATCATCTATGTGGGAAAAGCCAAGAACCTGAAGCGAAGGGTCTCGAGCTATTTCCACAAAGAGGTCGACCGGTTCAAGACGAAGGTCCTCGTCTCCAAGATCAGAGACATCTCCTACACCGTCGTGAACACAGAGGAAGATGCGTTATTGCTGGAAAACTCACTCATCAAGAAGTACAATCCTAAATACAATGTACTTTTGAAAGACGGTAAGACCTATCCTTCTATCATCGTGACCAACGAGTATTATCCGCGGATCTTCAAGACGAGACATATCAACAAGAAGCTTGGCACGTATTTCGGTCCCTACCCGCACATCTCTGCCATGTACAACGTGCTGGAGCTTATCCACAAAGCCTTCAAGCCACGCCGCTGCCGACAGCCTATCACGCAGGAAGGAATCGACAGCGGAAAATACCGCCCTTGTCTCGAATACCATATCCACAACTGCGAGGGTTGCTGCATTGGCAAACAGACGCGGGAAGACTACTTAGAGAACATCCGCCAGGCGAAAGAAGTGCTGAAAGGCAACACGCGCGAGCTCTCCGAATGGGTATATAAACGGATGATGGCGAACGCGAAAATCATGAAGTTTGAGGAGGCTGAACGTCTGAAAGAGCGTTATCAGCTCTTACAGGACTTCGTTTCGAAGAGTGAGGTTGTGAGCCATACGATCACCGATGTAGATGTCTTTACCATCACGGATGACGAGAACAAGAAGAACGCGTACATTAATTATATACACGTCAAGAACGGTACCATCAACCAGAGCTTCACCTATGAGTATAAACGCAAGCTCGACGAAAGCGATGAGGATCTGTTGATCCAGGCTATTCCGGAAATCAGAGAGCGGTTCGGCAGTACGTCGAAAGAGATCATCGTACCTTTTGAGATGGAGTGGAAACTAAAGGATGCAGAGTTTTTTGTTCCCCAGCGAGGCGACAAGCATCATCTCTTGGAGCTCTCAGAGATGAATGGAAAACAGTATAAGTTTGATCGTCTGAAGCAGACAGAGAAGCTCAATCCGGAGCAGAAACAGACACGTCTGATGAAGGAACTGCAAGACAAGTTGCACCTTGACAAGCTGCCTTATCAGATCGAATGTTTTGATAACTCCAACATCTCCGGTACGGACGCCGTAGCGGGTTGTATCGTGTATAAAGGCATGAAGCCGTCGCGTAAAGACTATCGCAAATACAACATCAAGACGGTCACAGGCCCGGACGACTACGCCTCCATGCAAGAGGTTGTACGGCGTCGCTATTCGCGCATGAAAGAAGAAGGCACGCCCCTCCCCGATCTTATCATCACGGATGGTGGCAAGGGCCAGATGGATGTCGTTCGTGAGGTGGTAGAGGATGAGCTGCATCTCAACATCCCTATCGCAGGCTTGGCCAAAGACGACCGGCACCGCACCAACGAACTGCTCTTTGGCTTTCCGCCTCAGGTCATAGGCATGAAGACGGACAGTGAACTGTTTCATGTCCTGACGCAGATTCAAGACGAGGTGCACCGCTATGCCATCACCTTCCACCGTGACAAGCGGTCCAAGCACGCCCTCCATTCAGCCTTGGATGATATCAAAGGCATCGGTCCAAAGACAAAAGACGTGTTGCTAAAAGCCTTTCAATCAGTGAAGAATATCAAAGGTGCAAGTGTGGAAGAACTTGCTACTGCCATTGGTCCTGACAAGGCACAGAAGGTGCATGACGCATTAAACGAAGAAGTATAAAAGAAGCATTAAAGAAGCATAAGAGAAGCATAAAACAACAATCATACAATGCGAGTAGTAATACAGCGTGTAACCCACGCATCCGTATCCATAGAAGGAAAAGTAAAATCAAAGATAGGCAAGGGCTATATGATCCTTGTAGGCATCTGCTCTGAAGACACCGAAGAAGATATCCAGTGGCTTGTAAAGAAGATCATCGGACTTCGTATCTTCGATGATGAGCATGGCGTGATGAATCTCAGCATTCAGGACGTGGGTGGCGATATCCTTGTCGTGTCTCAGTTCACCCTCATGGCCAGTTATAAGAAAGGCAACCGGCCGAGTTGGATCAAGGCAGCTCCCCACGCCATCTCCATCCCGCTCTACAACCGTTTCTGTGAAGCACTCTCCGAAGCCTTCGGCAAACCTATAGGCACCGGCGAGTTTGGTGCAATGATGCAAGTAGAGTTGCTCAATGACGGACCGACCACGATCTGCATGGATACGAAAAACAAAGAGTAAAGAGTAAAGAGTGAAGAGTGAAGAGTACGTTTTAACCCCCAAAATTAAGGCCGCTGAATCGAACAAATGGTCGAGTGAACGCAAAAGAAGCGATTCTCAGAGGGGGTTAAAGCCTATTATAACAACATTATCTATCTGTTAATCAGGAAGTTATGTGTTAATTATGTGATTTATTTATTACATTCATAATAGAGCAATTTAGAAAAAAATAAGGGTAAAAGTCATATCTTCGACCCTATTTACAGCTTTCTGCAACTGAATTCGCTCAAACACGATTGCGCGCAATCGCTATTGAAACATTGCTTGAAGAAAGGCAACGGAGAAATAAGACAAATCAAAAATAATGTCGTATCTTTGCAGAAACATCTAAAACATGACTATCCAAGAAGCACAAGAAGCCGTTGACAAATGGATCAAGCAATACGGCGTGAGATATTTCTCTGAACTTACCAACATGACAGTCCTCACGGAAGAGGTCGGCGAACTCGCCCGCGTCATGGCTCGTAAGTATGGGGATCAGAGTTTCAAACCCGGAGAGAAAGACAATGAGGCGGAAGAGATTGCCGACATCTTCTGGGTGCTTTGTTGCATCGCCAACCAGACAGGTGTAGACATCACCGAAGCCTTCAAGAAGAGCATCGAGAAGAAAACGGCAAGAGATAAGGACAGACATAAGAACAACCCTAAATTAAGATCATAAGAATAGAACAATGGGAATCATTAAAGACAAAATTACAAAAGACATTCAGGCGCAAAGAAGCCAGGGCCTTGTGAAAAGCAGTAAGATCGACCAGGCTTTCGCAAAGTATGACCTCAACGTCAATGAGGATGAGGTAAGATATAAAGTAAAGGAACTGATCGCCACAAAGGTGTCGGAGAACGACAACACAGACGTCAAGAAATTCCTCTTAGGGTCGGTTGAGCTCACCTCGCTCCATACGACGGACACCGAGGAGAGCATCCTCGCCATGGTAGAGAAAGTGAATAAGTTTGATGCCACCTACCCTGATCTGCCACATGTCGCCACGATCTGCGTCTATCCCAATTTCGCGCATCTCGTTCGCAACACCTTAGAGGTTGACGGTGTGGAAATAGCAGTGGTATCGGGCAACTTCCCTTCTTCACAGACGTTCATAGAGGTGAAGATAGCCGAGACAGCCTTAGCCATCAAGGATGGTGCCACAAATGTAGACATCGTTCTGCCAGTAGGCAAATATCTCTCGGAAGATTATGAAGGTGTCGCCGATGACATCAATGAACTGAAGCAGACCTGTGGTGAGGTACCCATGAAGGTGATCCTTGAGACCTGTGACCTCCCTACCCTCTCAGACGTCAAGAAAGCGGCTATTCTCGCCATGTACAGTGGGGCAGACTATATCAAGACGTCCACGGGCAAAGAGAAGCAAGGTGCCACGCCTGAGGGTGTCTACGTGATGTGCCAGGCGATCAAGGAATACTACAATGAGACTGGCATCATGATTGGCTTGAAACCTGCAGGTGGCATCAACACGGTGATGGATGCTGTCATCTATTACACCATCGTGAAAGAGGTTCTCGGAGACAAATGGCTCACCAACGAGCTGTTCCGGTTGGGCACCTCACGCCTCACCAACCTCCTGCTCAGTGAGGTCTTGGGGAAAGAAACGAAGTGGTATTAGTTTGTAGAAGTTCGGAAGTTAGGAAGTTAGGAAGTCCGGAAGTCCGGACTTCTTAGAGACCTACATTTCCCGCTTGATGACGAAGTCGAGGTACGCTTTCAAACTATCCTTGACAGCACCATCCTCCACTTCCTCGTCAAGCAGCGCTGTGGAGGCAGCATGAAGCTCCCACATCTTTTTCTCAGCGTAGTCGATACCGCCATGCGCCTTCGTAAACGCAACAAGCCGGGCTATCTCCTCCTTGGAGACCGTACCGTCCTTCACCTTATAGGCGATCTTCGTCATCTCCTCATCATTTGTGGTATTGAGCGCATAAAGGGCAGGAAGTGTAAGCTTCCCTTCTGCCATGTCATTCCCCGTAGGCTTACCAATCTTCGACTGATCATAATAATCGAAAATATCATCCCTTATCTGGAAGATGACACCTAAATTACGCCCGAACTCCTTGGCATATTCGATATTCTCTTCACTGGCACCGCCGCTGAGCGCTCCCATGGCAGCACAAGCCTCAAACAGCGCTGCTGTCTTCTGACGGATGACCCGATAATAAGCATCCTCGGAGAAGTCCTTTGAATGAATATTTTCGAGTTGTTCAATCTCACCATTCGACAAGGTACGGCCCAGTTCCGCCAAATAGCGCACAATCACTTCATCGTGCGTGTAACTGATGTGCAGCAAAGCCGTGGAAAGGATATAGTCGCCCACCAACACCGCAACCTTATTGCCAAAAATATTATTGACCGAAGCCTGCCCACGGCGCTCCTCACTCTCATCCACGACATCGTCGTGCACAAGAGAAGCCGTATGAAGAAGCTCCAAGCCTACAGCGGCATGCTGGGTCACATCCGTGACACCCCCGTTACACTTAGCCATCAACAGGATAAGCATAGGACGCATGCGCTTCCCCGAACGCTGACGAATATGGTCAAGCGCCTGCTGGAGGAGGCCATTGGTATGAGACAATGAGCGGTTGAACAAATCATTGAAATCTTCCAACGCTGATGTTATGGGTTGCCGTATGATTGATATATAATCCATCCAAATGAGATATTTAGCACAAAATTAGTTATTTTATATGAGATAGTAGGGCCACTGTGCCAACTTTTTCGTAATTTTACGGAAAAATACACATACATATAGAATTCCTCCCATGGACAAACTCTTTTTATTGGATGCCTATGCCATCATCTTCCGATCCTATTATGCGTTCATTAACCGTCCCACGATAAATTCCAAAGGACTCAACACATCTGCCGTTCTCGGTTTCTGCAATACGCTTAAAGAGATCCTCGACAAGGAGCATCCTACCTATATAGGCGTGGCCTTCGACCAAGGCAAGACCTTCCGCCATGAGGCTTATCCACCCTATAAAGCACAACGACAGGCGACGCCGGAAGACATCAAACGTTCCGTACCCATCATTCAGGATATTCTTCAGGCCATGCACATACCCATCCTCATCTCCGAAGGATTCGAGGCTGACGATGTCATTGGCACACTGGCTACCAAGGCAGGAGCGCAAGGCGTAGAGACCTATATGCTCACCCCGGATAAGGATTATGGTCAATTGATAAAATCCAACGTATATATGTTCCGTCCGCGCCACGGGGGCGGTTACGACAAGATTGGGGAGACAGAGATAGAAGAGAAATACGGCATTCCTTCAGCCAAACAAGTGGTAGATCTGCTTGCGCTTATGGGTGACTCAGCAGACAACTATCCCGGCTGCCCCGGTGTCGGCGAGAAGACCGCCGTGAAGCTCATCAACACGTTTGGGACCACAGAGAACCTGTTAGCCCACACCGACCAACTCAAAGGCAAGATGCGGGAGAAAGTGGAGAACGCGAAAGAGGATATCAAAATGTCGAAATTCCTCGCCACAATCCGCACCGATGTCCCCATTGCGCTCAATCTCGAAGCACTGAAAGTGACGGCACCCGACGTTGACAAGCTTCGTTCTATCTTTGAAGATCTTGAGTTCAAGCGCTTTACCGAGCGGTTCCTCGGAAAGTCGGCAGCAAGGTCCATCCCCACCCAACCCGACTTGTTCTCAAATAATAGCGCAGTTGCACGCAACGATGCAAACAAACAAAGCGCAATTGCGCACAATGATACAAATCAGCAAAATACAATTGCACGCAATGACACGAACGATAACGTGAGCAATGCTGCAGCGGTGCAAACAGATAATACGCCAATGGCGTCGATCAAAACCGTGAAGCACGAATACCACCTCATCGAAACAAGAGAAGAGGCTGAAGCATTGTGCACAAAGCTCGAAGCATGCAAAGAGCTAAGCCTGGACACGGAGACCACCTCAACCAATGCCATCGAAGCAGAACTTGTAGGACTCAGTTTCAGCATCCAGGAGCATGAGGCATGGTATGTCGCCATACCCGCAGACAAAGAACAAGCACAGGCAATGGTCAACATCTTCAAGCCTCTTTATGAAAACGAAGAGATTCTGAAGGTGGGACAGAATATCAAATACGATTATGAAGTGCTACGCAACTATGGCATAGACATCCAAGGGCAGATGTTCGACACCATGCTCGCCCACTATGTGTATCAGCCGGAACTGCGCCATAACATGGACTACATGGCAGAGACGCTGCTCCACTATGAGACTGTACACATTGAAGAACTCATTGGCCCCAAGGGTAAAAAACAAAAGAACATGCGGGACCTGGATCCGAAGGAGGTATATGAATATGCCGCCGAGGATGCAGACATCACGCTTCAGCTCAAACATGCCCTAGAGCCGAAACTCAAGGCGGTCAATGCCGAGAAACTATTCTGGGAAATAGAAATGCCGCTCGTCAAAGTGCTTGCCGACATGGAGATAAACGGTGTGAGGCTCGATACCGAACAGTTGAAGCAGACGCAGAAGGAGTTTACAGACCGGATGAACACCTACGAGCAACATGCCTTTCAAGAGGCCGGTGAATCGTTCAACATCTCTTCCCCACGTCAGGTTGGCGACATTCTCTTTGGCAAGATGCAACTCGTAGAGAAACCTAAAAAGACAAGAACCGGACAATACGTCACCTCTGAGGAAGTACTGCAACAGTTGCGCGGAAAAGCCCCGATCGTGGACGATATCCTCAACTATCGTGGCATGAAGAAACTCTTGGGTACGTATGTAGAGGCATTGCCAAAACTGATAAACAAGAAAGACGGACACATCCATACCTCGTTCAACCAGGCTATCACAGCCACAGGCCGACTCTCGTCGAGCGATCCGAACCTGCAGAACATTCCCGTGCGCGACGATGACGGGAAGGAGATACGCAAATGCTTCGTACCAGACGAAGGTTGTAAATGGTTCTCTGCCGACTATTCGCAGATTGAGCTTCGTATCATGGCGCATCTCTCGGGCGATGAGAACATGATTGAAGCCTTCCGCGAAGGCTTCGACATCCACCGCGCTACCGCGGCAAAAATATGGAAGGAACCGATGGAAGAGGTTAGCGATGCCCAGCGAAAGAAAGCCAAGCAAGCCAACTTCGGCATCATCTATGGCATCACCGCCTTCGGACTGGCGCAACGCATGGAAATACCCAACGGAGAGGCCCGCCAGCTCATAGCCGATTACTTTCAGACCTTCCCCAAGGTTCACGAGTACATGGAGAAAGCCAAAGAGGAAGCACGCACGAAAGGATATGCTGAGACAATGTTCGGCCGCAGACGCTATCTGCCCGATATAAACTCGCACAACGGAACAGTACGCGGCTTTGCGGAGCGAAACGCCATCAATGCACCGATACAAGGCTCCGAAGCCGACATCATCAAGATCGCGATGATCAATATCTGGAAGCGATTCAAGAAGGAAGGATTACGTTCAAAAATGATCCTTCAAGTTCACGACGAATTAAACTTCTCCGTCTATCCGCAAGAGGCTGATACTGTGGAGAAAATAGTCATGGAAGAGATGCAGGGTGCAGCTCAACTGAAAGTGCCACTCACCGCAGACCCCGGATGGGGTGCAAACTGGCTCGAAGCGCACTAAAAAATATACGACGAAAAAGGGCGACCATAAAGGCCGCCCTTTTTTCTATCTGTCGCTAAAAAAAATTATTTCGGCTGCTTACCGATATAAGCCAGTATACCGCCGTCAACATAAAGGATATGTCCATTGACGAAGTCACTCGCATCGGAAGCGAGGAAGACAGCGGGACCCATCAGATCTTCGGGAGTACCCCAGCGTCCTGCCGGCGTCTTGCTCACGATGAAACTGTCGAAAGGATGACGGCTGCCATCCGGCTGACGCTCACGAAGGGGAGCCGTCTGCGGAGTAGCGATGTAACCCGGACCGATACCATTGCACTGGATGTTATACTCACCAAACTCAGAACAGATGTTCTTGGTCAGCATCTTCAAGCCTCCCTTGGCAGCGGCGTAAGCCGACACCGTCTCACGACCGAGCTCACTCATCATCGAGCAGATGTTGATGATCTTACCATGACCCTTCTTCTTCATACCCGGGATGACCGCTTTACTGACGATGAACGGAGCATTGAGGTCGATGTCAATCACCTTACGGAAATCGTCGACACTCATCTCCTCCATCGGGATACGCTTGATGATTCCGGCATTGTTCACAAGAATATCAATCGTTCCGAGCTCTTTATCGATATCAGCCACGAGCTTCTTCACCTGCTCCTCATCGGTAACATCAGCGATGTAACCTTTGGCGTCAATCCCCTTGGCCTTATAGTCAGCAAGCGCCTGGTCAAGATGCTTCTGACTGCGGCAGTTGAATGCGATCTTGGCACCTGCTTTAGCAAAAGCCTCGGCGATAGCGAAACCTATGCCGTAAGCGGCACCCGTGACGAGAGCTACTTTGCCCTCAAGAGAAAAATTCTTTGAAAATGTGTCCATTATATTTTTAAGGGTTTAAAAATTAGATCTTCTATAATAATTATTCAGCGTCTCCATTCCGTGCGCTACCATCGTGTTGCAATCGTGTCTCAGCTGTGTCACAATCGTGTCTCAGCTGTGTCACAATCGTGTCTCAGCTGTGTCACGATCGTGTCTCAGCTGTGTCACGATCTTATCACATATGTGGCACGATCTTACCACGTATGTGGCACGATCTTACCACGTATGTGGCACGATCTTATCACGTATGTGGCAAGATCTAAAACGTATGTGTCAACAGTTCTTTCATACCTTCCGAGGCTCCTTTTTGAATCTGTATGACGTTGCCGCCCGCGTTCACCGGGTTGGGGTCAATGAGATAGATCGGCGCACCCTTTGGAACGAACTGCACGAGACCGGCTGCCGGATAAACGACGAGCGAGGTACCGATGATGACAAAGATGTCAGCCTCCGAAGCTTCCTTGGCAGCGGGCTCAAGCATCGGGACGCTTTCTCCGAAGAAGACGATGAACGGACGCAGCAAAGAGCCGTCGCCGGCTTTCGTTCCGGGGGTCACATCACTGTTCTCCGGTGTCAGCTCCTGAATATAACGAGGATCGTACGGGTCATTACTGGAGCATACCTTCGTCAGCTCGCCATGCAGATGGATGACCTTCGTCGACCCCGCCTTCTCATGGAGGTTGTCTACGTTTTGCGTGAGCACCGTCACATCATAGTCTTTCTCCATCCCGGCGATGAGCTTGTGACCCTCACACGGTTGTGCGTCCCACAACTTACGGCGCAGTTTGTTGTAGAACTCCGTCACGAGCGTCGGGTCTCTCTCCCACCCTTCATGACTGGCGATCTGCTCCACAGGATAGTTCTCCCAAAGACCATCATTGCCACGGAAAGTCTTGAAACCGCTTTCCACCGACATGCCGGCACCTGTCAAAAATACTACTTTCTTCTTCATACAAGCAAATATTTTCCACAAAAATACTAAAATAATACGATTATGCAAACAAAAAAGCGTAACTTTGTGCGACAATTAATAATTAATAAGAAAACAACTAATTAGAAATCAAAAAAGACATGGATAATGTAAGCTACGCCCTTGGCATGAGCATCGGGCACCAGTTGCAACAGATGAATGCTACAGAGCTCAACATCGACGACTTCGCAAAGGCTATCAAGGATGTGTTCGCAGCCAACGCTCAGATGACAGACGCAGAGGCACAGGCTGCCGTACAGAATTTTTTCCAGCAGAAAGCGGAGGAGCAGGCTAAAGCCGCCAAGGCAGAGGGCGAGAACTTCCTCGCTGAGAACGCCAAGAAGCCCGGTGTGAAGACGTTGCCCAGCGGTCTGCAGTATGAAGTGCTCCGTGAGGGCAACGGCCGTAAGCCGACAGCTACCGACCAGGTGGAGTGCCACTACGAGGGAACGCTCATCAACGGTCAGGTCTTCGACTCCAGCTACCGTCGCGGTGAGACAGCTACGTTCGGACTCAACCAGGTCATCAAAGGATGGACCGAAGGTCTGCAGCTCATGCAGGAAGGTGCCAAATACCGCTTCTTCATCCCCTACAACCTCGCCTATGGTGAGCAGGGAGCCGGCCAGGCTATTCCGCCTTACGCAGCCCTCATCTTCGATGTCGAGCTGATAAAGGTGAAATAAAACTTTTCCTGTTTGGAAATACATAAGCACAGTGAAGCGAAACGGAGGAAAAGAATTAATAAAATTATAAATAACGATACATGAAAAGTTTAAAGACACTGGCCGTCATGGCCACCGCCGCACTGGCTTTCTCTGCCTGCGGCAACTCGTCAGCCCCGAGAGCTGACCTTAAGACAGACATCGACTCCATGAGCTACGCCATCGGACTGTTGCAGTCGCAGTATGTCCGTCAGGCTATCGAGCAGGGACAAGTCATCGACACGACTTATATGGACGACTTCGTGAAGGGTATCAACGAGGGTGTGAATGCCGGTGACGACAAGAAGAAAGCCGCGTATATCATGGGTCTGCAGGTAGGACAGCAGCTCTCTACCCAGCTCGTCAAGGGTGTCAACCACGAGGTCTTCGGCGACGATTCTACCAAGACAATCTCTCTGAAGAACCTCCTTGCCGGCTTCATCACGGGAGCTACAGGCAAGAAGGGTCTGATGACTCCTGAGAGCGCCAACACCATCGCACAGACCAAGATGGAGCAGATCAAGAACGCTACTATGTCGAAGCAGTATGGCTCCAACAAGGCTGCCGGTGAGAAATGGCTTGCTGCCAACAAGAAGAAACCCGGAGTGGTAACGCTTCCTTCTGGCTTGCAGTATAAGATTATCAAGGAAGGTAAAGGCTCCATCCCTACAGATACGACAACCGTAAAAGTACAGTATGAGGGCCGCACCATCGACGGCAAGGTCTTCGAGAGCAGCTACAAGAATGGAAACGGTCCTGTGACCATGGTTCCTTCTCAGATGATACCCGGCTGGACTCAGGCACTGACACGCATGCCCGAAGGTTCTATTTGGGAGGTTTACATTCCACAGAACCTGGCTTACAAGGATCGTTCTGCCGGCGCAATCAAGCCCTATTCTACGCTGATCTTTAAGATCGAACTGGTCAAGGTAGGCAAATAAGTTTTTAATAAACAATGAAAAAGATTTTGTTGTTTGCAGTCCTTTTCCTTGCTGTTTCCGTCAGCTCTTTTGCTGTGGGTGGCAAGAAAAAGGATAACAAGAAAAAAACAAATGGCACTGAGCAGCCTGTAAAATTGCTCACATCTTCTGATTCAACCAGTTATGCTGCCGGTTACGCAGCCACAGAAGGTCTGCTGAATTATCTCACACAGCGTCTCAACGTGGACACTGCTCACCTGGCCGACTTCATGCGCGGTTTCCGCGAAGCAGCAAGCAAGGCTAAAGACCCAGCCTACTCAGCTTATATAGCAGGCAGCACCATTGCCGCTCAGGCTTCCGGACAAATTCTGCCCAACATGAGCCGTGACCTCGTGGGAACAGACGACAGCATCGCTGCCGCGCCTTTCTACGAGGGTTTCATTGCCGGTGTGAAGCAGGACACCACCGTCTTCAAGATGGCTAAAGCGCGCGACCGCTTCGAGTCGAAAACGACACAGGCACGCGAAACGCGCAACCGCATCTACAAGAAAGAAAATGAGGAATGGCTTGCCAACAACAAGACCAAGCCCGGCGTGATCACGCTGCCTTCCGGCCTGCAGTACAAAGTGCTGAAGGAAGGCAATGGACCCAAACCGAAAGCTACGGATGAGGTAGAGGTCATCTACGAAGGCAAGACCATCAACGGCAAGGTCTTCGACGCTACGAAGAACCACGGCGGCCGCAAGACCGACTCCTTCCGCTGCGATCAGGTTATCAAAGGCTGGACGGAGGCGCTTACATCAATGAACGTAGGCAGCAAGTGGGAGATCTATATCCCGCAGGAGCTCGCATACGGTTCTCGTGAGGCCGGAGAGATCAAACCTTACTCAACGCTGATCTTCACGGTAGAGCTCGTTGGCATCAAGACTCCGGAAACAAAGCCGGCTGCCGATGCAAAAACAACGACAGACAGCAAGAGCACCTCGGTCAAGGCAAAGACAACTACCAAAAGTGCTTCAAAAGGCAACAAGAGGAGCACTAAAAAGAAGTAATTTGTCACTTAATAATTAACGAAATGCACGGATAAGCAAAATTATCCGTGCATTTTGTTGTTTATATCAATAAAATTACCTACTTTTGCTACCATATTAAACACGATAAGAAAAAGAATAGACGAAACAATTATATTATGCTTAATATGGAGAAAATAGACAAGCTCGACAAGAAGATACTTTCTATCCTTTCAAAGAATGCGCGCATTCCGTTCAAGGACGTAGCGGCAGAGTGTGGCGTATCACGTGCGGCTATCCATCAGCGCGTTCAGCATCTCATTGAGGCTGGTGTCATTACAGGCAGCGGCTTCGACATCAATCCTCTGAGCCTCGGCTACCACACATGTACCTACATCGGTATCAACTTGGAGAAGGGCTCGATGTATAAGGATGTCGTGAAAAGGCTCGTTGCTATCCCTGAGATTGTCGAATGCCATTTCACCACCGGCTCCTACACGATGCTCATCAAGTGCTACGCTAAAGACAACGAGGCGCTCATGGATCTGCTCAACAACAAGTTGCAGACCATACCGGGGGTAGTATCTACCGAGACGCTGATCTCGCTCGAGCAAAGCATCAAACGAGAGATTCCGGTCAATATAGAAGACTAAAGAACTGTTGTCGATAAAAGACGAAAGTTAATATGAATTCATTCAACTTAGACGCGCATCTGAGTAAAATCTATGCCGCCTTCCCTGAAGCCAATCGCCAGCCGGTGATTGGCATTACTGCTAATTATAGTGACGGTGATGCCATACTGAGAGACAAATATTATGAGCAAGTGGTACGTGCCGGTGGCACGCCGGTTCTTATCCCGCCTGTCACTGATAAGAATGTCATCATCAATACGCTCGACCATATCGACGCGCTCCTGCTCACCGGTGGGGGTGACATCAACCCGTTGTGGTGTGGCGAAGAGCCCATACCGCAGCTCCATTCGATCAATGCTACGCGCGACCTCGCGGAACTGCTCACCGTGCGTCTGGCCTACAACCGGCAGATCCCTATGCTCGGCATCTGCCGGGGCATTCAAATCCTTGCTGTGGCGTTGGGAGGAAAAGTGTGGCAAGATATAAGCCCTTCCCCTACCCAACCACACATCAAGCACTCACAGGACGCGGACCGGTGGGAACCGACACACACCATCAATATCGAAGCGAATACCATACTTTCAAGTATCTTTGATTCAGAATATACTTCTAAAAGGGATCTTAAAGATCATTACCAAAGCAATGGTTTAGCAGAGCATGTCAACTCCTTCCACCACCAGGCTGTCTCCGACCCCGGACCACGCTTCCGCGTGTCAGCGACGGCACCAGACGGTGTCATTGAAGCCATAGAAAGCAATGAGTATAAGTCGATCTTAGGCGTGCAATGGCATCCTGAATGGCTCGGCGACGACGGGCTGCCCCTCTTCCGGTGGCTCGTAGAGAAAGGGCGCGAATTTAATACCGCTAAGCAGCTCCACGACCGCATCCTCACCCTGGATACCCATTGCGATACACCGATGTTCTTCCCTCAGGGGGTGCGCTTCGACCAGCGTGATCCCAGGATCCTCTATGACCTCCATAAGATGACAGACGGGCATCAGGATGCCGTCATCATGGCAGCGTATCTCCCACAGCCCAAGCTCGGTGAGCAATTCTCACAGAAAGTGGATATCGCTGGCATCCTGAAGTATAACCCCCAGCTCTTGGCGACAGAGACAAAGGATCCGGCATCTGACACACTGCAGCCCTCCCTCTCTCCTACCCAGTATGCCGATCTTATCTTCGACAAACTGGAACAGATCGTGGATGAGAACAGCGACTATATCAGCATTGCCCGTACCCCGGCAGACCTCTATGAGGACAAACGCAAAGGCCGCAAATCGATCATGTTCGGTATTGAGAATGGTCTGGCGCTGAACCATGACCTCTCCAACGTGCGACATTTCGCGCAACGGGGTGTCGTCTATATCACGCTCTGCCACAATGGCGACAACGATATCTGCGACTCCAACCGGGGGGCGTCGATGCATAACGGGGTGTCGGAGTTTGGGGAGAAAGTGATCCAGCGGATGAACGACGAGGGTATCATGGTCGACCTGAGCCATGCCTCCGAGAAATCGTTCTACGATGCCCTCGACATCAGCCGTACGCCCATCGTATGCTCTCACAGCAACAGCCGGGCGCTCTGCGATGTGCCCCGTAACCTCACCGACGACCAGATGCGTGCACTCGCTGCCAAGGGCGGTGTCGCCCATACCACATTCTATCACGGGTTCCTTCGCAAAAACTCGTCTGAAGCTTCTATCCTCGATGTCGTGGCTCACCTGGAGCACGCCATAGACATCATGGGCATTGACCATGTAGGTGTCGGCACCGATTTCGATGGCGATGGCACCGTGCGCGGATGCAAGGATGCCTCTGAGCTCATCAACTTCACCCTGCAGCTGCTCCGCCGCCGCTATTCAGAGCAAGACATAGCGCAGATATGGGGCGGCAACTGGCTACGCGTCATGGCGCAGGTACAATCAGAGAGAAAAGAAGCATGAAAAAGAAAAAGATAATCATCGTTGTTATCGTGTTAGCTATTGTTTGTGCAGCGGCTGTATGGCTCTTCACCTATGGCCCACTCGCCTCAAAGGGCGTGGAAGAAACGGAGGAGACGGAAGAGGTAGAGAAAGCAGATCCAGTAGGCCCCGCCTTCAATGCTGATTCCGCGTATGCGTTCACAAAGGCACAATGCGACTTCGGACCACGTCCGATGAACACGGAAGCCCACGAGAAATGCCTCCAGTGGATAGAAAAGAAATTCAAACAGTACGGTTGTGAGGTCGAGTTGCAGAAGGCTGACCTCAAAGGCTGGGACGGCACGATGCTTCATTCCACGAATATCATCGCCCGCTACAACCCCGGTGCCACGACCCGTATCCTGCTCTGTGCTCACTGGGACTCCCGCCCCTGGGCTGACAACGACCCCGACTCGCTCAACCACCACAAACCCATCCTCGCTGCCAACGACGCGGCGAGCGGCGTGGCAGTGATGTTAGAGCTCGCACGCCTGCTGCATAATGCTTCCTCCGCTCACAACGCTTCGTCATCCACTAAGAACGCTTCACTCGGCTCTAATAACTCTTCACTCGGCTCTCTTAACTCTTCACTCGGCATCGACTTCGTCTGCTTCGACGCTGAGGATTACGGCGTACCCGAGTGGAGCAATGTGCAGGACGATGGTTCATCCTTCGCCTTGGGTGCCCAGTACTGGGCAGAGCATATCCCCCACGGCTATGCCCCTCGCTACGGCATCCTGCTCGACATGGTTGGTGGTGCAGGCGCCCAGTTCTATCGTGAGGGCATGTCCTTGCAGTATGCACCCGCTATCGTGAAGAAAGTATGGCGGGCAGCACGACAGGCGGGCTACGGCTCCTTCTTCCCCAACGAGGACGGAGGAATGATCACGGACGACCACATACCCGTGAACCAGACAGCCAAAATTCCATGCATCGACATCATACCCTACTACCCCACCTGCCAGCAGAGCTCCTTTGGCCCTACCTGGCACACCCTGGCCGACAACATGGATAACATTGACAAGAATGTACTAAAAGCGGTCGGACAAACCATGGTACAGGTCATCTATACGGAGAAATAAGATCGACGAGAATCTCACACGATACTATGAGAAAAATTGTTTGTTTATTGGCTGCCGCACTCTTAGGAACAAGTGCTTGCTTTGCCCAGCATATAGGCACAGAATATCGTTTGAAAAAGGTGATCCCTGTCGACGGACGGCAGGGGATCGCGATCGACAACGACTATTACTATGTCTCTGACACCCGTGCGCTCTACAAATACGATAAGCAGGGCAACCTGATAATGAAGAACGACGCACCATTTCACCATCCCGAACTGGCCAATCACTTCGGCGACATCGATATCTTCAAGGGGGAAATCTATACCGGAAATGAGAAGTTTGAGTATGGACGCGGCTACAACATCTCCATCGATGTCTACGATGCCAAGACCTTAAAGTGGAAACGCACCATCCCCTGGTGTGCTGAGTCGGGGCAGGTAGAGTGCTCCGGCGTAGCAGTAGACCGTGAGAAAAACGAGATATGGCTAAGCGACTGGGTGGACAGCAGATACGTCTATTGCTATAGTCTGGAGACAGGCAAATACTATACGAAAATGCAGAATCGGCCTTGTCCCTATTGGACACAGGGCATCTATATCGCGGACGGTAAGATGCTCATGACGTGCGACGACGGCGAGGCTACGTATCATATACCGGACAATATCTACATCGCAGACATCACGAATGTGCCTTACACGGGCTTAAAACAAGGCTCTGAACCCGTTAAGAAGGATCCGTGGGAGGTTGAGCTAAAAGACGGTAAGGTTGTGACACGGACCGGAGAGATAGCAGCCGGAGCCAAAGCGGGACGCATTAGCCTTTTCCGGGAGATGGGCGACTTCCGAAGGGCCGGAGAGATTGAAGGACTGGCTATTGATCCTACCAACGATGACTTGGTTGTTCTCAACAACCGTGGCACGCAGATTATCTTAGGCATGTCGCAAGGGCCGTTCAAGGATGAGGGCTACACTCACGAAATTCATGAACTATACGTTTACGAAAAGGTAAAGTAAGCATGGGTCAAAAAACAATGAAACAGCTGGGGTTACTCATTGTTTAGTCTGGGGGCTGTGTGGCGGCCGGTTCTGTGTGGCAGCCGGTTCTGTGTGCAGCCGGTTCTGTGTGGCAGCCGGTTCTGTGTGCGGCCGGTTCTGTGTGGCAGCCGGTTCTGTGTGGCAGCCGATTCTGTGTGGCGGCCGGTTCTGTGTGGCAGCCGGTTCTGTGTGCAGCCCTTTAGGGCTGCATCAAGCTCTTCCCTCGCTTCGGCACCAAATTTCAAGGTTTTTTTTTCGCCCCTCGCTGAGAATCGATTGTTTTCAAACGAGGAGGAGGTTAGATGAAAACTTTCATTGACAAGAGCTTTTTTGTAAATATAAACTTAAAGGCAATGAAAAGGACAAAGAATTGATCTGCCGGTTTTGGTGGCAAACGGCTCCATGCGGCAGCCACCCACGGCAATACAATAAGAACCTAAACCTGTTCGGCTTCTTTTGTTAAGAACGATCCAAGCAACCAATATCGGCAAAGTCTTTTCCTTTAAAGAAAAAACAGATTTCTTGATTTATCAAGCACATAATTGAAAAATTATATGTAAGTTTGCATACTGATAAATAAGCATACAATACAAGCATAACAAGGAGATAACGATGACGGATGCCATAACATACTTGGAGGAACAACACAGGCTGCGCCGCAATGTGCTGACGGGCGAACTGCTCTATGCCGACGCCGATCATGATGAATGTCATTGGCACCGTCTCTCAAAAGAAGGCCGCAACACGCTCATCTTGGAAGCAGGACGCGAAGGGGTCGCGCTCACCGACGAGATGCTGGACCGCTTCGTCCACTCCACGCTCATTGATCCGTGGAACCCGGCGCGCGAATGGCTGGAAAATCTCCCAGAATGGGATGGCGAAGACCACGTCTTCGACCTCTCACAACGTATCGTGACCTCCAATCCCGACTGGGGCGACCGTTTCCACAAATGGCTGCTGCAGACCGTGGCACGCTGGATGGATATGGAAGTACCCCACCGCGACATCATCGTGCCCGTCCTTGTCGGGCAATGGGGCTACGGCAAAACCTCGTTCTGCAACCTCATCCTCCCTCCTGCCCTACGGCTTTATTATACCGACAAGATCAAGCTCGCTTCCTCCACCGACGTCTATGAGCTCCTGACGACGAACCTGCTGGTCAACCTCGACGAGTTCTATCAGGAGAACACGCTCCAGGAGCCCCTCGTGCGTTATCTTTTCTCGCGCTCCACACCTGTCTTCCGCCGTCCCTACGGCACCACGGAGGAGCCCCGCCGACAGTATGCGGGGTTCATCGCCACCACAGGCAACCTCCATCCGATGACAGACGCCGCCGGAGCAGCGCACCTCGCCTGTGTGGAGGTCGGACATAAGATAGACCTCTCCCCCATCCCCTATGAACAGCTCTATGCACAACTGCGCGAACAGCTCGAGGACGGAGCCGACTATCTGCTCACCGACGACGAACGCGAGCGTATGGCAGGACAAAACTCACCCTTTGAGGAAGCCGACAACCTCGTGAAGATGGTACGACTGCTCTATGCCAACCCACCCAAGGGCCAGAAAGCCAAAGCCGTATATATCGATACCATCATCGACCGTCTCATGCAGGAATATCCCTACTGGACGCCGGGCGAACATGTCAACCAGGACGTAGGCTTTGCCCTTCAGGAAGCCGGCTTCACACGAAGCCGTATCCATGGCCGCTCGTGTTACCGCATCGTACCCCGAGATCCCCGCCGACTCGACTTCACGGAAGACATACAGGAGGAAAAGAAAAAAGACGATATGGCGGATAATCCGTTGGCACAAGCCCTACTCTCCGGCCTCGGTAATCTCATGAAAAAATAGCAAGGACGACCCTGGTTGGCCGTCCACACCCAATACACAATATGTCTAAAATAAAAAGTTCAGATAATACACTCACGCCGATGATGCGGCAGTTCTTCTCCATGAAGGCCAAGCATCCCGACGCTCTCCTACTCTTCCGCTGTGGCGACTTCTACGAGACCTACTGCGACGATGCTGTCGAAGCCTCGAAGATTCTCGGCCTGACGCTCACCAAACGCAACAACGGTGCGTCGGCAGGAGCGGAGATGGCAGGGTTCCCACACCACGCCCTTGACACCTATCTGCCGAAACTCATCCGCGCCGGAAAACGGGTGGCTATCTGCGACCAGCTCGAGGACCCGAAGAAGAAACGCGCCATGATAAAAGGCAAGAAGGGTCTTTCCGAGATGGATAAGATGGTGAAGCGCGGCATCACGGAGCTCGTCACGCCAGGCATCGCCATGAGCGACAACGTACTGAACTACAAGGAGAACAACTTCCTCGCCGCCGTCCACTTCGGAAAGACGGCATGCGGCATCAGTTTTCTCGATATCTCTACCGGCGAGTTTCTCACCGGACAAGGCTCTTACGACTATGTGGAGAAACTCATCGGCAATTTCTCACCCAAAGAGGTTCTCTATGATAAGACGAAGCGCAAAGAGTTTGAACAATATTTCGGAACCAAACTCACAATCTTTGAGCTCGACGACTGGGTGTTCACAGAGCAGAATGCACGACAGAAACTGTTGAAGCATTTCGGTACCAAGTCGCTGAAAGGCTTCGGTGTGGAGCATCTCAAGGAAGGCATCGTCGCCTCGGGCGCCATCATGCAGTACCTGGAGCTGACGCAGCACACGAACATCAACCATATCACGTCGCTGAAACGCCTTGAGGAAGAGAAATACGTGCGACTGGATAAGTTCACCATCCGCTCGCTCGAACTCCTTCAGCCGATGCAGGAAGACGGCAAATCGCTGCTCGACGTCATCGACCGCACCATCACGCCGATGGGGGGACGAATGCTGCGCCGATGGGTCGTGTTCCCACTGAAAGACGTGAAGCAAATCAACGACCGGCTCGATGTCGTGGAGTATTTCTTCAAAGCGCCCGATTTCCGGCAAGTCATTGATGAACAGCTGCATAGGGTAGGGGACCTCGAACGTATCATCTCCAAAGTGGCAGTAGGAAGGGTCACCCCGCGTGAGGTCGTACAGCTCAAAACGGCATTGCAGGCCATCCAGCCTATCAAGTCGGCGTGTCTCTATGCCAACAACAACAGTCTCAAACGTCTCGGTGAGCAGATGAACCTCTGCGAGAGTCTGCGCGACCGCATCGAGAAAGAGATCCAGCCAGACCCGCCACAGCTCGTATCCAAAGGCGATGTCATCGCCGAGGGATACAATGCAGAGCTCGATGAACTGCGCAATATCTCCCGGGGCGGCAAAGACTATCTCTTAGAGATTCAGCAGCGGGAAGCAGAGAAAACGGGTATATCCTCATTGAAAGTGGGGTACAACAACGTCTTTGGCTATTATCTCGAGGTGCGCAACACATTCAAGGACCATGTGCCTGCCGACTGGATCAGAAAACAGACGCTGGCGCAGGCGGAGCGTTATATCACGCCCGAACTGAAACAATATGAGGAGAAGATCCTTGGAGCCGACGAGAAGATTCTTGAGCTCGAAGCCCAACTGTTCTCCGAGCTTATCGTCGACATGCAGGCATTCATCCCACAGATACAGATCAACGCGAATATCTTAGCGCATATCGACTGTCTGTTAGCCTTTGCGAAGGTCTCTGAGGACAATGCTTATGTGCGGCCCGCCGTCGACGATACCACCGTGCTCGATATCCATCAGGGTCGCCACGCTGTCATAGAGACACAGATGCCGCTCGGCGAGCGTTATGTGCCCAACGATGTCTATCTCGACACGGAGAAGCAGCAGATCATGATGATCACGGGTCCTAATATGGCCGGTAAATCAGCACTGTTGCGCCAGACGGCGCTCATCGTACTCTTGGCCCAGATAGGCTGTTTCGTGCCCGCAGAGAGCGCGAGAATAGGCCTGGTGGACAAGATATTCACAAGGGTAGGGGCGAGCGACAATCTCTCGCTCGGTGAGTCGACTTTCATGGTAGAGATGACGGAGGCTGCCGACATCCTCAACAATGTCTCTCCACACTCCCTCGTGCTCTTCGACGAGTTGGGTAGGGGGACATCGACCTACGACGGCATCTCCATCGCCTGGGCTATCGTGGAGTATCTGCATGAGCACCGGGGCTCGCAGGCACGCACGCTCTTCGCCACGCATTACCATGAGCTCAACGAGATGGAGAAGCACTTCCCACGCATCAAAAACTACAACGTGGCGGTGAAGGAGATCGACAACAAGGTCATCTTCCTCCGTAAGCTCACGCCCGGCGGCTCCGAGCACTCCTTCGGTATCCATGTGGCGGAGATAGCGGGCATGCCGCGATCGATCGTGAAACGCGCCAACGAAGTGCTGAAACAGCTCGAGGCTGACAATGCAGAGGTAGGAAATGCCGGAAAAGCTAAGGTGGAGAACATCGGCAAGGACCGCGACGGTGTCCAGCTCAACATCTTCCAACTCGATGATCCGGTATTGAAACAGGTACGGGATGAGATCCTGGGCCTTGACATCAACAATCTCACGCCCGTCGACGCGCTCAACAAACTGAATGAGATCAAGAAGATTGTAACGGGAAAAAGCAGCTAAGGCGCCAACGCACCACAAAATATACCCCATAAAAAAGCCTCGCTATTACACATTGTTCAGTGTAATAGCGAGGCTATTTTTTATTCAGCTAAACGGTTGTCTTTACGCCTTCACGGGCTCTGCAGCCACCTCAGCTGCCTCGTTGTTGCGATTCTCAATCTTCTTACCTAACACCATGTAAGCGATAGGCGAAGCCAGGAAGATAGAGCTCAGGGTACCGACGAACACACCGACAATCATAGCGAACGAGAACGAACGGATAGAGTCACCACCCAAGATGAAGATGGAAAGCAACACGATCAACGTAGATAACGACGTATTGATTGTACGTGCGAGGGTCTCGTTGATAGAGTCGTTGAAGATCTTCTGCTTGTCCTCCTTAGGATGCAGACGGAGGTTCTCACGGATACGGTCGAACACCACCACGGAGTCGTTGATATCGTAACCGATAACCGTCAAAATAGCACCGATGAATGTCTGGTCTATCTCAAGCGAGAAGCCTATCCAGCCGTAGCACAACGAGAAGAGACCGATGACCATCGTCGTATCGATGGCCAGTGCCACGATAGAACCAACAGAGAAGCCGACGTTGCGGAAGCGGAGCAAGATATAAAGGAAGATGCAGAGGAGTGCCAGACCGACACTGTAGATAGCATTCTTCGTGATATCCTTGGCCACAGAAGGACCGACCTTAGAAGAACTGATGATGGAGCCACCCTGACGGATGTCCGGGTTCTTAAAGGCCTCCACACTGGCCTGGCTCACGAAGCCTGCCTTGTGCAAAGCCGTATAAAGGATGGTCTCAGCCTTGTCGTCCTCAGAAGGATCATTGCTGTTGATATCCCAGTTGGTGCTCACACGGATCGTCTTGCCATCCGTACCGAGGGCGATGACCGTCGTTGTAGCGAGCTTGCCCTTGTCCGCACCCTGCGTGTTGACAAATGCGTTCTGCAGGACAGGACGGACCGACTCTACGGGAACCGACTTGTTGAGCGTCACCACATAGTTGCGACCACCGGTGAAGTCGATGCTCTGGCTCAGACCACGTGTAGCGAAGCTGATGACAGCGATGAGGATAGCCACCACGTAGCAAGCGAAGCTCACCTTGTACATGGACATGAACTTGTAGTGGGTGTTCTGCATGAGGTTCTTGGAGAACCCGGTCCAGAACTTCAGGTGCATCCACTTGCCGTGGTTGAGTTTGTATTCGTAGAGCAGACGTGTCAGATAGACAGCGGTGAAGAAGTTACATACAATACCGATGATCCAGGTTGTAGCGAAGCCACGGATAGGACCGGTACCGACAACGAGCAGGATGATACCTGTGATCAACGAGGTGAGGTTGGAGTCGAAGATGGCAGAGAAGGCATTGCTGTAACCCTCAGCCACCGCTTTCTTCATATCCTTACCCTTGCGCAGCTCCTCCTTGATACGCTCGTAGACAAGCACGTTGGCATCCACGGCAGTACCTAATGAAAGCACCATACCAGCGATACCACTCATCGTCAGGGCAGCCTGGAACGAGGTCAGGATACCAAGCGTGAAGAACACGTTGATGATCAGGGCACCGATAGCGATCGAACCCGGAATGATGTTATAGATGGCAAGCATGAAGACGATCAGCAACACGAAAGCCACAATGAACGAGAAGATACCCTGCTGGATAGACTGTGCACCGAGGGTAGGTCCTACGACCTCCTCCTGGACGATATGTGCGGGAGCCGGCATACGACCCGACTTCAGGGTGTTGGCGAGGTCCTTCGTATCCTGGACGGTGAAGTTACCGCTGATGGAGCTCTGTCCACCGCTGATCTCACCATTCACACGCGGAGCAGAATAAACGACACCATCGAGGACGATAGCGATAGCCTTGCCCACGTTGGCCTTGGTCAGTTCAGCCCATCGACGGGCACCGTCAGAGTTCATCGTCATCGAGACCTCAGGCTGGCCGGTCAGCTGGTTGAACTCATCCTTGGCATCGGTGATCACGTCACCCTCCAACGGAGCACGGCCGGTGGTCGTTGTGACCTTCAGGGCGTGGAGCTCGAAGATATTCTTAGCCTGGATACCATCCGCCGGCTTGGCACTCCAGAGGAGCTTGAGGTCGGAAGGCAGAATCTGCTTGGCGAGTTTGCTGTAAATGATCTTGTTGATGGCAGCCGTATCACGGACGCTGGCATAACCGCAGACGCTCAGGCCCTGGCCTGTAGTCTGAAGCATGGCGAGCAGCGGATGCAGCTTCTTTGCCTCCTGCAGCTGCGCGTCAGGAGTGGTCTTGATGTCTTTCTTGGCATTGCCTTTCTTGAGCTGGAACTTAGGCTGCTCCTGCTTGGCCTTCTTCACTTCCTTCTCGGCAGTGGCTTTGGCTGCGGCAACATCCTTATTCGCCTTGGTGGAATCGGCAACAGTATTCTCCTCTGCATCGCCGTTGGCCATGCGCTGGTCGAGCTGCTGCAGATAGGGGAGCACCTCGTCGGCATTGTAAGTTTCCCAGAACTCGAGGTTAGCCGAACCCTGGAGGAGCTTACGCATACGCTCCGGCTCACGGATACCCGGCATCTCCACGGAGATACGTCCCTCAGCGCCCTGCACCTTCTGGATGTTGGGCTGTACGACACCAAACTGGTCGATACGCGTTGTCACAACATTCAATGAGTTGTCAATAGCGGAACTGACCTCAGCACGCAGCACCTTCTCCACCTCACTGTCAGTACTTGTCGGAGAGACCTTGCCCTGGAGCTCAGTAGTAGCGAAGACCTCTGCCAGCTTATGGCCAGGAGCATTCTTGTGGTAGGCATTGATGAAGAGAGTGATAAAATCACCCTGTGTAGCCTGCTGTTCCTTACGGGCTTCATCCATAGAACGGGTGAAGGCAACGTCTGTCTTGTGGTCAGCGAGATTCTCCACTACATCAGGGACTGAAATCTCGAGGATGACATTCATACCGCCTTTAAGGTCCAGACCAAGACCAATCTGCGTCTCCAAGCACTTCTGATAGCTGTAGATGCCGAGATACTTCACAGAATCCTTGTAATCCTGCTGGGCAATGGCATCGGGGCGCTTGGCTGCCTGACTGTCATAATAGCTTGTGGCAATCGGGAAGCTCAAGTAGAAGAGGCTCACGAGCGTCAGAAGAACGGCTGTCGTGATAACGATTCCTTTGTTTTGCATTTTGTTTGTTAGTTATTTATTTTTTGTTTCTTTCTTTTTTAACTATTTCAACGCATGCAGGCGCACCCATACGCATACAATACGCATATAATATGTGCAAAGTTACGAGTTTTTTATTTTCTTTGTGAATAAAACAGCGGAAATTTAAGGTTTTAACCAGCACATAATCGGATAATGGTCAGAATTCTTGATTGAATTGTCCACTTTGCAGGCATAAGGCTTGAAATCGGAGGTGCATAGGATGTTGTCGATCCTCACATACATCCTCGACTTATGATAGCTTATTCCCGGCCCGTTTCCTGTCGCGACATAGCAGTCGGTAAGCCCTTCGGCGATGGTGCTATGGGCGTAAGATAGGGGAGAGTCGTTGAAATCTCCGCACACGATCATCGGGGTGCCACGGTGGTAAACGATGTACCTCGCCACGGCATCAGCCTCGGGTGCCCGCTTCTTCGTCTGCTCGGCCAAGTGCCTGATGAGCCATTTCGAGGTGCGGGTGACGGCCGTTCCGCCAAGCTCACCCTTGATCATCTGCTGAAACTGCTCCTTCTCGTCAAGCGTCAGCCCTGTGGTCTCTAAGTGATTGTTGATAACGATCACATCACGATGATTCATTCTCAGCTTGAAGGCGCAGCTCATGTTGCCTTTCGAAGGATAGCGGATATGCTCTTTCGAAAGGATAGGATATTTGGAGAAGATGGTCATGTAGTCGCCATTGTGCATCGCCGTATCTTTATACGCATAGACCTTTCCGAGGATAGAGTCGACCTGCACGCTGCCCACTTCGTTCTCGGCCGACTCCTGGAGACACACAATATCGGCATCTTGCCGCTTGATATACTGAAGGATGGCGTTAGGCTTCGAGCGGTCTTCCCACCCGGCATAGAACCACACGTTGTAAGACAGCACCTTGATGCAGCCTTTAGGGGGATCCTTCGGCCAGTTGATCGGGAAATACTTCCTCACAGGGCCATAACAAACGATGAAGCCGAGCAAGGGAATGATCACCCACCGTGGCTTCACCAACATCCAAAAGACGAGAAAAGCAAAGTTGATAGCGAGAATGATGGGGAAGAACAGCCCCATATTACTCAACTTCGGCCACACCGTGGGATCGACCCAGCCGGCATGACCTATGAAAAACATCAACAGGACAGAAGCTACATTGGCTCCTCCTATGATCTGAAATGCAATGCGTGAAAGTTTCTTCATTTCTTACTTTGATCGAAGAGCGTCTGCTTCTCTTCACGCGTGAGACTGTCGTAGCCGCTTTTGCGTATTTTGTCGAGAATGCGGTCTATCTCTTCCTGAGAGGCCTTCTTCTGTGCATTGTAGGTCCAGTCGGGATTCTCATTGCGCTGACGGCTTCGCTTAATCCTCTCTCCCTCCCAGCGGCTTCGCATATTGTTGAAAAACTGCATGCCACCCTGCAGACCATCGCTGTAAGGATGTTTCTGCCAATACCTGATGAGGAAAAAGCCGAAGATCATGCCGCCTAAGTGAGCCAAGTGAGCGACCTGTGAGCCCGGGGAGGCGAGGGCAGAGAAGAGCTCCACGACAATAGAACCGAGCACCATCCATTTGGCCTTAATAGGAATAGGAATGGGAATGATGAACATCTTCTCGTCGGGAAACATCATGCCGAAGGCAAGCAGCAGGGCATAGATGGCACCTGAGGCTCCCACCGTCGTCCACTGACTCAGGGCTCCGTCGTTGGCGGCAGCGACCTGCATGAGCTGAGACAAGCCAAAGCCCGCATCGGAGGAGATGACATAGAACTGAATGAACTGTGCGATCTCCTGCATCAGTCCGGCACCTATTCCACAGAAAAGATAATAAATGATGAACCGCCTCGGCCCCCACACACGCTCCATCACGGCTCCGAACATCCAAAGCATGAACATGTTCAGGATGATGTGCTCCCAACCGCCGTGCATAAACATGTAAGTGACGAGCTGATAAACATGAAAGTCGCTCGCCAGGAAGAAATGAAGACCACAAAGGTTGTTGAGATCTGTCACGCCTGCCTGCGCTAAAACCAGCATGCCGATGAAGCACAGAAAATTGATGATGATAAGGTTGCGCGTTACCGCCGGTATTCTAAACATATTCTATCCTATCAGTTATTCAAAAATGTATTTTCTTTACCCTTGCCCATAAAAGCAGGGAACATGCTGCAAAATTACTAAAAAAAGCCCTCAAATGCCTATAAAATAAGTGTTTTCCGAGTTTTTTTTGTCTTTTATGTCATTTTTCCGGCATTTTAGTTTGCCGAATAAAACTATTCCACTATATTTGTCGCTGATTTACAGATTTATCGGTGATGCAATCAAGAAATCATATTCATTTAATAATAATACCACTATGACAAAAGCAGATTTAGTAAAGAAGATCGCAGAGGGAGCAGGCATCACTTCTGCAGAGGCAAAGAAAGCGCTCGAGGCTACCACAGAGGCTATCAAGGAGGCGCTCGTAAAAGGAGAGAAGCTCCAGCTCGTCGGCTTCGGCACGTTCTCCGTCAATGAGCGCCCCGCACGCGAGGGCAAGAACCCACGTACAGGCGAGGCTCTCCACATCGAAGCCAAGAAGGTCGCTAAGTTCAAGGCCGGCGCTGAGCTCGACAGCGCTATCAACGCATAATAAATGACATAGGACAGGCCACCAAACGGGGCGGCCGCCATCAACATTAGTGGCCACACAGGTTCGGTTTTTGTTAACCTAACATGGGTGGCCGCTATTGAATACGTTCATTGGAACCTATACCAAACCGCTGACTATCAAGAGAAAGGGTAGGGGAGGACTTATATATATTTTTCCCCTTTCTTCAATTGTATTTCACTGACATATTTGCGGACAAGGGCGGAGGAGTCTTCCTTCTTGCAGATGAACAGCACATTGTCTTTCTCCGCCACAATGAAGCCGTCGAGACCGCTGATGACACCGATGCGATCCTTGGGGAGCTTGATGACATTGTGGTGACTGTTCTCCATATAGACCTCCGAATCGACGACGACATTGTCGTCGTTGTTCTTCGGCAGTGCCTCATAGATGCCATGCCACGTGCCGAGGTCAGCCCAGCCGAAGTCGCATTTCATGACGCAGACATTATCCAGTTTGTCGAGCACTTCCGACTCCACGGAGAGGTTGGGATAAGACGGGAAGTACTCGTTCATGTAGGCAATCTCCTGCGCGTGGTCGGCATGCGGATACTGCTTGTCGAGATTGCGCAGCACCGGTGGCAGGAACTTCGAGAACATCTCGCGCGTGTTCTTCGTGTTCGAGACGAAGATGCCCGTATTCCACAAGAACTCGCCGCTGTCCATAAACATCTGCGCGAATTCGCGGTCGGGCTTCTCCGTGAAGCTCCGCATCTGATAGATGCGGCCGTCCACATGGCCGTCGGTCTGGATATAGCCATAACCCGGCTCGGGGCGCGTCGGCTTGACACCCATGGCGAGGAACGTGTTGTGCGTGGCGGCAAAAGCCATTGCATCTGCCACATCCTTTTGGAACGCATCCTCGTTGAGGATGAGCTGGTCGCTCGGCACGACAATCATCACCGCGTCGTCGTCGGTTTCAGAGACACGATGGTTGGCCCAAGCCATGCTGGGAGCCGTGTTGCGGGGAATAGGCTCTACAAGAATATGGTCTTGTGCCACCTGCGGCAACTGCTCCCGCAAGAGATCAATATATTGGGCGGTGGTGCTGATGTAGACGTGATCGGGCGCGATGACCTTCGTCATGCGGTCCCACGTCTGCTGCACCTGCGTTCGACC
>Ga0256404_1002338_pt1 | contig 42173 bp, 34 predicted proteins | sample RumenRJG_01DNA_FD_185990 | JGI IMG/M metagenome (GOLD analysis project Ga0256404, IMG submission 185990) | Bovine rumen microbial communities from Lethbridge, Alberta, Canada - RJG_01 | ecosystem: Host-associated > Mammals > Digestive system > Stomach > Rumen | place: Canada: Alberta | collected... | reverse complement strand
TCTTTTGCTCTTGATTTCTTATTTAGTTGCCGTTTTCACCAAAGAGCATAATGCCATCCACGATTTCATTGGCTTTAGCAAGGTCATCAACGAAAAAGAATCGCTTTTCTTTGACACTCCCGAAGAACAAGAAGCAGCGGAGAGCGCTTATCAGAAGGCGATGGAGGAGGCAGAAGAGAAGCGGGAAGCCGCTCAAAAACAAATCGAGGAAGAGAACAAACAAAAATTCAGCGTTTAACTATAAGTTAAGGAAGGTTTTTTTGTTTTTTCTTTTGCCGTTTTTGTTTTTCCACATATGTGGTACAATTCAATAAGATTAAAACTTGTCATATCTCTTTTAAGGAGGATAAAGCATGGAAGTTAGAATCGATGGTATATCTAAAGTCTTCCAAAGCCACAAGGGATCCCACACGACAGCAGTTCACGAAATGTCTTTCGTCATCCCAGATGGGAAATTGGTCGGCCTTTTAGGACCTTCAGGCTGTGGCAAATCCACGACTCTTTACATGATCGCGGGTCTTCACAAGCCAAGCGGTGGTCATATCTATTTCGGAAACGAAGATGTCACCAACGTCCCACCGGAAAACCGTGGCATCGGCTTGGTGTTCCAAAATTACGCCCTGTACCCGCATTTCACGGTGGCGCAGAACATTTCGTTCCCATTGGACAATGTTCGTTTGCCAGGCGCCTTTGGCAGCGAAGCAGATGCGCTCCGTTCGACGAAAGCGGATTTGGCCCACACGACCAATGAATTAAAGAAAGCCAAAGCCCGTTTGGAAAAAATCCCGTCCTTGATTGAAAACGCTCAAGCCAAAAATCAAGATACGACTCTTTTGATGAAAGAATCCGATAAGCTTCAAGCTCGGATTCCAGAATTAGAGGAGCGCATCAATGTCCTCAGCGAAAACGCGCAAAAAGCGGAAGAAGCGCTAGCGCAGGCGAAAGCGGATTTTGAAAAATTGAAAGCCGAAGATCCAGCCACGGCAAAAATCAAAAACAAAAAGAAGCTGAGCAAAGCCGATAAAAACGCGATTGTCCACGAAATGGCGCAAATCGTTGATATCGAACCTTATTTGGGCCGTAAGCCAAAAGAACTCTCTGGCGGTCAGCAACAGCGTGTCGCCATCGCCCGTGCCTTGGCAAAGAAACCAGGCGTCTTGTTACTCGATGAACCGTTATCGAACTTGGATGCCCGTCTCCGTTTGCAAACCCGTGAAGAAATCAAACGCATCCAGCGTTCCACCGGCATTACGACTGTCTTCGTCACTCACGACCAGGAAGAAGCAATGTCCATTTCGGATACCATCGTCGTTATGAAACTTGGCGTGATCCAACAAATCGGCGCACCACAATACGTTTATGATGAGCCAGCCAATCTCTTTGTCGCTAAATTCTTAGGCAACCCTCCGATCAACACCTTCGAAGGGGAGATCAAAGATGGCAAGCTTTACGTCAATGGCGTTCTCTTTGATGATGACCCAATTTATGCAAAGCCATATCACAAAGTCATTCACACGGAGCCAGAAGAGGAAAAAGAACTGAAAGCTCTGATTCGCAAAGGCAAGAAAGTGAAACTCCCTGCCGGCGCGCCAGAAATTGAGGAAAATCCAGAAATCGCCCGCGAGAACTGGCCTAAGACCGAAGAGGATATCGCTGATCGTAAAGTCGTCATCGGTATCCGCCCCGAAGCTTTCCGGATCACCAAAAAAGGCGATAAGAACGTCGTTCCTTTGAATATTGAGATGCTTCAGCATATCGGCCGTGACGTCTCGATTGTCGGCAATGTCTTAGGACAAGAAGACTCCCACATTAAGATTTTGGTCTCTTCCGAATACCGCGAAGAAATCCCAGCCTGTGGCGAATATCAATTAACCGCGAAACGTTTCTATGTCTTTGAAGAAGGCGGAGAGAGGATTAAATAATGGCTGAAGTCGCAAAAAAACCATCAAAATTAGCGACAGAACTCCGTTATCTCCGTGCGAAGCCAAGCGCTGAGCAACGCGAGCAATCGACGCAAGACATCCTCAAGATGAAACTTGGTGTCAAACGCACCTCACGCTTCCAACTCGGAGAAAGCGCCAAAGCCTGGATCGCTTTAATCCCGGCCATGTTCTTCTTGATCGTGTTTATGATTTACCCAATCTTAAACACCTTCATCATGTCGTTTATGGAGAACTTCACCTTTGTCGGTGGTTCCGGTTCTTCTTTCGCCATCACCAATTATATTGCGGCTTTGAACAACCCCCGCACAACCGACCCTTCCATCGGGCTTGGCAATTATTTGTCTGTTCTCAAGGATTCCGAATTCCAGCAATCGCTTCTGAATACGGCTCTGATGGTCATCGTCTCTGTTCCTTTGACGATTCTCATCGCCTTGCTCTTGGCGGTCGTTTTAAATTCGATTAAGCCGTTGCGTAGTTTCTTCCAGACGGTCTTCTTCTTGCCTTATGTCACCAACACCATCGCCTTGGGCATGGTTTTCCGTGTCATTTTCTCATCGAGTAGCGGTGGTCTTTTCAACACCATGCTTGGTTGGTTTGGATTAAGTCCGCAAGCTTGGCTTACCGCATCTGCCAATCGCTGGAACATGTTCTTTGTTATCGTCGTTTATGCGATTTGGAATGGCTTGGCCTTTAAGATTTTGGTCTTCCAGTCTGGCTTGGCTTCCATCGATAAACAATATTACGATGCTGCAAAGATCGATGGTGCCAATCGCGCGACCATTTTCCGTCGCATCACAGTTCCGCTTCTTTCACCGGAATTGCTCTACATTACCATCACTTCCTTCATCGGATCCTTCAAAGCCTATACGCAAGTTATCTCCCTTTATGGAGGCGGCGCGTATAACTTCGGTGGCTCCACAGGAAAAGAATGGGAGACTGTCGTCGGTTATATTTATTCCGTTATGCAGGACCCATCCAAAGTCGGTCGTGCCGCGGCAGGTTCCTTCGTTTTACTTGCGATCATTTTGCTTATCACTTTAGTTCAAATGGTCGTTTCCAAGAGGAGGGTGCATTTCTAATATGGCAAATCGAGACACCGAACAATATTTTGCGACTCCTCAGCAGATGCGTCGCTACAAGGCAAGGGTGATCACCGGTCACGTCCTTTCCTACGTTTTCCTTTCTCTCGTCGGATTATTCATCGTCACGCCATTCATCTTCATGATCGTGACTTCCTTCCGTAATCCTGACGCATACAATTACGACAACATTAACTCCGTCTTCAACCTTTTCCCATCTTGGTGGAATGAAGGAATCGACGGTCCAAACTACACCCTCAACAATTATGCGGCCATTTTCACATATAAATCCGCGACTGGCAGAACGATCAATTTCGCCCTGTATTACCTCAACACCCTCTACGTTGCGATTTGCAGCACGCTCTTTACCTTAATCACCACGATCTTGGCTTCTTTCGCCTTTGCTCGTTGCGAATTTAAGGGAAAGAACCTTCTTTTCACCGTTTTGCTTGCGACCATGATGGTCCCAGGCGAAATGATGGTTATCACCAATTATCAAACCGTGCAGGCCCTCAATTGGGCGAATACCTTCGCTTCGTTGATCTTCGTCCACGGCGTCTCTGTCTTCTATATCTTCTATTTAAGACAGACTTTCTCATCGATCCCAAATGAGCTCTTCTTAGCTGCAAAAGTGGATGGTTATGGGCATTTCCGTTATTTGTTCCGCGTCATGATTCCAATTGCTATGCCAACCATTATGACCATCGCCATCCTTTCTTTGATGGGTGCTTGGAACGCTTATATTTGGCCGAACTTAGTCGCATCAGGCACTAACCCAATCATCAAGAATTGGTCGATGTTGCTGGTCTCTAACGGTTTGATGTCTTTGTTCACCAATTCGGAGACGGGCGTTTCGGAAGATACCGTTCGTATTGCCGGCTCCGTGATTGTCACGGCACCATTGTTCGTCTTCTTCCTTATCTTCCGCAAATACATCATGCGCGGGGTATCCCGTTCGGGTATCAAAGGATAATTGTTCTTTCGCGTTTTAGAAAAAGAGAATTTTAGGAGGTCTCTTCATGAAAAGTAAAAAATTAAATATGTTGGCTGGCGGGCTCCTCCTCGTCAGCGCAACCGCGCTCGCATCTTGCGGCCCTAGCAAAGGCTATACCGGCGACGTTGACCCTACCATCGACACGAGAGGGGTTGAGATCGAATTCTGGTCCGGCTTTGGCTCGGCGATTTCCAACCAATTGTCAGATCTTGTCTTAAAAGGTTTTTCCGATAAATATCAAATCAACGTCAAACACACTTCGAAAGGTGGCTATGACGGCTTGCAAAAGGCTATCAACCTTTCTGCTTCCAGCGTCACTTATCCGAATATTGCCGTCGGCTATCCAGACCATTTTGCCTCTTATATCGATTCTGATATTCAATTGAGACTCGATTCCTTCATCCAGTCGGATGCCAGCATCCCAGAATCCCGCACCAATGAAGATGGGACCGTCTTCCAGGAAGCCGCCAAAATCGACATGAGCGATTTCTACGAGTCGTATATGACCGAGAACAGAACTCTTGAATATGATGATGATGGCAACCCATATACCTTAGGCCTTCCATTCAATAAATCGACCGAAGTCTTGGTTTATAACAAAACTTTCTTTGAAAACGATTGGGTTAAGGCTGCGGGAATTACTCTCCCAGAAACTTGGGAAGAAGTGGAGACCCAAGGCAAGAAGATCATCGATTTGGTGACCCCTCATTTTGGCAAAGTCTTAGGCGCCGATGGAAAAGATTACGATTCCTTGGCGAAAGCGAAACAAGCAGGCACCACCTTATTGATGGACCTTTCTACGGCAACCGCCAATAATTTCTTCCCGTTAGGCTATGACTCTTCAGCCAACCTTTTCATCACTGGTTTGCGTCAATGGGGCGCCACCTATACCACGATTGATCAAGTGACTCGTCACGGCTATATCGGTTTTGATTCGGGCGATAGCTATACCATCGCGACCGAATTCCTGACCTATATGCAGAAATTAGCCAATGAGCATGTCTTAGCCTTGCCGACTTCCTTCGAAGGAACTGCGCTTTATTGCTCCTCTTATTTCACCAACTTCCAATCGGTCATGAATGTCGGTTCTACGGCTGGTTTAAGCCACTATTCTGCAGGCTCCTTCACCAGCGCCAATGGAATCTATGCCGGTGTCAGCCACATCCCTTACAAGAGCGCCGATAAGAAATATGTCATTTCGCAAGGCACGAACCTTTGCATGTTGGATAAAGGCTCTGAAGCAGAACGTGAAGCTTCTTGGAAAGCCGTCAAATATCTGGCCACCGAAGGCAATGGCTTATTCGCTTCCTTGACTGGTTATTATCCAGTTTGCCGTTCGGCAGCGAACTCGGAAGTGTATCAAACCTTCTTAACCGCTACCACCGACAAAGATGGCAACCCACTTTCCGACAACGACTTGAATATGCAAAAGGCCGCTAAATACAACACCGAAAGCTATGACGCCGATGGCAGCGGCTGGGTCAAATATACTGACCCTGGCTTCAACGGCTCTTCTTCAATCCGTGAAGATGTTGGCAATTTGATCTCCGAGATCATCGTCAGCAAGACCGCGGTTAAGGACACCCTCGACAAATACATTGCTGGACTGGAAGATTACCGCAAATAAAAGAAAGGAATACCGATTATGGCGTTAAAATTTAAGAAAGGATTGGTGCTTGGCGTCGGTGCGATCGCTTTAGCCACCCTCGCCGGTTGCGGCGGCGGTGCTTCGATTGCTTATAACATTGATTTCACCGAAGACACCAAAGGTACCACGATTAAATTCTGGACTCCTTTCGGCGGCGGCATCCAAGAATGGATCCAAGTCATCTGTGACAATTTCGAAGCGGAGACAGGGATTCATGTTGAAACGGAATCGAAGGGCAGCTATGAAGGTTTGCAGAAAGCCATCTCTTTGGCCGCTTCGAGAAAAGCCTATCCTCACGTTGCCTTGGCTTATCCAGACCATATGGCGACTTATGTCAATCAAGATATCATCGTCCGTTTGGACTATTATCTCGAAAATGATGGGGATGATAATTTCACGCTGAATGATTTCTACAAAGACTATCTCACCGAATGCCAAACAGTCGAATATGACGCCGAAGGCAATGGCTATACTTTAGGTATTCCATTTAACAAATCAACGGAGGTTATGTGCTATAACAAAACCTTCTTTGATTGGGCTTTCAAAAAAGATCGTACGATTGTTGTCCCAAAAACTTGGGATGAAATCTATACCGTTGCTCCGAAAATCCGTGCTTTCATGCAACCATATTTTGGCAAAGTTGTCGGCACCGATGCCGATGGCAAAGAATTAATTGCTTATGATACCATTAGCCAAATCCCAGAAGGGACTACCGTCTTATTCAACATGACAAAAGTGACGGATGAAACATTCTTTCCGTTTACTTATGACTCAGAAGCTAACTTATTCATCACTTCCTGTCGTCAATGGGGCGGAACCTATACAGAACTCGACAAAGCAACAGGAAAAGGTTATGTGGCCTTTGACTCTGCCGAAGTAAGAAACGCTCTTGCTGAGCTTCAAGAGGCATATAACAACCGCTATATCGCTGTTTCTAACACCTTTGGTGGTACCTCCAAATACAATTCCGCTTATTTCACCAATTGTCAATCCGTGATGACTGTCGGTTCTAGCGCTGGCGTCAAAAACTCGATTGCCAAGGACTTTGAAGTAGGAGTCTCTGCGCTTCCTTATAAGAGTGAAGACAAAAAATTTGTCATCTCTCAAGGAACTGATGCCGTCTTGCTTGACGTTGGCTCCAACGCTGAGCGTGTCGCTGCTTGGAAATTCATCAAATACCTCACCAAAGAAGCCGATGGCCTTTTTGCTGCTAACACTTCTTATTTCCCAAGCGGCGAATATGCGACTACCTCTAAGGAATATCAGGATAAAGTGAATGAGGCGAAAACCTCGACAGATGCGGACCAGAAAATCTGGTATGACACCAATCTCGTCAACGATGCCCATTATCTTAATGACAGCGAAGGCTGGACAAAATTCACCGATCCGGCATTCGTTGGCTCCAGCAGCATTCGTGAGAGAATGAAGACCGCGATGAGCGAGCTTTTCATCGACCATAAAACTCCTGATGAACTCATTAGCACGCTCAAAGACGATTTAAAGGATTATGTAAGATGAAAACAAAACGATTAATATTAGGACTAACAGCCCTTCTTTCAGGGATTTGCATCCTTAGCGGCTGCAATAACAATGGTGGAGACACCACCCCGGTTTGCACCGAATTAGAAGATACCAACCAGCTTTTGGAAACTCCGTTGACTGACGAAGCTTCCGCCGAATTCGATCGTTTCCTTGCGGATTACGAGACCAAAGATTTCTTTGAAGCTCAATCAGGCGTAGCCTATGGTAAAGCCGTCTTAGCTCAAAACGGTGTTGTCGATGGCGATACGATGGCCTTCACCACCGTCAATGGTCACTATATCAAATGCCGTTTGAGTGGTATTAATACTCCAGAATCGACGGCCAATGTTGAAGCTTGGGGCGTCAAAGCATCGGCTTTTGCGAAGAAAATCTTCGCCTCTGCCACTGAATTCTGCATCGTCAATGATATTGATGCCTATGGCAAGGTCGATAGCACCTCTTCCCAACGTTTAATATCCTTTATCTGGTATAAAACCAAAGAAGGAAAATGGAGACTTTATAACCTCGAATGTGTGGAACAATGCTACTCCAGAAATTTCCTTTTCACCGACAGTGCTTTGGGATATCTGAAGTATTTCACCAAAGCGCAAGAGAAAGGCGAAGCTTGCAAATATCGTGTCTTTGGCACGGCCGATCCGGATTATAAAGGATCGGATAATGTCAAAGAAGTCACTTGTTATTATATTCGTCACCATTATGACGAAATCGGTACTTCCTATGAGACAGGCTCTTCTGGCTATTATCTCCATGTCACCGGCCTTGTTGTCGGTATGATGGGTGATAACCTCGTCATTCGCGATCTCTATCGTGATGAAGAGCAAAGCGATGATGAACCATTGGAATGCATGTATGCCTATGCTGGTTTCGGATCTGCTTTGACCTCGAAAGTTAAAATTGGTTATGTGGTTCGCTTCTTCTGCAGAACCTCAACGTTCCCAGCTGGCACTTCGAATATTCAGCTAACGGATTTGAATGTTAACACTTCTTCGGAAGACCCATACCGTTTTGTATCCTACGCCCCGACCAACGTTCACTATAAGGAATGGGTAGGGGAAGACACCACTTTCGGTTTCGACTACGACCCGATTGATTTGACCGATCTCAACGTCAATTCCAGCGCTGACTTAGCCGACTATTTCGGGAAATACGTCAAGATCAATGTCACGATCCGCAAAGCGACCTATGATATCGATGAAGACGGCACGACAGTCACTTTCGATAATTATTACCGTGAAAGCTATAATTCCTCGACTCATGTTCTGAGCGCCACGACGATTTACGCTTGGGCCACCACCTCGATGAGCACCGACGCTGAAGGGAACGTGAAAGGAACTCCGCTGAATCTGAGAATCGATGCCGCCACAGGTCTCCGCTATAACGACTTTGAATTGGATCACACTTACACTCTCAAGGCGTATATGGCCCAATATTACGACAATTATCAACTCCAGCTCTTCAATTTTGAGCCTCAATATAAATACATCGAGGATATCACTGCTTAATAATGGAGGATTAAAACATGAAAAAGCATCTTACCTTATTTGCCTTGGCCGCGATGACCATGGGTTTAGCCGCTTGTGGCGGCAATTCCGAACCTTATTCTGATTCTGATCAGGATATTGCCAACAACATCGCCGAAAAGTCTGGTTTGATCGTCTCTAGCGCGACCAATCGTGGCTTAAATATCGGCGAAGACGGCGTGAATCGATTAAAATCCCCGGCTTACCTTTATGTCTTCCACCAATTCTCGACCACCGCGGTCATCAAAGAAGAGAAAACAGTGGTGACGGGAACCATCGAATGGTCTTTGTCGAATGCGGATTTATTCACCGCCAAAGATATGAAGAGCACCTCGAATCCAGGGATGTGGAAATACACCCCGAAATATTCGACAGAAGAACAGACCGTCGTCTTCACAGGCACTGTTAGTTATGGCGAAGCGAAGGCAACGACGACCTTCAATGTCACTTTGGAACCAAAGGCTTAAATCGATAACCTAAACCCCATTGTTGAAAATGAGTCTCCTTTAGGAGGCTCTTTTTCATTTTTGTAAGCGTTTCACCGGGATTAATCTATTGATAAACAAAAGTGGTACTATTAAAATTGATTTACTAAAGGAGAGTATTACTCAAAATGAAAAAAATTCTATTTACCGTTGCTGCGGCAGCTTTACTTGGTTTAGCCGCTTGCGGCGGCACAACTGAACCTTCTTCAGTTACCCCTTCCGAAGAACCATCCGTTTCGCAAGACAGTGCCACTCCTAGTGAGGACTCTACTTCCCACGAAACCCCTGTTTCTTCTGAAGAAGATTCTCCATACGAGAAGATCACCGTCGCCGAAATCATTGCCTGGTGCAATGAACAAGATCCGGCCGAGGATACCAAAGACACTGATACCGTCTTTGAAGTCACTGGTATCATCGAAGGACTTAAAGAAGGTGACAAATACGGCAATGGTTTCTTAACTGATGGCGACAGCACCATCGTTATTTACGGCTCTACCACCGATGAAACCGCGATCTCTGGCGATCCTGGCACCTATACCTTCAAAAATCCACAGAAAGGCGTCACCGGTATTGCCAATGGTGAAGAAGTCACCATGCACGTTCTCCGTGAAAATTACAAAGGAAAACCAGAAATCATGGGTGTCTATGTTGACCACAAAACCTCGACTAACACCTATGCAGCTACCGTAACTCCGTTTGAAAATGGCACTGCCGTTGTTGATAAGGAAGCCTACACCTATGGCGAAACGGTTACCGTCACCGTTACCCCAAGCGAAGGCTATCAAACCAAGGAAGTGGTTGTCACGAATCTTCAAGGCCAAGACTTTAAGGCAAAAGTCTCCGAGAGCGACATCAACGTCTATACCTTCCCTGCCGTTTCTAAGAATGTCATCACTGTCACATTAGAGGCCGCTGGCACCGTAAAAAATTACTACGAATTGGATAAATCTGATACTGGTTGGCCAACCGCTTATTCTGAAGAAAAAGCAGAACCAAAAACCTCTGTTGGTAGTGACTTCACCGTTGGTGGCGTCCAAATTCACGGCGTTAACGTTGCAGTCTATTCTGGTGGATCAATCCAAATCAACGGCAAAGACACTGAGAACCCTGGTCGTGTGAAAGGCTTCTTCGGCAACAAAGTCGCCCTCGAAAAGAAAATCACCTCCATCGTCGTCACCGCAACTAAAGAAAAACATACGAAATATGCCCCAGGGGACCTTGTTATCACCTCTGGAACCAGTGCCATGACTTCGTTCTCTACTGCAGCCGCCATTGCCCCAACAAAAGATGAGGAAGGCGGATACACCTACACTTATACCCCAACTGGTGCTGATGATGTTTATTTCAACATCTCTCACAACAGCACCGATACTTACGCTGTTTATCTTGACAGTGTCATCATCAATTTCGCGGCCTAATTCCTCGTTTAGAAGATAAAGCCTAAGCCTCTAGCTCGCCTAGGGGCTTTTCTTTTTCTTAATCTGAGATTATTTCTTGCGCCTGCCTTTCTCTTGTAATAAGATAATCAAGCGCACTGGTCCCTTAGCTCAGTTGGTAGAGCAGCTGACTCTTAATCAGCGGGTCGCGGGTTCGAGTCCCTCAGGGATCACCAGAGCAAACAAAACACGAGTCCGACAAAGGGCTCGTTTTTCTTTTGTTGTTCACTTTTTCGGGATTTCAAGTTATAAATAGAATTAGCTATGGAAAACAAACAATCGATCTCTCGTCTAAGAAGGATCAGAGCCGTTTTGCTCAAAAAACAGAAAAAATATGTGACCCTGGATATGCTTTCGCGCTGGGTTGGACTCTATTCTGACGTCGTTGCCGATGAATTAGTCTATTTTGAACCAATGGTGAAGATGGACACCTCCATGAACATGATGGACATCCTACCGATGATCGAAGAATTCCTTTCCAAGGTGGATGAGAAAAATGCCGAAATCCGTGTGACGAAGCCAAAACGAGCGCCCGTGAGGAAGAAAGAACTTTTAGAATATCCATCCATCGGCGATTTCATTTACCGAAAGATAGCAGGTCCAGGAGGGTTAGTCGCCCCATCGGCGGAATTAAGCGACCACGATCTCCACGTGTTGGAACTTCTCGTGAAAAAAGAAGTGGCGGCGCGAAAGAAAAAGACAAAAACCAAGAACAAATAATCCCAAAAGCGGTGGCGACACCGCTTTTTGTACAAAATCGGTTTTTTGACGATATAATAAAAACACTGTTTTTAACGAAAAGGTTTTTAGCTATGAAAAAACGATCCACCTTTGTTAAAGTCTTCGCCCTGACATTTGCTTTAGCTGTTGGCGGAGCCATTTTCCATATGAGCGTCACTCACCACGCCACGGAAGAAGCAAAAGCTGCGGCTGATACTTATTATTCATCTATCAATTGGAATCAAACTGGGACGACGTTAAAGACCTCGTTACATAACCTGATTAAAACCCACACGACCATCTCCTACAATGGACTATACACTGCCTATAAGACCACCGATTTAAGAAGCGATGGAAAAATTTGGGACATGTATTCCGATAAGACCAACTACGACCCAGATAATGACCGTGCGGGATCCTATAAAGGCGAAGGCGATTGTTTTAATCGCGAACACACCATCCCTCAGTCTGTTTTCAGTGAAGCCTCGCCGATGAAAACTGACATTTTCCACGTCTATCCGACCGATGGTTATGTTAACAGTCAAAGAAGCAATCATCCTCATGCGAATGTAAAAACGCCCACCTACGCTTCCCATAACCATTTCGTTTTGGTTGGTTCGCCTGCCGATAGTGGCATCTCTGATTCTCCGGTTTGTGAGCCAAATGACGAATACAAAGGCGATTTTGCAAGAACTTATTTCTATTTCGTCACCTGTTATCAAGACAAAATGGGAAGCTCGACTTCATGGAAGAATTATGCCCCATTCAATTATTCGTCTGCGTTAGGCTTTGATTCGGATTATTTGAAAGTCTATCTGGATTGGGCAAAAAACGACCCTGTCTCAACGAAAGAGATCAACCGTAATGAAGCGGCTTATAAAGCTCAAGGAAACCGCAACCCATTCATCGATCACCCTGAAGCGATTGCGAAAATCTGGGACAACGGCAATGAGGGTTCCTATACCAGCGAATCTTCTGGTGAATCTAGTAGCTCTTCCTGGTCTTCCGATTCTTCCTCCGAATCATCTTCTTCCTCATCTTCTAGTACTTATACAGGTGAGTCTAAAACCATTTCTTATACGGATTTGTCCTCCTCCAGTTATCCAGAATCCGAGACAGCCTATACTTGCGATAGCGGAATTAAAATCATGGCATGTTATGCCGCTAATTTCTCTAACACCATCCAGATGAAAAATGGTAAAGGTTATCTATATAACACCTCGGATGATGGCATCATTTCTTCGATCGTCTTAAACGACGTCAGCAAAGGGACTCCAGTGGTAACTTTTGGCTCGAGTAGTAGTAATTGCAGTGTTACAGCGACCAACAATTCCTACACCTACACGCCAAAAGATGGCGGTGCTTATTCTTATTTCAAAGTGGCTTGTCAGTCAGGCAGTGCTCTAAATCTTGGCTCGATTACCGCCAATTATCGTTCAGGAGAACAAGAACAAGTCGCTGTCAGCGGTGTTTCTTTGAACAAAACAAAATTAACGCTTCATCCGACTCACACAGAACAGCTGCTTGCTACGGTTTCTCCGGTTGGAGCCACCAATAAATCCGTTACTTGGACTAGCAACAACGAATCCGTTGCCAGTGTTTCTGATAATGGTGTCGTGACCGCCAAAAAGGCTGGGAAAGCGACGATTACTGTCAAGATCGTCGATGGTGAATATAGCGCCTCTTGCGAAGTGAATGTCGTCTCCTTAGACCACATTGACGTTACAGGAAATCTCAATGGGACATTCGGTGGTGAAGCGGTCGGGGATTATTCTGTCATTGCCACCTATAGCGATGGTTCTACCGCAGATGTTACCAACAAAGCGACCGTCTCTGGTTTTAATAACAAAGTCCTTGGAAAACAAGATTGCCAAATCTCTTATACCGAAGACGGCATCACCAAAACAACGATCCTTTCTGCCACAGTGACCAACGTTGGCGCCGTTCAAGGGGAGGCGGGTTCTCAAAACACGGCGACTATCACAGGGACAACAACGTCCAGCTCAGCGACATTGACTTCCGATGATTCCTTGATCACCCCATCGACTACTGGAGGATTTGGTACCAACACAACCGGGGATTTCGTTCAAATGGGATCTTCTAACAAAGCCGGCAGCATTATTCTCTCCCTATCGAAAGAAGCCAAAATCCAATCTGTCACGATGAGCGTTGCCCCATATAGCAGCGAGACGCCGACAATCACATGCGAATTAGATGATTCTTCTAGCACAACGAAGAGCGTTCAAATGACTTCATCGATGGATACCATGTCTTTTGAATTCAATGGCGTCTCCGCTTCGAAGATTACAATCGCCAACAGTGGTGGAAAACAAAGGATCGTGATTTATTCCATCACGGTTGTCTATGGTGATGGCGCAGTTCAAGCTTTCACTGATGCTGAGCAAGCTTCGGCCTGGGCGACTTACTTCCTTTCCGCCACGGAAGGCAATTGCCACGACGATACTGTTTGGGCTGATTTGAAAGAAGAATATAATGCAATGGTCAGCGGAGCCCAGCAATTAATTCAAGAATCCGACGAATATTCTGCAGCAATCACTCGTTACGAATTTGCCGTTGAGACTCACGGAATGGAGAATTTCATGAAAATCAGTGGGTTGACTAACCGCACGCTCCCAATCTTAAGAGAGAGAAACTCGGGAAATCTTATCGCGTTGGTGGCAATAAGTCTCGGTTTCATTGATATTTTCGGTATTTGGCTATTGCTTCGTAAAAGGAAGAAAAACTAAAGTTAGCGCTAACTAACAAAAAGATAGAGAGCCCCCTAAAGGGGGCTTTTCTTTAAGATTTGTTTTGTAGTGGACACACAAAACTTTTATACTTATACCCGTATAAGGAGTTAATTTTTTAAATGTCCGAAATTAAAAAGACCTTTAAATCCGTTGACGGCAATACTGCAGCCTCAATGGAAAGCTACTATTTCACCGAAGTAGCGGCTATTTACCCGATCACTCCATCTTCGCCAATGGCTGAAAACGTTGACGTTATGGCGTCTAAAGGGGAAAAGAATTTCTTCGGCTCTCCTGTCAAGGTAGTGGAAATGCAATCCGAAGCTGGTGCTTCCGGCGCAGTCCACGGTGCTTTGCAAGGCGGCGCACTGTCTACCACCTACACGGCATCTCAGGGCTTGTTGCTCATGATTCCAAACCTTTACAAGTGGTGCGGTGAATTATTACCAGCAGTTTTGCACGTCTCCGCTCGTTCGTTGGCGACCCGTGCTCTTTCGATTTTCGGCGATCAAGCCGATATTTATGCCTGCCGTCAGACTGGCGTTACGATGATTTGCTCTGGCTCCGTCCAAGAAATCGCCGACCTTGCCCCAGTTGCTCACTTAGTGGCCATCGATGCCTCGACTCCAGTCATGCATTTCTTCGATGGTTTCCGTACTTCCCACGAAGTTCAAAATGTTGAATTCGTTGACAAAGAGGAATGGAAGAAACTTCTTCCGATGGACAAAGTCGAACAATTCAGGGCTCGCGCTTTGAACCCACACACCCATCCAGTGACCCGTGGCGGCGCGGAAAATGACGATATTTATTTCCAAGCCCGTGAGGCCCAAAACAAACACTGGGAAGAAATCCTTCCAGTCGTGGAAAAATATTTCAAAGAAGCTTCCCGCTTGACCGGCCGTGAATATGCCCCATTCGTCTATTATGGCGATCCAAAAGCGGATCGTGTCATCATCGCGATGGGTTCCGTCACCGAAACTGCCAGCGAAGTTGTCGACGCGTTGAATGCCACCGGCGAACATGTTGGTCTTGTCAAAGTCCACCTTTATCGCCCATTCTCAGCCAAAGCTCTTGCTTCGGTCATCCCATCTTCCGTCAAGAAGATCGCCGTCCTTGATAGAACCAAGGAAAATGGCTCAGAAGGGGAACCACTCTACCTCGATGTTCTCGCTGCTTTATTCTCCCAAGGCCGCACCTTCGAAACCATCATTGGCGGACGTTATGGTCTTTCCAGCAAAGACACACAGCCAAAAGATGTCAAATCGGTCTACGACTTCCTTAATGCGAAGAAAAATTGGAATGGCTTCACCGTCGGCATCAAAGACGATGTCACCCATCTCTCCATCCCGGTCGATGAGAAATTCCAAATCCCAGCTTATTACACATCCTGCTTATTCTATGGCTTAGGATCCGATGGCACCGTTTCGGCAAATAAGAATTCCATCAAGATCATCGGCGATGCGACAGGACAATATGCTCAAGCTTATTTCCAATACGACTCCCGTAAATCCGGTGGCACGACTCGTTCTCACTTGCGTTTCGGAAAGAGCCCGATCCATTCTGAATATTATGTCAAGAACGCAGACTTCATCTCCTGCTCTTTGGACACCTATATCCTGAAATTCGACATCATCAATAACCTCAAAGAGGGCGGCACCTTCTTGCTCAACACCAACATGTCGGATGAAGAACTTGCCAAAGCCATGCCTAACCGCATGAAGCACCTCTTGGCCGAAAAGCATGCGAAATTCTATGCCATCGACGCCAACAAGCTTGCCGCCGAATGCCATATGGGTCGTCACACCAACACGACTTTGCAAGCGGCTTTCTTCAAACTCAATCCACAAATCATGCCTTATGAACAGGCGGAAGAATGGATGAAGAAATTCGTCAAGAAGACCTTCGAAAGAAAAGGCATGGACATCGTTCAAAACAACTACAACGCTATCGATGCCGGCCCATCGGGCTTACGTGAAGTGAAGGTCGACCCGGAATGGATCAACCTTCCAACCACCAAGATCTTCGAAGACACCGGCGACACTTATTATGATGAATATGTCGGAACCATCGACCGTCTTGATGGCGACGAACTCCCGACCTCGGAATTCCTCAAATATGAGCTTGCCGATGGCACGATGGAAGAAAATATCGTCTTCCGTCAGAAGAGAGCCATTGCCGACCGTGTCCCAGTCTGGCATCCTGAATATTGCATCGAATGCAACCAATGCGCCTTCGTTTGCCCTCACGCCACCATTCGTCCATACCTTCTTGATGAAGATGAATTGGCTAAAGCCCCGCAAATTGTCAAAGACAGCGTCAAGCCAGCTGTTGGGTCGCCAAAAGCCGCGACTTTGAAATATCGCATCTCCGTCGCTACCGAAAACTGCGTTGGCTGTGGCCTTTGCGTCTCGGAATGTATGGCCAACCAAACCGCGCTGAAACTCGGAAATGGCAAATTCGCTCTTGAAATGAAAGACGCGAAAGGCGAATTCGGTGAACAAGTCGCTGCTGACTATTGCTATTACAACGTCACCAACAAGACCGATGTCTTCCCAACAACCACCGTCAAAGGTGTCGGATTCTTACGTCCTTACATGGAAGTCTCTGGCGCTTGCGCAGGTTGCGGTGAAGCTCCATATTATCGTTTGCTTTCGCAATTATTCGGTCATGACCTTTTGATTGCTAATGCGACTGGTTGCTCCTCCATTTATTGTGGCAGCACCCCATTGACCCCATTTGTCAAAGACAAAGATGGCGAAGGCGTTGCCTGGGCCAACTCTTTGTTTGAAGACAATGCCGAATATGGCTTCGGCATGAGAATCGCCAACGACTATAAGATGTCGCAAATCAACCGCATCCTCGATGCCGCGATTGCCTCAGAAGAAGTCGAGCCAGAACTCAAAGAAGCGGCTACCAAATATTTGGAAGCCCTCAAAGCCAAAGATAGAGCCGCGGAACGCGAAATCGTCCCAACCCTCAAAGCAGCCGTGGATGCTTCCAAGAATGAAGCGGTCAAAGAACTTAAACTCTATTATCGCGACTTGATCGAGAAATCAGTCTGGATCATCGGCGGTGATGGCTGGTCTTATGATATCGGCTATGGCGGATTGGATCATGTTATCGCCAATGAAGCGGATGTGAATATCCTTGTCCTTGACACCGAAGTCTATTCCAACACTGGTGGTCAGGCATCCAAATCCTCACAAACCGGTTCCATCAACAAATTCACCGCTTCCGGTAAGAAAGAAGCCAAGAAGAACCTTGCTTTGATCGCGATGTCTTATGGACACGTCTATGTCGCTCAAATCGCTCTCGGCGCAAACCCAATGAAAGCCATCCAAGCCCTCAAAGAAGCAGAATCTTACAATGGTCCATCCCTTGTCATCTGCTATTGCCCATGCTTGGAACAACATATCAAAGGCGGCCTTATCAATTCCATCAAGGAAGAAAGACAAGCCGTTGAATGTGGCTATTTCACCTGCTTCCGTTATGACCCACGCAATGTGGCGGCAGGCAAGCCAGGTCTCACTATCGATTGCAAAGAACCTGATTGGTCCAAATTCAGAGATTTCTTGATGCAAGAGACGAGATTCTCCCAACTTCCTGTCATCAACCCAGAACATGCGGAAGAACTTCTCACCAAATGTGAGAAATACGCGCAAGATCGTTGGGAAGCGATTAAGAAGTTTGGTTTATAATCTTCGGATTCAAACCATAAAAATAAGGCAGAAGGAGCAATCCCTCTGCCTTTTTCTATAACAGCCACAATGGCTTGACTTCGAAATTTTTCTTTTGGATTGGCATATCTTCAGGGAAAGTAAGCGAGTAGGCGTTAAGATACATTCTTTTGGCCTCGCTTTGGGAATATTTCTTATCCCCCAACAAATGAAATCCTAGACTTTGAATGGCTTTGCGGATTTGGGCTCGTCTCCCCGTTTCTATGGTGATGGAAAGAACGGTTCCGATCTGAATTTGGTTGGCCGAAGTAAGATGAGTGATGGCTTCCTTCCCTAAAGAAGGATCAGTCTCATAGACCATTCCCCCTTTCCCGTTAGAAGAAAGGTATTGTTTGATCTCCCAATGAAGTCCTGGTTCGATTCTTTCTTCGATGACCGCTTCATAACGACGGATGACTTGTCGCTTCTCAAAGGCGGACTGGAGGGAATCTTTTAAAACTTTGCTTTTGGCGAAAATAATTAGCCCCGAAGTTTCATAATCTAAACGATGCACGATATAAGGACGTTCCTTTTTCTTTTCTAGGTACTCATAAAGGTAATGATATAGGTTATGGGCGTAAGTGCGTTTATCCTTGGTCCGAATGCTAAAAACTTCCCGTTGTTTATTGACGACAAGAATATCCTGGTCTTCGTAGACGATTTGATAAGGTGCAATTTTTCGTTTCATGTGTAAAATTATAATGACGAATTGCCATGGAAGAGAAATTTCATCATCGTTTAAAAGCGAAAATGAAAGAGAAAGGCCTCACTCAGAGGGCTTTGTCGAAGCTGACGGACATCTCAGAGCCAGCGATTTCCAAATACCTTAGCGGTAGCAGGACTCCTCATCTGGAGATTGTGGGTAAGTTCGCGAACGCCTTAGGGTGCAGCGCGGATTATCTTTTGGGTTGCGAGCAAAACAAAGGAAGCCATTATCAGCAGATCGAAGATGCCATAAAGGAACACAAAGCTTATTTAAGCGCCGAGGAAAGAATGTCTTTGATCATGCATTTGTCAGAAAAATAGGAGAGTGTTATGAAAGTCACGAACATCGATCTTTACAAATATTTTGGCTGGCCAAAGCCAAACAAATATGCGAAAGGGATTCTTCACGGCATCTTTTTTGACCATGATCTTGATGACACGGAAATGTGTCCAAAAAGATTGCATCCAATCATGTTGGTCATCCCAGGAGGTGGATACCATTTCGTTTCCCAAAGAGAAGCCAACCCAGTGGCTCTTGCTTTCTTGCGTCATGGCTTCAATGCTTTCTGGTTGGATTATTCCATCGCCCCGAAAAACAAATACCCGACGATGCTAGTGGAAGCCATGATGGCCTTAACCTATCTTTATAAAAAAGCGGAAAGCATGCATTCCGATCCTGAGAAAATCACCGTTTCTGGGTTCTCTGCCGGGGGCCATCTTGCGGGAATGTTGGCCTCTCTTAGCGAAGAAGAAAAGCAACTTTTCTATCCTTATGGCAAATGTGGCGCCCATCTAAGGTCTGTCGTTTTAGGCTATCCGGTGGTTATGGATGACACAGAAGGAGTTAGCATTAGAAACCTTGCTGGGCCAGAAGATCCCAATCCTAGCCGCTTTTGTATCACGAACCGTGATCTTTCTGCTTTCCCTCCATGCTTTATCTGGACGACCAAAGAAGATACGGTAGTGGACCCAACGACGAATGCCCAAGCCCTAAAAGACGCCTTAGATCATAATGGTGTAAAATGCCAGTTGGTCCTTTATCCTCGCGGTGTCCATGGCTTATCCACAGGCGATGAGAACACTTATTTAGATCATTGGGAAGACATCAATATCCGAAAAGAAGTGTTTGGATGGCCAGAGTTAGCCGTGGAATTTATCAATTCCGTCGGAGGCGGCATCAAAGATTAACCGTAACGCCACGCAAAGGTGGCGTTTTCATTTCAACTAAGACAAAAGGATTGGCTTATTCTAGATAGAAGCTCTGCCAATCCGACAATTGTTCTTTGCTGATGCCATATTCCTCTTGGAAAAAATCTTCTTTGGTTTGGTATTTGTCGAAAATGGATTTTAACGAGAGCTTGATGTATTTCCGATAAACGTAAGAAAGTCTTCTTTGATAATGAACTCCAATCAAGCTGTGGGTCTCTTTCCATTTGCTGGAGACTCTCCAATGGTTTCTTTCTCTACGATATTCATTGGAAAGCAAATAATTCTTGATGATGTCTTTTTCGCTGCATCCTAGCGATAACATGACTAGCATTGCCGCCACGCCAGTCCGATCCTTTCCACCAGTGCAGTTAAAAAGGATTTTCTCATGACGATCCATTGCCTCAAATAAAGGAGAAAAGCCTTGATGAGAGTAGGGCATAAGTCGGTACATCTCTAGAAAATTGAGATAAGCTTTTCGATATTCTTTCGCGCTTAGTTTTCTGCCCCAGATGATGACGGAATCGAGATTGACGGCAGAGTCGGAAGCCCCATCTCCTAGATGAGCCAGGACGTCGGTTTCGATATATTTTGCTCCAGGAAGAGGCCAATCGGGATGTTTTTCGATGCTTGGATGATCTCTAAGATCGATGATGGACTGGATGCCTAACGAAGAAAGAAATTCTTTATCGCTCTCCTCCAATTTTCCCATCACACCCGAACGAAAGAAATATCCTGCTTTGATGCGTTTTCCTTTTGCTCCGACATAACCTTCAATCGGCCGGAAATTGATGACGTTGCTTAGTTTTTCCACCCCCTAAGTTTAACGAAACGAGTCTTTTTGCTCAATCCTGTTATAATGGGAATATGAAAGTTGCCTTAATTGGTGCCGGGGCTTGGAGTAGCGCCCTGGCCAACGTTCTTGCTGACAACGGTCATTCACCCGTCCTTTTCGCACGGAAGCAAAACCAAGTCCAAGAAATCAATGAATCCCATCAGAACTCAAAATATCTTGGCGACGTCTTGCTGAATCCTTCCATTCAGGCATCAATCTCTTTAAAAGAAACACTACGGGGTGCCTCAATGATGGTTTTCGCCGTACCTTCTCACGCGATTCGTTCTGTCGCTCAAGAAGTTGCTCCTTTCTTAGAAGGAAGGCCTTTGATTCTTAATGTTGCCAAGGGCTTTGACCCCATCACCTTTGAAGGATTCACTCAAACCTTAGAGGAATTATTTCCTAAAGAAAGGATCCGTGGTGTGGTTTCCTTGATGGGCCCAAGTTTTGCGAAAGAAGTCGCCAATCATCAAAGGACTGCCGTTTGCGCGGTTGGTCATAATCAAAAATGCAACGAAGAAGTGCAGCACCTTTTCTCTAACGACTATTTTCGGGTCTATACCCAAGATGACGTCATTGGCGCGGAAATCGGCGCAGGGATGAAAAACATCATTGCCATCGCCTCAGGGATTTTAAGCGGGTTGGGATATGAAAATAATTCCCGTGCCGCGTTGATTACTCGTGGCTTGGCTGAAATCACTCGTTTTGGTTTAGCCAAAGGGGCAAAGGAAAAGACTTTCCTAGGCCTTACTGGCATTGGTGATTTATTTCTCACTTGCTCCAGCCCGATGTCCCGCAATTTTTCGGCAGGGGTAGAGATTGGCGAAGCGGATTCGGCGGAAAATTTTTTGAAAAACAACAAAACAACAGTAGAAGGAATCGAGGCCTGCCGACTCGTTCATCAGGAAGCCAAACGCATCGGCGTCTCTGTTCCCATCACCGATGCTATCTACGCCATTTTATTCCATCGCTTACGCCCTTCCGCCGTAGTCTCTCTATTAATGAATCGGGCGCTGAAAGCCGAATAATTGCTTTTGGAAAAAAGAAAACGGCATCGAACATGCCGTGTTTCGTTCGAATTGAACTCAATGTACGCCTTAAATGCCTTGACAAATCAGAAATAGAATATCTCTTCAAACTTTTTATCTAATGCCACGCAAAGCAATAAAGCTAGTTTAGCAGTTGGTTGATATTGCCCAGTCTCAATAGAGGAAATTGTGTTTCTTGAAACTCCAACGAGCTTAGCTAAATCTGCTTGTGATAAGACTTTTTGCTTTCGAATAGCCGCTAGATTATTATGTAGTATCAAAGATTCTTCCATATTAAATCACCTGAGACAATTGAAGGATCCACACTGTTAACATAGATATAGAAGCTAAACCCCATATTAACATAACTACCAATTCATGTTTTCTTCTCAACTTAATATATTTTATGAGGAAAACAACAAAAGCTGCGCTAAAAAGGACAAAATCCATTCCTCTATTAACATTATGTAGAACAAAGCCGTTAACTAAATCAACGATGATAACTAGCCACACAATAACGAAATACGCAACCCAAGTACCATCCTTGGCCACTTTTCTTTCCGCTAAATCTACACCTTTGTTTTCTTTTTGAGCTTTCAACAAAATTTCTTCTTTTTCCATAATTATTCTTCTTTGCCAAGTTAACTTTTCACAATAATGTAAAAATATGCAAAGTATACTTTTCAACACAAATTAGTAATTATTTTTTAATCTTGCTTAGAAATAAATATCTCGAATCTTGGCAAAACGAGTCTAACTTTGCCGTATTCAGCTGCAGCGATAAGTCCACGTTTTATTAATCTATCACGATAAACGGAACTTGATTTTTCATCAAATGGAACACTATGAACTATACTTTCAGTCGAAGCAATTTCATTTTTAAAAGCCTTTAGATATTCCTTTTCGTTGTTAGGAAGTTTGGACCATATTTTGTCATAAACGTAAATCGATAAATATTGATCTAATTCATTATATATTTTTGAAATTTTTCTATATTTAGAGAACAAATACCCAATGACTTGATACGCAAAAGCATATCCCTTAGACAAATCTGCCAGCGAATTAATTGTTTCCATATCCTCCTCAGCAAAAATTTTGGAATATTCCTTTTTTATTAGATCAATGTTCAATGGACCAAGTTCAATTTTTGGAGCTCTATATAAGAATGTGAGGTTTTTATTATTTTGGAGTGAGCTAACATTTTCATATAGACCTGTCATTAACGTGAATACAGGATAATCATCTCTTAGCAGACTTTGAAAATCATGCGCGAAAGAACGCATATGTATATTGTTTGATGCCTCATCAATTGTTATTAAGACCTTTTTGTTTTGTCTTTTTAAAAGATGAAGCATTTTTTCTAAAATAGTTTTTACGTTTGATACTGGCGTTTCGCCTTCAATAGAAAAACCAAGTCCATGAAAGGAAAATGAAAACGATTTACTTAAAAAGAGATGCTTAACGCCGGCATTCTCGTAAATACCGGAAGCAATTTGCTCAAGTATTTCTCTATTGGGGTTTACATCTACGACGACCCAGTCTTTTTTCTTTTCAATGTTTTTAGACACATTTGTTAAAAGAACAGTTTTGCCAGAGCCTCTCACTCCACTGATAATGTAAATATGAGACAATGGATAATCCAAACAAAAATCATTACATATTTTATCTGAAACATGTCCTCTATTAATGTAACTTGAAGGCAATTGACCAAAGGTCACTGTAAATTTATTTTCCATAATACTCTCCTTTTTTGTTAGGTTTGTTAGATTTATTTTTTTGTTAGGTTTGTTAGATTTACGCTATCACGAAAGAGCTTAGGAATCAATATAAATAAGCAATCAATTACCATGTCCGGATAAATACCGTATGAATCGTCGTTATTTAATCAACTCATAATCTTTAATCTCAATTTGTTCTCTTTTTTAGTTTGCACCGGTCCTGAGAAGGCAGTTATGCAATGTTGGGTGGTGCGAGAAAAGTTGGGAATCGAACTGGCGAAAAATGACGTTTTCTCGTTTCCCATCCACCACCCTTAATTATTAAAAGTATGAATCTGGGGCTATAAATAAACAAAAATGCCCGTTTTTCACGGGCATTTATGCTGTACATTAAGAATGTCTTTCTGTATATCAAATGATACCAATTTTAAGAGTGCAGTTTTTAGCAGAAAAATGGGTATTTTTATATGTTTGGGACACCGGACAAAAAGTTGGACCATCTAAATGGTTAAACTGAATGTTTAGCTAACCTCACGAATCGCGATATCAGATAGCAACCGTGAAAAACCTTCACTATCGCTTTTTCACGACCTAGCCACTACCGAGGTCAAGGAAAAAGACCCACCACTAAGTGAGCCTTATTCAATTTTGCCTTAACATTTTGTATTAGTCCTTTTCCAAGACACATAACGAGAATTATTTCTCATAAAAATTTAGCTTTTTTTGATCCAGAATGAATAATGTTGATTGAAGATTTTTGATATAGAAAACCATTCCTATTTCTAAGAGTGGCAATCTGTTTAAAAAATAAGTTATTCGATTGTGATTGTAATAGCAGGTCGCACACTGCGGTTCGTGTAGTAGACATAGTTGAAGACGGGGTTACCATCGATGTTGACACCCCACGCGTCGCCAGAGTCGCCGCTGCTAGGAGAACGAGTCCAATAATAGCCATTATATTGGTAAGAACCGCTGCTGGTATAATAATGTGTCCCTCTTGCTCTCGCCCAGTCTGTTGTTCTGCAATATCTGGTATCGGTTGAACTGGTCGATGTTGAGAAACCATAACTTGAATTAATATAATCTTTATAACTTGGTAAGAAGACTTTATCTTGTGTATTGTTGCAAGCGTAGGTGTTGCTAGTTGAGTTTGTCGTTGCAGCACTGTTATCGACAGTTGTGGTTTGGATATGACTATTGCCTAAAGCAAATGCTGAATTATAGAAATCATTATTTAACCAAGTTCTTATATCGCTATGTTCATAGTTATTTGGATAAATAGTTTGACCATCAATCGTCCTATTAGAAGTTGAATTATAATAGCAATGCGCATCCAAAAGGACATTTGAAAGGATGTAATATTCACCATCATTATTACTTAAAATATTCCATGTGATGGGCTCACATTTAAACCAATATGTTGTTCCACTTACGATTGCTGCGCCATTATCGAATTTATAGTTAGAACTATCTGGGGTTGCGCTTACTTTAGCGTAATATTCATCTTCATATTTATACCAGCCATTTGATTCAGGAATGGTTAATGCATCTAATTCGTTTAATAATTCAGCTTCATCCACGACAGTTTGTGGGTATAAGCCATAGGTTAATGTATTCCCATCTTCAGAAAGATTAGGAATAATACCATGAGCAGTGTTATATTCTCTGGTGATATTTCTAACTTCATATTGAGCGGTAAATATTGTAGGAACTTGAATATTTTCTAATGGTTTATCCCAACCAGTGAAATCGTATGCGTAATGCTCGCCATCTTGGATGTATCCATCCCTTGTCGGTTCCGGTCCTTCATAAACAATGTCACTGCCTTTTTCGTAATAGAAGGTATATAGCATTGAACCATCATAGTTATTAAAGATGGCAGGTATGTATTGAACGGCATCTTGGCCATTAGAACCTTTGATATTTCCCTTTAATGCCCAAGATCCGTTTTCTTTTACGTAATAATCCCATGTGGTTGTATCTATATAGGAATCACCATCATTGCCTAAAGAGGATGTTGGAGCACCGCTACCTGATAGCATAGAGGTTCCATCAGTACCGTCTTGACCATTTTGTCCATCGACACCATCGGCCCCATCAGAACCTTTAATATTTCCTTTTTTAACCCAGGATCCTTTTTCTTTAACGTAATAATCCCAGTTATCTAAGTTGATATATGAGTCTCCATCATTGCCTAAAGAAGCGGCAGGCTCACCATTTCCTGTTAAAACTGATGTACCGTCTTTTCCATCAGTACCATCTTTTCCATCTTGGCCGTTTTGCCCGGGAACTCCTTGTTCTCCTTGAGGTCCTTGTGGGCCAGTATCACCTTTAGTTCCACAGGCGGTTAGAGAGAATGCTAGCATTCCGATGAGTGGTAATATAAATCTCTTTTTCATAGTTGTTTCCTTCTTTTTCTAATTTAGTACTTTATCTTATTTTTAATAAAAAACCTATTATTTTAGATGTCACCAGTCTGTCAATGATAAGATTAATCTATATATGCGCTTTTGAAGAACAAACAAAAGTTCACCATTTCCAAGGACATCATCATTTTTGCCTTAATACTTTGTATTAACTCTTTCTCTATGACACATAACAAGGATTATTTCTCATTGATTATCGATTCCAAAATAAGTTATTTACCTACCGGTATGCTACGCGAACCTTACGAGCACTAATAATGATGAGCATTTTTGTCTGTTCAGGAATCTTCTGGATAGTCAAATCTATCAAAAAAGCCCCTAAATATAATAAAAACGAGATGATTTTTGGTATCATCTCGTTATCTTTTGAATGGTCGGAACGATGGGATTCGAACCCATGACCCCTTGGTCCCTAACCGAGTGCACTACCAAGCTGTGCTACGTCCCGAGCAAACATCATTATAAATGTTTCCTTTGCTTCTTTCATCCAGAAAAAATTTCTTTTTAGGCGTTATGGATGAACGAAACTCTAGTTTCGAATATAATTTCATTCGTATATGGATAGCAGAAAGTTTATCACCGTCAAAGGTGCCAGAGAAAACAATTTAAAAAACATTGACGTTTCCATCCCAAAAGAGACATTAACCGTCTTCACTGGATTAAGTGGTTCTGGCAAATCGACCCTTGCTTTCGACACGATTTACGCCGAGGGGCAAAGGAGATATGTGGAATCTCTTTCTCCTTACGCCAGACAATTTTTAGGCGGCGTAGATAAACCAGATGTCGATGCCATTGAAGGTCTTTCTCCTGCCATTTCCATTGATCAGAAGACAACCTCCCATAATCCAAGATCCACCGTCGGCACCGTGACGGAGATTTATGATTTCCTGCGTCTTCTTTTTGGGAGAATCGGTGTTCCTTATTGCCCGATTCATTACGACCCTATCGTCGCTTTTTCTCCTGCGGCCATGACGGATATCGTCTTAAATTACCCTGAAGGGACGAAAATCCAATTATTGGCCCCTGTAGTCAAGCATGAGAAAGGCTGGCATAAGGACGTCATAGAAAACATCAAACAACATGGTTTCGCCCGTGTTCGGATCGATGGGGAGTTTTTCTTGGTCGAAGAAGTCAAAGAATTAGAGAAAAACAAACGCCATGATATCGATATTGTGATTGACCGCGTTGTCATTAAAGAGGGCATCCGTAGCCGTGTTGCAGAAGATGTGGATCTGGCATTAAATTATGGCCACGGGTATCTCATTATCCACACTCCCGATGGCGAAAGACTGATTTCCAGCCACCATACATGCCCCATTTGCGGTTTCTCGGTGCCAAAACTTGAGCCACGTCTCTTCTCTTTTAATGCCCCGCAAGGATATTGTCCTACTTGCCATGGTTTAGGAATTCATCGTGCCGTGGCTGAGGATCTAATTGTCCCTGATCCTACCAAAACCATCAACGAAGGGGCCATCCGTTATTACAAAAACATCATCAACACAACGAATCTTGAATGGCAGGAATTCAAATTTTTGCTCGACGCATACAAAATTCCAGTAGACGTCCCTTATAAAGATCTGACGGCCAAACAAAAACACATCATTCTTTATGGCTCCGATAAGCCATTGGATCATACCTTGACCAGCGTTAATGGCAACATTACCCATAAGCATGGCTATGTGGAAGGGATTAAGACTTTTATCGAGCGAAGATATCGAGAAACGACTTCTAAATGGATGATTCCCTATTACGAATCATTCATGAGAGACACGGAATGCGAGACTTGCCATGGGGCACGTTTAAGCGAAGAAGCCTTATCCGTGCAGGTCAACGGTCTGAATATTTATCAAGTCACCCAATTAACGATCGACCGCCTTTTGTCTTGGATTGAGGAGACCCGTAAGGTGCTTTCTCCGAATGAGATGCAAATCGCTCGCCTTGTGCTGCAAGAAATCAAAAATCGTGCCCAATTCCTTTGCGATGTGGGTATCGATTATCTGACTTTAGACCGCTTGGCCATGACACTCTCTGGCGGTGAGGCGCAACGCATCCGATTGGCCACTCAGATTGGTTCTAAACTTTCCGGCGTCCTTTATGTTTTGGATGAACCGTCGATCGGATTGCATCAAAGAGACAACGACAAGCTCATCAAAACCATGAAAGAAATGCGTGATTTAGGAAATACGTTGGTGGTTGTTGAACATGATGAAGATACGATGCGTCAAGCAGACTATATCGTCGATATCGGCCCCGGAGCGGGCGTTCATGGAGGTGAAGTGGTAGTCTCTGGCACCCCGCAAGAGGTTGCTTCTTGTGAGACTTCCATCACCGGCGATTATCTTTCCGGGCGCAAATTCATCCCGATCCCCAAAAACAGAAGGAAGGGGAATGGAAAGAAGATTTCCTTAAAGGGGTGTCATTGCCATAACCTCAATCATGTTGATGTTGATTTCCCATTAGGAAAGCTAATCCTTGTCACCGGGGTTTCTGGATCAGGAAAATCTTCCTTGATTAACGAGACGTTAGAGAAAATCCTGGCCAAGAGAATCAACAAGGAAGACTGCATGCCCGGGGCTTATCAGTCGGTCTCTGGCCTTCAACATGTTGATAAAGTCGTCAATGTCGACCAACAGCCAATTGGGCGCACCCCAAGGTCAAATCCTGCTACCTATATCAAGCTTTTCGATGATATTCGTGCTTTATTTGCTTCTACCACCGATGCCAAAGAACGCGGTTTCGACAAAGGCAGATTCTCTTTCAACGTCCCGGGCGGCCGTTGTGAGAAATGCCAAGGGGCAGGGGTCGTTTGGGTCCCGATGAATTTCTTGCCAGACGTGTATGTGAAATGTGACGAATGCGATGGCAAACGTTACAACCAAGAGACCCTTTCTTGTTATTACAAAGGGAAGAACATTTATGACATTCTCGAAATGAGGGTAGAAGAAGCGATGCATTTCTTTGAAAATCGCCCCATCATCTATCGCCGAATCAAGGCTTTGTATGATGTGGGATTAGGCTATGTCAAGCTTGGCCAGCCAGCGACAACCTTATCTGGTGGCGAGGCCCAGCGTGTCAAATTGGCCAACGAACTTCAAAAAAGACCAACCGGCAAAACGGTTTATATCTTAGACGAGCCAACGACTGGCTTGCACACGGATGATGTGAAACGATTGATCAAAGTCCTGGAAAACCTAGTCGACCACGGTGACACGGTGATTGTGATCGAGCATAACCTCGATATGATCAAAGTCGCGGATTATATCATCGACTTAGGCCCAGAAGGAGGCTATCGTGGCGGCAATATCGTGGCAACGGGCACTCCAGAAGAAGTGGCGGAAGTCCCGGGCTCTTATACGGGACAATATTTAAAACCGTTGCTTGAAAAAGCAAAGAAGAACAAGCAATATGAGTGAGGACGACCCATTATGAGTGTATTATTTCTGATTCTTGGTTTGGTTCTTGTGTTGGGAGGTCTGGCCTTCCTTATCAAAGATACCTATTCCTTTGTCAAGAACCGAATTCTTCTAAGACTAGAAAAGAAAGCCTTTGTTAAAGGAATAGGCTATCTTGTCGCCTTAGCTATCGGTTTTTGTTTCCTATTCTTGGCGTTGTTTCTTGCCCATCCGGAATGGCAAAACGTTTTAGAACATCCATCTTCCAGCGTTTATGCTGGGGAAAGCGTCAACTATGTCGGGAATTATGTCCTCGCCCTTCTTGGAGGATTTGTTTTTGGGGCGGCCTTAGGGTTGTTCATCGTCTCTTTTTGGATTCATATGTTCAAAGAAGAGATCGATCCAAAGCAAAAAAGACTCTTTTCTCTTCTTTGGTATCTCTCCATTCCGGCCTTAATCGGGGGCATTTGGATGTGGAGCGAAGGTTTGGCGGATTATCTTTATTATCCGTTAGTCAATGGAATCAGCATCACGGGGAATGGTTTTGAGATTTCCACCTCAAGATCGAACCCAGGCGGATTCCACGTCGCCTTCTATGGCGTAATTATTTTATTAGGGGCGTTGTTGTGTCTTTTCTTAGGCGAGCAAAGAATCTACAAACGTTACCACAAACGGGGCTTGATGGAATTGATTTTCGTCCTCGCTTTCCCGGCTGGGATTTTAGGGGCGCGTATCTGGTATGTGGTAGGCAATTGGTCCCGGGAATTTGCCCATCGCGATTTCTATCATGTCTTTGAGATCTGGAATGGCGGTTTAACCATTCTAGGGGGTGCCTTCTTTGGCATCTTCGTTGGCTTCCTTGCCCAAAAATACATTCGTAAGAATATGGATGCCAGATGGGTGGCCGATGAATGCGTGCCGACCGTTTTGATTGGGCAAGCCGTCGGAAGATGGGGCAATTTTTTCAATAATGAAGTCTATGGAAACGCCGTTTCTGTCAATGGTTGGAGATGGTTGCCGACTTGGTTAGTCGAACAAATGCATATTTCCACGGCCAGCGCGGCGAATCCGACGGCTGGGGCAGGACAAATTTATGTCCCGTTGTTTTTGATTGAAAGCTGCCTTTCGATCGCTGGCTATTTCCTCCTTCAATATGGCGTGGGAAAAGCGCTTCGCAAATGGACGAGGGGAGGGGACCGTGTCGGCGGATATTTTGTCTGGTATGGCATCGTCAGAATGATTATGGAGCCCTTCCGTGACACCGATTTCAATATGGGCACCGATAATGCCTGGAGCATTTGCAATTCCTTGATTTATATTCTCATTGGGATGGTGATCATCGCCTCGGTTCATCTTCATGATTATTATTTAGCCAAAAAGAAAGCGGGTTTCTTCCCTTTGATTTCAGCGATCATGATTCTTCCGACTTTCTTATTCCCGTTGTTGCCATCCTTGACGACATCAACAGATAAAGATGGCACGGGCACCGTTATTTCTTATCAAGGGTATGAGTTGCTTTTCGGTGGCAAAACTCCTCTTTTTCTCACGGCATTTATTCTGATTGCCGCGGCCATGGTCTGTTTCGTTGTTTCTTTCTTCGTTTTAAGAAAGAATCAGAAGGCGGGGTTCTATACCTTGCTAGGGGCGACAATCGTCTCTTTCCTAGGGACGGTATTCTATCTTGTTGGCAAAAATGCCAATTCGTTCGAATCTTCGCTTTATATTAACTTGTCTTATGGCTTCATCCTGTGCGCGGCTTTCGCTTTGGCCGCCTCGGTGTTTGGCTTGATCTATCTTCGTGACACCAAAAAATTAGAAAAAGCAGCCTCGAATGAGGAAACGCCAAAGAAGGAGGAAGTCTCTCATGAAGCAAACTGAAGTCGTCATCATCGGCGCCGGCCCAGCCGGAATCACCGCCGCTTTATATTTAAAACGAGCTAATGTCCCTTTTCTTTGGCTAGAGAAAGGCGCCCCAGGGGGCAAGTTGTTGAATATTGCTGAAGTCGGGAATTACCCAGGTCTTCCTAGCCGCAGTGGCTTTGAATTGGCTTTGGAACTTCTAAAATCCACTGAGGGATTAGGCGTCAAGCCTCAAAGGGGCGATGTGAAATCAGTGGAAAAAGGGGAAGCGGGCTTTTTGGTGAAGACAGATCAAGAAACGATAGAAAGTAAAACCGTGGTTGTGGCCACGGGCTTAAGCAACGTCCCCACGATCAAAGGGGAGAAAGAATTCTTTGGCAAAGGCGTTTCTTATTGCGCCACCTGCGATGGGCCATTATATCGCAACAAGACCGCGATAATCTATGGCACGGGGGACCGTGCTTTAGAAGAGGCTCTTTATCTGGCTAATCTTGTTGGCAAGCTTTATCTGCTTTCGCCGGATAAAGAATATCAGGGGTCCGCGCATTTGCTGGAAAACCTATCAGAGAAAAGCAACGTGGAATTGTTTTTGAACGCCACCATCAAGGAAATCAAAGGAGACATGCGTGTCAGCGAAATCGTTTTCGAAGACCTAGAAGGAACGCATTCCTTAGAGACGAATATTCTTTTCCCTTTATATGGCGAAAAATCCGCCTCGGGCTTTTTATCTTCCCTGAACGTGGAGATGGATCGCGGTTTCCTTGTGGTCGATGATTCTTTGATGTCCAATGTGCCTGGGCTATTCGGGGCAGGGGACATTGTGAAAAAGAAATTACGTCAAGTGGCGACTGCCGTAGGAGATGGGGCTACCGTATCCAGTGGCGTCATCGCTTATTTGAATGCCTTAAAGAAAACTAAGAAATGAGAAAAGAAAGTGGCATTTCTTTTGCCGAAGCAGTCAAAGAAGAAAGCGCTAGGAGCGAAAGGAGCGACGAAGAAAAACGCTCGCTTCTCTCTTCTTTCATTCGGATTAATGGTTATCTTCGCCTCAAAGGCAGACAAAGTGGTCTAGACATCAGCAGCGAATCCTCCTCGATTGCCAAGGCGATTTATCAATATCTTCATGACCTTTATGGGATTTCCGCCCGTTTTGCTTACACACGTTCCGCCGGTTTTCTAAAACGCATGGTCTACCACGTGTTGGTTGAAACGGAGGCTGATGACATCCTAAGCGATTTAGGGATTGATTATTTTTCTATTGAAAACCCGAAACATCTGGTGGCTAATCAATCGCAGATCGCCGCTTATTTGACTGGGGCTTTCTTAGCCAGGGGGTCCGTCAATCATCCAAAATCTGCTTCTTATCATCTGGAAATTTCTTTTTCGGATGAGGCTTTTGCCAAATGGGTTCTCCGTCTGATGCAACATTATCCTTATCGTCCTTTCAATGCCAAACTCATTCAGCGAAGAAAGCAATATGTGGTCTATTTAAAACGCAGCGACGACATTTCTGATTTCTTGATTGTCTTGAATGCCAAGAAATGCTGTCTGGAATTCGAAAACACCCGGGTCGAACGCGATTTCTCCAACATCACCAACCGCTTGTCCAATTTGGATACGGCGAATTATGCCAAAACGCTGAAATCAGGAGAAAGACAGGCGATGCAGATTCGTTATTTTGTCGACAAATTAGGGTGGGATGGGATCGAGAACGAAAAACTTCGCACCCTGATGCGGCTTCGCTTAGAACATCCTGATGCATCTTTGAATGAATTGTCCCACCTCCTTTCGGAAGAATTGAACACGACGATTTCCCGCAGCAACGTGAACCATCTCTTCCGTTACCTCAATGAGCAATATGAAATCGCCCAAAGCAGGGAAACAGAGCCCTGACGAGGCCTTCCTCCTTCAAGCGTTAGGCATGCGGGTTGCCTATCTGAGGAAAAGAAAGGGGATGTCTCAGCTGAATCTGTCTTTGGAGGCGCGAATCGCCAAAAGCTATCTTTCGGATTTAGAACGCGGGAAACGCAACCCCGGGGTCATCGTGTTGACAAGGATTGCCGAGGCTTTGCAGGTCTCTTTAGAAGAACTTTTTAAAGGCATCGAACCTCTGAAATAGAAAAAGAGCAGGGGCGTCGGTTCGTTTTTAGAAGCCCTTTGCTCCACGGCTTCTTTTTCTTTGCTAGAAAGCGTTTGTCTCTTTGCCGATCACTCTATTGTTATTTTCTTTTATCTTTGTGGTTAGCTTTGCTATAATATCGGCGCAGTTTAAAAAGGAGGACATAAAGTAAATGTCAATTAAACTAGCTATTAACGGATTCGGCAGAATCGGCCGTCTCGCGTTCCGTCGCGCTTATGAAAGTGGCGAATTTGAAGTTGTCGCCATCAACGATTTGGTTGATGCCAAGACTCTTGCTTATCTCTTAAAATACGATTCCACTCATCGTTCCTGGCACGTGGATGAAATCTCTGCTGACGAGAACAACATCATCTTCCAAGGCAAGAAGATCCCAGTCCTTGGCAAGAAAGATCCAAAAGAATTGAACTGGGGTGCTTATGGCGTTGATATCGTCTTAGAATGCACCGGCCGTCTTAAGAGCCATGAGGATGGCGATGTCCATCTTCACAATGGTGCCAAAGGTGTTATCATCTCCGCTCCATCTTCTTCCAAAGACATCCCAACTTATGTCTATGGCGTCAACACCGACAAACTCACCGCCGATCAAACCATCATCTCTGGCGCTTCTTGCACCACGAACTGCTTAGCCCCAGTCATGAAAGTCTTAAATGACAAATTTGGCGTCGTTGGCGGAACCATGACCACCGTTCACGCTTATACCAACGATCAAAGAATCCTTGACCTTGCTGGCAACAACCTCCGCAGAGGCCGTGCCGCTGCCGCCAATATCGTTCCGACCACGACTGGCGCCGCCAAAGCCATTGGCAAAGTTATCCCAGAACTCAATGGCCGCTTAAATGGCAATGCCATCCGTGTTCCAGTCGTTGATGGTTCTCTTTGCGATTGCACCGTCGAACTCAGAGATGAGAATGTCACCGTCGAAGCCATCAATGCCGCGATGAAAGAAGCCTCCCAAGGCGAACTTAAAGGCATCCTCGGCTATAACGAAGACGAAATTGTTTCCACCGATATCCTTGGCAACACCTATGGTTCCATCTTTGATGCCACCCTCACGATGATTGTCGAGAACCCAGAAGGCAAGAAATTCGTCAAAGTCGTCGCCTGGTACGACAACGAATACAGCTTCACTTCCCAATATGTCCGTCTTGCTGGCTTATATGGCCACATCCTCGGCGTAAAATAAGCTGTTCTCTCACGGAAATAGAAGACCCCGGAATTGAATTCCGAGGTCTTTTCTTATCCTCGCGCCATCTTTATAATCATTACAGTCATGAGAAAGTCACTTCCTCTTTGTTTATCCATCGTTCTCTTATTAGCCTCTTGTGGCAAGAAAGAAGAGCAATTATTCAAACAAGATTACCTTTTTGGCACGACTGTCTCAGCTTATGTGACCAGCCCCACTTCGGAACAAATGGAAACTCTTTTTGATCTTCTCGAGGATTATGATGCATTGACTGACGCCTATCATGCCAGAAGCATCGACGGAGGCACGGAAGCCATCAACAACGTCTATGTCTTAAATAAAGCGGAGAATGACGGGGTTACTTTGGAAGTGGATCCTCGTTTAGCTGAGATTCTGCAATTTGGGCTTGATCTTCAAAAAGCCACGGAATATCAAGAAGAAGGGGAGACTTATTCTTATTTCAATCCTTTGATTGGCTCTTTGTCTGCCCTATGGAAGGAATTTTTGGAGGGCGAAAAAAGTGGCTCCCCTTTGCCATCGGAAGAGACAAGAGAGACTTTGGTCAACGAAATGAGGGAAACCACGTTGGTGATCGAAGGAAATAAAGTGACTCGCTCAGGCAAAGGGAAAATCGATGTTGGCGCTTTCGCGAAAGGGTTTGCTTTGGCAAAGGCCCAAGACTATCTCATTCATGAGGGACTTAAGACTTATTTCGTGAGCGGTGGCGATTCTTCGATTGTGGCAGGTTCGCTTTCTAATGGGAAACCTTACACCATCCGGATGGCTAGAAATGACAATTTTGAAATCAATTTCCCTTTATCGGACGGTGCTTTGGGGGTGTCTGGAGTTGAACACCAGCACCGTCATTATCTCGATAAAACCTATACGCATATCGTCAATCCGAAAAATGGGGACGCTCTGACCGAATACGACACCGTTTTGGTGACTGGCAAAGATGCTGGCATTTGTGATGTGTTGAGCACGGTGCTGATGATTGGTGGAGAAAAAGCAGCAACATCCCTCCAAAAAGAATACGATTTTGGCTATCTGATTTATGACGGGGAAAAGATCATTGCCTCAGATAAAGTCGATTATGTCAGCAAAAAATAAGCGTGAAGTGGATGAAAGCGAAGGATTTTTTTAAAAAACATCTCGGAGATTTGATTCTGGGGACTACTTTATTGGCCACTTCATGCGCTTTGCTTGGCTATTATCTTTGGCCACGCTCCAGCGATAATCTTTATGCTTATGTCTATCATCAAAGCACCCAGATTCTCGACCCCATCTCCTTAGCGGGGGAAGACAAAGAATATCCCGTTGAAATCCATGACGAAAACACCGACATTCATATGGTCGTCACGCTGAAAGACCACCAAGTGGCGGTGACGGAATCCAATTGCAAGAACCAATCTTGCGTCCGGCAGGGCTATATTTCTTCACCGGCACAGACCATCATTTGCTCGCCTAATCAAATCTATGTCTATATTCGTGACATGACAGGAAAGGAAATCACGGTGATTGACGTATGAGCAAGAAACTGAATGTCCATAAAATCGCCTTCCTTTCCGTGATGCTGGCTTTGGCCATTGTTTTAGGATATGTCGAATCTTTCATCCCCAGCTGGGTTCCCGGGGTTAAACCAGGGCTAGCTAACCTAGTGATCATCATTTTGCTTTACACTTTCCCTTTTTATGACGCTTTATTGGTGTCGTTATTAAGGGTGTTTGTCGTCGCTTTGCTAAGAGGGACGATCTTTCAGATGCCATTTTATATGTCATTGACGGGAGCCTTGCTTTCTTTTGCTTTGATGGTGCTAGCAAAATATCTTCTAAAATTCCTGACCATTTATGGTGTTTCTTTGTTAGGGGCATACGCTCATACGCTAGGGCAGATCATCATCGCTTGCATTTTCACAGAAACAACCGCGGCTTTCTATTATTTCCCATTTATTTCTTTGATTTCCTTGGCCAGTGGCTTGCTTACCGCTTTTGTGGCAGACCGTTTGTTGCTTAGCGAGCCGATTCGGCGACTGAAGGAAGAAGATCAAGAAAGTTGATAATTCGGCAAAGAATTATCCATTTTGCGTCTTGTAAAACAAGGCTTTGGGCATTACAATTTCACACGCAAAGGAGCGATTCATAATGAACGCAAAAATTAAATTAACATTAGTTGCTTTAGCAACTGCCGGCATCTTAGCGTCTTGCGGTGGCAAGGGTACGCCTTCCATGACCCGTGCTGAAGCCGAAGCCGTTTTAGATGCAATGCCAGCCAAGGCAACTTCCCCAGTCACCATCAAGAGTGTCTATCAAATCAAAGATGTCACGACCACGACTGAACTTGACATCAGCAACCAAGATTCCCTTTACCTTCACATCTTAAAGAAGGGCGAAGAATCGAAGACCGTTGATGGAACGACCGTCACGACCAAATTCGATTTCGATCTTTGGATCTACAAAGGCGAGTCCGAATATATCCTCGCTGTGAATGACCGTGTCGATGAAAGCAAAAAATATTATGGTGGAGACGCTGTTGCCAAAGTGGCTATCACTGCGAAATCCGCCATCATGGTGAACCATGCCGTCAATTATTCCACCTATATCTCCAATTGGCTCAAGGATTGCGACTATGCTTTAGCCGTCCATAACAGCGAAGAAGGAGCCAAGAATGCCGGTGCCACCGACATCTCTGCTACTTTCTATGCCATGGAAGACGAATCTTATTCTGGCGATTCCGTCAATTTCTCCGCCGCGATGAACGCCCGTTATTCCTATGATGGCGGGAAAACCCTTAAGAATGAGCATCTCACCTATAAATGGACCAACAGCCTTCTCGAACACTGGACCAACCAAGAGAGCAGAAACGAAGAAACCATGAGCTATGGCGCCATCACCAAGAACAACCCAAGCGTTGCTTCTGATGGCTACACTCAACAAGAAGGCGTTACTGGCCTTGCCTGGGCAACCGCTCAAGCTGCTATCGCCAGCGCTGATCTCTACGCTGAATAATCTTCTCTAAGATTTCTTAAGACCGTCATCTTCGGATGATGGTCTTTTGTTTTATATGGTATATCGATAAATTCATATCATTTTCCCAAACAACACTTTTAAAGTGTTATCATTAATCCGCATAAGGAGAAAATATAGATTTATGCTTACAGTTGAAGATCTCAAAGATTTAAAGGGCAAGAAAGTCTACGTTCGCGTTGATTTTAACGTCCCTCAAAAAGACGGTGTTATCCGTGACAACAACCGTATTAAGGCCGCTCTTCCGACCATTACTTATCTCACGGGGAAAGGCGCAAGAGTCATCTTGATGTCCCATCTTGGCAAGATCAAATGGAAAGAACCGGATCCAGCTAAGATTGAGGCGATGAAGAAAGCCAACGACATGGCCCCCGTCGCCAAAGCCCTTCAAGAATTAGTCCCTGAAACGAAAGTCAGCTTCTGCGAAGCCACCCGCGGCGAACAACTCAAGGCCGCCGTCGAAGCCTTGCATGATGGCGACATCCTTCTCGGACAGAACACCCGTTATGAGAAAGGCGAAGAGAAGAATGACCCTGAACTTGCCAAAGAATGGGCCTCTCTTGCCGATGTCTTCGTGATGGATGCTTTTGGCAGCTCCCATCGTGCCCACGCCTCAACGGTCGGTGTCCCTTCGATTCTCAAAGCCGAAGGAAAGCCAGTTGCTGAAGGCTATTTGATGATCAAAGAAGTGGAGAACCTCACCCGTTGCGTCGAAGTCAAAGAAGAAGACCGTCCTTATGTGGCGATTCTCGGTGGCTTCAAGGTCTCCGATAAGATCAAAGTCATCGATTCCTTGCTTAAGAAATGCGATTATGTCTTGATTGGCGGCGCGATGACTTACACCTTCAAGAAAGCCATGGGCATGAATGTCGGCAATTCTCCTGTCGAGGAAGAACAATTAGAATATGCGCGTAATTGCATCAAGAGCGCGAAAGGCCGTTTGCTTTTGCCATTTGATGCCGTCGTAACCACCAATTTTGATCCTGAAGACGCTTCCCGCACCATCAAGATTGTGGATACTGTCATTGAAAAGGGTGGCATGATCCCGGATGGATTCGAAGGATGCGACATCGGTCCTAAGACGGCCGCTTATTATCAAGAAATCATCTCCAAAGCCAAAATGGTCTTCTGGAACGGACCAATGGGCGTTTTTGAGCAAGGAGAATTCCAAAATGGCACGAAAGCGATTTGCGAAGCCATCCGCGGAATTAAAGGAAAAGCCTTTACCGTCTGCGGTGGTGGCGATTCTGCCTCCGCCGTCAAACAATTTGGCTACAAGGCGGATTTCTCCCATGTTTCCACCGGTGGCGGCGCCTCTCTTGAGATGATTGAGAATGACGGCCATTTGCCAGGCGTCGACGTTCTTCGTTAATTGGTGATCCTTATGAGAAAGAAATTATTGCTTGGCAACTGGAAAATGAATAAGACCCCATCCGAGGCGAAGGCGTTTGCCTTAGCTGCGAATGAAATGGTCGATTTCGCGGTTGCTCATGATATTGAGGTCGGTGTTGCTCCGACTTTTGTCTGCCTAGCGACCGTCAAAGAAAACATCAATCCTAAATGCATCGTCGCCGCGCAGAATGTCAATGAACATGATCATGGTGCCTTCACCGGGGAAATCTCTATCCCAATGCTTAAGGAAATCGGCATTTCCTGGGTTATCCTTGGCCATTCGGAAAGAAGAGAATATAACGGTGAGACTTCCGAGAAATGCAATGAGAAAATCAAAGCATTGCTTGCCGCGGGCATGACTCCGGTCTATTGCTGTGGCGAATCCTTGGAAACTTATGAATCGGGACAAACCAAAAAATTCGTCGCCGAGCAAATCCGTACCGGCCTTGCCGGCTTAACCCCAGAAGAAGCAGGAAAAGTGGTCATCGCTTATGAGCCGATCTGGGCGATTGGCACTGGCAAGAGCGCAACCAAAGAGACGGCGGAAGATACCATCGGTTTCATCCGTCGCACCTTAAGAGAGAATTTCGGTCCTGTGGCCATGGATATCCGTATCCTTTATGGCGGTTCGGTCAAACCGAACAATGTTGCCGAATATATGTCGCAAGAAGACATTGACGGCGCCTTGGTCGGTGGAGCCTCTCTTGAGCCAAATTCTTTCCAAGGGTTGATTGATGGGATGTTAGCCAAATAAGGCGAACGAAAATCTAAATCAAAACACACGCCTCCTTTGCTATAATAGGCCGAGGAGGTTTTTCTTATGTATAAAGAAGGAGAAAAAATCCAGCCTGTCATCGGCGAACGCGCTTCCAGCAAATTTCTCGGTGCCGTCTTCGGCTATATGTTTATCGGACTGTTGATCACCGCGGCGGTTACCTTAGGGTGGGGCTTTTTAGTCAAACATTTTTGGATTGGCGAAGATGGTTTGCCTACGGAAACAGGAGTTCGTGTCGTGGTGGGAACAACGATTGTCTGTTTGATTGGCATTATCATCGTTTCGATTGTGAATTCTATCACCGCTTTCCGCTCACGAAAGGCTCCTTGGGTGGGCTATGTCCTTTACGCCGTCTTGATGGGCGGGCTTTTCTCGGTTCTTGTGATGACTGGGGTCAGCCTTGAAATCATGGCTGAGGCTTTCGGCTTAACCTCCATTGCTTTTTTGGGCATGTTTTTGATTGGCTATTTCTCGCCAATCAACATCAATTGGTTTGCCCTGATTGCTTTAGGCTTAGGCATTGGCATTGTCTCTGTCAGTCTCTTCTGGGGCATTTTCTGGATCGTCAGCCCAAATGCCGCTTACTGGATGTATTGGGGAATCTCGATTGCCTGTTTGGCTTTCTGCATGTTGGTCACCGCGATTGATGCCTACCGTATTAGATCCTTGGTGGACCGTGGACAAACCAATCAGAATTTAGCTTTGTTTTGCGCTTTTGAGATGTATAGCGACTTCATCATTCTTTTCTTAAGAATCCTCAGGCTCTTATTGATGGCCAAAAGAAATTAAGAAAAAAATATTTTCTCCCTTCCGCTTGGAAGGGTTTTTCTTATACGTGTACGTGCGTGACGCGCGTTAAATATAAGAATTAATAATAAAAATATTATTAATAACAAAAATATTCCTTCGATAAAATCGACACTTTTAAAAATATTTCAAAAATCCCTTGTCAAATACGTGAAAAGGGCTAGAATATTTCTCGCTGACGTTTTGGGGCGAAACCTGAAAATCAGCGATAAATGTAGGGTTTCTACGTTTCATCAACAGCCATGAAAAAATAATTCATAAAGTTGTTGACAATAAAATTAGAATCAACTATATTTATCAAGCACGCGCCATTCGGGTAGTACCGGGCTGAAGAGCTAGCGTGTGCACTGATCTTTGAAAACTAAACAGATGTACAACATACACTAACGTCGATTCCTTGAAATATAGGAAATTATAATAACCAGATAATTATTGAACTAGATCATACTAATTGAGAGTTTGATCCTGGCTCAGGATGAACGCTGGCGGCGTGCCTAATACATGCAAGTCGATCGGGAGTAGCAATACTTCAGAGGCGTACGGGTGAGTAACACATAGGGAACCTGCCCTTAAGACTGGGATACCCAGACGAAAGTTTGGCTAATACCGGATAACAACAGAGGTCGCATGACCTTTGCTTGAAAGGCGCTCTCAAGCGCCACTTTTGGATGGCCCTGTGCCACATTAGCTAGTTGGTGAGATAACAGCCCACCAAGGCAAGGATGTGTAGCCGATCTGAGAGGATGACCGGCCACAATGGGACTGAGACACGGCCCATACTCCTACGGGAGGCAGCAGTAGGGAGTTTTCGGCAATGAGGGAAACCTTGACCGAGCAACGCCGCGTGAGTGATGAAGGTCTTCGGATTGTAAAGCTCTGTTACGAGGGACGAATGATTCGCTTAGGAAATGATGCGGATTTGACGGTACCTCGCCAGAAAGTGACGGCTAACTACGTGCCAGCAGCCGCGGTAATACGTAGGTCACAAGCGTTATCCGGAATTATTGGGCGTAAAGAGTGAGCAGGCGGCATGGTAAGTCTGAGGTGAAAGCGTGGGGCTTAACCCCATATAGCCTTGGATACTGCCAAGCTAGAGTACGTCAGAGGTCAACAGAACTCCATGTGTAGCGGTGAAATGCGTAGATATATGGAAGAATACCAGTGGCGAAGGCGGTTGACCAGGACGATACTGACGCTCAGTCACGAAAGCGTGGGGAGCAAATAGGATTAGATACCCTAGTAGTCCACGCTGTAAACGATGATGACTAACTATACCCGAAAGGGTGTGGTGAAGCTAACGCATTAAGTCATCCGCCTGGGGAGTACGGTCGCAAGACTGAAACTTAAAGGAATTGACGGGACCCCGCACAAGTAGTGGAGCATGTGGTTTAATTCGACGCTACGCGGAAAACCTTACCAGGGCTTGACATCCCGGTGTTAACCATAGAGATATGGCGAGATTGCCGGTGACAGGTGGTGCATGGTTGTCGTCAGCTCGTGTCGTGAGATGTTGGGTTAAGTCCCGCAACGAGCGCAACCCTTGTCGTTAGTTACCATCATTCAGTTGGGGACTCTAGCGAGACTGCCGATGTAAATCGGAGGAAGGTGGGGATGACGTCAAATCAGCATGCCCTTTATGTCCTGGGCGACACACGTGCTACAATGGCCGGTACAAAGAGAAGCGAGAGCGCGAGCTGGAGCAAATCTCATAAAGCCGGTCTCAGTTCAGACTGGAGGCTGCAATTCGCCTCCACGAAGGCGGAATTACTAGTAATCGCGAATCAGCATGTCGCGGTGAATACGTTCCCGGGGTTTGTACACACCGCCCGTCAAACCATGAGAGCTGGTAATGC
>Ga0256404_1002337_pt1 | contig 42178 bp, 36 predicted proteins | sample RumenRJG_01DNA_FD_185990 | JGI IMG/M metagenome (GOLD analysis project Ga0256404, IMG submission 185990) | Bovine rumen microbial communities from Lethbridge, Alberta, Canada - RJG_01 | ecosystem: Host-associated > Mammals > Digestive system > Stomach > Rumen | place: Canada: Alberta | collected... | reverse complement strand
GATCCGGCCATTCCGAGACGGCAGTCACGCCGTCAGCCATGCCGCGGATGCGTTCTTCGGAGAGAGCCAGACGATCCAGCATAGATCGTGGCATCCCGCAGGCTTCTGCGGCAGCGAGATCCTGCCGGTTCGCCTCTAGAATCTCGGACTGTCGGCGAATCAGTGCTCCGGCGACTTCCTTGAGGGCCAGTTCTTTGTCTTCCGAGGAAACGATGCGCAGGATTCCGGCGGCGTCCTTCGCCCAGGCTCCCATCTTTTCCAACTCAGTCATTTTGTATCCTCCCGCACCGGCAGAAACAGCGTGCCGATGCTTTCTCCGTCAAACAGACGGTACAGATTTTCCGGGTCGGCGCCCTGGATTACGCAGCAGGGAATGCCGGCCGCCGTGGCGATCCGGGCGGCGCTGATTTTGGTGGCCATCCCGCCGGTTCCCAGCCGCGAACCGGGTTTTCCGGCGAGCTTTACGATCTGCGGCGTGATTTCAGGCACAACGGGAATCAGAGTGGCGTTCGGAACTTCCGCCGGATTGGCGGTATACAGTCCGTCGATGTCAGTCATCAGTACCAGTGTTTCCGCGCCGATGAGCTTCGCGACAATAGCGGAGAGCGTGTCGTTGTCTCCGATTCTGCGGCCCTCCAGCTCTGCGGTGGCCACTGTGTCGTTCTCGTTGACGATGGGGATGATGCCTAGCTCCAGCAGCCGGGTGAAGGTATTGATGACGTTGTTTCGGGTGATCTCGCTGTCCACGACGTCAGCGGTCAGCAGGATCTGAGCGACGGTCTGGTTGTATTCGCCAAACAGCTTGTCGTACAGAAACATCAGCTCGCACTGTCCGACGGCAGCCAGAGCCTGTTTCCGGCTGGTGTCCTGCGGACGCTTTTCGACGCCCAGTTTCCCCATTCCCACGCCGATTGCGGCGGAGGTGACGAGCGTCACCTCGCGTCCCGAGTTCTGCAGGTCTGTGATGACCCGGCAGAGATTGCCCATATGTCGGAAATTGATTTTTCCGCTGGGGTAGGTCAGCGTGCTGGTTCCTACCTTGATTACAATACGTCTGCTATTTTTGATAATATTGTTCATTGTATCGTGTCAATCCTTTGCCGGCCGGATGTCCGTGAATGTTCGCCGGATATCCGCGGATGTTCGCCACATGACATCCGGATTCCGGCCGGGACTTCCGCCGGGCTTCATTCGGGCTCCAGGCGGATTCCGCCCGGGTCGCTTAAGGGGTTCAGTTTCCTGTGGGGAGATAGGGAATCAGAGCGCCTGCTACAGAGTTAATCGGCATGGTCTGAAGAAGAACCTTCCCCGGTCCATGGATTACCGTATTAAAGACGCCTTCGCCTCCGAAGACCATGTTCTTCAGGCCCGGCACGGTGACGATCTCGATGGAGCAGGTGGCATCCATCGACGCGAGATATCCGGTGTCCACGATGATGCTCTGTCCCGATCCCAGCTCATACTCCACCACAGACCCGTCGATTTCAAGGAAAGCCGTTCCGTGTCCTGAGAGCTTCTGCATGATGAAGCCCTCTCCGCCGAACAGCCCGGATCCGATTTTTTTCTGGAAAAATACAGAAAGCTCCACGCCCGCCTCACTGGCCAGAAATGAGGATTTCTGTGCGACGATCTCCCGTCCCGGCGCGATGTCATAAGCCTTGATGCTTCCGGGGAAGGAGGTCGCGAATGCGATTTCTCCGGGGCCGCCCTGGGCGCTGTACCGGTTCAGGAATATGCTTTCTCCGGAAAACATCCGTCCGAGAGCTTTTCCAAAGCCTCCCGCGTTGGTTTCCATTTTCATGTTCGGGCTCATCCAGCTCATGGCGCCCTTTTCTGTGATCAGTGTTTCTCCCGGTTCTACGTTGCAAATGACCACCGGAAGCGGCGTTCCTTCGATTCTGTACTGCATCTGCGGCTCCTTTCTCTACAGGAATTAAGTTTCTCCGATTAAGCTTCTCAAATTAAATTTCTCTCAGTATACGTTAATCAGTGTGTGCCGGCGTATACTGCAGCTGTTTTGCGCATCGCGCCGCCGCGGAAATCCTTTGTCCCCGCACGCTGAGTGCAACGGGATAAAAGACCTGCACCGACTTGCACTAATTATATCGGAATCTGTACCTCCTTGCAATAGTGTGCTATAATATTACGATATCCTGCGGCGGCGGACGTGCGGAGCCGCGGCAGAAAATGATACGAGGAGGTCAGTTATGAAATTATACGATCCTGATTTTGATGCCGCAAAGGTAACAGAAAGCATTACGGCGTGGATCCGCGATTTTTTTGAAGAGAACGGAAAGGACTGCCGAGCAGTGGTGGCCATCAGCGGCGGGAAGGACAGTTCTGTCGTCGCAGCGCTCTGTGTCCGGGCCCTGGGAAAAGACCGGGTATTCGGCGTGCTTCTGCCCAACGGGGAGCAGGCGGATATTGACGCATCGAAAAAACTGGTGGCTCACCTCGGCATTCCCCATGCGGTCATCAATATCCGCGACGGATACAGCGGGCTGATGAACGAGCTGAAGGCGCAGCTCGACTGTGAGATTTCAGCTCAGACCGTGACCAACCTGCCGGCGCGTCTTCGGATGGCGACCGTCTATGCAGTGGCGCAGTCGATGAACGGACGCGTGGCGAATACCTGCAACCTGTCCGAGGACTGGGTGGGGTACGCCACCAGATACGGAGACGGTGCAGGCGACTTTTCTCCGCTGTCGCAGCTGACTGTGGAGGAGGTTCGTGCGGTCGGTATGGAACTGGGGCTGCCGGAGGAACTCGTGTTCAAGGTTCCCATCGACGGACTCACTCCGCTGACGGACGAAGAACACCTGGGCTTCACCTATGACGCTCTGGACCGCTACATCCGGACCGGCGTCTGCGAGGATCCGGAAACAAAGGAAAAGATTGACCGGAAGCATGCGCAGAATCTCTTTAAACTGAAACTGATGCCGGCCTATGAGCATAACGGCCCGATCCGGGCGTAGGAGGTTCTGATGAAACTGTCTTTACTGTTTGAGGGCGCGCCGGAAATCGAGATTACCGGACTTGCCATGGATTCCCGCAAAGTGAAACCGGGCAGCATCTTTTTCTGTCTGAAAGGTCTGGAGGCGGACGGCCACGATTTTGCGGGGAAGGCTGCCGATGCGGGTGCGGCGGCGATTGTTCACAGCGAGCCTGTGGAGAAGCGCGACGGTGTCTGTTATCTTCACAGAGAGAATGTTATGCAGGAACTGAACCGGATCTGCGACCTGTTTTACGGAAACCCGAGCCACAGACTGACCATGTTCGGCGTTACGGGAACGAACGGGAAATCCACGACTGCCAGCATTATAAGTGATATTTTCTCTGCAGAGGTCCCTTGCGGATATATGGGAACCATCGCAGTGCGCTACGGAAATTACAGCCGGGTGCCGACGCTGACAACGCCCGACCAGATTGAGGTTCACAGCGACCTCGCAGAAATGGCGGAGCACGGGATGAAGGCTGCCGCCATGGAGGTGAGTTCCCACGGGCTTTCCATGGGACGGGTGGACTCGGTGGATTTCGACTGTGCGATTTTCACCAATCTGACCTATGACCATCTCGATTACCACAAGACGATGGAGAACTACTTCGAGGCTAAGAAGCTTTTGTTCCGCCACATGAAAAAGGACGGTATCGCCGTTCTGAACGCCGACGACGAGGCGAGCATCGAGGGGCTGAAGGAGTGCTGTGCCTGCCGTTACGTGACCTACGGCACGGGCGTTCTGGGGCCGGCGGATTATATGGCGGAGGACGTGAGACTGACTACGGAGGGAACAGAGTTTACGCTTGTTACAAAGGAAGGCGCCCGCCATGTGCGCACCAATCTGATCGCGCTCTACAACATTTACAATCTGCTGGCGGCCATTGCGGCCATGCACGAATGCGGGATGCCGCTGGATAAAATTCTTCCTCTGCTGGAAGACATTCCGCAGGTAGACGGCCGGATGGAAATTATCGACGAGGGGCAGGACTTCGGCGTGATCGTCGACTACGCTCATACGCCGGACGGTTTCGACAAGGTCTTTGAGTACGGGGATGCGATTACAAAGGATGACGGGAACATCATCGCGGTCTTCGGCAGCGCCGGAAAGAGGGACAAAGTCAAGCGGAAGGTACTGGGAGCCATCGCCGGACGGCACTGCGCGCAGGTGGTGGTTACGGAAGAGGATCCCAGAAACGAGAAGGCTTCTGACATTGGAGCTGTCATACTTTCCGGCGTGAAGGAAAGCGGCGGCAGCGGGGTTTTTGTGGAAGACCGGAAAACCGCCATAGAGAAGGCGATACGCATGGCGAAGCCCGGCGATCTGGTGCTCATCCTCGGCAAGGGCGATGAGTCCTATATGTACTATGAAGACGGACGGGTTCCCTGGATCGGGGACAATGAAGCGGCGCGGGAGGCGCTGAGAAAACTGCGGAGCAGCGGCAGGGGGGATGAAATTGAGTGATGTGCTTAAGATTCAGATCCTGGGCGGATTCCGGGTCAGCTGCGGTGACAAGATAATCGGAACCGGGATGGCCAGAGGCAACGCCAGGAAGATGTGGCTGCTGTTCGGATATCTTCTGATGAATTATGACAGGGCAGTGGGACAGAAGGAACTGATTGACGTTCTGTGGTACGGCACAGAGGTTGTGAATCCGACGAACTCGCTGAAGGTACTGGTGTTCAAGTTGCGCCGGGAACTGGACTCCCTGGGATTCCGGCCGGGCGGCGAGATTATCCAGAGCGCCCACGGAACATACTTCTTTAATAACGAAATTCCTCATGAAATCGATGCGCTGGAGTTTGAGAAGCTGGTCGAGACGGCTTCGGGCGGAGCGCGGAGTGAGGATGAGCGGATGGAGCTCCTGTACAGGGCACTGTCCCTGTATAAGGGGGATGTGTCTGAGATGGCAGAGGGCCACCCGTGGCTGACCGCGCTGCGTACCCGGTTCGGAACTCTGTATCGCGATGCGGTGACAAAGTTGAGGACGATTCTGACCGGGCGGGGCGAATATCAGAAGGTGGTGAGCGTCTGTAATGATGCACTGATGCGTCAGCCCGACGAGGAAGTTTATTTCTATTACCTGATTTCCGCCTATGTGGCCATGGGGAATTACAGCGCCGCCTCCGAGATGTACAGCCGGGTCAAAACTCTGTCCCGCGGCGAGTCGACACACGAACAAGACCTGAATCCCGCAGAAGACGTGTTCCTGGCAGCGGCGCGCCTTTCCCAAAGTGGAATGCCGGAACGTGACCTGTCACCGGGGGAACTTACCTCGGACCTGGAGGAAAAACTCGATTATGTATCCGGATTTTTCGTGGAATACGATGATTTCCGACAGATTTACCGTATGGTGGCACGTCAACTGGGTCAGGCGATCGGGATCGCCCGTCTTTCTGTGTACTCTCTGAAACTTCGGGAGGGTGCGAAGGCGGCGGAGGAAGAAAAGCAGGTTCACCTGAGAATTCTGGAAAATGCTATCGCCTTCATGCTTCACTATAAGACGGTGTTCACCCGCTCCGGACCGACGCAGTACGCGGTACTGCTGATCGACGTGTCCGAGGAAGATGCATTGGACTTTACGGACAAGGTCCGGGAATATTTTGAGACTCATCGACAGAATCAGGATTTCAGTATCTCTCATGGCATGGATGTTCTGGAGTCCGCTCACATCAGACAGCAGAAACGAATGAACGGAACGAATTCTTCTGTTGGCATGAAAACAGGGAGCCGGTGACGGCTCCCTGACTGATCGTATTAGATGGGGGAAGGCACCCCGGCCGCATGAAACGGGTGAAGCCCCCTTGCCTGGCTGGACGAGCCGGTTACTTCACGGCGGCCTCCAGAGCGAGTTTCATCATATCGGTGAAGGTGGTCTGCCTCTCCTCGGCGGTGGTCTTCTCTCCGGTCACAAAACTGTCGCTGATGGTCATGATGGCCAGTGCGTTTTTCCTGCAGTATGCAGCGTTCATGTACAGGGCGGCAGCCTCCATTTCCACAGCCATGACGCCCATGCGTGCCCAGCGTTTCCACCAGTCTTCGGTGGTTTCATAGAATACGTCGCAGGAAACGATGTTGCCTGCCGTGAAGGGAATCCCGGTTTCTCTGCCGGCTTCCTGCAGTTTGTTCAGAAGCGGATAGCTGCAGCAGGGCGAGTACTGCCCCGGCACATCGAACGCGTGCTGAAAGTTGGAATCGGTGGATGCGGCCAGTCCGACCACGATCTCTCCGACGTTGATGTCCTCCCGGAAGGAGCCCGCTGTGCCGATCCGGATAATGTTCTCCACCCCGTGCTCGTTGTACAGTTCCCAGGAATAGATTCCCATGGAGGGCATTCCCATTCCGCTTCCCTGTACGGAAACGGGAACGCCTTTGTATGTTCCGGTGTAACCGTACATATTGCGGATTTCGGAGTACCGGATCGGATTGTCCAGAAAATTCTCCGCGATAAACTGAGCCCGGAGAGGATCTCCCGGCATCAGCACCGATTCTGCCACCGGCGCACGATGGTCAACGGCGATATGTAATGACATGATGCTTACCTCCTGTTCTTTTCGCAGCATTCGTTTTTTGTGTACACCCAGAATTATATCACAGGATGACGAAGAATGGTTATTGACATATGTCGTAAACGGGAGTAGTATAGTTATTGACATATGTCAAAAAAGCTTTTACAGTTAACAGGGAGGAAATATGCCGAGACCCAAGAGATGCAGAAGAATATGCTGCTTTCCGGACTACTGGGAGTTTTCACCGGCGACGGACGAAGTCGGGAGGAAATCTCCGGGCGATGCCACGGAAACCGTTGTGATGACGTTGGAGGAATACGAAGCTGTTCGTCTGATCGACCATGAGAAGTTGACGCAGCAGCAGTGCGCGGAGCAGATGGAGGTTGCGAGGACGACGGTTACCGCAATTTACGACAGCGCTCGCGGAAAGCTGGCGGATGCACTTGTGAACGGAAAAACTCTCCGGATCTCGGGCGGCGACTACCGGCTTTCCGGAAGCCGTCCGGACCTCCCGGCGGATTTTTCGGAGAAAGGAAGTAATACGATGAGACTTGCGGCAGCATATGAGGACGGAATGATATTTCAGCATTTCGGACACACGGAGCAGTTTAAAATTTATGATATTGAGAATGGAGAGATTCGGCGCGAAACTGTGATACCGGTTCGCGGAGCAGGCCACGGAGCGCTGGCCGGATTTCTGAAGGAAGCGGATGTGGATGCGCTGATCTGCGGCGGAATCGGCGGCGGAGCCAGAACGGCTCTGGCCGAGGCGGGCATCGCTTTGTACCCCGGAGTGAGCGGACCGGCGGATGAGGCCGCACGGGCGCTGGCAGCGGGTACTCTGAACTACGATCCGGAAACCGTCTGCAGCCATCACGATCACGGGCACGGCGGAGGCTGCGGTCACGGCGAGAACCACGGCCACGGTGGGGGCTGCGGCCACGGAGAGAACCACGGCCACAGCGGAGACTGCGGCCATGGCGGAACCTGCAGACACTAGACGCAGAAGGTACACGACGGGACTTTAAGAAATTCCTAAGATTTTTCACAGCAATTTCTTAAAGTCTCTTTATTATACTGTTGTCAGAAACAGGAAAGGAGGCGGAAATGAATATTCTGATCTGTGACGACGACCGGGAGATTTCCCGGGCGATTGAGATCTATCTGAGGAATGAAGGCTATCATGTGATACAGGCCCGGGATGGACTTGAGGCGCTGGATGCGGTAAAGAAAAACGATATCCACCTGATCCTGATGGATGTCATGATGCCGCGCATGGACGGAATTCAGGCGACTATGCGGATTCGTCAGGAGAAAAACATTCCGATCATCATGCTGTCGGCGAAGGCGCAGGATTATGACAAAATCAACGGACTCAATGTCGGCGCGGACGACTATGTGACAAAGCCGTTCAATCCCATGGAGCTGGTAGCCAGGGTGAAGTCGCAGCTGAGGCGGTACACGGATCTGGGAAGTCTGCACAAAGAAGAGTCCGGCGATGTCTGGCGCAGCGGCGGTCTGACTTTGGACGATGCGAAAAAAAGCGTGGAAGTGGACGGCAGACCGGTTTCGCTGACGCCTACGGAATACCGGATCCTCCTGTTTCTGGTGAGAAACGCGGGGCGCGTTTTCTCCATCGAGCAGATTTACGAGAAGGTCTGGGACGAGCCGGCGTATAACCCGGAAAATACCGTGGCAGTGCATATCCGTCACATCCGGGAGAAGATTGAGATTGATCCGGGAAATCCGCAGTATCTGAAGGTTGTCTGGGGAACCGGCTACAAGGTGGAGAAATATCAGCGTGAGGTTTGAAGGGGGAAGCCTGAGGCTGAAAGGGGGTAAACGTCAGGCTGAAAGAGGAAACGGGAGGTTTGAAGGGGGAAAAAAATGAAGAGAAAATTGACGAAAGGGGAAATGACGAATGGAAAACAATATGGAAGGATATGAGAGAAAGAGGGTTTGCGACGTCGCGTCAGTGCTGGCGATTCTGTCCTTTGTGACGGTTTTTGCGGACGGGGTTTTCCTGGATACTCTGATCAGATTTCGGTATGAGAATCAGTCTTACGACTTCGGACTGACGACGAGCCGGGTGAATCACGTGATGACTCCGTTCTGGGCGGTTCTGTTTGCCGGGATTGCGGTATTCTTTGTCAGCCTGGTAATATCCGTGATGAAATGCGGGCGCCTGAAAGAAGGGGGAGGTGTGTGCATGACCTGGTTTGATCGGATCTTCGCGGAGGTGCATCTGCTGCTTGGAATATGCGCTGCCTGTATCTGCGTTCCCGCCGAATGGCTTCTGCAGAATGCATACCGCCACGTCAGACTGCTCGGTCATCTGACCGGCGCCGGCAATGTCAGTTATTCAGAACTGATTAAGACCTATGCCAAGGTTTCAGACGAGGAGCTGCTGCTATCTGCGTCAATGGAGATTGCGCTTGCGGTGATTCTCCTGGCGCTGATCGCTCTGTTTGAGCTGCTGATCATTCACGCCATCGCAAAGAAACTGAAAAACCGCGGATTCTGGAAGGGCACATTCATCGGCTGGCTGGCAATCGGAATCTATCACGGACTGGCTCAGAGTGAGAAAACCTATCGTAATCTGATGATCGTGCTGGTTCTGCTGACGCTGGCGTCGGCAACCATGGTGGGCGCGATCGCAGTCCTGATACTTATCTTTGTTGTCGTCCCGAAATATTTTGCCCGATATGACGCGGTGAAGCAGGGAATCACTGAGGTTGCGTCGGGGAATCTGGAGTACAAAATAAATCTGCCCGGGGACGGTGAGTTCGAGCGCCTAGCGGAAAAGGTCAACTCGATTGCGGACGCGCAGCAGATTGCGGTGTCAAACGAGCTGAAGAATGAACGGATGAAAACGGAGCTGATCACAAATGTGTCCCACGATCTGCGGACACCGCTGACTTCGATGATTACCTATGTGGATCTTCTGGAAAATGAAGGGTTGGACAGCCCCAATGCGGAGGAATATCTGCAGGTGATCGATGAAAAGACAAAAAGTCTGTACAAGCTGACGGAGGATCTGTTCGAGGCGGCAAAAGCATCCAGCGGGGACATTCCGGTTTCTCTGGAAACGCTTGATCTGAGAGCGCTGACGGAACAGGCGCTGGGAGAATTTTCGGACCAGCTGAAGAAAAGAAATCTTTCTGTGGTGTTTATCCCGCCGGAGGAGCCGGTAATGATCGTCGGAGACGGAAGACTGCTTTATCGTATTATGGAAAATATGCTGACAAATGTCGGGAAATATGCGCTGGAAGGCAGCCGCGTCTACATCGATATAGATGAGGAACACAAAGCGGGGGAACCGGACATGCGTATCATGACGGTCAAAAATATTTCAGATGCGCCGCTCAATATCGACACGGATGAGCTGATGAACCGGTTTACCAGAGGCGACGATGCACGGAACACCGAGGGCAGCGGGCTTGGACTTGCTATCGCCAGGGATCTGGCGGCTGTGATGGGAGGCCGGTTCCGCGTGTCAATCGACGGCGACCTGTTCAAATGTGTTCTGATGATGCCGAGGCGCTGCTGACAAGCTGATGTCAGCGCCCATTAAGCCCGACGGGGACTTAATGGGCAGACACTGACATTGGATGGTGCGCCGCGGCGCTGTTGACAGGCTGCTGCCAGCGCCCATTAAGTCCGACGGGGGCTTAATAAGCAGACACTGTTTACGGAATCCGGAAAAAGGTGTATGATGTAGGTATTAATCACAGAATTTTCGATGATTTGGAGGGATACTTATGGAATTATACGAAAAGGAAACCGTGACCTGCGAAGAAATGAAGGAACTGGAGAGGGCGGCGGATGCAGCCGGATTGTCGTACAGCCGGATGATGGAGAATGCGGGGACCCGCGCCGCTGAAATTATAAGAGAAAACATTCCGAAATCCATCGAAAAGCCGAGGGCTGCGGTTTTCTGCGGCAAAGGCAATAACGGCGGAGACGGTTTTGTGGTCGCCCGCAGGCTGAGCGAGGCCGGCTGGAGCGTTGTCGCTGTTTTGGTAGAGGGAGAACCGGCGACAGAGGATGCGAAGAAGAACTACCTGCTGATCCGCGACAGAATTGAGGTCATGAACCGCCGGGCAGCGGCCGCCACGGGGGGATATGATGTCGTTGTGGACGCCATCTACGGAACAGGATTCCATGGGGCGCTGAAGGATGAGGGGCTGAACGCCGTGGAACTGATCAACAAGTTCGGCTATCAGAAAGCGGATGTGTTCTCTCTGGATATTCCCAGCGGGCTGCCGGGAGATTATGACGACTGGAAGGAACCGGAGAAAAGCGTTATGGCGGATTATACGATTACCTTCCATGCGAAAAAACCTGTTCATGATCACAGACGCCTGTCCAATTTTCTCGGTGATGTAATCGTTGCGGACATCGGAATCGCCGAAGCGCTTAGGAAGTAGCGCAGACGGTCCGCACAGACGGGGTGCTCAGACGGGGGCGCTCAGACGGGGCGCTCAGACGGTTCGCCCGGGCGCACCTCCCTTTTCCGGAACCTTTTTTGTGACACTGCGAGTTTGTAGGTTTTGTGGGTTAATGACTAACCTGCAAAACCTATTTTGTCGTTAATTTCCAAAAACATTGCCGGAAGACCTCCGGTGCTGCTGCCCGGACGGACATAAGAAGAGCAAGGTCTGTTTATTATGTGAAACGGAAGGAGGGTGGCGTCTTGCAGCAGTCAGAGAGCCGGCGGATGGCGGTATCTGGCGGCCTGAAAGGCCGGCGCGGTATTGACAAATATAATTCAGAATGTTATATTAACGAGGTAGAAAAACTTTTGTAATACGGTAAACGGAACGGGGTGTGAATCCCCGACAGCGCAAGCTACTGTATGGATGACGAATCGGACAGGTATGCCATTGGAAGAAATTCTGAGAAGGCGTCTGAGGAGGATGAATCTGAGTCAGGAGACGACCGGATGGTATGTAGATTGATATTTGCGTGGAGTCAGCAGCCTTCCTGGTCGGGAGGGCTTTTTTCGTGTGCGGCATTCGTGTGCCGCAGACGTTTGAACCGGACGGAGGAGAATGACAGGGAATGGAAAACAAAATCATCTCGATACAGGAGGAAGTGAAAAAGGCCATTGTGGGGAAGGATGAGATCATTCGCAGAGTTATGGCGGTGATCATTGCCGGCGGGCACATTCTGCTGGAAGATATTCCGGGCGTAGGAAAGACGACGCTGGCGCTGGCGTTCAGTAAGGCGATGGATCTGAAATTCAACCGCATCCAGTTTACGCCGGACGTGGTTCCTTCAGACATAACGGGGTTCACGGTGTATAACAGACAGACCGGCGCTTTTGAATACAAAGAGGGCGCAGCCATGTGCAATGTGCTGCTGGCGGATGAGATTAACCGGACGTCCAGCAAGACGCAGTCCGCGCTTCTGGAAGTCATGCAGGAAGGACGCATCACCGTGGACGGTCAGCCGCATGCGGTGCCGGAGCCGTTTCTCGTGATCGCGACCCAGAATCCGATCGGGACCGCGGGAACACAGATGCTCCCGGAGGCGCAGCTGGACCGGTTTATGGTGCAGCTGTCCATCGGATACCCGGATGAAGAGGCGCAGGTGAATATCCTGAAGGACCGGCAGGTCAGCGACCCGCTGAAACGGGTGTGTCCGGCGGCAGATCGGGTCGATATTCTGGCACTTCGGAAAGTCTGCAGGGAAGTCTTTGTACACGACAAAATCTATCGCTACATCAGCAGGCTGTGCAGCGAGACAAGGGAGCACCCGCTGATCCGGCTCGGCGTCAGTCCGCGGGGTGCGCTGGCCATGTGCGGACTCGCGCAGTCCTGGGCGCTGATGCACGGCCGCGGCTATGTCATTCCTGGGGATGTGCAGGACATCTTCTTCGATGTGTGCAGGCACAGAATCATTCTGAACGGCAAGGCACAGCTGCAGAACAAAAATGAGTTCCGGATCCTGCAGGAGGTGATGGGCGCGGTGCAGCCCCCGAAAGCGGCGGAATGGATATGATGCGGCGGAAAGAAAAAAAGAACTTCAGAGAGAGTACATGGATGAACCGGACGATATGGGCGCTGTGGGTCTTTGCGTTCGGGGTCCTTTACATGATTCACGGGAACGACGCCGCGGCGGCGGCAGTACTGATGGCGCTGATCTATCCGGCTGTCGCGCTTCTGTCGGTGAATCTTTCGGGGCGCAGACTGAAGGTTGAATTCGGAGGCGGAGGCTCTGCAGAAAAATCCCGGGATATTCCGATGGAGATTCGGCTGAAGAACGAGAGCCGCATCCCGGTTTCAAGGCTCCGGTTCAGGATTCAGATGGAGAATCGGATTACCGGGGAGGAACAAAGTATTTCCGCGGCGGTTTCTCTCGGATCGGGAGGAGAGGCGGCAGAACGCTTTACGATATGTGATCCGTACTGCGGCTGTGAAAGAATCCGGATCCGCGATGCGGAGATATGCGACGGAGCAGGTCTTGTCGCACGTCATATCCGGCTTGAGGAATATACGGACGCTGTGGTGCTCCCGTCCATAGAGACAATCGGGATTCCGGAGCATTTTCTGGATTCTTATGATATGGAGAGTTATCACTACTCCTCCCGCCGGCCCGGCGAAGACCCCGGAGAGGTGTTCGGAATCCGTGAATATCAGAGCGGCGACAGTCTGCGGGCGGTTCACTGGAAACTTTCGGCGAAAATGAACGACCTGATGGTGAAGATTCCGTCTTTCCCGATTGAGAACAGCCTGATTCTGCTGCTCGACAATGAGGAGGATCCGGAGAGCGCGCTGCCTCCGGAAAGCCGCAGCGCGCTGATGGATTTGTATGCGTCTTTGTCGGGGACGCTGGCGGAGAAGCGGATCCGTCACACACTGGGCTGGTATGACGCCGGGGAGGGCGTCTTTGAGACCAGGGAGATTGCGCGGATTGAGGATCTCTGGGAGGCGCTGCCGCATGTGCTGTCGGCCCCCTTTTCCGGAGACGGGATTTCCACCGTTTTCCGGTTCCTTGAGTCGGGAGACAGGCGTAAGTTCAGCAATCATTTTTTTGTAACCGCACAGGCGGAGCGAGATATCGGGAAACTGGAGAGGTACGGTGCAGTTAAAATATTCCGAAGCAGGTAACGGCAGAAAACTGAATATGATCCAGGAATGCCTGGTCGGGATTCTGCTGGCGGCGGCGTTTATGGCGGCGCTGTGTTCGGCGCTGGGAATCAGCCTGTCGCCGGCGGATCTGCCGGCAGGTAATCCGGCGGACGGATTCATCAGCCTGTGGAACACGGCGGCGGACCGGTTCGGGGAGAATAACTTTCTGATCCTGCCGAAATACGCAGCGGAGCACGTCGGTACGGGACCGGCCGTCGCGCTGATCGGCGTCATGTTGATTCTGTTCAGCATATGTGTGGTGCGCAGCCATCTTCGTCCGCTGCTGCTGTTCTATCTTGTTCCGTTCGTATTTATGCTCGCTCTGGGTCTGGATATGCGGCCGTGGACAGGGATTCTGTTCGCGGCGGCGGTTCTGCTCTCTTTTACTGTAATGGGGAGCTGTTCCGGAACCGGACTGCCGATTCTTCGGGAGGCGGCTGTTACGGTGCTGATTCTGGCGGCGGTCATGACAGTGTGGATTCATGCTGCGGGAATCACGGAACCTCAGCTGCTGACGGACGCGGGAGCCGGAATTGTGTCGCGGCTGGAGGATGTCCGTTACGGAAGCGGGATTCTGAAAAACGGCGAGCTGAGTGGTCTGGACAGCAGAAAGGCGGTGAACCGGACGGCGCTGAAAATCACAATGGAGAAGCCGCAGTCGATGTACCTGCGCGGCTATGTCGGAGAAATATACACAGGAAGCCGCTGGAACCGACTGAGCAATCAGACTGCGTATTCCTTTCGGGACACCGGGTACGGTCTGCAGAAGCGGGGGTTCAGCGCGCTGACACAGGCAGCGTTCGTCCAGAAACTGATCGGGCAGAAACAGGGCGGGAACAGGATCCGGATCCGGACGGAGTCCGCAGACCGCAGAAACAGTTATCTGCCGTATGAGCTTATGGACGGAAATATCGACGGAATGGTGAATTTCGCGGATGCGGCGGAGAAGCCGACGGGCTTCAGAGGAGCCTCGGACTACAGCGTGAAAATCACAGACAATCAGACCGGCGTTTGGACAGATCAGGTGGGGCGGCTGTTTTCCGGCGTCTGGAACGACGCGAGGGCGCGGTATTTTGTCAGCGAAAGTCATTACAATGCGTTCGTATATGAGAACGATACGACGGTGAGTACAGAACTCAGGGCGCTTTTGAAAAAAAGGACCGGTATCGGCGCCGAGGGCGCGAAGCATATGGAGTACCGGGAGGCAATCGAAGCTGTCCGGAAATACCTCAGCGGAAACTTTGTCTACACAGAGAAGATCCGGCCGGTTTCCGGCGGCAGCGACTTTCTGGAGAACTTTCTCAGCACGCGCAGAGGGTGCGATGTGCATTATGCGACACTTGCGGCCATGATGTTCCGCTGCTGCGGGATCCCGTCCCGTTATGTGGAGGGATATCTTGTGACTATCGGGGATGAAGCGGAGATGACAGCGGGGAAGGCCTGGCTGCTCCCGGAAAATCGCGCTCACGCATGGACGGAGATTTATGTGGACGGTTACGGATGGGTTCCGGTCGAGACGGTTCCGAAATACATGAAACTGATGAAACAGGCGGATCTGAGCATCGGACTGAGCGGTACGGATGCGAGAGAGCAGGCGCAGAGTCCGCAGAGCAGCACCGGGCGCGACACTGAGGAGCCAACAAAGAACAGGACGCGTGAGCGGCGCGTGCTGTGGATCTTCGGGCTTGCGGCACTGTGCGTGCTGTCGGCGCTGCTTCTGATCTGGCTGGCTGCCCGGTTCGGCAGGCGTCTGATGCGGGAAATCCGTTATCGAAAGGCGTTCCTGCACAGGGATCCGGGCATGGCGGTGCGTTCCCTGTATGATTATATGAAGGAGAAGGGCTTCCCGCTGTCCGAGAAGGCGGAGGCGTTGGGCTGCTTCGCCGCGTTCAGCAACGGTCTGGTTCAGGAGCGTGATCGCCGCGATATGCTGGAGGAAATGAAGAGAGGAAAGCGTGAGAAAAAGCAGAGGTCATGAATGAAATAAAAAAACCAAGGGAGACACTTCCTTGGTTTTGCTCATTCATGTGTATTTAGCTTATACACTGGTGGGGACGGGTGAGACTTATTCTGCAGCCTTCGCTGCGTTCAGTTTCCGGGTTATCTGGGAGACCTTTCTGCTAGCGGCCTGCTTGGAAATGGTATGCCTGGAAGCGGCCTTTTTCAGAGCCTTTTCTGCAAGCGTCCTTTTCTCTGCTGCTGCCTCTAAGTCGCCTGAAGCCAGCGTCTGGTTGTAATCCTTGAGAATTTTCTTCAGGTTCTCTTTGATTCGTCTGTTCTGAGCTGTCTTCTTGTCAATAACCTTGATTCTTTTTTTTGCGGATTTGATATTTGCCATAATTTTCACCCCACTATCTAATTCAGCAATTGTTTACGTAAATTCGCAACAACTAGTATACATTAGCAGTGAACACATTTCAAGGCTTTTTTGCAATTTATATATGATTTCGCGGAACATTTTGCAGCGCCCTTTGCGCAGGCTGAAACGTCGCTTCCGCGCCGGCTTCGCGGTCGATTTTACATAATTTTGTGCGCACGTGTGTCTTTCGGTGAACTGTTCTTTGTGATATAATCTAACGTATTGCAGAAAACAGAAATGAATGGAGAAAATGAATGAAAAAGAATGGCATCCGAAAACGTGCCGTTATTATAGCGCTTCTGAGCCTGGCGCTTTTCGCGGGTCTGTTTGGTCTGCGGTCTCATCTCGATCATCGGCGGTCCTCCGGAGAGATGGCCTCGTTTAAGGCGGCGTCGGTGGCGGAGCTACGGGAGGGAACAAATGCCGCAGTAGGGTTTACGGGCGCCGGTGCTTCTGTGAATCTGAGGATAGGCGGTGATGTGTACCGGACCAGAGCCGATGAAGAAGGGCGGTTCCGTATTTCGGAAATCCAAAAGGTCTCCGCGGGGACAAAGTACATCGTGCAGTTCCGGTCCGGCATCCTGAGTTTTGAGCAGCCGGGCAAGGTGCTCCCGAAAACCTGGATACGTTCGGATAAATATGAGGCGGGAAGCAGCCGGATTGCGGTCAGAGTGCATAATATCCGCAAGGGCGACAGGGTCGCTGTCATGGTTGACCGCAGAAAATACCGGCAGACCGCGAAGAAAAATGAACCGGAGAGTATTTTCGTGTTTGACATCGGGGAATTAAAGAAAAACGATATGCTGAACCTTGTGGTGTTTGGTCAGTACCAGCAGGAGGTTGCACAGAAGGCGTACCTTATTAAATAGTGTCCGCCCCCGGGTGCGGTGACAATCGCGGGCAGGATAAAGACATAAAAGGAATACGGAACAAATATATAGGAATGTAAAACGTAAAAGGAACAGAGTATGGATTATCAGAAATATATCAGGAATTTCAGCATTATTGCTCATATCGATCACGGCAAATCCACGCTGGCGGACCGGATTATCGAGAACACGGGATTGGTCGCGCACCGTGATATGAAGGAGCAGTTTCTCGACAACATGGATCTGGAACGGGAGCGGGGAATCACCATCAAGCTTCAGACCACACGACTCGTATATAAGGCGAAGGACGGTAACGAGTATGTGTTCAATCTGATCGATACACCGGGGCACGTGGACTTTACGTATGAGGTGTCCAGGAGTCTTGCAGCCTGCGAGGGCGCGGTGCTTGTGGTGGATGCGACTCAGGGCGTGGAGGCGCAGACCATGGGGAATGTCTACCTTGCACTGGATGAGGATCTGGAGATTCTGCCCTGTCTGAACAAAATCGATCTGGCCTCTGCCCGGCCGGAGGAGGCGAAGAAGGAGATTGAGGACATGATCGGCATCGACGCGGAGGATGCGCCGCTGGTGTCGGCGAAGGAGGGTATCGGCATCGACAATCTTCTGGAGCAGATCGTGCAAAAGATCCCCGCTCCGTCGGGTGACGAAAACGGAAAGCTGAAGGCTCTGATCTTTGATTCGGTTTACGACAACTACAAAGGCGTTGTGATTTTCGTGAGGATCTTCGACGGAGTCGTCCGGGTCGGCGATATGATCCGCCTGATGAGCACGAATAAGAAATACGAGGTGACAGAGGTGGGCGTCATGGCCCCCGGACATGTTCCCGCCAAATGGCTTCGGGCCGGAGACGTCGGATACATCTGCGCCAGCATCAAACAGGTGAAGGACGCCCGTGTGGGAGATACCGTTACGCTGGACGATGACCCGACAGAAGAGGCACTCCCGGGGTACAAGCAGATTCAGTCCATGGTATACTGCGGTATCTATCCGGCGGAGGGCGAAAAATACGAACCGGTCAAGGATGCGCTGGAAAAACTGCAGGTGAACGATGCGGCATTTCTGTTCGAGCCGGAAACCTCAACGGCGCTGGGCTTCGGATTCAGGTGCGGCTTTCTGGGACTTCTTCATATGGAGATCATCGTGGAGCGGCTGGAGCGGGAATTCAACCTTTCCGTCGTGACGACGTCGCCGAGTGTCGTGTACAAGGTCGTGATGACTGACGGTTCCGTGCGGATGATCCAGAACCCCACCAACCTGCCGGATCCTTCTGAAATCGATCATATAGAAGAGCCTATCGTCAAGGCGGACATCATGATCCCGAAAGAATATGTGGGGGCTATCATGGAACTGTGCCAGCAGCGCAGAGGAAAGATGCTGGGGATGGACTATATCACGACAGAGAGGGTAGACATCCACTACGAGCTGCCCCTGAACGAGGTAATCTATGATTTCTTCGACGCGCTGAAGTCGAAGACCCGCGGCTACGGCTCGCTGGATTATGAATTTATCCGCTACGAGCGGTCGCAGCTGGTGAAGCTTGACGTGCTCCTGAACAAAGAACTGGTGGACGCGTTTTCCATGATTGTGCATGAATCGGAGGCCTATCAGAGAGGTCGTTTCGTCTGTGAGAAACTGAAGGAGATCATCCCGATGCATCAGTTCGAGGTGCCTATCCAGGCGGCGGTCGGACAGAAGGTCATCGCCCGGGAAACGGTCAAGGCCTATCGCAAGGATGTAATCGCCAAGTGCTATGGCGGAGATATTTCCAGAAAGAAGAAACTTCTGGAGAAACAGAAAGAAGGAAAGAAGAGGATGCGCCAGTTCGGAAAGGTGGAGGTGCCGCAGGAGGCGTTCACGGCGGTTCTGAAATACGATGACAACAAATAACGAAACAGATAACGGGAAAAAAGCTCTTGGAATCTATATTCATATCCCCTTCTGCCGGAGCAGGTGCCGCTACTGCGGATTTTATTCCAGAGCGGCAGAGGACTCCTTGGATTCCGGGAAGGCGATGGAACAGTATATATGGAAATTAATCGGAGAAATCGCGGAGAAGGGCGCGATGTACCGCAGGCAGTATGTGGCGGACAGTGTATTTATCGGCGGCGGAACTCCGAGCATGATGCCCGCCGCCGGCGTTGAGGCGGTACTGGGGGCTGTGCGTGAGCACTTTCTTTTGTCCTCGGACGCGGAGGTGACACTGGAGGCGAATCCGGATACTGTGGATCTCCGAAACCTGAGACGCTGGCGTGCGGCCGGAGTGAACCGGCTGTCGATGGGAGTTCAGTCTTTGGATGACGGAATCCTGCATACGCTGGGACGGATTCACAGTGCCGGTGATGCGGTGGAGGCGTACCGGCTGGCGCGGAAGGCGGGCTTCCGGAACATCAATCTGGATCTCATGTTCGCTGTTCCCGGGCAGAGCATGGAGCAGTGGATGAATACGGTGAACCGGGTCATCGGGCTGGAGCCGGAGCACATTTCCTTTTACAGCCTGCAGATTGAAGAGGACACTCCGTTTTACGAGGCGTATATGAACGGTGAACTTGATTTTGTGCCCGAGGAAACAGACCGCGCCATGTATCACGCCGCGATCGCGGCAATGCGCCGGTCCGGTTACGAACATTATGAGATTTCCAATATGGCGAAGCCGGGAATGCGCTGCCGTCACAATCTGAAGTACTGGTCATTCGGGGAATACCTGGGAATCGGGGACAGTGCATCTTCCTTTATGAACGGGGTGCGGTGGACGGAAAAACCCCGGGAGGAGTATCACGAAAACGATTTCGCGGACAACACGGGTGAATACGTGTTCACGGGCCTGAGAAAAACAGAAGGGATCCGCAAGTCGGATTTCGCCCGGCGGTTCGGCCGGGAGTTCTGGGAGGTATACGGCAGCCGGCGCGGATATCTGGAAGAATATTTTGAAGAAGGTCTGCTGCTGGAGGAGGGAGATGTGATCCGGCTCTCGGAGCGCGGAATTGATATTTCCAACAGCATCATGGCGATTTTTGTGTAACGGAGGAGCATACGATGAAGAAATACATTCTGGCGCTGGATCAGGGAACCACGAGTTCCCGCAGCATTATTTATGACCGTAAGGGCAATACTGTCAGCGTGGCGCAGATGGAATTCAGACAGTATTATCCTCATGAAGGCTGGGTGGAACATGATCCCAATGAAATCTGGACGACGCAGATGACGGTGGCTCATGAGGCGCTGCTGAAGGCAGGACTGACCTGGGAGAATATCGAGGCTGTCGGGATCACCAATCAGCGGGAGACCGCGGTGGTGTGGGACAAAATCTCGGGGGAGCCGGTCTGCCGGGCCATCGTGTGGCAGTGCCGGCGCACGGCGGGGTATTGTGACGAGCTTGCGGAGGACAAAGCACTGGTGGAGCGGATCAGGTCCAGGACAGGTCTCCTGCTGGACGCTTACTTCAGCGCAACCAAGCTGCGCTGGGTTCTGGAAAATGTGCCGGGGGCTCGTGAACGTGCTGAGGCGGGTGAACTCCTGTTCGGTACTGTCGAGACCTGGCTTATTTGGAAAATGACCGGCGGAAGGGTTCATGTGACGGATTATTCCAATGCGTCAAGAACGATGTTGTTTAATATTCACGATCTATGCTGGGATGAAGAGATCCTGAAAATCCTGGATATCCCGAAATGCATGCTCCCGGAGCCCGTGCCTTCCAGCTGCGTTTACGGAGAGACGATGCCGGAACTGTTCGGCGGGCCTGTTCCCATCGCAGGCGCCGCGGGAGATCAGCAGGCGGCGCTGTTCGGTCAGACCTGCTTCAGCCCGGGAGAGGCGAAGAGTACCTACGGCACAGGAAATTTTCTGCTGATGAATACGGGGAAAACACCTGTGAAATCAGGAAACGGGTTGCTGACGACCATTGCATGGGGGCTGGACGCAGGCGGTCCGGTGGAGTATGCGCTGGAAGGATCGGTCTTTGTGTGCGGAGCGGCAATTCAGTGGCTTCGGGATGAACTGGATATTCTGGATGATGCGGCGGAGTCTGAGCGCATGGCACTGTCTGTGCCGGATTCGGCCGGAATTTACGTGGTACCGGCCTTTGTCGGCCTCGGAGCACCATATTGGGATCCCTACGCCAGAGGATCGATTTTCGGAATTACCCGGGGCGCGGGCAAGAATCATCTGGTACGGGCGACACTGGAATCCATGGCGTTCCAGTGTTATGATCTGCTGGGAGCGATGTCTCGTGATATGGGCGAAAAACTTCCGGCACTGAAGGTGGACGGAGGAGCCTGTGCGAACAATTATCTGATGCAGTTTCAGGCGGATATTCTGGGCTGTGAAGTGCTTCGCCCCGCATGCATTGAGACCACGTCGCTGGGAGCGGCTTATCTGGCGGGACTGGCGACAGGATACTGGCAGGACCAGAAGGATATCCGGAACAACTGGCAGGTCGACCGGGTCTTTGCGCCGCAGATGAGCGCGTCTGATCGGGAAGCAAAGCTGGCGGGCTGGCAGGAGGCGGTGAAACGCTCCCGGGGCTGGATACGTCCATAGCGGCGGTGTGCGGCGTGAGGAATCTGTGAACATCAGGTGAAACTCCCTTCCTGCTGTGATTTTACAAAAAATATTTGAGAAATATGGTTGACATCGACGTTTCGTGGTAGTACATTATATGTAGTGTTTAGCACTCGCACAAGTCGAGTGCTAACAAGGAGAGATGAATATGGAATTAACAGAAAGAAAACTTAAAATTTTGCAGGCCATCATCAATGACTACGTTCAGACGGCCGAGCCTGTTGGTTCGAGGACTCTTTCCAGGAAGTTAGACATGTCAGTGAGTCCGGCTACGATCCGCAACGAGATGAGCGATCTGGAGGAGATGGGATACCTGACGCATCCCCATACCTCTGCAGGGCGCGTTCCGTCGGACAAGGCCTATCGCCTGTATGTCAACAATATGATGGGAGATTTTCAGATTTCACCGCAGACGCGGCAGTTCATCAACGAGACGCTGAAGGCGGATATCGATGAGTTCGACAGAACCATTCAGCGAGCCGCGGAGCTTCTGTCAGAGATTACAAATCTCGCGTCCTTTGCGGTTTCACCGAAGAAGGACGAGGATAAGCTCAAGTTCGTCAATCTGCTTCCGGTGGATGAACGGACGGTGATCCTGATGATCGTGGCTGAAAGCGGGAAAATCTCCAATACCGCACTGAAACTCAGGGTTCCGTATACCAATGAAGCCCTGGACATTCTGGCGAGGAATATCACCTGCAACTATCGAGGCAGGACGATCACGGAGGTGCTGACCGGAAACATCATCGATGACTTTCGGACGGACATCGAGGCGCTGAGCCAGCTGGCGGGGAACATCATGCCGAACTTCATGCGCACGCTGTCGGATATGCTGAACGTCCGTCTGTATCTGGACGGGCTCTCCAATATCTTCGATATTCCGGAGTACAGCGATCTGACCAGAGCGAAGAACTTTGTCTCCCTGTTCGACAGGAAAGACGAGTTCGCGAAGAAGCTTCTCGACCGGGACGATGGAATGATCGTGACCATCGGAACAGAAAACGGCGATGATGATCTGAACGACTGCTCGCTGATTACGGCAACCTATCATGTGAACGGTGAAATGGTCGGAAAGATCGGAGTGATCGGACCGACCCGGATGAAGTACGGTGAGGTCACTTCCATTGTGAAGTACCTGACAGAAAACCTGAACAATACATTTCGATTAGAAGGCGGTGAGGGAGAAGAAGATGGCGAATGAAGACAGAAAAAGTTACGAAGAAGAACTGAAGAAGGAGGAGCAGAAGGCGGCTGAACCGGAAAAGGAAGAAACGCCCGCAGAGGATTCCCGGAACGAGGATATTAATGCGGGAGCCGAACCGGAGCCGGAGGAGGAAACGGAAAAACAGCCGGAGAACAAATCGCAGCCGGAGGAGGACGAAGCGCTGAATGCGAGGTATATGCGTCTGATGGCGGATTTCCAGAACTACAAGAAGAGAACGGAAAAGGAAAAGAGCGATATCTACGCATATGCGAACGAAAAAATCGTCACCCAGCTTCTGGAGGTTCTGGACAACTTCGAGCGAGCGCTTTCCCACGAGTGTGCGGACGAAGGCTATGCGAAAGGGATGGAAATGATCTTCAGACAGTTGTCCGACGTGCTGGAAAAAGCCGGGCTGGAAGAGATCAAGGCGCTGGGAGAGGATTTCGATCCGAACTTCCACAACGCTGTCATGACCGAGGACAATGCGGACTATGAAAGCGGCAAGGTTACCGGAGTCATGCAGAAGGGATACAGACTGAACAGTAAAGTAATCAGGCCATCCATGGTGAAGGTCAATAATTAGGAGGTAATATTATGGCTAAAGTAATTGGTATAGATCTTGGAACTACAAACAGCTGCGTCGCAGTGCTGGAAGGCGGCGATCCGACTGTTATCACAAACGCAGAAGGAAACAGAACGACCCCGTCCGTAGTCGGCTTCGCCAAGAGCGGAGAACGGCTGATCGGTGAAACCGCCAAGAGACAGGCGGTTACCAATCCGGAGAGAACCATCACGTCGATCAAGCGGCATATGGGTGAGGATTACACCGTTGAAATTGACGGAAAGAAATACACACCGCAGGACATCTCCGCGATGATTCTGGGAAAACTGAAGGCGGATGCTGAGGCTTATCTGGGAGAGAAGGTCACAGAAGCTGTAATCACCGTACCTGCGTACTTCTCTGACGCGCAGAAGCAGGCGACCAAGGACGCCGGAAAGATCGCGGGACTTGACGTAAAGAGAATCATCAACGAGCCGACCGCTGCTTCTCTGGCATACGGTCTGGACAAAGAAGAAGGCTCCCACAAGATTCTGGTATATGACCTGGGCGGAGGAACATTCGATGTTTCCATCCTGGAGCTGGGCGACGGAGTGTTCGAGGTGCTGGCCACCAACGGTGATACTCACCTGGGCGGAGACGATTTCGACAATGCGGTTATGAACTACATGGCGGACACTTTCGCCAAGGAAAACGGCGTCGATCTGAGAGCGGACAAAATGGCGCTCCAGAGACTGAAGGAGGCGGCTGAAAAGGCGAAGAAGGAACTGTCCAGTGCGCAGACCACCAACGTCAATCTGCCGTTCATCACCGTAACCGACGCAGGTCCGCTGCATCTGAACATGGATCTGACAAGAGCCAAGTTCGATCAGCTGACTGCCGATCTGGTTAATAGGACTATCGAGCCGATGAACAAAGCCATGGCCGATGCCGGAGTGTCCAACAGCGACATTTCCAAGGTAATTCTGGTCGGCGGTTCCACCAGAATCCCGGCAGTGCAGGCCGCAGTCAAGAAGGTAACCGGCAAAGAGCCGTTCAAGGGAATCAACCCGGATGAATGTGTCGCAGTCGGTGCGGCAATTCAGGCAGGCGTTCTGACCGGTGAAGTCAACGACGTACTGTTGCTGGATGTCACCCCGCTTTCCCTGTCCATCGAGACTCTGGGCGGAGTGGCGACTAAACTGATTGAAAGAAATACCACGATTCCGACGAAGAAGAGCCAGATCTTCTCCACCGCCGCAGATAATCAGACTGCAGTAGACATTCATGTCATGCAGGGTGAGCGTGAGATGGCAGCCGGAAACATCACGCTTGGACGCTTCCAGCTCACCGGAATCGCACCCGCGCCCCGTGGAATCCCGCAGATTGAGGTCACCTTCGATATCGACGCCAACGGCATCGTGAATGTCAGCGCCAAAGACCTCGGAACCGGTAAAGAGCAGGCGATCACCATCACCTCCTCCACCAACCTGTCCGAGGACGAGATCAATCAGAAGGTGAAAGAGGCCGAGCAGTACGCCGCCGAGGACGCCAAGAGAAAACAGGAAGTCGAAGACCGCAACAAGGCCGAGACTCTGGTGTATGAGACCGAGAAATCCTTGAAGGAACTCGGTGACAAAGTCGATGCGAGCGAGAAGCAGGATGTTGAAGCCGCCAAGGAAGATCTGAAGAAGGCACTCGAGGCCAACAATCCTGACGACATCAAGGCGAAGACCGAGATCCTGACCGAGAAATTCCACTCCATCGCGGCCAAGCTGTATCAGCAGCAGGGCGCGCAGGGCGCCGGCCCCGATATGAGCGGAATGGGCGGAGCCGCCGGAGCCGGCCCCAACATGGGCGGCACAGGCAGCGCCGGTCCGGCCGGAAACGATGATAATGTGGTGGATGCGGATTATACTGTCGTGGATGACGACAAACCGCAGAACTAGTCTTTTTTCCGCGCAGCTGCGGATCCCGGCGGCGGTCGCTCGGTTACGTACGCTGCAGTACGCGCCCTCGCTTACGCCTTGCGATCCTGTGCGGCGGTCGAACGGCGATCGAGCGGCGGAAAAAGCGAACAAAAGCGGCGAAAAACCTGCGCCGCTGCGGATCCCGGCGGTGGTCGCTCGGATACGTACGCCGAAGTACGTGCCCTCGCTTCCGCCTTGCGATCCTGTGCGGCGGTCGAACGGCGATTGAGCGGCGGAATGAAATAGCTGAATTTGTGAATTTGCTTGCGGGCGGCGGGGAGACGCCCTGCCGCCGGAGCAAATTTTGGTGCGTATGGCGCCGGTTTGCGGCGTCGGTTCGTTATAGTTAACGGTATAGTATTATTAGATGGTGAGAGGTATGGCAGAGAAAAGAGATTATTATGAGGTCCTCGGCCTGAAGAAAGGTGCCAGTGAAGAGGAAATCAAAAAGGCCTTTCGCAAAATGGCTCTGAAATATCATCCGGATCGAAATCCGGGGGATAAGGAAGCCGAGGAAAAATTCAAAGAGGTAAATGAGGCGTACAGTATTCTGTCAGACCCTGACAAGAAGAACAAATACGACCGGTTCGGGTTTGCGGGAGTGGATCCGAATGCGGGCTTCGGCGGTGCAGGCGGAGGCTTTGGCGGCTTCGGCGGCGGCGCAGGAGGGTTTGAGGATATCTTCAGCGCTTTTGGCGATATGTTCGGCGGAGGCTTTGGCGGTGGTTTCGGAGAGGCAGCCGGCAGAACCGGCCCGCGGAAGGGCAGAGATCTGCAGAAGAATATTACGATCAGTTTTGAGGAGGCGGCGTTTGGAACAAAGAAAACGCTGCGCGTGACGAAGTTCGTCCGGTGTCCCAAGTGCAACGGCGAGGGAACGGCCCCGGGAACAGCGAAAAGGACCTGCCCCAAGTGCGGCGGCAGTGGCCAGGTGCATACGGTACAGAACACGCCCTTTGGCAGATTCCAGAGCAGCGGCCCCTGTCCGGACTGCGGAGGTACCGGCAAGATTATTGATAAACCGTGTCCGGACTGTCATGGAAGCGGAAAGGTCAAGAAAACGATTGAAATCAAGGTCGATATTCCCGCGGGTGTCGATAATGACAGTGTGATTCCTATCCGCGGTCAGGGCGACCCCGGAGAAAACGGAGGTCCTAACGGTGACTTCTATGTCGTGATTTCTGTTCGGCCCCATGAACTGTTCCGAAGAGACCGGGACAATCTGTATATCGATATTCCGATCGGATTCAATCAGGCGGCGCTGGGAGACGAGATCACCGTGCCTACCCTGGACGGCAAGGTCTCTTACAAGGTGCCTGCGGGAACTCAGCCCGGGACGGTGTTCCGTCTGAAGGGCAAGGGAGTCAGAAATGTACGCACAGGCCGCATGGGAGACCTCTATGTGAAGGTTCTTCTGGAGGTTCCCACCAAACTCAACGGAGCACAGAAAAAGGCGATCCGCGAGATGGGAGAGAAAGTCGGGACAGACTGCTACAAAAAGAAGTCCGGCTTCGCTCAGAAGGTCAGAGAGCTGTTTTCATAAGAATTATGCGGGACTGTCGCAGTAAGAATTACACAGAACCGTCGTATTAAGAATTTTACAGGACTGCCGCATTAAAGATTACGTGGAACTTCCGCATCAGAAATAATCCGGTGCATGCCCGGAAAAGGCGTGCCGGATCTGATGCGGAGGCTCTTTTTTTCATGTTATTGCTTTTGTCTCGTCAAGCGGTTATAATCAAATAGAAAATGGAGACAGACGAATGAGAGATACCTTGATTGAATTGAGAAATATTACCAAGACCTTTGAAAATAACGTGGTCCTGGACAATCTGAACCTGCAGGTGGGAGAGAATGAATTCATCACTCTTCTGGGTCCCTCCGGCTGTGGGAAAACCACAACGCTGCGTATCGTAGGCGGCTTTGAGACGCCGGATAAAGGGCAGGTTTTCTTCGAGGGAGAGGATATTACAGACATGCCCCCCAACCTTCGGCAGATCAACACAGTTTTTCAGAAATATGCTTTATTTCCGCACATGAATGTGGGAGAGAATATAGCCTTCGGCCTAAGAATCAGCGGTAAGAGTGATGCCTACATCCGTGACAAGGTACGGTACGGACTGCGCCTTGTGAATCTGGCGGGTTTTGAAAACCGGAGAGTCGAATCGCTGTCCGGCGGTCAGCAGCAGCGGGTCGCAATGGCGAGGGCGATAGTAAACGAGCCGAAGGTTCTGCTCCTGGATGAGCCGCTCGGGGCGTTGGATCTGAAGCTGCGTCAGGACATGGAATACGAACTGATCCGATTGAAAAATGAACTGGGGATCACGTTTATCTATGTGACTCACGACCAGGAGGAGGCGCTGACCATGAGCGACAAGGTGGTGGTCATGAACGGCGGTTTCATTCAGCAGATGGGGACGCCGGAGGATATCTACAACGAGCCTCAGAACGCTTTTGTGGCGGATTTTATCGGCGACAGCAACATTCTGGACGGAATCATGCTGCGGGACCGTCTGGTGTGCGTCTGCGACACGCTGTTCCCCTGCATTGATGAGGGTTTCGGAAACGATGCGCCCGTGGATGTGGTGATCCGCCCGGAGGATCTGATTGTGAGACGGCCTGGTGAAGGCAAACTGGACGGAGAGGTAATTCACAACGTGTTTATCGGCGTGCATTACGAGATGGAGATCCTGGCCGGAGGCTTTGAGTGGCTTGTACAAAGCACGGCCAGCCACGCGGTGGGAGACAGGGTCAGCCTCGACGTCGCGCCGGAGAACATTCAGATTATGCATAAACCGAAGACCAGAGAACAGGAGGCGATACGCCGCGATGTCTAAAAAATACTGTGCTGTGCCGTTTCTGGTGTGGCTGGCTGCGGGAACCGTCATCCCTTTGGCGATGATTCTCTACTACGGACTGACGGACCGCACCGGAGCGTTTACATTGAATAATATCCTGGCGATTTTTCAGCCGATTCACGGACAGGCGCTGGGTTTGTCCCTGCTGCTTGCATTGATCAGCACCGTAATCTGTCTGCTTCTGGCTTTCCCCCTGGCGATGATCCTGAAGGACAGCAATCTGGGACGCCGGGGATTCATCATATTCATCTTCATCCTTCCGATGTGGATGAATTTTCTGCTACGGACGATGGCGTGGCAGGTGATTCTGGAAAAGGGCGGAATTTTCAATACGGTGCTGGCGCACCTCCATCTGCCTGCCCTGACCATTATCAATACGCCCGCGGCGGTGGTGTTGGGCATGGTCTACGACTTTCTGCCCTTTATGGTTCTGCCGATTTATAACGCGATGATGAAGATCGATGACAGCATTATTGAAGCGGCTTACGATCTGGGAGCGGGAAAGTCCACGGTTCTGCGGCGTATTCTTCTGCCTATGAGCATTCCCGGGATTGCCAGCGGCATCACAATGGTCTTTGTGCCGTCCCTGACTACCTTTGTTATTTCCAATATTCTGGGCGGCGGCAAAATCTATCTCATCGGCAATATCATCGAGCAGGAGTTCACCACCAGCGCAAACTGGAATCTGGGTTCCGGACTGTCTCTGGTCATGATGCTGTTTATCATCGTCAGCATGGCGGCGCTGAACGCTTTGGACAAAAACGGGGAGGGGAACTTCATATGAAAAAAATATTCACATCAGTTTACCTCATTCTGATCCTGCTGTTTCTGTATCTGCCGATTCTGACGCTGATGGTGTTCTCCTTCAACGAGAGTAAATCCATGTTCAGATGGACCGGTGTGTCGCTGAAATGGTACCGGGAGATGTTCCGGGACAGTCAGATGCTGTCGGCGATTTTCAATACCTTTTCTATCGCGCTGGTGTCTGCGGCGGTGGCCACGGTCATCGGCACACTTGCCAGCATCGGGATTCTGGCAATGAGGAAAAAGACGCAGAATGTTATCATGGGACTGAACAACATTCCGCTTCTGAATGCGGATATCGTGACGGGAATCTCTCTGATGCTCACCTTCATCGCTTTCGGCTTCTATCTGAACTGGGGGACAGTGCTTCTGGCGCATATTACGTTTTCGATACCGTATGTGATTTTGTCGGTAATGCCCAAACTGAAGCAGGTGGGCCCCGCCAGCTATGAAGCGGCGCAGGATCTGGGCGCATCGCCGGCCTATGCGTTCTGGCGGGTGGTGATTCCGGAGATCCGTTCCGGCATAGTCACAGGCTTTTTACTTTCATTCACCATGTCGGTTGATGATTTTGTCGTCACCCACTTCACCAGGGGCGCCGGCATCAACACGATTTCAACCCTGATTTACAGTCAGGTAAAGGTAGGTATCCGGCCGACACTGTTCGCGCTGTCCACCGTGATTTTCGTTATCGTTCTGATCGTGCTGACGATCGCCAATGTAGCGTCCGACCGCGGCGCAGAGGAGGATGACTTTTTCTATGAGGTTGCTCAGGGCTGACAAAATACGCAGAGTGCTTTCCGCATTGCTGGCGGTGGTAGTGATCATCGTCTGTGCTTGCACGATGACGGGATGCGGACATCGGGATGAAAAGGAGGTCCGCGTCTTCTGCTACGGCGATTACATCGATCCCGCTGTTGTAAAAAGTTTTCAGAAGGAAACCGGAATTAAAGTGGTTTTGGATACCTATGATACTGTGGAGGAGATGTACCCTGTCATCAAAAACCGCGCGGGTGTCTACGATGTGATCTGTCCTTCCGACTACATGGTGGAGAGGATGATTAACGAGGGCCTGCTGGCGGAGATCGACACGGAATCCATGCCTCACTATAAGAATATCGGAAGGCGGTATCTGAAAATCGCAGACGAGTCCTATGATCCCGGGAACCGGTATTCCGTACCCTATCAGTACGGCGTCGCGGGAATCATGTACAACAAAAAAAAGCTGGGAAAGGACTCGGTCACTTCCTGGAATGATTTGTGGAGAAAGAAATACAAGGGTAAGATCCTGATGCAGGACAGTCTCCGGGATACGATGGGAATCAGCCTGAAATCTCTGGGGTTTTCGCTGAACTCCGTGAAGGAAAAGCAGCTTGCAGCGGCCGCCCGGCACCTGATTGCGCAGAAACCGCTGGTATATAAGTATGCCAACGATTCCGCCCGGGATCTTTTGATCGGTAATTCCGCCGATCTGGGCGTGGTATGGAACGGAGAAGTGCTCTACAGCCAAAAACTGAACAGTGACCTTGCCTTTGTGGTACCCCGGGAAGGAACAGAGATATTCATCGACAGCTGGTGCATCCCCCGGAACGCCTTTCACAAAGACAACGCCCGTAAATTCATCGACTATATGTGCCGCGCCGACGTGGCGTACAGGAATTTTGAATATCTGACCTACAGTACGCCGAACGATGCCGCGCGCCGGATGATGCCCGAGAAACTGCGGAACAGCGAGATTTTGTTTCCTTCTGACAAGATGCTGGAGAAGTCTGAATCCCTGCGGGATGTGGGACCCGACGGGGACGAACTGTACAGCAGGTACTGGAAAATTTTTAAATCGAAGTAGCGTCTTTGCTCGGATTTTTCCCTAAGTTCCGCCGCATTTCCGCCAGGGTTCCGCCGCATTTTCCCCGGAGTTTACCCCGAGGCTCTTTCGGATTTTTCCAGAAGTTTCCCCAGAGTTTACCTCGGATTTTTCACTTTCTCACCGTAAATACTTGAAAATGTCACAAATTTATTATAAGATTTTTCTATTGTGATAAATGATTTGCGCACGCTCCGGTTTGTGCGGAACGGACAGGCGCATACTCAGTAAGGAGAGATTATTCATGCTTGGATATATAGAACCGGATAAACACGATCTGAAGCTTCGTGATCTGGAAACATATAACGGTTATTACTGCGGTCTGTGTAAGGAGGTCAGTGAGTCTTACGGGCAGGTGAGTCGGCTGTGGCTCAGCAACGACATGACCTTCCTCGCCATGTTCCTCGGCGCGCTGACGGCGGGAGAGGATCATATCAAATATGAGCACTGCATCGTGCATCCGTTCCGGAAAAAGCCGGTGGAGGTGCAGGAGCAGTCGGTGAAATACGCGGCGGACATGATGATTATTCTGCGGGCGGAGCAGTATATTGATGATGTGCGCGACGGTGAGCGCTCCAAATACCGGGGGAAGCTCGTCCGCATCGCGTCGAAGTACGAGAGAGCGGCGAATATGCATCCGGAGGAGGCGAAAATCATCAATGAGAGCCTGCAGGAACTTTATTCCTATGAGGTAGAAGGGAAATCCAACGTCCGGAAGATGTCCACCTGCTTCGGACGTGTCATGAAAGCGGTATTCACCGGCTTTGTGATGCCGGAGGAGCAGATTCGCAGTGTCGGGGAGTTTGCGGAGAACCTCGGCTGCTGGCTGTATCTCATCGACATCATCGATGACTTTGAGGAGGATCGGGACGAGCACCGCTTCAATCCGCTCTTGGATCTGGGAATTACGGACCGCAGAAGGGCCCGTGACATGATCGAGCCGGCGCTGTATTTTTACCTGGACGGATTGGTCAAGGCCTACGATCTCATTGAGTTCCATAAGAATAAAACGATACTGGACAATATAGTCTACTGCGGCCTTCGCCGCCGCACCGAGAAGGTCCTCGCGGGAGAAGGTGCCGACGATGATAAATGATCCGTATGAGGTACTGGGCGTTCGGCGGAACGCTTCGGAGAAGGAAATCAAACAGGCGTATCGCGAGCTTGTAAAGAAATATCATCCGGACAAATATCAGGGCAATCCGCTGGCGGATCTTGCTGAGGAGAAGCTGCAGCAGGTGAATGAGGCGTATGATATGCTCACAAAGGATGGGTCGGCGGCCTCCGGCAGTTCCTATGGCGGCGCATACGGCAATGCTTCCGGCGGTGCGGCGTACAGCGGCGGAGCACAGTACGGAGGTGCTTACGGAAGCGCCTATGGGGGTGGAAATCCGGAATATGCACAGATCCGTGCGGCGCTGGCGCGAAGAGATAATGCGGCGGCATATGAAATGCTGATCCATGCGGAGAACCGGGATGCGGAATGGTTCTTTCTCAGCGGGGTTCTTTCCTACAATCAGGGGCAGGTTCGGGACGGTATTGCCAACGTGCAGCAGGCGATAAACATGGATCCGGAAAATCCGGAGTACCGGGACGCGTTGCAGCAGATGAACACCTTAGGCGGAATATATCGCCAGCGCTCCGATGCTTACGGTTATAATGAAAACGGGAGCATGGACGCTGGCGCGCTGGCCTGCTGTTCCGCACTCCCGTTCTGTCTGTGCTGCTGAGGATGCTCCGGAGCACGTGTATCTCAGAACGTGCACATCAGAGTAATCCGCAACCCGGCGCCCGGAGGAATCTGCTTTCGGAGCATACACTTCGGCTGTGGTGTGTTTCAGATGATATGCATATAGTTCATCAGCTCCACCTCCATCTCGGAGCGATGGTGCTTTGTATAGATGCCCGGGATACCGCCGGTATGGATCATGATATAGGAATCTTCTTTCGGAAGTTCGCCGCGCTCGGCGAGCTTTTTTACTGCGTTGAATGTCTTGCCGGTGTAGCAGGGATCGAGGATGATTCCCTCCTTGCGTCCCATGTAGTAGATGGCCTTGCGGACGTCCTCCACAGGATTGTTATAGGCGCCATAGTCAAAATCAGTGTTGATATGAAAATCCTCTGCTTTCAGAACTGCTTCCAGACCGTAAGTCTTTTTCACCCGTTCATAATAATCCAGCGCGTGACCGGCGATGTCTCGGTACGGCATGATTCCGATGCCTGTAAGCTTCATATCCAGATGCTCGTTTGCGATGGCCGTCGCAAGACCCATATAGGTGCCCATGCTCCCGACGGTGACGATTATATGGGGATTTGTGATTCCCTGCTCCCGGATCTGAGCATCAAGTTCCAGAGCACAGTCGTAATAACCCAGCGCTCCCAGTTCGTCAGAACCGCCCATGGGGATGAAGTAGACCCTTTCACCATTCTCCTCCCATTCCTTTGTGACCCGTGCCACAGCGTCCTGAAGAAGCTGACTGTCCGGCGTTCTGCCGTCCTCGCGAACCAGATATACCTGGCATCCCATGATCCCGTCCAGCAGAAGGTTGGCGGAAATCTCTCCCGGATACGGATCCACCGCCACGATGGCAGAACGGAATCCGTAGCGGGCGGCGACCGCCGCAGTCAGTCTGCCGTGATTGGTCTGCGCTCCGCCTACAGTCAGGAGCATCGTCGCACCGCGGTCCTGCGCATCCTTTACAAAATATTCCAGCTTCCGAAGCTTGTTGCCGCCCGTTCCGTAGTTGGTCAGATCGTCCCGTTTCATGTAGAACCGGATTCCCAGCTCCCGCGATACGGTTTCCAACTGCTCCAGAGGAGTCGGCGTGTTCAGAAAACACACCTTTTCGCGTCCTAATGTCATGTTCATGTACCTCCTGAAAAAATTATATCAGTATGAATTTTTCTGTCAAGCATCATCCGGCCGGACGAAAATGTCGGGGGCGGCATCCATCAGCACCACTCGAAAACGGTCAGAGACTGCGGTTCTTACGGTAGAGACAGTATGTGAGCAGAGAGCAGATCAGACAGACGACAGAGACGATGACCCAGGCAGAGCGATAACTGCCGTATGTGATAACATAGCCGAAAATAACCGGACCGATGCATTTCCCGATTCCGCGGGTGAATTCATACAGGCTCATGCATCTTCCTTTGTGGGTATCGGGCGAAACCTCCGCAATGAATACTCCCGAATAGGTCGTCAGCAGTATTTCTCCGGCGGTCCATAAGAACGGTGCGACAATAAAAATCAGCCGGCCGACGTTTATGCTATATAAAAAGTATCCAACGGCAAACAGCGTGCCTGCAAAGATCAGATTAAACAAAGCGGAGTTCTTCTTTGTGGCAGCAACGATCCACGGAGTCAGCAGAAGAACCGCGATTCCGTTCAGCGTCCATACACCGGAAGAAAGTTTGGAGCCGAGGTTCAGGCCATAAGCTTCATTCAGTTGAAGTGGAAATACATAATCCATTTCAATATAGCACGCCGTGAGTGCGACGAGTATCAGCAGGAAAGCCAGCAGAACCGGTCTGTGCAGGGTGACGGAAAGCAGACTCTCCGAAGAAACCTCGCAGTGCTCCTGCATTCTGTGACGGTTCGGAATATAACTGTCTTCTATTCTGGTGATGACGAGGACGAATGCGGCCAGGAAGAAAAACGCCTGACAGTAGAAAACCCAGGGCATATGATTGTAGAACAGCAGTCCGGCCAGGACCGGACCAAGCGCACATCCGATGTTTCCCGCGAGGTACAGCAGAGAAAAGCATTCACTGCGATTGTGTGCGGTGGACTGATCAATGATCATTGCCGAAACGACCGGCATTAATGCGCTTGTTGCAGAATAGGAGATGAATACAAAGAGAATCACAATACGGTGCATACAGAACCGGCCGCCGATGAGCATCGAGATCACAATAATCATAGTCAGAACAGAGTAGACGATGCGGCGTCCGAATTCATCGCAGAGTTTCCCTCCAATAAGCGAGCCCGCCATATTGCCTATCGACGTAAATACCAGGAAGTATCCGGCCTGTATCTCGGTGAATCCGAGCCGCTGTGTCAGAAGCAGCGACATGAACGGGAACACAAACATAACTCCCATTTCGGTGATCATGCGGGAAATGGAAAGGTAATATATTTGAGACGGCAATCCTTTGTATTGATAAAAAATATTCATGATTTGACTATACAGCAGTGCAGTTTTAATTGTCAAGTCTTCCACATCGGCTTTACTTTTCCGTATCGGGTTTGATGTTGTTCTGTTAGGGTCGCTTCTTTGCAAGGAGATGCAGTGTCTGACATCTGCCATCCGGGCTCCGGATGATCGCATTCGCTGAGTGTTGCCGTTGACGCATTCCGGCATTCAATTTATAATAAAGCACAAACTGCAGAAGATTGGAGAACTGATATGAAGACGGTAGCAGTCGTGGCAACTGAAAAGAAATACGCGCGTTTTCTGAGGGAAAATACAGAAAAATACCTTGGCCGGTATGCGGAATTTACGGATTACTCGATCAGGGAGGTTGAGCAGAAAAAAGGTATTTCGGAGGATTTCGTTCTGATTTCGGCATTTAATATTTTTCAGCAGGTGAGATCTCTAGTTACTGAACATACTGAGATCATTGTACTATCTTTGTCGCTGAACAAAAAACAGATGGAGAAACTGAAGTCGATTCCGAAGGGTACGCGGGCGCTCCTCGTTAATTATGACGACCGATCCTGTCTTCACACGATCACGAGTATGTATGATGCCGGATTTCGGGATGTTGAACTGTATTCCTACTGCGGTTATGAGGATTATGATCATTCTATTGAACTGGCGATTACACCGAACGAGGAGCAGCTTGTCCCTCCGGGAATCAAGCATGTAATCAATCTTGGTGAAAGCTCCGTAGATGTACGGAGTCTCTACGAAATTGCGGACAAGCTGGGTGTTTACGATGAGTTTTCCACTCGAGAGGCGATTGAGGCGCGGAAAGAATATTTTTATATCAGTGCCAGCGTAGATCGTCTTCTAGGAGAGAAGGAAACGATGCTCAGCCGGATGCGGGCGCTGGTTAAACTGATGAAAGAAGGAATCGTGGTTACTGACATCCTCGGTAAGATTTATCTGACAAATGAAAAGGCAAATCAGCTGATGTCATTTCGGACAAAGGTGCTGGAGGGCTTCAATATCGAGGATGTTCTGCCGGAGGCCGGGCCCGGTACGGAAGGGGAACATATCATTCAGGCGGACCGTGCTACACTGGTCACGTCTTCTGTGCCAGTGAAGTCGGGTGATGAAGTAACCGGCTATATCATTACAATTTCGGATTTTGAGGAACGTGAACGGGCGCAGCATGTGATTCGTTCTCAGCTCGCGGGCGGGCACCATAAGGCGCGATATCATTTTTCTGATATTATCGGCGAAAGCAGACGGATGAGACAGGTCGTGGAACAGGCGGAACGGATGGTGAATTCAGGATCATCTGTTCTGATTACCGGCGAGAGCGGGACAGGGAAAGAGCTTTTTGCACAAAGCATTCACAATGCATCGTACCGACGCTTTCGCAGTTTTGTGGCGGTCAACTGCGCGGCGATTCCGGACAGCCTTCTGGAAAGTGAGATGTTCGGATATGAAGAGGGATCATTTACTGGAGCGAGAAAGGGCGGAAAGGCCGGATATTTTGAAATCGCTCATGGAGGCACAATCTTCCTGGATGAAATCGGTGAAATGCCTCTTCAGCTGCAGGCCAAGCTGCTTCGCGTGATAGAGGAGCGCCGCGTGATTCGTGTCGGTTCGGATAAGGAGATCGATATCGACGTCAGGATCATATCGGCGACTAACAGAGATCTGCATGAGATGGTCGAAGAAGGAACATTTCGTGAAGATCTGTATTATCGCCTGAATGTACTTCCGCTGAATCTTCCGCCGCTTCGGGAACATCCGGAAGACATTCCTGAACTGGTGGAGCATTATGTACGGAAATTCGGAGGGAGTTTTACGTTTTCGGATGATGCAATGAGCCGCCTGATGGGTTACGGCTGGAAGGGGAATTACCGGGAACTCCGCAATGTTATAGAATATCTGTCTAATCAGAGAAAGGATATCATAAGACGTGAGGATCTTAATATGCTGAGAATGGAGAACTCAAAAAAGGCTCTCTCCTGGAAGAATGTGGAGAATACAGCTCTGGATACCGGAATTTTTGAGAAATTTACGATAAACGAAGGGGCAGATCTGGTTTTGTACAGGGAAATTCTCCGTGTCCTTCTCGATTTCTGTGATCAGGGAATCCGTCCCGGGAGAATGCCTCTCGGCGTGGAACTTAATACGCAGGGTATTCCTGTCACACAAGGTGAACTGCGGCATTATCTCAGGATTCTCGCGCAATACGGGTTCGTTAAGACAGGCCGGGGACGGGCCGGAAGCATGATTACACCTGATGGGGAGAAAGTCCTTAGGGAGTTGACAAAGATTTTGTAGGTTTTGTAGGTTAATAATTAACCCACAAAACCTACAAAATGATGCGATTTCAAAAAGCATATTAAAAAGGTGTTGGGATTCCAACGCCTTTTCATTTGGCATACGAATTGCTTCTATGATGTGGAAGAAAGCAGGATTTATTGATTTAAATCTCAGGAAGCAGATTTGTATTACTCAGATCCGCATGAAGTGTAGGAGGAGAAGTTTTATGGGAATCTTGGAAGCAATCAATTCGTTTTTTGCGAATATCGTCCCGATCGGCGATATTCTCTGGGTGTTTCCTCAGAATTTTGAGTGGTATGCGAATATCCCGGTTCTGGGATCGTTTCCGTTCGCGATTATTTTGCTGGTCGGTATGGGAATATATTTCACATGCCGTACAAAGGGCGTCCAGTTTCGCTTTTTCAGGCGCGGCTGGCAGGTCCTATTCAGAAAAAAGGCGAGTGATAACGGAGTATCACCGTTTGCAGCGTTTATGCTCAGCATGGGTATGCGCGTCGGTCCCGGAAACATCATTGGGGTAACGGGCGCGATTTCTCTTGGCGGACCGGGAGCGCTGCTGTGGATGTGGGTTTCGGCCTTGTTCGGAATGGCCAGTTCGTTTGTCGAATCTACACTGGCGCAGATCTTTAAGGAGCGCGACGGCGATGAATACGTTGGAGGTCTGCCGTACTACGGACAGAAGCTTTGCGGTAACAAAAAGGCAGTCGGCATCGCGCTTACGGTATTTTATATTATCTTCGCCATGCTGAGTATTCCGATTCAGACATTCCATGTATTTACAGCAACGGGTGGAGCAATCGGAGCCGTTACTGGAACGGTGGCGGAGAGAACCTCGACACTGTATTATGTTCTGGCCGTTGTCATTATTGTAGGAACAGCCTTTGCCGTGTTCGGTGGAATCCGTCGGGTCACAAAGGTAACTGACAAGATGGTGCCGGTGATGGCAGTGATCTACATTGCGATCGTCCTCTTTCTGATGGTGATCAACATTCGGTTTTTCCCTGCATTTATTGAAAGTGTCTTTGTCGGCGCCTTCAAGCCCGAATCCGTATTCGGAGGAGCCTTTGGCGTAGCGCTGTCGCAGGGAATCCGGAGAGGACTGCTTTCCAACGAAGCGGGCCAGGGAACAATTACAATGTCGGCGGCGGTATCGGAACAGGATCATCCCTGTGATCAGGGTTTTGTACAGGCAATCGGTGTGTTCGTTGACACGATCGTCATCTGTACAATCAGTGCTTTTGTTGTATGCACAGCGCATATCTGGGACGACCCGAAGGTTGACTGGTCAACTCTGTCACAATCGAAAATTGACGTATTTATGGATTCAATCAAGGCTCTGGTCCCCGGAACCGGTGCAGATGCGCTGATCGTTCTGATAATCTGTATATGCTACGCATTGTTCGCATTCACTTCTTTGCTGGGACTCGTTTCCTTTGCATCAATTGCAGGAACCAGGATTTCCAAGGGAAAAGCGTGCAAAAATACGATCCGGATTCTCGGTGCGCTTGTATTTGTTCCGTTCGGGACACTCTGCGTACTCGCCGGACTGGAACTTGACAATATCTGGTATGTGTCGGATCTGATCAACATTGCGCTGGTGTTCTGCAATGCACCGATTATTCTGTTCGGAGGAAAGTATGTGCTTCGCGCTCTGAGGGATTATGTCGAAAACGACGGCCGCAGATTCGTGGCATCGGACATTGGACTGGAATTGGATACCGATATATGGACAGAAGAACGAAGAAAGAGGGCATAAACATGGATAACAGCATAAAATGGCCGGACGGAAAACGGTGCGCGGTCATGTTCACGTTCGATGTGGACGGGGACACGACCTGGGAAAACGGCAACAAAGGCCTGCCCAACGGCGACAGGTACCTGCGGTCGCTGAGTGTGGGCCGGTACGGACCGAACCGGTGTGTGGATCGCATTATGGCGAAGCTGGAGGAATACGGCGTGCGCGCGACATTCTTTGTGCCGGGGCTCACCGCAGAAAGATATCCCGATCTGATCCGGCGGATCGACGCGCAGGGACATGAGATCGGACACCACGGGTACGCCCATGAGCGCTTCGCGGGACGGAGCACGGAGGAGCAGATTGAGATCATCGAGAAATCACAGAACATCTTCAGGAAATTGATCGGTAAAGAAATCACCGGTTTCCGTACACCCTCCGGCGACTGGGCGGTTGAAACGCCGAAGCTTCTGTATGAGAGAGGCTTCCGCTATTCCAGCTCAATGCGTGGCGACGACCGGCCGTATCGGACCGTTATCGACGGAGAGCCGACCGACTTCATTGAAATTCCCACCAAATGGGAGCTGGATGACTATGTGGCAATGGCCTATAACATGTATCCGGCAGAACCTTGCGGACAGGACAGGATTTCCTGCTACCGGAACGTAGAGGACAATTTCCTCAGAGAATTCGAGGGGCATTACCGTTATGGACTCGCAATTTCCTTCATGGGGCATCCCCAGGTTCTGGGATCACCGGGACGCATCCGCATTCTGGATCATCTGCTCCGCAATATCACGGCAAGAAATGACGTCTGGGTGGCGACCGGAAGTGAAATAGCCGACTGGTATCGCAAGCAGTATCCGATTGGGAAGGAGGCAGAATGATGGAACTGGAAAGACCGGTATGGCCGCAGGGAAATCGCTGTGCTGCGGCAGTCACGTTGAATCTAAATGCGGAGCTGTTCTGGCTGGATCTGGATCCGGACTGTGCGGACAAGCCTAAGACGCTGTCCCTCGGCCAGTATGGAATGAATCGGGGCATCGGCAGAATCCTAGACATTCTGGAGGAACGGAAGCTGCGCGCGACAGCCTTTGTGCCCGGATGGGTGGCGGAGCATTATGCGGACACCCTGCGGAGCATTGCAGAGCGGGGGCATGAGATCGGCGTCATGGGCAGCCGCGATGAGAATATGGCTTTGTACACAAAGGAAGAGCAGAAGCATTCCCTGAAAAAGAGCATAGAAGCTGTCGAAAGGGTCTGCGGGACAACGCCGCGGGGGTTCCGTACTCCTCAGGGAGAACTGACACTGGAAACCCTGCAGGCGGCAAAAGAGCTCGGTCTCGCGTATTCCAGCAACCTCAGCTGCGACGACCGCCCCTGTGAGATTGATCTCGGCAACGGAGAAACCATGACAGAGATTCCCATTCACTGGGTCAACTATGATCTGCCGTATTTCGCCTTCAACTATCATCCGGCGTTCCCTGCGGGTCAGGGACGCATCGCGAATTACACGGGGGTTCTGGACAACTGGATCGATGAATTCGACGGGGCGGCTGAGTACGGACTTTGCTATGTGCTTCAGCTGGATCCGGCCATGATCGGCGCGCCGGGGAGGATGGGGCTTCTGGAGGAGCTGCTGGATCATATGCAGTCAGAGAAGGACGTCTGGTTCGCGACATGCGGTGAAATTGCGGAGTACAGTAAAAAACAGGATGAATGATATTCCCTTTTGTTGTATAATATAAACGAATTTAATTGCAGGAGGTAAACATATATGGCTCTTTGGGGAGGCAGATTCGAAAAGGATATGGATCAGATTGTGAAGGAATTCAACGCTTCCATCGGATTTGACCAGAGAATGTATAATGAAGATATCGACGGGAGCATTGCGCATGTGACCATGCTGGCGGCGCAGGGAATCGTCACGGAAGAGGAGAGCAGACAGATTATAGATGGTCTGGAGAGGATCCGGGAAAAGATTCGCAGCGGTGAAATCGTATTCACAGTGGAGGATGAGGATATCCATATGGGGATTGAAAGCCGTTTGATCGAGGAGATCGGCGAGGTGGGCAAGAAACTGCATACCGCCCGCAGCCGCAACGATCAGTGCCAGGTGGACGGGCGGCTGTACCTGAAGGAGCAGATTCGCGCTATTGTGGCAGAACTCATTGAGCTGGAGGAGGTGATCCTGCGCAAGGCAGATCAGTATGCGGAGGAGATTACTGTCGGCTTTACTCATATCCAGCACGCTCAGCCCATCACCATCGGATTCGTGTTCATGGCGTATTTCCAGATGTTCCGCCGGGATATCGAGCGTCTGACGGACACCTATGAGAGGATGGATCTTTGTCCGCTGGGAGCATGCGCTCTCGCCGGCACCACCTTCCCCACAGACCGTGCCAGAACCGCAGAGCTTCTGGGATTCCGTGCACCGACGGAGAATGCGATGGATTCCGTCAGCGACCGGGATTATGCGATTGAGTTCCTCAGCGATGCATCAATTTCCATGATGCATATTTCCCGTTGGGCAGAGGAATTCGCATGGTGGAATACCTCGGAATTCTCCTATATCGCCATCGATGACAGCTTCTGCACCGGATCCAGCATCATGCCGCAGAAAAAGAACCCGGACATGGCAGAACTGCTCCGGGGCAAGAGCGGAAGAGTCTACGGCGATCTGATGCAGATGCTCACCGTGCTCAAGGGAACGCCTCTCGCCTACAACAAAGATTTCCAGGAGGACAAGGAAGGGCTGTTTGACGCTGTGGACACCTGGAAGGCGTGCATACAGATCTTTACGAAGATGCTGGACAAAACCGAGTTCCGCATGGATCAGATTGAAAAACAGCTGTCAAAAGGCTTCCTGAACGCGACTGATGTCGCGGAGCATCTTGCGATGGAAGGAATTCCGTTCCGTGAGGCACACAATATCGTGGGACGCATGGTCAAGGCGTGCGAAGAGCGCGGCTGTCAGCTGGAAGAACTGGATGAGGAATCTCTGCGGTCCATCGACTCGCGGCTGAGCCGGAAGGCATTGGGCGACATCAGCATTCCGGCGTGTGTCAGCGCCAGAAAATCCTTCGGCGGGACAGCTCCCGATGAGGTTCGCCGCCAGATTCGTGTCGGAAGAAGCTGGCTTGAATCATTGAAGAACTGAAAATAATGGAAACAGAGGGCTGTCGCGAATGATATGCTACCCTCAAGTAGGACACTAAAATATAAAACCTACTTGGGGGTATTTCTATGTCCAGAAAGAGTAAGATTGATCCAGTCCTTAAGGTCCAG